>Ga0068858_100000972_pt1 | contig 29656 bp, 28 predicted proteins | sample KBSSwiS12_FD_66589 | JGI IMG/M metagenome (GOLD analysis project Ga0068858, IMG submission 66589) | Switchgrass rhizosphere microbial communities from Kellogg Biological Station, Michigan, USA - KBS Switchgrass S1-2 | ecosystem: Host-associated > Plants > Roots > Rhizosphere > Soil ... | reverse complement strand
TCGCCGCTCTCGGCCTTGTAGCGCCGTGGCTCGCGGCGATCGGCATGTCGGCAAGCTCGCTTGCCGTGGTGCTGAACGCCTTGCGAATCGGACGCATTTCTCGAAAACGCGAAGCGAGCGGAATGTCCACGGCGGATGAAGCGATCGAACGCCGGAGAGCGCCGGCTTGAATAGCCTCCTACTCCTGATTCCGCTGTCGATCCTGATCCTCGTCGGCGCCGGTGTGGCGCTTTTCTGGGCAATTGACCGCGGCCAGTTCGACGACCTGGAAACGCCAGCGCTGCTGCCGGTTCTCGACGCCGACGATCCGCCGGAGGAGCGGCCGTGAGCGGCGGCCTGACCCTTGGCGCCGCGCTGATCCTGGGCATCGCGGCCAGCGGCCACTGCCTCGTCATGTGCGGCGGAATCTCCTCCGCGCTGGGCCTGGCGTCGGCAAGATCACCCGATGGAGAGCCGCGCGTGCCACTGATCGTGGCCTATCAGATCGGACGGATCGCTTCCTACGCGATCGCCGGCGCGCTCGCGGGCGGCGCCCTCGGCTACGCCGTCGCCTGGCTCGACATGGACGCGGTGCGCAGCGGCTTGCGTGCGCTGTCGGCGGTGGCGCTCGTTGCAGCGGCGCTGGTAGCGTTCGGGACGCTGCGCGATCCGGGTTCGCGCGTCGGCCAGCTGCTGTGGCGCCGGATCGCACCGCTAGGCCGGCGTCTCCTCCCCGTGACGAGCCCCGGGCGCGCGCTCGGCTTCGGCATGGTGTGGGGATGGATGCCGTGCGGCTTCGCCTATACCGTGATCCTGATCGCGGCGCTCGAGCAGGACGCCCTGCGCGCGGCGGCGACGATGGTCGCTTTCGGGATGGGGACCGCGCCGACGATGATCGCGCTCGCGTACGGCGCGCGACGCGCGGCGAACCTCGCCGCAGGCGGGACCGCCCGGCGCGTCGCCGGCACGGTCCTGATCTGCAGCGCCGCCCTTACCTTGCTCGCACCGCAGATCGTGTCCGCCGCGCCGTGGCTCCACCCCTGGATGCAGTACTTGTGTCGGGTGCAATAAACTCGGCGCATGGTCGAGCGCCCGTTTCCTCTCAACGCCTGGTACGCCGCCGCCTGGCGGCACGAGCTGAGGAAGGGCGAGATCCTCGGCCGGACCGTCTGCGACGCAAAGATCGCGCTTTGGCGCACTAGCGCCGGCGCGGCCGTGGCCGTCGAGGACGCTTGCTGGCACCGGTTGATGCCGCTTTCGCACGGACGCCTCGAAGGCGACAGCCTGGTGTGCCGCTACCACGGCCTCGCGTTCGACGCCTCCGGCCGCTGCGTCCGCATGCCGTCCCAGGAGAAGCTCAACCCCAATGCCTGCGTGCGCTCCTACCCGGTCGTCGAGAAGCATCGACTCCTGTGGGTGTGGCCGGGCGATGCGGCCGCCGCCGACGCGGCGCTCGTGCCCGACTGGCACTGGGCCGACGACCCGGCGTGGGAAGGCGACGGCGAGACGCTGTCCCTGAGCTGCGACTACCGGCTGGTGATCGACAACCTGATGGACCTGACGCACGAGACCTTCGTGCACGCGACCAGCATCGGCCACAGCGCCATCGCGATGACGCCCGCGAAAACCACGCATGACGAGCGCAGCGTGACGGTAGAGCGCTGGATGGCGGACATCGACGCGCCGCCGTTCTGGCGCACGCAGCTCGGCCGCCCCGGCAACGTCGACCGCTGGCAGATCATCCGCTTCGAGCCGCCCTGCACCATCGTGCTCGACGTCGGCGTCGCGCTTGCCGGGACCGGCGCACTGGAAGGCGACCGCAGCCAGGGCGTAAACGGCCGCGTGCTCAACACCATCACCCCGGCGACCGCGAAGACCTGCATGTACTTCTGGTCGCTGGTGCGCAACTACCGCCTGCGCGACCAGACGCTGACGACGCAGCTGCGGCAGGCCAACGCCCGCATCTTCGAGGAGGACCGCGTCGTCCTCGAGGCGCAGCAACAGGTAATCGACGCTCGCCCCGGACAGGCGCTGCGCAACCTGAATATCGACGCGGGCTCCCTATGGGCGCGCCGACTGATCGACGGCATGCTCGCCCGGGAGCGCGAGCCGTACCGCGCCGAGCAATCGTAAGAGATGTACTGCTGTGGACGTCTCGATCGCGAGAATTTCAAGGCGCACCCTCTCAACCTACCGGGCGCGAGCAGAGAACATGTCGTAGCCCTCGCGGACTCCGCCTTCCGCCGTCACCCCTTCCCGCCAGGTACTTTGACGCTCGGCGCGTCCGCGGCAGCCATTTCCACCGCCTGCAGAACGAGGGGAAGGTCCGAGTGATGGACCATGTGGCCGCTGTGCTGTGAGAGAAATAGCCGCGCGGACGGCAACATCGACTTGAGCCGGCCTGAATGCCCGCGAGCGCTCACGTAACGATCCCCGGCACCTGCGACCAGAGCTACGGGCAGGGTCAAGCGGGGCAGGCGCGGCGCCAGTCGGAGGGTCGCCGGTAGGGTATAGGCACTTTCCTCTGCCACCGCGCGCAGCGTCTCGGGGCGAAGCGTCATCCAGGCGGGGAAGTGGCGTGAAAAATAGGCCGGGACCCGCTCGGGAGCAAAGATCAGTTTCAACCAGACTGGCCAAAGCGCCCGCCCGACGAGCGGGGAAAGCGTGCGTCGCATGAGCGTGCCAAGAAGCGGAATGGCCGAAGGAGCGATCATCGGCGCATCAAGCCGCAAGGTCGGAAAATGCAATCCGGACGCGAGGACCAAGCCTCGCGCGGCCTCGGGAAATTCGAGCGCAAAGGCTGAGGCCACCAAGCAGCCCCAGGAATGCCCGAGAACGACTGGACGCTCCACATTTAGCGTCTGGAGTGCCTTCCGGACCAAGCTCGCCTGAGCGATGGGTCCCCAGCGAGCATTGCGCGGTCGCGTGCTGTAACCATAGCCGGGACGGTCGAAAGCAATGACGCGATAGCGCTGTGCGGCCTGGTCGATGAGACCGCTTAGCCGGAAGTCCTCGATCATGCTGCCCAGGCCGTGAAGCAAAACAAGCGGCGCGCCGGCGCCCTGCTCGACATAGTGCAGCCGCACGCCATCCACCTCGACGAAGCGGCCGGTCGCCGGAAACAAGCGCCCGATCCGGGATGTCTTGGCGTTGACGAGCGCAGCGGCGCCGGCGAGTCCCGCGGCTGCAACGAGGCTGGCTGTATGAGTTGCCCTCACTTGAGACTCTCCTCCTTGTACCAGGCGCGCACCTTCTCGAGGTGCTCGATCTCTTCGTCGTGCGCCTTGCCAAAGCGCTCCAGCAGCTCGTCGTTGCCCGTCTGAGCAGTGAGCTCCATAAGCTCCTCCCAGCCGGCGTTGTCGGTCATCTCCGCCACCAGAATCGCGTGCAGTGCTTGCGCGACGGTGGTCTTCGGGTCGGTCAGCACCTGCATCAGGCCCATACCCTCCACGCCGGTGACGTCGGCAGAGGGCGTCTGAGCGGTTGGATCACCGCCGAGCGACTGGATCGCGGCGCCCAGCAGCGCGAAGTGCGTATGCTCCTCGTCGCGCATGTGCTGCAGGTCCTTGAGCGGGATGGCGGCCTTTGCGGCCTCGCACTTAACCATCAGGGCTTCATAGAGGCGAGTGCCGCTGCGCTCGAAGGCGAGCCGCTCGCCGAGCTTGTCCATCAGCACTGCTTCAACCCCGGCGAGCGCCGGGTCCGGCATTGAGCCCACCGGATCCGCCTCCGCGGCGTATTGGGCGCGGAGCTTGGCCGCCGCACGCTCGTCCCCGCGCTTTGGCTTGGTGAGCTCGATGTTCTCCATCATCCGGTTCGATACTTCCGGCGCGACCTCCAAGCCGGTGTGGTTCAGGCCGATTTCCGTGGTCTGTTGCATGGCAATCCTTAGGCAGCCTTCAGTTTGAGTTCCGAGCCCGGGGCCCACTTGTAGCCCGCGGACACGATTTCGCTTGGCGAGCCGTCGGCGTTGACAGCATCGCGATACTCCCTCGAGGCTTTGCTTTCCCTACTCTTTGGCACGATCTCGGTGCCATCGGCGCGCAGGTCCACCTCGTTGGCGAGTGTCTCGCGCACGAAGTCGCGCTGCGAGTCAAACGGGATGGGATCGGGCAGGGTCTCGGGCAGCAGCTCCGCCGGATCGCGCTTCTCGTGCTTCTTGAAGAGTTCCATCACCATGTTCAGGTGTCCGAGCTCGTAGTCGAGGAACCGTTCCCAGATCGCCTTGATCCGCGGATTGGATTCCTGCTCGACGCAGCCGTAGTAGTTGTAGACCTCCGCCGCCTCGTGCATAACCCATTTCTCGAGCCAGCTCTCCTCCGGGTCGATGATCGACTCGTACTGGGTGACGTGCTGCTCCTCGATCGACGCGATCTCGGCGTAGAGCTGCCGGGCCACCGGGTCCGAATACATCGGGCCGATGTTCATGTAGAAGTTGTGCGTCTGCTGCTCGCCGGCCATGATGGTGAGGGCGTGCAACTTCGACAGCGGATGCGCCTTCTTTCGGTCGTAGGGCTTGCGCAGATCGTCCACCGGAGCCCGGTGCTCCTCCGCGGTCGGACGCCCGGGCAGGATGTCGGTGTAGCTTTGCAGGATGTTGTTGGCGTCCTTGCCTTCCAATCTGTCAAGCAAGGCGGAATATCGGTACATATGGTCGAAGTCTTCGAGCAAGCCGAAGCGGTACACCTGAGCGAGGTAGGGGTCGGGCTCGCGCATCGCAACGGCGGCAGTCACGTCGATCGCTACCTGCTCGTAGGCGATAGTGGTCTCTAGCGGCGAGTGATCGGCGCCAATCAGCCAGTTCACCAGCGTCGCCTGGTGGTGCTCGACGCGCCGGATCTCGGCGAGGGGTCTTTGCAAGACGGCGTTCATGCGCGCACAGGCGTGCGAGAAGCGCATCGCCTCGTGCTCGATGCCGTTCATGAGGATGATGCGCACCCGCGTGTACGCATCATCGTCCAGCTTGCTGATGGGTTTCTGTACCAAGTCACGCCAGGTGAACTTCTGGCGCTCCAGTGGAATACCCTTAATTAGAAATAGACTTGCTTTCATGGAACCCTCCGGGAAGTGGGGCGGAGTCCCGCAAGTCGCGTTCCTGCGGTTGCATCGTCACACTCACTCGGCGTCCTCCATGCGAAGCGCATTGCATTCGAGGTGAATACGCGCAGTAGGCAACGCCATATCGATACAGGTCTGTTCACAACGAGAATGGCTTGAGTCTTGGAGCGGCGTGCCGAACAACCCGGGGGAACCCTAGTCCAGTGCTGCGGAATGAAAATAGGGCCGCCCAAGCGGCCCTATTTACCGTGCTTGCTAGGCCGATTTTAGGCAGCGCCGCGGACAGTATCCCGACGCCCATCTTCTTCGTGGCGTTTACGGCGGAGCCCGGCGAGGCCGACGAGGCCGATGAGGCCTAACCAACCCCAGTCTTTCTTCTCGTCGTCTCGTCGTTGCTCCATTGAAGACGACTGCCCGCCGCTGGCGTTATCTGCCTGCGCTGTCTGCGTCTGCGCCGATTGAGTACCACCGCTCTGCTGGGCAACCGCTGGTCCAGAGATAAGAACCGCGCTGCCGAGCGTTACTGCGCCCACGAACTTCAAGAGTTTGCCTTCCATGGCTATGTCCTTTGAAACCCCAGATAACACACCGCCCGGAATGAGCGCCGGCAACTGGCGATGCGCGCTTCGACGCAAGGGCCATACCAGAAGTTGCGTAAGGACAACCGACCGAGACCCAACCGAGACTCTGCGTTATAGGTCGGGGCCCGTATCTATTTCTATCGGCGCTTGCGCTGGAGCGGACGGTGGCGTCTCGCCGGTCCCTCTTCCTGGACCAAGATTGCGGTGGCAACCTCCTTTGCGCGCCGAGCGGCATTGCGCTCTTTTGCGCAGGCTCCAATGATCGAGCCCCACACCAGGATATGCCATTGCATCGCAACGGCGTCGGGATGGCGAACCCCGGCGTCCGCGGCGAGCTTGCGCAAGTAACCCCGCACCGACGAGAAGTACCGCTGCGCGCCTACATACACCGGACCTTCGGATGGCGCAGATTCGAGTATGGCTTTCACTACCGGACAGCCTTTGTACCCCGGGCTTCGGTACCACTTGTCCAGCACGTCGAATACCGCGAGCAGTGCCTCACGCGGCGGGAGACCAAGCGCTTGCACCTCGGATTGCCAGCCGCGCGAGAAAACTTCCCAGCGACGCGCGAAGAACGCGAGCACCAGCTTGTCTTTTGACGCGTAATGCCGGTAGAGGGTCATCTTCCCCACCCCGGAGCGCGCGACTATGGTGTCCACACCCACGGCGCGGATCCCGTGGCGCGTGAAGAGGGCGTAGGCGGTGCGGTCGATCCTTTCCTTCGGAGTAAGCCCCGGACGCAAGCCTCGCATACCGTTTAATAACATGAACCAGTCGACGTCGCTATGGTCGGCGCATGATCCGATACGCTTGCATGGAACTGTAAAAGTGACGGGCATAGAGCAGCTATTACAAACGATACAGGCCCGTATCGCGTGCGGCCTTCGGCGAGACAGGTCTGTATCGCTTGGTACGCCCCTTGCTGCGACCGTTCGGTGCCCTTAAGGAGCAGCCATGACGCCGTCTACCGCCACTTCCGCAACCGATCTTCGCCGCGATGTCCCCGCCTATGCCACGCCCAGGGGTTCGAACGTCAGCGCCGTCTCATGGGGGGCTATCTTCGCCGGCGCAGCCGCGGCGGCCGTTCTTTCATTGATCCTGCTGCTCCTCGGCACGGGCCTGGGGCTCTCGGCGCTTTCACCTTGGGCAAACGACGGTGCCAGCGGCAAAGCGCTTGGTGCTGGAACCATCGTCTGGGTGACCTTCATGCAGCTCGCGGCTTCCGCCATGGGCGGCTATGTCGCCGGAAGGTTGCGGACCAAATGGATCGATCTCCAGACCGACGAGATCGTGTTTCGCGATACCGCGCACGGCTTCCTCGCCTGGGCCGTCGCCACTCTGTTCACCGCAGCACTGCTCACTTCGACGGTGAGCGCGATCGTAAGCGGCGGCTTCCAGGCCGGCGCCCAGGTCGCCGGAGGCGCCGCCAGCGCCGCTGCGGCGGGCGGCGCTGCCAGCGCCGACAAGTCGGGCGGCGACAGCGGCCCGATGGGCTACATGGTGGATTCGCTCTTCCGCGGCTCCAAGGGTTCAGCCAAAAACGGCGCCGCGGGTTCGCCGGAGCAGGCCACGGCGGAAGTCGCCCGCATCTTCACCAACGCCGCCGCCATGGGAAAGCTGCCGCCGGAGGATGCGCGCTACGCCGGCCAGCTTGTCGCGCAGCGGACCGGGATGTCCCAGCAGGAAGCCGAGAAGCGAGTGAACGACACGTTCAACCAGATCCAGGCGAAGAAGCAGGAAGCCGAGACCGCCGCCAGGGAGGCCGCCGACAAGGCGCGCAAGGCTTCCGCCGCGGCAGCACTGTGGCTCTTTATCTCACTGCTGATCGGCGCATTCGTCGCCAGCTTTGCAGCCACCTACGGCGGGCACCAGCGCGACGATTGAGTCCAAGGCGCACACGCCAAGATTGGAAAGACGAAGACATAAGGAGTCCTCACGCTTCATGCTGTCTCTTCAAGCCAGAACGCTCGCGCGGGCGGCCGCCATCGTCGGCGGCCTCGATATCCTAGCTGGAGAGTTGGCAATCTCATCTGAAATGCTAGGAAGATACGTTCGCGGAGAATCACCAACACCACCCGATGTTTTTATGCGTGCTGCAGACATCGTCACGGAGGCAGGCGTGGCGGACGCCGCCAAGCCATCGCGGCGTATAGAGGATGCGCTTTAGTCAGCCGTTCGCACGTCACGAAACGGCTGTCCTCCGGCGAGCGCGTGTTCTCCCATTGGCCGACGTGCTTTGGGTTGCGCCAGCCCGCGGTGCGCCGCGACGACGTCCCCGTCATGGGGGAACATCGGCTTCTCTAGGACGATCTTGAATTTGCTTGGAAGGGTCTTGGCGGAGCGGACGGGACTCGAACCCGCGACCCCCGGCGTGACAGGCCGGTATTCTAACCAACTGAACTACCGCTCCGTGCTTCTCGCTCTTTCCGAACGATTGCGCGCCGCAGTCGGCGCGCAATCGTGCTTTTTTCTTGGTGGGCGCTGTAGGGGTCGAACCTACGACATCCGCCTTGTAAGGGCGGCGCTCTACCGCTGAGCTAAGCGCCCCGACCGCGCTTGAAAAAGGGGCGCTAGTTTATCGCGTCCTTGAGGGCCTTGCCAGCGCGAAACTTTGGAAGCCGCGCGGCCTTGATGTCCAGCGCCTCGCCGGTGCGCGGGTTGCGTCCGGTCCTCGCCTGGCGCTGGCCGGCGTAGAAGGTGCCGAAGCCGACCAGGGTCACCATCTCGTCCTTGCGCAGGCTCGTCTTCACCGCGCCGACGAGCGCGTCGACCGCGCGCTCGGCGGCCGACTTGGAGATCTCAGCCGCCTGCGCAATCTGCTCGATCAGGTCCGCTTTGTTCACGCCCTCCTCCCCAGGAGAGAACTCAATGCGTGGTGACTGCTCCGGTCTGGTCGTCGGGCTTCTGCGGGAGCGACGCGGACTCGTCGTGCTCGGGCATCGGGTCGGGCTGGCGCTCGAGCGCGATCTCGAGCACCTTGTCGATCCACTTCACCGGCACGATCTCGAGCTTGTTCTTGATGTTGTCCGGGATCTCGACCAGGTCCTTCACGTTCTCTTCCGGGATCATCACGGTCTTGATGCCGCCGCGGTGAGCCGCGAGCAGCTTCTCCTTCAGGCCGCCGATCTGCAGCACCTCGCCGCGCAGCGTGATCTCGCCGGTCATGGCGACGTCCGCGCGCACCGGAATGCCCGACAGCATCGACACCATGGCGGTGGCGATGCCGATCCCGGCGCTCGGGCCGTCCTTGGGCGTCGCGCCCTCGGGCAGGTGAATGTGGATGTCGTTCTTCTGGTAGAAGTCTTCCTTCACGCCGAGCTTGCGCGAGCGCGCCCGCACCACCGAGAGCGCCGCCTGGATCGACTCCTGCATCACGTCGCCGAGCTTGCCGGTGGCGATCGTCTTGCCCTTGCCCGGCATGGCGACCGCTTCGATCGTGAGCAGTTCGCCGCCGACCTCGGTCCAGGCGAGACCGGTGACCTGGCCGACCTGGTTCTCCTTCTCCGCCATGCCGAAGGTGTAGCGCCGCACCCCGAGGTATTTGTCGAGGTTCTTCGGCGTGACGGTGATGCGGTGCGGCTTCCCGGCGGCCTCGCCTTCGGTCTTCTCCTTCTTGTCGGTGAGGAGCTGCTTCACCGCCTTGCGGCAGATCTTGGAGACTTCTCTTTCCAAAGCTCTGACACCAGCTTCTCGCGTGTAGTACCGGACGATGTCGCGCAGCGCCGCCTCGGACACCGAGATCTCGCCCTCCTTGAGCCCGGTCGCCTTGACCTGCTTGGGCAGCAGGTAGCGCAGCGCGATGTTCATCTTCTCGTCCTCGGTGTAGCCGGAGAGGCGGATCACCTCCATCCGGTCGAGGAGCGGCGGCGGAATGTTGAGCGTGTTCGCCGTGGCGACGAACATCACCTCGGAAAGGTCGTACTCGACCTCGATGTAGTGGTCGACGAAGGTGTTGTTCTGCTCCGGATCGAGCACTTCGAGCAGGGCCGACGAGGGATCGCCGCGCCAGTCGGAGCCCATCTTGTCGACCTCGTCGAGCAGGAACAGCGGGTTCTTGACCTGCACCTTGCTCATGTTCTGCAGGATTTTGCCCGGCATCGACCCGATGTAGGTGCGCCGGTGGCCGCGGACCTCGGCCTCGTCGCGCACGCCGCCGAGCGACATGCGCACGAACTTGCGGTTGGTCGCCCGCGCGATCGACTGGCCGAGCGAGGTCTTGCCCACGCCGGGGGCGCCGACCAGACACAGGATCGGCGCCTTCATCTTGTCGACCCGCGTCTGCACCGCGAGGTACTCGACGATGCGCTCCTTCACCTTCTCCAGGCCGTAGTGGTCCTTGTCCAGGATCTCCTGCGCCGCGCGGATGTCGCGCGAGATCTTCGACTTCTTCTTCCAGGGCAGGTTGACGAGGGTCTCGATGTAGTTGCGCACCACCGTCGCCTCGGCCGACATCGGCGACATCAGCTTCAGCTTCTTCAGCTCGGCCTCGGCCTTCTTGCGCGCGTCCTTGTGCATGTGGGCCTTGCGGATCTTCTTCTCCATCTCCTCGAGGTCCGCGCCCTCTTCGCCCTCGCCGAGCTCCTTCTGGATCGCCTTCACCTGCTCGTTCAGGTAGTACTCGCGCTGGCTCTTCTCCATCTGGCGCTTGACCCGGCCGCGGATGCGTTTCTCGACCTGGAGGATGTCGATCTCGGTCTCGAGCTGGGACAGCAGGTGCTCGAGGCGGGCCTTGACGTCGAACATCTCGAGCACCTGCTGCTTCTGCTCGAGCTTGAGCGGCAGGTGCGCCGCGACCGTGTCCGCGAGCCTGCCTGCTTCGTCGATTCCGGACAGGGACGTGAGAATTTCGGGCGGGATCTTCTTGTTCAGCTTCACGTACTGGTCGAACGCGGAGAGCAGCGCGCGGCGCATCGCCTCGACCTCGGGCGCCGGCGTGCCGTCGAGCGGCACCGCGACCGCCTCTGCGATCCAGTGGCTGCGCACGTCGACTACCTCGCGGATGTTTGCCCGTGCGCCGCCTTCGACCAGCACCTTCACCGTGCCGTCGGGCAGCTTCAGCATCTGCAGGATGTTGGAGACGCAGCCGATCGAGTACATGTCGCCCGGGCCCGGGTCGTCCTTGGCCGCCGACTTCTGCGCCACGAGCAGGATCGATTTCCCTGCTTCCATCGCGGTCTCCATCGCCTTGATGGACTTCGGCCGGCCGACGAAAAGCGGGATCACCATATGGGGGAACACCACCACGTCCCGCAACGGCAGCAGCGGGTACTGGACGATTTCCGGGGACGGGAGGGGTTCGGACATTTTAGGTTAGCCTCGTCAAAGGGTTGGGAGCGCCCTGCACTGACCGATAGTTGCGGGTTCTTCCCGAAAAATCAATGCATAAAAGCCTACACGGATGCGGCGGCTGCCGCAATGCAGTATCCGTAGGGAAGTCGTGACGAAATGTGTCAGGCCTAGCCTGACCCGCCAGCGACCTTGTGTTGCTCGGAGTAGATGAGCAGCGGCTTGCCGTCGGCGCTGACCATCGACTCGTCGACCACGACCTTGCTGACATTCTCGAGCGTGGGAAGCTCGTACATGGTGTCGAGCAGGATCTGCTCCAGGATGGAGCGCAGGCCGCGCGCGCCGGTCTTGCGCGCGAGCGCCTTCTTCGCCACGGCGCCCAGGGCGCCGGTGCGCACCTCGAGCTCCACGCCCTCCATGTGGAACAGGCGCTGGTACTGCTTGATGAGCGCGTTCTTCGGCTCGGTGAGGATCTGGATGAGCGCGTGCTCGTCGAGCTCCTCCAGGGTGGCGAGCACCGGCAGGCGGCCGACGAACTCCGGAATCAGCCCGTACTTGATCAGGTCCTCGGGCTCGACGCTCTTCAGGAGGTCGTAGGTAGCCTTGGAGTTGGCCGGGCTCTTCACCTCGGCGCCGAAGCCGATGCCGGTGCGCTCGGTGCGGTTGCGCACGATTTTCTCCAGCCCGTCGAACGCGCCGCCGCAGATGAACAGGATATTGGTGGTGTCGACCTGGACGAAATCCTGGTTCGGGTGCTTCCTGCCGCCCTGCGGCGGGACCGAGGCAATCGTCCCCTCGACCAGCTTCAGGAGGGCTTGTTGCACGCCCTCGCCCGAAACGTCACGCGTGATCGAGGGGTTGTCGGACTTGCGCGAGATCTTGTCGATCTCGTCGATGTACACGATGCCGCGCTTCGCCTTGTCGACGTCGTAGTCGCAGTTCTGCAAGAGCTTCTGGATGATGTTCTCGACGTCCTCGCCGACGTAGCCCGCCTCGGTGAGCGTGGTCGCATCCGCGATCACGAAGGGGACATTCAGCAATCGCGCCAGGGTCTGGGCGAGCAGCGTCTTGCCGGAGCCGGTCGGGCCGATCAGCAGGATGTTCGACTTGGCGAGCTCGACCTCGTCGTTCTTCGACAGGTGCTTCAGCCGCTTGTAGTGGTTGTACACCGCGACCGAGAGGATCTTCTTGGCCTGGTCCTGGCCGATCACGTACTGGTCGAGGATGTTGCGGATCTCGCGCGGGGTCGGCAGGTCGGACTTCTGGCCCTTCGCGCCCTTATCGGAGGCGGTTTCCTCGCGGATGATGTCGTTGCACAGCTCGATGCACTCGTCGCAGATAAACACCGAGGGCCCGGCGATGAGCTTCCGCACCTCGTGCTGGCTCTTGCCGCAGAAGGAGCAGTAAAGCAGCTTTTCGCCCGATGACGACTTTTCCGACATGTCGTTAGCGCTCTCGCCCTTTTAGCCGGCTTCCCGGCTGACCAGCGTCTTGTCCACGATGCCGTACTTTACCGCTTCTTCGGCACCCATGAAAAAGTCGCGCTCCGTGTCCCGGCCGATGGTGTCGATCGGCTTGCCGGTGTGCTTGGCGAGGATCTCGTTCAGGCGGCCGCGCAGGTAGAGGATCTCCTTCGCGTGGATCTCGATGTCGGTGGCCTGGCCCTGGAAGCCGCCCATCGGCTGGTGGATCATGACGCGCGAGTTGGGCAGCGCATAGCGCTTGCCGTGGTCCCCGGCCGCGAGCAGGAGCGCGCCCATGCTCGCCGCCTGTCCGACACACAGCGTCGACACGTCGGGCTTGATGAACTGCATGGTGTCGTAGATGGCGAGCCCCGCCGACACCGACCCGCCGGGCGAGTTGATGTAGAAAAAGATGTCCTTGTCGGGGTTTTCGGACTCCAGGAACAGGAGCTGCGCCACGATCAGGTTGGCGGTCACCTCGGTGACCGGACCGACCAGGAACACGACTCTTTCCTTCAACAGCCTCGAATAGATGTCGTATGCGCGTTCCCCCCGCCCCGACTGCTCGATGACCATGGGGATCAGCCCCAGGTCGGAAACCTCGTTGTTGCTTTTCTTCCAGTTCACGAGCTGGCTCCCATCAGCTCGTCGAATGCCATGTCCTTCTCTGTCACTTTCGCTTTCGACAAAACCCATTTAACAACATTGGCTTCCAGCGCCATCGCTTCCATCTCGGAGAGCCGCTGGGGCTGCATGTAAAACCATTTTACTACCTCGGCGGGGCTCTCGTAGGACTGCGCTTCCTGCTCGACGAGGGCGCGCACTTCGGCGGGCTTCGGCTGCAAATTTTCCGCGCGCGCGAGCTCGGCGATGATCAGCCCGAGCGCGACGCGGCGCTTCGCGGCTTCCTCGAACTGCTGCGGATTCAGGTTGAGCTGCTCGGGTTTCAGCCCGCGCCCCTGCAGGTCCTGCGCCGCGCGCTGCACGAGCTGCTGCGCTTCCATGTCGACCAGCGCCTTCGGCACCTCGAGCGGCGTCGAGGCGAGCAGCGCTTCCATAGCCTGGTTCTTGACCCGCGAGTCGATGCGCTTTTTCACCTCGCGCTCGACGTTGGCGCGGATCTCGCCGCGCATCTTCTCGACGTCGCCGTCGACCACGCCGAGCGACTTGGCGAACTCGGCGTCGATCTCGGGCAGCCTGGGCTCGTCGACGGTCTTGACGACGATCTCGAATTGCGCGTCCTTCCCCGCGACGTCCTTGCCGTGATAGTCGGCGGGGAACTTCAGGCCGAAGCGCTTCGACTCGCCGGCCGACATGCCGCGCGCCGCCGCGTCGAACTCCGGCAGCATGCTGCCCCCGCCGAGCGCGAAGACGAAGCCCTGCGCGGCCCCGCCGTCGAAGGGCACGCCGTCGATCGTGCCGTTGAAGTCCACCGTCAGCCGGTCGCCGTCCTTCGCCGGCCTGTCGGCAGCGACGAATTTCGTGCGCTGCTTGCGTAGCACCTCGATGGTGCGCGCGACCGCGGCGTCGTCGACCGCCACCTTCGGCTGCTCGAAGGCGGTCCCCGAGAGGTCGCCCGGCTTCACCTCGGGGTAGATCTCGAAGGTGGCGCTGAATTCCAGCGCGTCAGTGCCGGCGTCGTCCTTCTTCTCGATCTTCGGATAGCCGGCGACGCGCAGGTTCGCCTCCTTCACCACGTCGCTGAACGATTTCTGCACCGCGTCGCCGAGCACCTCGTTGCGCACCTGCGGACCGTAGGTCTGCGCCACGATCTTCATCGGCACTTTCCCCGGCCGGAAGCCGGGCATCTTCACGTTGCGCGCGAGCTGCTTCAGCCGCTCGTCGACCTGCTTCTCGATGTCGCGTACCGGCACCCTCATCGAGACGCGCCGCTCCAGCGTTCCCAGGTTTTCCACGTTTGCCGCCATGTCCCCGAACTCTAGTTGGTGCGAAGGGAGGGACTCGAACCCTCATGCCTCGCGGCGTCAGATCCTAAGTCTGGTGCGTCTACCAATTCCGCCACCTTCGCGCTTGCGCTCAAGCCGCCACCTTCGCGTTCCGCTCCACCCGCAACCCTCGCGCCACCTTCGCCTAAGAATCAACGTATTATAACCGCCGATGGCGATCGGCCATTACGAGAACTTCCCCGTCGCCTCGCTCCTTCTGCCGGCCGAATTGCGAGCGCCGGTCGAAGTGATCTACCGCTTCGCGCGCAGCGCCGACGACTTCGCCGACGAAGGCCCCGATTCACCCGATATACGGCTGGAAAAGTTAAACCGCTACCGGGCCGAGCTCGAGCGCGTCGCGCGCGGCCAACCGACCGGGGACGCGTTGTTCGGCGACGTCGCAAGAATCGTTCGCGCGCATGGCCTGCCCCTGCCCCTGTTCAGCGACCTGCTCGACGCCTTCAGCCAGGACGTAATCAAAAAGCGCTATGCCAGCTTCATCGAGGTGTCCGACTATTGCCGGCGCTCCGCCAACCCCGTGGGGCGGCTGTTGCTGCATCTCTTCAAGCGTACCGCCGAGCCGGATCTGCGCGCCTCGGACGCCGTCTGCTCCGCCCTGCAGCTCGTCAATTTCTGGCAGGACGTGGAGATCGATTACCGGCGCGACAACCGCATCTACCTGCCGCAGGACGAGATGGCGCGCCACGGCGTGAGCGAGCGGCACCTCGCGGAACAGCGCTGCGACGCGGCGTGGCAGAGTCTCATGAAGTTCCAGGTCGACAGAACGAGGGAAATGATGCTCTCGGGCGCAGCGCTCGGCCGCACCTTGCCCGGGCGCATCGGACTCGAGATCCGTGCCACGATCCAGGGCGGCCTTCGCATCCTCGACAAGATCGAGGCCGCGGGCTACGACGTGTTCCGCCGCCGGCCGGTATTGAAAGCGCTGGACTGGCCTCTTCTGCTGTTGAAAGCAGTATGACGCCGGACGAGTATTGCCAGAAGAAAGCCGCGGCGAGCGGATCGAGCTTCTACTACTCGTTCCTGTTCCTGCCCGCGCCGCGCCGGCGCGCGATCACCGCGCTGTACGCCTTCTGCCGCGAGGTCGACGACGTGGTCGACGAGGCCGCCGAGATGCAGATCGCTGCGGCAAAGCTCGCCTGGTGGCGCGCGGAGGTGGCGAACCTGTATCGCGGCAACCCGCAGCACCCCGTCACGCGGGCGCTCGCGCCCTTCATCGGGGAATACTCGCTCCCGCAGGAGCAACTGAACGAGATCATCGACGGCATGGAGATGGATCTCACCCAGACGCGCTACCTCGACTGGCCCGCGCTCGAGCGCTACTGCCATCGCGTCGCCGGGGTCGTCGGCCTGCTCGCCGCCCGCATCTTCGGCTACCGCGACGCGCGCACCCTGGAATATGCGCGCAACCTCGGCATCGCGTTCCAGCTCACCAACATCATCCGCGACGTGGGCGAGGACGCGCGCAAGAACCGCATCTACCTGCCGATGGACGAGCTCAAACGCTTCGACGTGCCGGCAGCCGACATCCTCATCGCGCGGGAGACGCCGCAGTTCAACGCGCTGATGCGGTTTCAGGACGAGCGCGCGCGCGGCTGGTACGGCACGGCGTTCGCGGCGCTTCCTGCGGTGGATCGCCGCGCACAGCGCCCCGGGCTCATCATGGCGGCGATCTACAAGGCGCTGCTGGATGAAATCGTGCGCGACGACTTCCGCGTCCTCTCCCGCCGCACCTCGCTCACGCCGCTGCGCAAGTTCTGGATCGCATGGAAAACCTGGCTCGCGGCGTAGCGATCGTCGGCGCGGGCTACGCGGGCATGGCGGCGGCGGTGACCGCCGCCGCGAGGAGCGTGCCGGTGACGGTGTTCGAGACCGGCCCGGTCCCCGGCGGACGCGCGCGCAGGGTGCGCCTCTCGTCCGACGGGCAGAGCCGGGAGCTCGACAACGGCCAGCACATCCTGATCGGCGCCTATGCCGAGCTGTTTCGCCTCATGCGCACGGTCGGTGTGCCTTCGCAGGCGTTGCTGCGGATTCCATTCGAGATCCGTCACGCGCAGGGATTCAGCCTGCGCAGGCTCTGGCTTCCCGGGTCGGTCGGCCTCATGGCCGGGCTTGCGCTTGCGAAAGGCATCCCATTCACCGAGCGGCTCGGTGCGTTGCAGTTCATGGGCGCGCTGAAGCGAAGCGCCTTCCGGCTCACCTACGACACGACCGTCGCGGAGCTGCTGGAGCAGCACGGCCAGCGCGGCCGCATCGCGAAGCTCCTGTGGGAGCCGCTCGCGGTGTCGGCGCTCAACACGCCGGTCGCCGAGGCCTCGGCGCGTGCGTTCCTCGCCGTGCTGCGCGACACGCTCGCCGGCGACGCCGAGGCGAGCGACCTTCTCCTGCCGCGCTGCGATCTGTCGAAGCTCTTCCCCGAGCCCGCGGTCGAGTTCGTGCGGCAACATGGCGGCCAGGTCTGGCTGAAGAGCCAGGTTACCGACCTGCACGAGCTGCGCCAGGGCTTCGACGCGGTCATCGTCGCCGTGGGCCCGCACCAGCTGAAGACCCTGCTCCCCGACGTCGCCGTCGACTACGAGTACCAGCCGATCTACACCTGCTATCTCCAGTACGAGGAACGGGTGCGGCTTCGGTTTCCCATGCTCGGGCTGTCGGAAGGACTGGTGCAGTGGGTGTTCGACCGCGGCGCGCTGCTGGGCGAGCGCGGCTGCCTCGCCTGCGTGATCAGCGCGCGCGGCGCGCATCAGGACATGAACCTGGACGAGCTCGCCGCGACCTGTCATCGCGAGCTCGCCGCCCACGAGCTCGTCAAGGGTGACCCGGTCTGGACGCGCGCCATCGCTGAAAAGCGCGCGACCATTTCATGCACGCCGGGACGCCCAACGCCGTCCATGGAGACACCGCACGCCGGAATCTTCCTCGCCGGCGACTACACCGATCCGGACTACCCGCCGACGCTCGAAGCCGCCGTGAGGAGCGGCGTGCGCGCGGCGAGCCTGGCGCTAAAGATTGCGCAGTAGCTGGACTGCCTGGTCGACGCGCTCGACGGCCAGCACTTCCAGCCCCGGGATTTTCGCCTTCGGCGCGTTGGATTTCGGGACCAGCGCCCTGGCGAAGCCGAGCTTGGCGATCTCCTTCAGCCGCTCCTGGCCGCGCGGCGCGGGACGCACCTCGCCGGCGAGCCCGATCTCGCCGAACACCGCGACGCTTCCCTGAATAGGCTTGTCCGTCAACGAAGAGACGATCGCCAGGGAAACGGCCAGGTCGGCCGCCGGCTCGGCGATGCGCACGCCGCCGACGGCGTTCACGAACACGTCCTGCTCCCAGGTGGCGATGCCGCCGTGGCGGTGGAGCACCGCGAGCAGCATCGCGAGGCGGTTCTGCTCGAGGCCGACCGAGAGCCGCCGCGGATTGGGTGAATGCGCGGCGTCGACCAGCGCCTGGATCTCGACCAGCAGCGGCCGCGTGCCTTCGAGCGTCGCGAGCACACAAGAACCCGCAACCGGTTTTTCGTGATTGCAAAGAAAAAGGCGCGAGGGGTTCGTGACACCCTTCAACCCCTTGTCGGTCATGGCGAACACGCCGAGCTCGTTCACCGCGCCGAAGCGGTTCTTCACGGCGCGGACCAGGCGGAACGCGGAGTGGAGCTCGCCTTCGAAGTAAAGCACCGTGTCGACGATGTGCTCGAGCACGCGCGGCCCGGCGATCGCGCCTTCCTTGGTCACGTGGCCGATCATGAAGAGCGCGATCCCGGCGCGCTTGGCGTGGCGCGTGAGCTGCGCAGCGCACTCGCGCACCTGCGCGACCGATCCGGGCGCCGACTGCAGCGTGTCGGACCACAGCGTCTGGATGGAGTCGACGACCGCCACCCTAGGCCGCGAGGCTTCCAGCGCGGCGAGCACGCGCTCGAGCTGGGTCTCGGCGATGAGGCGCACGCCCTCCACCTCCAGCGCGAGCCGGCGCGCCCGCAGCGCTACCTGCTCCGCGGACTCCTCGCCGCTCACGTAAAGCACTGCCTGCCCCAGCGCCGCCAGCGTCTGCAGGAGAAGGGTCGACTTGCCGATCCCGGGGTCGCCGCCGAGGAGGACCACCTGCCCCGCGACCAGCCCGCCGCCGAGCGCCCGGTCGAGCTCGGAGACGCCCGTCGCCACGCGCTCGAGCTCGCGCGCCTGGATCTCGTGCAGCGCGACGGGCGCCGCCGCCGCGCCCGCGTAGCGGTGCGAGGCGGCCTTCTCGACCACCGTTTCCGAAAGCGTGCCGGCGGCGCCGCAGGAGGGGCAGCTCCCAAACCACTGCAGGGCGCTGGTACCGCAATCGGAGCAGATGTAGGCGCTTTTCGGCTTTGCCATTAAGGAACTTCCACGACCGGCACCCGCGCCGTCAGCTTCGTGAAGAGCTCGTAGCTCAGCGTGCCGGCCGCGGCGCCGACTTCGTCCGCCGACAGGCCCTCGCCCCAGAGCGTGACCGGCGTGCCCACGCCGACTCCGGGAAGCGTACTGACGTCGATTGCGATCATGTCCATCGATACGCGTCCAACGGTGCGCGCGCGTTGCCCGTTGACGAGCACCGGCGTGCCGCTGGGCGCATGGCGCGGGTAGCCGTCGGCGTAGCCGCACGCCACCACGCCGATCGTCATCGCCTGGACTGCCTCGTAGGAAAACCCGTAGCCTACGCGCTCGCCGCGCTGCAGGCGCCGCACCGAGATGAGCTCCGAGGCGAGCGTCATGACGGGCCTCAGACCGAGCGAGCTCGCGGCGCGGTCGGCAAATGGAGAGGAACCGTAGAGCATGATTCCCGGGCGGACCCAATCGGCGGCGGTCTCTTTCGAAAAGCGAAGCAGCGCGGCCGAGTTGGCGAGCGAGCGCGGCGCGGGCCCGAGCGGCGCGACCATCCGCTCGAACGCCGACAGCTGCTGCGCCACCCCGCCAGGACCGTCGGCGTCGGCGAAATGCGTCATCAGCGTGACGCCGCGCACCCGCGGGTTGGCGCGCAGCGCTTCGTAGGCGGTGCGCAGGCCGGCGGCGTCGAAGCCGAGACGGTTCATCCCGGTGTTCGCCTTGAGATAGACGTCGATCGCGGCGCCGGGCTCGGCCGCGGCCAGCATCTTCACCTGCTCGGCGTCGTGGATCACGGGCGTGAGCGCGTGCCGGCCGAGGAGCGGGACATCGGGCGCCTGGAACATGCCCTCGAGCATGAGGATCGGCTTGCGCACGCCGTGCGCGCGCAGCCGGGCGGCCTCCCCGAAGTCGAGCACGGCGAAGCCGTCGGCCGCGCCGAGCGCTTCCGCGGCGCGTTCCACCCCGTGGCCGTAGGCGTTGGCCTTGAGGACCGCCCAGACCTTCGCCGCGCCGGCATGGGCGCTTGCGAGCATCAAATTGTTTGAGAAAGCGCTCGCCGAGATCAAAGCGCGGATCGGCCGGGGCATTTCACCTTATTGTGCTATAAAGCCCCGCGCCACAAAAAGATCAATCAATCCAGGGGGAAGGCAAAAAGTCTCGGCTTGATGGACGGATGAATTCCGGCTTCTACATCATCATGGCGGCGCAGTTTTTCTCGTCGCTCGCCGACAATGCCCTGCTCGTCGCGGCGATCGCGCTGCTGATGCAGGCCGACAGCCCCACCTGGCTCACGCCCTACCTCAAGTTCTTCTTCGTCGTCTCCTACGTGGTGCTCGCGCCCTGGGTCGGCGCGTTCGCCGATCGCCTGCCCAAGGGCCAGGTGATGTTCATCGCCAACACGGTGAAGATCCTCGGCTGCGTCACCATGCTCTGGGGCGCCCATCCGTTGCTCGCCTATGCCATCGTCGGCCTGGGCGCCGCGGCTTATTCGCCGGCGAAATACGGCATCCTCACCGAGTACCTGCCGCACCGCAAGCTCGTGATCGCCAACGGCTGGATCGAGGGCCTCACCGTGGCCTCGATCATCCTCGGCACGGTGCTCGGCGGCGTGCTGATCCACGTCAAGGTGTCCGGGGTGCTGCTGCACTTCGATTTCCCGTTCATCGAGACGCCGGTCGACACGCCGGCCGAAGCCGCCATCGCGACCATCGTCGGGGTCTACGCGATCGCGGCGCTGTTCAACCTGAAGGTGCCGAGCACCGGCGTGTCGCTCAAGCCGCTGCCCGCGCATCCCTGGTACACGGTCAAGGATTTCTCGCGCTGCGTGGTGCACCTGTGGCGGGACCGCCTGGGGCAGATCTCGCTCGCGGTCACTACCCTTTTCTGGGGCGCCGGCGCGACGCTGCAGTTCATCGTCATCGAATGGGCGCGCGCCACGCTCAACTTCGACCTCTCCAAGGCCGCGATCCTGCAGGGCGTGACCGCCGTGGGCATCGCGCTCGGCGCGGTGCTCGCCTCCGTCTGGGTGACGCTCGACCGCTCGGTGCGCGTCATTCCGCTCGGCATCGCGATGGGCCTCGTCGTCATGGTGATGAACTTCGTGACCGACGTAAGGATCGCCGTCGGGCTCATGGTAGTGATCGGGGCGCTGGCGGGATTCTTCGTTGTGCCGATGAACGCGCTGCTCCAGCACCGCGGCCATCACCTGGTCGGCGCCGGGCGCTCGATCGCGGTGCAGAACTTCAACGAGAACACCTCCATCCTGGTGATGATCGCGCTCTACTCGCTGCTGCTCAGCCAGGGCTACTCGATCTATTTTGTGATCACCGCCTTCGGCCTGTTCGTCGCCTGCACCATGGCCCTGGTGCAGGCGTGGTACCTCTACAACCGCCGCAAGCACCGCGCCGACGTCGAGCGGCTGCTGGCCTTCGCGAGGGCCGAAGACCCTCACCAGAAGTAGTTTCCTAAAGGGAAGCCATCGTCCTGCGTGCGAAGACGAGGTCCGCCCACGCCTTCGCCTTGTCGGGGAGGTTCCTCAGCAGGTAAGCCGGGTGGTAGGTGACGATGCAGGGGCGGCCAGCGTAGCGATGCACCCGCCCGCGCAGACTGGCGATGCTGGCGTCGGTCTCGAGGAGCGTTTGCGCCGCGAAGCGCCCCATGGCGAGGATGAGCTTGGGGTTCACCAGCTCGATCTGGCGCAGCAGGTGCGGGGAGCACTTCGCCACCTCATCGGGCTCGGGGTTGCGGTTGCCCGGCGGCCGGCACTTGAGCACGTTGGCGATGTAGACGTTCTTCCTGCGCTCGAGGCCGATCGCGGCGAGCATGTTGTCGAGCAGCCGACCGGCCTGGCCGACGAACGGATCGCCGAGGCGGTCCTCCTCCGCGCCCGGCGCCTCGCCGATCAGCATCCAGTCCGCGGCGGCATCGCCGACGCCGAAGACCGTCTGCGTGCGCGTCTTGTGCAGGCCGCATTTCACGCAACCCGATACGAGCTGCTTCAGCTCCATCCAGTCCCTGGCCGGGTCGCCGGCAGGCGCCTCGGAAGGCATCGGCGTATCGCTCTGCGCCTCCTGCACGGCGGAGGATCCGCGTCTCAGGCGCCAGATCGGCGCCAGGCCCATCTCGGCGAGGATCGCCTCGCGCCGTCCCATCAGAGCTCGACCGTGTACACGAGCGCGTCCTCGCGCCCGAGGCGCGCCGGATAGTAGCCGCGCCGCACACCGACGTGCCGGAAGCCGAAGCGCGCATACAGCGCCTGGGCCGCGGCATTGCTCGGCCGCACTTCGAGGAACAGGCTCCTCGCGCCGCGCCGGCGCGCGAGCTCGAGCGCCTCGCGCAGCAGGGCGCTGCCGTGGCCGCCGCGCTGGTGGCGCGCGGCGATCGAGAGGTTGAGCAGATGCGCCTCGCCCGCCGCCGCCATCAGGATGAAATAGCCGAGAAGCCCGCCTTCGAGCCGCCAGGTGCGGCAATCGTAGGCCGCGCGCAGCGAGTCGCTGAAGTTGCCGCGCGTCCAGGGATGCGTGTAGAGAGCGTTCTCGATCTCGAGCACCTCGTCGAGGTCGCTTTGGCTCATGACGAACAGGCGGGGTACGTCCTTGAGTACAGCGCTCATCGGCCAAGCTCCGCCTTGGTGAACGCCACCTTGTCCCGGACATAAACCGGCGCGGCGAGCGCGGCGTCGACGCCCTCGCCCGCGGCGAGCCGCGGCGCGGCGAGGCGCGCTACGGCCATGGCGGTCGGATGCACTTCGGGCAGCACGTTCTTCAGTCCCAGGTTTCCGTACACCGCGAAGCCGTTGCCGGCGCCGATCCAGTCTCCCGGCGGCACCTCGATCGAAGCCGGCGCGGCGCATCGGGCGGCGATGATTTGACGCCACGCCGGAGCCTTCCCGCGGTCTTCGCGTTGCAGCGCCGCATAATACACTTCGCGCATCCGCGCATCGAGGCAGGCGAGCACGCGCGCCGCACCCGATTCCTCGGCGAGCACCTCGAGGGTCGATACCCCCAGCACCGGAATGCCACGTGGAAATGCGAGTCCCTGCGCGATGCCGCAGGCGATTCTCAGGCCGGTGAACGACCCGGGCCCGGCGCCGAAGGCGACCGCATCGAGTTTCTCCGGGGTGATTTGAAACTTGTTCAAAACCTGTTGAAGCATGGGGAGCGCGAGCTCGGAATGCTGGTTACCGGCCCGCCGCTCGATGCCCGCGATCTCGCCGTCGCGCCAGAGCGCGACGCTGCACCACTCGGTCGAGGTGTCGAGCGCCGCGAATCGCATGGCCAATTCTATATACTGGGGGCATGAAAGAGCACCTCATTGCGGTCATCCCCGGAGACGGCATCGGACGCGAAGTGATCCCCGAAGGCGTGCGCGTGCTGGAAGCCGTCGGCGCCAAGCACGGCCTGCGCTTCGCGTGGAAGGAATTCCCGTGGAGCTGCGACTGGTACAAGGCGCACGGCCGCATGTGTCCCGAGGACGCGCCCGACATCCTGCGCAAGTTCGACGCGGTCTATTTCGGCGCGGTCGGCAATCCGGCGCTGGTGCCCGACCACATCGCGGTGTGGGGCCTGCTCATCAACTTCCGCCGCTGGTTCGACCTCTACGTGAACCTGCGGCCGGTGCGCCTGTTCGAGGGCATGCCCTGCCCGCTCGCGGGCAGGAAGCCAGGCGACATCGACTACGTCGTGATCCGCGAGAACACCGAAGGCGAGTACGGCAACGTCGGCGGCCGGATGTACGAAGGCACCGAGCGGGAAGTCGTCACCCAGCTCGCCACGTTTTCCAGGAAGGGCACCGACCGGATCCTGAAGTACGCGTTCGAGCTGGCGCGCAAGCGCGGCAAGCACCTCACCTCGTGCACCAAATCGAACGGCATCTCGATCACGATGCCGTACTGGGACGAGCGTTTTGCCGAAATGGGCAAGAAATATCCTGACATCAAGACGGATCAATATCACGTCGACGGCCTCACCATCCAGATGGTGCTGAACCCCGACCGCTTCGACGTAATCGTGGCCTCGAACCTCTTCGGCGACATCCTCTCGGACCTCGGCCCGGCCACCGCCGGCACCATCGGCATCGCCGCCTCGGGCAACATCAATCCCGAGCGCACCGCGCCTTCCATCTTCGAGCCGGTGCACGGCTCGGCGCCGGACATCGCAGGCAGGAACATCGCCAATCCGCTCGCCACCATCTGGTCGGGCGCGCTGATGCTCGAGCACCTCGGCCACGCCGAGGCGGCCGCCGACATCGTGCGTGCGATCGAGCGCGTGGTCATCGAAGGCCCGCACACGCCCGACATGAAAGGCAAGGCGAGCACGAGCGACGTGGGCGCGGCAGTCGCCGAAGCGATCCGCGCGGAGTCGAGAAAAGCTGCCTGAAGGGCTGCTGTACCAGGAGGGCTTCCTGTCGGCGGACGAAGAGGCTCGCCTGCTCGCCGAGATCCGCGCCCTGACGCTCGAGGAGGCGAAGTACAAAAGCTTCACCGCCAGGCGCCGCGTCGCCGCCTACGGCTCGAGCTATGACTTCGAGACCAACGTGCTCGGCCCCGCGCCCGAGATTCCACAGTTTTTGCTTCCCCTAAGAAGCCAGGTGTCCAGGCTTCTTGGGACAGAAGACACCCGCTTTGTTCACGCGCTCGTGACCGAATACCGTCCCGGCACCGAGCTCGGCTGGCATCGCGACATCGGCGAGTTCGGCATCGTGGCCGGCATTTCGCTCGCCGGCGCCTGCCGCATGCGCTTTCGCCGCTACCCTCCGGAGAAGGGCGCGAAGGTCCTCGGCCTCGATCTCGCGCCGCGCTCGGTGTACGTGCTGCGCGACGAAATCCGCTGGCGCTGGCAGCATAGCGTGGCGCGCACGAAGGAGCTGCGCTACTCCATTACCTTCAGGACCTCCAGGTGAGCGACTTCATCGTCAAGCTGGAAGTGATCGCCGTATTCCGAAATGGCCAGGAGGTTGCGCTCACCGCGCGCATCGGCCGCGCGCAGCCCGAAGCGAAGGACGCCTGGGTCTGCCCGGTCGAGTTCGCCCCCGTCTACCAGCAACCCATGAGCGTAAAGGGCGTCGACTCCTTCCATGCCACCTGGCTCGCCTGCTCGCTGGTGCTCAAGCTGCTCGGCAATCTGAAGTCGGAAGGCGTCGAGCTCAAGGCGCTCGACGGCACCAGCTTTCCGCTCGAAGCCTACCTGGCCGGGCTCGACGCCGGGCCCCAAGATGCTGAAGGCGGATAGCGCCCGCAACCGGCTGACCGGCATCGCGCTGGTGTCTCTCTGCTACGTCCTGTTCACGCTGCTCGACGGCACCGCGAAGTGGCTGGTGGCGAGCCTGCCGGTGATCGTGGTGGTCTGGCTGCGCTTCCTCATGCACGCGCTGCTCGCTTCCGCCCTGCTTTTTCCCCTGCGCGGGAAGCGATTGGTCATGACCAGCCATTGGCGATGGCACCTCCTGCGCGCGTTGATGTTCGTGCTCATGACCGGAATCAACTTCTGGGCGCTCCAGTACCTGCAGCTCGCGATCACCTCGTCGATCATGTTCATCGTGCCGATCGTCACCGCGCTCATGGCCGCGCCGATGCTGGGCGAGAAGATCGACCGCGGCCGCTGGGCGGCGATCGTGGCGGGCTTCGCCGGCGTGCTGGTGATCGTGCGTCCCGGCGGCGCCGACTTCCACCCGGCCATGCTCCTCGCGCTGGTGAACGCGACCCTCTACGCGATGTTCAACCTGATGACGCGCCGCCTGGCGGCGTACGACTCGCCCGAGACCATCCAGTACCTGCCCGCGCTCGGCGCGGCGATCCTGCTCACGCCTTTCGCGCTCGCCGCCTGGCAGGCGCCCTCGGGCTGGCTTGGGTGGACGCTCGCCTGCCTGATGGGCGCGCTGGGCGGCCTCGGCCACTACCTTCTCGCGGCGGCACACCGCTACGCGCCGGCCACGGTGATCGCGCCCTTTCTCTACCAGCAGGTGCTCTACATGGCGCTCTTCGGCTACGTCGTGTTCGGCGACGTGCCGGCGCCCGCGGTGTGGGTCGGCGCCGCGATCGTGGTCGGAAGCGGGCTATACCTCTTTGCGCGGGAGCGCGCGCGAGTTTGACTCTCCGAGGTCCCAGAACAGGCCGGTCATGATGCGAAGGCCCTCGCGGGCGACGCCGGCCAGCAGGTGCTCGTCCGGCGCGTGCTGCGAGCAGCCGGGATACGAATGCGGCACCCAGACAGTCGGCAGACCGAGGGTCTCGGCGAACACGTCGTTCGGCAGCGAGCCACCGAGGTTGGGCAGGATCGCCGGCCTCGCTCCCGCGGTGCGCTCGATCGAGGCTTCCGCCCAGCGCACCCACGGATGCTCGGGGTCCAGGCGCGTCGCCGCGAAGAACCCCTCGCGCGCCGGCGTCGCGCTCACCATGCCGAACCCCTCGCGCTCCAAATGCCGCCGCAGCGCAGGAACGATGTCGTCCGGGTCGATCCCCACCACGTAGCGCAGCTGGCAGTGCGCCGAGGCGCGCGGCGGGATCGCATTCACCGGGCGCTGCGGATTGCCGGTCACGAAGGCGAGCACCTCGAAGCTGCACCAGCCGAACACGCGCTCGGCGGGAGTCAAATTGGGTTCTCCCCAATCCTCGGCTCCCTCGACAGAAAGACTTTTCAGAGCCTCTCTCACGCTGGGGGTCAGGCTATTGGGTCGCCACTCCGGGACGCGGATCGCGCCGCGCCGGTCGGTGATCGAGGCGATGGCGTGGGCGAGCACGATGCCGGGGTTCGCGAGCAGCCCGCCCCAGTTGCCCGAGTGATGCCCGCCCTGGCGCAGCTCGAGCGCGAGGTCGAAGTTGAGCGCGCCGCGCGAGCCGAGGAAGAGCGTCGGGCGTTCGGCCTTGAGACGCGGGCCGTCGGAAGCGATGAACACATCCGCGCTCAGCGCGTCCTTCTCTCTTTCACACAGCGTTTTCAGTCCGGGGGAGCCGACCTCCTCCCCGGTCTCGATGAGGAGCTTCACGTTGAAGCCGAGCCGGCCGCGGGTGCGCAGGACCGTCTCCATCGCGGCGAGGTTGATCGAGTGCTGGCCCTTGTTGTCCGCCGTGCCCCGCCCGTAGAGGCGCTCGCCCTCGCGCCTGAGCTTCCAGGGATCGAGGCCGGCGCGCCAGTCGCCCTCCTGCCCGCGGATCACGTCGCCATGGCCGTAGCTCAGCAGCGTCGGCAGGCCCCGGTCCTCGATGCGCGCGGCGAGCAGAAACGGGCCGTGCTTCGCGGACGGATTGGGCACGATGCGGCACTCGAAGCCCATGCGCTCCAGGCATTCGGCGAGCTCACCCTCCAGGTACTCGGCAAGCGCCCCCTGGCGATCCGGATTCTGGCTCTCGGTGGGGATCGCCACGCGCCGCGCGAGATCGTCGAAGAAGCGCCCCTCGTCGAAGTAGCGCTCGGCGGCGAGGATGGCTTGCGCGCGGCTCATCTTGGCAGTATAGCGAGGCGCTATGGGAGAAACCCTGGCCGTCCCGGTCTGGCTCGCGCTGCCGGCGGCGCTGCTCGCCGCCTGGGCCGCGTACGACAAGCTGGTGATGCCGGCGCTGCGCTGGCTTCTGGCGCGCCCGGCGAACCAGATGATCGACGAGCTTTCGACGCGCCTTCGCATCGGCATCCGGCCGTTCCAGCGCACCCGTCGCCAGGCGCTGATCCACCGCCTGACGACCGACCCGAAAGTGCTGCAGGCGGCGGAGCGCTACGCCGCTGCGCACCGCCTCCCGCTGCCGAAGGTGATGCAGCGGGTCGAGCGCTATGCGAGGGAGATCGTGCCCGCCTTCAACGCCTACCTTTACTTCCGCTTCGGCTACTGGGCCGGGCGCAAGCTCGCGCAGTCGCTCTACCGAGTGCGCCTGGGCTACGTCGACACCGCGGGCATCGCCGCGATCGATCCCGACGCCACCGTGGTGTTCGTGATGAACCACCGCTCGAACATGGATTACGTGCTCGCGGCCTACCTGGCCGCGCAGCAGACGAGCCTCTCCTACGCGGTGGGCGAATGGGCGCGCCTGTGGCCGCTCTCGGCGCTGATCCGCGCCATGGGCGCCTATTTCGTGCGGCGCAACTCGGCCGACGAGCTCTACCGGCGCGTGCTCGAGCGCTACATCGCGATGGCGACCGAGGCCGGCGTGCCGCAGGCGGTGTTCCCGGAGGGCGGCCTGTCGCGCGACGGCCGCATGCGCGAGCCCCGGCTGGGCGTGCTCGACTACATGCTGCGCGGCTTCCGCCGCGACGGCGAGCGCGACCTGGTGTTCGTGCCGCTCGGGATCAACTACGACCGCGTGCTCGAGGATCGCACGCTCCTCGCCTCCCTCAGCGGGAGTCGCCGGGGCCGCCTGAAGACGGTCTGGGGGACGCTGCGGTTCCTGCTGCACAACCTCGGCCTGGTCCTGAGAAGCGAGTGGCACCGCTTCGGCTACGCCTGCGTGAATTTCGGCACACCGATCTCGATGCGCGGGTATGACGTCGACTTCCAGCGTCTCGGCCCTGAAGAGCGCAAGCTCGCCGTAGCGCGCCTGGGGCGCACCCTGATGGACGCGGTCGGCCGGGTCGTGCCAGTGGTGCCGGTCGCGCTGATCGCCCAGGTCTTTCTCGCGCGGCGCTCCCTTACCGCGCTCGACCTGAAGGCCGAGGCCGGCAGGCTGCTGCAGCGCCTGGAGGGCGCGCACGTCTACGTGCCGCGGCGCGACCTCGACTACGCCCTGACGGTGGGCTTGCGCATGCTGACGCTGCGCCGCCTGGTGGAGGAGCGCGAGGGCGTGTACAGCGCCCGGGAGGAAGAATTGCCGCTCCTTCGCTACTATGCGAATTCGATCGCGCATTTGCTCCAGGCCCCGGACGGCGAGATAAGGTAGATTGGCGCGCAGGGGGACTTTGGAAGGGCCATGGCGAGACGCACAAAAAAACGGCGCGCCCCGGCGAAGCCGACCGGGCAACCGCTCCTCGGCAGCCTGACGACCGACTGGTACTGGGAGCAGGACACCGCGCACCGCCTCACCCGCATCGAGCTGCGCGCCGGCGCCGGCTGCGACGATGCCTTCGCCCGCACGGCGCTGGGCAAGCGGCGCTGGGAGCTCGACATCGAGGTTGAGGGCGGCTGGGAGGCGCACCGCGCGCTCCTCAAGAGCCGCACGCCGTTCCGCGACGTGGTCACGTGGCGCACCCGCGCCGACGGCGCCGTGCGCTACGCGAGCGTAAGCGGCGAGCCCGCCTACGACCGGCGCGGGCGCTTCGTCGGCTATCGCGGCGTGGCGCGCGACGTCACCGAGCACAAGCGCGCCGAGCAGCTCCTGCGCCTGCAGCACCTCGTCACCCGCTGCATGGCCGAGTCTCCCGGCGTGGCCGAAGGCGCCCAGGGCGCGCTGCGTGCGATCTGCGAGGCCGAGGGATGGGACTGCGGCGAGTTCTGGCGCCTCGACGAGCGCGAGCGCGCCATGCGCCGCTTCGTGCACTGGGCGAATCCTGCGGGACAGGCCTTCGCCGCCGGTTCGGGCGACGTGCAGCCGCTCGCGGAGCGCGGCGCCGTCGCCTCGGCCTGGCAATCCGGCAAGCCGCTGTGGATCCGGGACGCCTCCAGCGACCCGCGCGCCTCGGGTCCGGGCTTCGCCGCCCGCACCGGCGTGCAGTCCGCGCTGCTCTGCCCGGTGTTCTCGGGCTCGACCCCGGTCGCGGTGCTCGCCTTCGCCTGCTGCCGCAAACGGGCGCGCGACGACGCGCTCCTCGCCGCCCTCATGGCGCTCGCCGCCCAGCTCGCGTTCTTTCTGCCGCGCGCCGACGCCGAGGCGAGGCTGCGACAGAGCGAGGAGCGCTACCGCCGCACCTTCGAGCTCGCCGCCGTCGGCGTCGCGCACATCGGCCTCGACCGGCGTTTCGAGCGCGTCAACCGCCGCTTTTGCGACATCCTCGGCTATCCGGAGGCCGAGCTCATCGGCATCCGCGGCCGCGACATCTCGCACCCCGACGACATCGACATGATGAACG
>Ga0068858_100000970_pt1 | contig 29675 bp, 33 predicted proteins | sample KBSSwiS12_FD_66589 | JGI IMG/M metagenome (GOLD analysis project Ga0068858, IMG submission 66589) | Switchgrass rhizosphere microbial communities from Kellogg Biological Station, Michigan, USA - KBS Switchgrass S1-2 | ecosystem: Host-associated > Plants > Roots > Rhizosphere > Soil ... | reverse complement strand
TAGTACGCGGGACCTCGCCCGTCGAGTTCGTCGCTTGAATGCGCTTGCCGCCGGGACGATAATCCGGCCCGGCGTTCTGGACGTTCGTCCTGTCGGTTTTCGCAGGAGACCCATCATGAAGACTGCTGCTCAGGTCCTGCTTCTCATTGCGCTGGGGTTGTCGGTCGGGTCGGCGGCGTCGACGGGTGTGAAACCGGAAGACGTGGGGCTGTCATCGGAGCGGCTCCAGCGAATCAGCCAGATGATTCAGCGGCGTATCGCCGCCGGGGACATCGCCGGTGCCGTCACCATCGTGGCTCGCAAAGGCAAGGTGGCGCATCTCTCCGCGCAGGGGGTGATGGATCTGGCATCCAAACAGCCGATCACGCCGGCGAGCATGTTCCGCATCGCGTCGATGACGAAGCCGGTCGTCGGCGTCGCGATCATGATGATGGTCGAAGAAGGCAAGCTGCGGCTGAACGATCCGGTCTCGCGCTACATTCCCGAATTTCGCGGCATGAAGGTGGCTGTCGCGCAGCCCGGCGGCGGGCAGGCGGGTGGTGCGCAGCCCGGCGGCGGCCGCGGGACAGAGCCACGTTTCTACACCGTGCCGGCGCAGCGCGAGATCACGCTGAAGGATTTGCTCACCCACGTGTCAGGTCTCGGAAGCGGGCCGATGGGCAACAGCGACATCGCAAAAGTAGCGCGGAAGGAGGGCGAGAAGCTGGCCGATTACATCCCCCGCCTCGGAGGCACCGCGCTCGAGTTCCAGCCGGGATCGCGCTGGACGTACAGCCCCGGGGCGGGCTTCGAAACGCTGGGCCGCATCGTGGAAATCGCCTCCGGCATGCCACTCGATCGGTTCGTCCGCACCCGCATCTTCGATCCGCTGAACATGAAAGACATCACGTTCTGGCCGACCGACGCGCAGTGGCCGCGCGTCGCAACCGTGTACGCCCGGAGCCCGAACGGCCTCACGAAGTCCGAGATGCCGAACGACACCATGTCGAGGAACGTATATTTTCGGGGTTCGGGGGGCCTGTACAGCACGGCCGAAGACTACATCCCGCTGGGCATGATGCTGGCCAATGGTGGGGAACTCAACGGTAAACGGCTCTTGAGCCGCAAATCAGTGGAAATGATGAGCGCCGTCCACGTCCCGGACACGCTTCCGGGACGCCCGGCCGGGGAAGGCTACGGTTTGAGCGTGCGTGTGGTGACCAATCATGCCGCGCGAGGCACGATGTTGTCCGACGGCACCTACGGATGGTCCGGCGCCCAGGGCACGCATTTCTTCGTCGATCCGAAGGAGCAGCTGGTTGGCGTGCTGATGGTACAGACGTCGAATCAGGAACTCATCCGCGACTTCGAGGATCTGGTGGCTCAATCGATCAGCGATTAGTCCACGCTCGGACAGACAAGATCACCCTGGAACCCTCGAGAACCCGAAACTTGACTCACCGGTCAAGTTTCGGGGCTCGCAGGTGAACTCTGGCTGTCGAGCCGCGCCGCGAGGGGCTTGAACGCCGGCGTGGGACCTTTCCATCGCAACTCGTCCACGCTTTCGAACAGATCGAGATCGGTTCGCAAGGTCGCGAGCGTACGGAAAAGCAACGCGCGCTCGCGCTCGGCGGCCAACGTGCGGGCGAGCCGTCCCGGACTCGCGGCGTTCACGCCCCACTGGCGCCAGTCCTCCGGAATGGATTCAAGATGTCCGTAGCGCGCGAGGACGGCCGACGCAGACTTCGCGCCCCACCCGGGCAGGCCCGGATAACCATCCGCCGCATCTCCCACAAGGGCGAGATAGTCGGGGATCGATGCCGGGGAAACGCCGAATTTCGCCACGACTCCGGCTTCGTTCCGGATGGTGCGCGATCGGCGATCCATCTGCACGATGCGTGTCCCACGCACGCACTGCGCGAGATCCTTGTCCGGCGTGCAGATAATCACGCGCGCGACCCTCGCGTCGGCGGCGGCGGCCGCCGCCCCGGCCGCCAGCGCATCGTCGGCCTCGAATTCGATCATCGGCCAGACGACGATCCCGGCGGCGGAGAGTGTCTCTTCGAGGATCGGAAACTGCGCCAGCAGATCCGGTTCGATGCCGGCGCCCGTCTTGTACCCCGCCCACAGCCCGTTGCGAAACGACTCGATGACGTGATCGGTCGCAACGGCGACGTGCGTGGCGCCGCCGGTGATCATGCCAAGCACGGACGCGACCACGCCGCGTACGGCGGCCACCTCGCGGCCGTCGACATCGCGAGCGGACGGAAGCGCGTGATAGTGCCTGAACAGCTCGTACGTACCGTCGATCAGATGAACGTCCACGGGGCCCACCGCTCTATCGTTTTGAAATAAGGCGCTGATACTCGGCGTCGGTGTCGATATCGCGAAACGCGCCGTCGTCGTCGATAGCGAGGTCGCCGACTGCGGAGGCGTGCGCGCGCACCACTTGTTTGGCGCCGCTCGACGGATCGGCGCGGCGAAGCTCGCCGAACAGCGACCGATCGATCATCACCGGATGACCGTGCTCGGTTCCACGCGTAGGACGAACGATCGGCGCACGGGTGCGACGGTATTGCTCGACCACCGCTCGGATCGTCGCCGCCGTCACCAACGGCACGTCGACGAGCGTCACGAGGGCGGCCAACACTCCCGGCCGATCCACGGTGTTGATTCCCTTCAGGAGCGACGAGAACTGCCCCGACTCGTATTCGGGATTCTCGACGAAACGGGCCGTGACACCCGTGCTCGCCAGACTCGTCGCGATCGCCTCAGCCTCGTGGCCGACCACGACCACCACTTCGTCGATCGCGGCATCGTGAAAGGTGCGTATGATGCGCGACAGGAACGTGTCGGCAGCACCGAGCGGCAACACCGCTTTCGGACGACCCATCCGCGTCGATTTTCCAGCAGCCAGCACGATCGCCGGGATCACCCGACGATCATAGCTTCTCGAAGCTCGCGCGGACTCCACGAGCTGGTGTCGCGTCACAGTGGCTCGCCCGGGGAGATTGAAGAATGGCAGAATGATTCTGCAAACAAGGAATCTGTGTAAGAATCGCGAGCATGACGGACGTCGAGCTCCACATCCGCTGTCAACGCTGCGGCACCCAGATGGACATGCGCGACCCGGGACCGGGAATGCCATGGACGCCCGATCAGTTCTGGGTCTGTCCGAAATGCGGCCGGCATTTCTGGTCAACCTACCCGCCGCCGAATCGTGAGAAAGCGAAGCCCGCCGCCCCCGCGGCGCCGGTACCGGAGGTCGTATCATGAGCCGCTTCCGCCTGGATGACGACGACCTCGAGGACGAGGACGAAGACGACGACGAAGACCCCTCCGACCCGGACGAGGAAGAGGGTGACGAGGACGATGAGGACGACGAGGAGGAAGAAGAAACCTGGCAAGTCGCTGCTGCGGGTCAGGATCTTGACTTCGCCTATTGAACTGCCTAGACTGGCCGGGATTTTCCAGCTCAGCTAAGCTGGAATTGACTTGGCTGGACCGCGTCGCTCACGTTTTTCACCCGTAGGCGTCCGTACCCGGCTGAGTGCCCTGAGGATGCTCTTCAGGGTTCGGAACGGAGGGTTTCGGCATGCCGACCGGGACGATCGCACGCCTCCTGATTGACAAGGGGTTCGGATTCATCCGCGACGAAGGCGGGATCGAACACTTCTTCCACCGCAGTTCCGTGCGCGGCGCTGTGTTCGAGCTTCTTCGAGAAGGCCAGCGCGTCGAGTTCACGCCGGAAGACTCACAGAAAGGCCCGCGCGCGGGCGACGTCCGGCTGATCGAAGGGTAAGCGACCCACGAGATTGCAGATTCCAGGTCGCTTGGAATCTGCAATCAATCGGCCCCCGCCACCTCTTCACACTACAATCTGGAGCGGAAGCGAACGGGGCCCGGTGGCCCTCCCGGTCTTCAAAACCGGTCGCTCCCTGCTCACGCAGGAAGGCTCGGTTCGACTCCGAGGCGCTTCCGCCACCTCACGACAATCCCAAGGCGAGCAGAACGCCGTCGAGGTCGCTCAGATCTTCGAGGACGACGTCGGCGCCGGCCGCCCGCAGCGCGTCCACGTCGTACCGGCCGGTTGCCACCGCCATCGACCGGGCACCGCCGGCCCCGGCGCAGGCGACGTCGAGCGGCGTGTCGCCGATCACGACCGCGTCGCGCGCGGAAACCGATGGTCCGCCGCATTCGCGAATTCTCGCCAGCGCCTTCGGCAGCAACCCATTGCGATCCGGCGCCTCGTCTCCGAAGGCGCCACAGCGAAAGTAACGCCACAGATCGAAGTATTCGAGCTTGCTGCACGCGGCTTCTTCATAGTTGCCGGTGAGGAGCGCGAGATACACGTCATCTCGCTGTTGAAGCGTGTCGAGCAACGGGCGGACGCCAGGCATCATCCCCTTGCGCGGCCCGGGCCTCTGGAGCTCCGCGCGGAGATGCTCCAGATAGACGTCACGGAACCGCGCCAGGAGCGCGTCGCCGCACGAGATGCCGTGAAGCGTCAGCGCATCGGACAGGATCCACGAATCCGTCCGGCCTGGCATGTCGATGTGTTGAAACGCGTCCGGGATCGAGAAGAGCTGCTCGAAGGCGAGCGACATCGCGCGTACTCCCGCGCCGCCGGTGAGCACCAGCGTGCCGTCGATGTCGAAGAGGAGGATTCGGGTCGCCGCGCTCAGCTTTCGCTGCGAACGTTGCCGGCCCTTGGCCCCTTCGCCGATGGTTCTTCCTCGAAGCTGACGCGCTGGCCCTCGTTCAACTCCTCGAAGTTCCCCTGCACCGAGCTCCGGTGGAAAAACCACTCCTGGCCGCCTTCGTCGCGAATGAAGCCGAACCCTCTGTCACGAACGAGTCGCTTGATCGTGCCGCTTGCCATCCGGGTCTCCTTGGACACGCGCAGTGCCCAGGGCGAACGAATTTCAATTTCCGTTCCACCGCCGACGCGGGCGCGGGGGCGGAATACGGCCGAGATCTCACGACCTCGAGGCTCATCCGCTCAACAAGCGCATCGGCGGTGTCAAATCTGCCCGACGGACCAGGACGCAGTCGTTACTTGACGGTCACCGAGATCGTCGAGCAGAAGCCCGGCATCGTGTTGTGAAGATCGTCACCAATCTGCAAGGCGAGTTTGTGTTTCCCGGCCGACAGCTGGGTATCGAACTCGGATTTTCCATCGCCAAAATGGACCCAGGACGGCGTGCCCTTCACGATGGTCTTGCCGGGCGGAAGACAACTCTCGTCGATACCAAGATGATAGTGCCCGACTCCGGGACGGGTCTTCGTCACGTCGCCGGGCGGGACCGCGGCGATCTCGATGCCCGAGGCGCCGAATTTCAGGTGCACCGGACTCGTCACCGTGGCGCCGTTCTTCGGTTCGATGAAAAATACCCGTTTCGCTGCAGCCCTCGTGGTTGCAGCCTTCTTCGCCTGAGCGCTGGCCAGGACGCCGAATGCGGCGACCAGCACGACGACGAGCAGTGCGAGCGTCCTTCTCACATGCATGCGTGATTCTCCTTCGACCTACATTCTAGCGGACCTCCGGCCCATCAAGGGCCTCGGTCCGCTAAAGTTCACTTGCGAGCCCCGAACCTTCACGCATTGCGTCAAGCTTCGGGTTCTCAAGGGTTCTATTACCCGAGCCGCCGTCCAAACCAGCGACCGCGGCCGCGCGCGCTCAGTCGGCCGGTCGCGGGATCCAGCTGGACGGTTCGGCCCGACAGCGACTCCGCAAACAGCGGATCTGCTGTCACAGCAAGGATCGCCGCGCCGCGGCCATCGGCAACGGCGCGGATGCGGGATCCCAGCCAGGCGACCCGCCCGGCGTCGACGGCCGCCGTCGGATGTTCCAGGAGCAGCAGGGCCGGATTGAGCGCGACCGCCCGGGCGAGCCTCACGCAGACGCGAGCCGCTCCATCGAGATTGGCCATCGGCGTGCTCAATGCACCGTCCGACAGTCCAACCTCGCGCGCGAGCCGCTCGGCTTGCATCCGCGCCTCCTCGGGCGGCGGTTCGATCTCGAGCGTAAACGGCAGCGCGAGATTCTGCAGGGCCGTCATGCCTTCGAGCATCACCGCGCGGTCGCTGACGATGCCGAACTGATCGACGAAGGCCAGCCACTCGGCGCTGTCGACGATCGCGGAAGTCAGCCTTCCGAAGACGGTGACGGTGCCGCGGTCCGGCAGCGCTGCGCCAGTGACGAGGTTGACGAGCACTTCCGCCATCGGCTGGTCGAAGCCGAGCAGCGCGACGCATTCACCCGCGGAGACGGTGAGTTGTTGCACGCGCAGCGGGCGCAGGCCGCCGTACGCCTTGGAGATATCGGTCAACTCGAGGGCGGGAGCGATCACGAGTCGATCAGGCGATTGACTTCGTCGACCACACGCGCCGACTCCGACAGCGCGTCGATCTCGATCTTGACGGCCGCCAGATTGGACGCGATCGCGCCATACGCGATCATCGCGTGCACCATCGGCGGCAGCACGCCGGTGTCAACGCTTGCACCCATGATCGCCGCCACCATCGTGACCACCATCGCAAGAGTGGCGATCGAAAAGACCGGCTTTCGCGCGGCGGCGACGCGGCGGAAGTAATCGCCGGTCAGGTGGTATTCGGCCATGGCGTCCTTCACCGCCTTGCCCTTGCCGATGAGATAAAACATCATCATCGAATGGGCCAGCATCATCACCATCGTCGAGAAGAAGCCGAACGAGATGTGACGCGAGACGTCGCCGCCGCGCAGACCGAATACCGCGGCGGCCACGAGGCCGAGAAGACCGAGAAAGAGCGCGCTGAGCAGAGCTTGAGCCACGTCAGTGAAAGTATGACCGATCGATTCCCCGCCGATCCACCATCGGCGTTCGTCGTCCAGTGGGCGACGCTGATGGCGCCCGCGCTGCCCGGCCCGCGGCGGGCGCTCGATGTCGCGATGGGCCGCGGGCGGCACGCACGAATGCTCGCTCAACTCGGGCTGAACGTCTTCGGAGTGGACGCGAGCTATGAAGCGGTGCGCGCAGCGCGAAATCTGGCGGTTGCTGGCGGCCTCTCGATCCGGGCGTGGTGCGCTGATCTGCAGGCGTCGACGTTGCCGCGGAACCGCTTCGAGATGCTCGTTGTCGCGCGATACCTGCAACGCGATCTGTTTCCCGCGATTCAGGACGCCGTCACACCGGAGGGCATTGTGATCTACGAGACGTTCACCGTGAAACAGCGCGCGCTCGGCTTCGGTCCGAGGTCACCAGACCATCTTCTCGAACCCGGAGAGCTGCGCGGCCGATTCGACGCTCTCGATATTCTGTTTTACGAGGAAGTGGCCGCACCGGAAGCGGTCGCGCGAATCGTTGCACGAAAAAAGTGAAAACCAGTTTTCAGTTTTCAGTTTTCAGTTTCTTCAGCCGTTCGTAACGGTCGCGGGGAAGCGACACCGCGCCTATCGATTTGGCGCGGTGAGACGCGTCGCCGTGATAGTCCGAGCCGCCTGAAACGGCAACACCCAGCGTGTCCGCCAGCGCCACGTAGCGGGCCGTGGTCGCCTCGTCGTGATCGGTGTGATACGCCTCGATCGCGTCGAGTCCCGCCTCGACCAGTTGCGGCAGCCACCCGTCACGGGCAAGCAGTCCCGGATGCGCGATCGACGCGATGCCGCCGGCCTCGTGCACGCGAGCGACGACCTGCTCGGGTGTCGCCCCGATCCGGGGGACGAATGCGGGCCGGGCCGGTGCCAGCCAACGATCGAACGCCTCGGCAATCGACGCGACGTGACCGCCGGCGACCAGCGCCCGCGCGATCCAGGGCCGCCCGGCCGACTTCGATGAATCATCGCGCGCCGGCTGCAGAATGGCCTCGGCATCGAGCACGATGCCGAACGTCGACAAACGATCGATCATCAGGCGCAGACGATCGATCCGATGACCACGCTGCTCGTTCAGAAATTCCGCGAGCACGGGAGAGTGGACGTCGAGGAAGTAGCCGAGCGTATGGACATCTCTCTCGTCGCGGATGGCTGTGATCTCGATCCCGGTCACGAACTCGATCCCGGCGACAGCGCACGCCGCGGCGACCGCTTCACACGCGGCCACCGTGTCGTGATCGGTCACCGCCAGCACGTGAACGCCTGCCTCCGACGCGCGCGCCACGAGCTCGGCCGGCGTACAGCGCCCGTCGGACGCCGTGGTGTGGGTGTGGAGATCGATCAACGAGCCGACCGACGGGCAACGGCGCCAGCACGTCGCGGCCGCTGCCGTTGACGTTGGCGCTCGGTCAGGTCGCGATATTCGCGGATGAGCAGGTCGAGGTGTTCACGTTCCTCGGCCGCGAACTCGAGAAAAATCTGCTTGCCCTGGGAGTCTTCGAAGCGTTCGCCGTAGCGCTTGAAGAAGTTGTGCGAGCCGCGCTCGCATTTGATGCCGATGAGCAGCGCCTGCTGGTCGTTGACGCCTTTGCTCAGCTCGGCAGCGCCTTCCTCGAACAAGCCGTTCGCGGCGCCCTTGAAAAACAGAAACGTCGGCCGCGATTCGAGGGCCGGATCGGTCGCGACCAGCTCGCGGTAGCGCTGTTCGAGCGTGCCGAGGTGCTCGCGTTCTTCCTCCGCCAGCTTCTGAAAGACGGTCCGTCCGCGCGCGTCCTTTGTGAGGTTCGCGGCGCGCCTGTAGAACTCGAGACCGCTTCGTTCCGTCGCGATGGCGATCCGCAGCGCGTCACGCGCGAAGACCAGCCCCGTCGTCGCACCCTCGATCGGCTTGGTCCGCCCCACGCCGGTCTGACACTCCTCGCACAGCCCGTAGATCTGCACCACCGTCTGACTGGGCGTGAAGCTGCGGGCATTGGCCACTTCCTCGACCAGCGCCTCGATGTCGGAGCTGAGAAACTCGGAGGATCGATGACACTTGCTGCAGATCAGGTGGAAGTGACGCGGATGGCCGTACGAGGGCTCGTAGCGGGATCGACCCTCACCAAAATCGACCTTGCGCGCAACGCCGGCTTCGACCATCCACTGCAGCGTGCGGTACACAGTGGCGCGGCCGATTCCCGGCACCTGACCACGGACGAGATCGAAGAGATCGTCCGCACTCAAATGACCTTCCTGCTGGAGGAAGATCCGGAGAATCTGGTCGCGTTTGGTGGAATGCTTCCCGCCTGCCGGACGCAGACGCGAGAGGTCGAGATCTTCGCGATGCATGGATAGCCAAGCCACAGGCCATCACAGGCCTGCGGCTTGACGGATGGGTTTAGTCGACCGAGAACGATTGGCCGCAACCGCAGGTCGAGGTGGCTTGCGGATTTTTGATCGTGAAACCGCCACCGGTGACGGTTTCGACGAAGTCGACCTCGGCGCCCTTCAGATAACGGACGCTGATCGGATCGACGAACAGCTTCACACCGTGGGATTCGAACACCTGATCGCCCGAGCCCTGTCCGTTTTCCTCGATCATCAACCCGTATTGAAAGCCCGAGCAGCCGCCGCCCTGGACGAACACACGCAAGCCGCTTCCGGCCTTGTTCTCTTCCGTCAGCAGCTCGCTGATTTTCGATGCCGCCGTTTCAGACACATTAATCATTGGATACCGTCTCCTCGGTCACCCTGGCCTGGACTCGCAAATCATTATAGCAAGAACGCGATTGATATACTGCCCTTCCAGCGCGGGTCCAAGTCTTTGCGCTTCAGCCACATGCCTTACATTATCGTCCCGCTTACCCGCCGCGAGGAGCTCGACGCCGCCGCAAACGCGCGATGGAACGCCATTATCGACGTCCGGCCCGAGCTCGCCACCGCCGTCGATCTCCAGCGGCGGCTGCTCGCGCGCGTCATGTCGCTGACGCGGGTCATTGAAAAGGGACGACTGCCTCGACTGTCGCTCCCCCCGAGATACCTCGCCGCGAAGCTCACGCGCGGCGTTCCCGCACTCGCCGGCGAACCGATTCCCCTCCCGGTCGCGCTGCTCGCCGATACCCTCACGGGCCTGTGCGGGGAGCTGGCCGAGAGCGGCGCGGGGCAGGCAGCAGAGCACATCCGGACGGTCATCGAGAGCGGACAACTGGACGCGGGGTCGCTGCTCGCCGCGTCGCTGTCGCGCGATCAGAACGCCATTCGAACCGGCGCCGCGCATCGCGGCCTCGCCGCCGATCTGGTCTGGCTGGTCGCCGAACTGACCGTCGGTCCGTTTGCCTACATTCTGCAGCGCATGCTTCTTTCGCCGGCCGCAAAGGGCGGTCACCCGGCCGAGGGTGAACAGCCGGATCCGCTCGTCGCCGCGCTCCACGCCTGGAATCACGGATATTGTCCGGCCTGCGGCTCGTGGCCGGCGATGGCCGAAGTGGTCGACGGCCACCGCGTGCTGCGCTGTTCCTTCTGCTCCGCCGGGTGGGAGCTCCCGACCTACGCCTGCGTCTATTGCGGCGAAGAGGGCGAGCCATTCGTCACGGCGGCGCCTGACGAAGAACGGAAGGATCGCCGCGTGGAAGTCTGCAGCGCGTGCGCCGGTTACCTCAAGACGGTCGATACGTTCGTCCTCTCGCCTTTTCCGCTGCTCTCGATTGCCGACCTCGAGACGATGGACCTCGACATGGCCGCGATGGAGCACGGATATCAGCGGCCGTCGCTCAAGGATTTCGCCGTCAAGCGGTGACCACCCCGCGCGGACATCCACGAACCGTTGAAACCACAAGCGCGCGAGCGACACGCGCCCGGCGCGGATCAATTCGCGATCAGCGCTTCGAGATGCTGCCCTGATTCCTGCTCGATGTCCTTGTGCAGGCTGTTGCCGTGCGCATCCATCGTCACAATGGCCGGGAAGTCCTTGACCGTGAGGTGCCACATCGCCTCGGGGGTGCCGAACTCCATCAGCGACACGTCGTCGACCCGCTCGATCGCACGGGCGTAGAACTGGGCTGCGCCACCAATGGCATTCAAGTACACCGCGCCGTGTTCCTTCAATGCGGCGAGCGTTCTGGCGCCCATCCCACCTTTGCCGATGACCGCCCGCACGCCGTATCGCTTGATGATTTCTCCCTGATACGGCTCCTCGCGAATGCTCGTCGTCGGCCCGGCGGCGGTGACACGCCACCCATCCCCCTCCTTCACGACGACCGGCCCGCAGTGATACAACACCGACCCGCGCAGATCGACCGGCGGATCGTGCTTCATCAGATGCGAGTGGACCGCATCGCGCCCGGTGAAGACGCGCCCGGAAATCAACACCACGTCGCCGACCTTGAGCGACCGGACCTGTTGGTCGTCGATCGGCGCCTGCAGCGCAATCTCGCGACCCGTTCGCGTGAACCCGGCCTGATCCAGCATCGGGATGATCGGATGCGAAGGATTGCGATAGAGCCAGCGGTCGATCGCGCCGGTGGATGCGTTCAGCGCGATGCCGAGCCGGCGAAACGCCCAGCAGTCGTACGCCACCGAGACGAAAAAGGAGGCGGGCAGACGGTTGAGCACGCCGACCTTGCAGCCGATCAGCGTGACGTTGCCGCCGAATCCCATGGCGCCGATTTCCAGTGTGTTCACCGTCGCCATGATGGAGGCTTCGAGCCCGGCCAGCCGTGGATCCGGATTCACATCGTCGAGCGTCCGGAACAATTGTTCCTTGGCGTGGGTATAGCCGGATGTGCGGTCGCCGCCGATGCAGACACCGACCGCGCCGGGGGCGCATCCCTTCCCCTGCGCGTTCCAGACTGCGTGAAGAATCGCCTTCCTGACGCCGTCGAGCGTGCGGTCCGCGCGGCCGAGATGCGGCAGCTCGACCGGCAGCGAGTACTGCGCGTTGGTATTCTCGCAGCCTCCGCCTTTGAGAATCAGCTTCACTTCGATCTCGTCCTTGTCCCATTGCTCGAAGTGAATGATCGGCGTTCCGGGGCCGAGGTTGTCGCCTGAGTTCTCGCCGGTGATCGAATCGACCGAATTGGGACGCAGCTTGCCGCGCCTGGTCGCTTCCGCGATAGCCTCGCGAATCTGCTGGCGCATCCAGATCTGGTTCGCGCCGACCGGAGTCTTGACCTCGAACGTCGGCATGCCGGTGTCCTGGCAAATCGCGCCCTCGTGGTCGACGGCAAGATCGATGTTCTGGGCGATGATCGTCAGTGCCTGGCCGGATCGCGTCTCCGACGGCTCCTGTTCACGCGCGGTGCGCATGGCCGCACGGACGTCGGGCGGCAGGTCGGTCGAGGTGCGAACGATGAGCTGAAGCACGCTGTCGAAGAAGGAAGGCAACATAAGCGGACAGTATAATCAGACCGGTTCAGACTTTCATGAATTACCGTCTTGAACGCGATTCGCTCGGCGAGGTGAACGTTCCAACCGACGCGTACTACGGGGTTCAGACGGTTCGCGCCGTCGAGAACTTTCCGATCAGCGGCCTGCGCGCACATGCCGACCTCATAGTCGCCACCATCCTGGTCAAGAAAGCGGCGGCCGAAGCCAATCTGGCGCTGGGGCGCCTCGATCGAGACGTCGCTCGAGCGATCGTGCAGGCCGCCGACGACGTCCTCGCGGGGCGGCTGCGCGATCAGTTTGTCGTCGATGTCTATCAGGCGGGCGCCGGCACGTCGCACAATATGAACGCGAACGAGGTGCTCGCCAATCGCGCGTCTGAAATCCTCGGCGACGGGCGCGGAACCTACACGCGCGTCCACCCCAACGATCACGTCAACATGGCGCAGTCGACCAACGACGTGTTCCCCACCGCGACGCGGCTCGCGCTGCTGGCGGGCGCCGGGCCGCTGGCCGGCGCAGCACGGGAGCTCGGCGACAGCCTCGCACGGAAGTCCGACGGGTTCGCCGGCGTTCTGAAAACCGGCCGCACTCACCTGCAGGACGCCGTGCCGATGACGCTCGGCCAGGAATTCTCCGGTTACGCTGCCTGCCTTCGCCGCGGCGCCGAGGACGTGGAGGCGGCAACCCGACAACTGTATGAGTTGAACATCGGCGCGACCGCGATTGGCACGGGACTCAACGCAGGCGACGAGTATCGACGATGCGTCGTGGAGAATCTCGCGCGCTACACCGGCCTCCCACTGACGCCCGCAGGGAACCTTTTCAGAGTCACGCAGAGCATGGGCGATGTCCTCGCCTACTCGAGCGCCGTGCGTCGGCTCGGAGTCGAAGTCAGCAAGGTCGCCAACGATCTGCGGCTGCTCAGCATGGGACCGCGCGCCGGCCTGTCCGAAATCGCACTCCCGGCCGTTCAGCCCGGGTCGTCGATCATGCCGGGGAAGGTGAATCCCTCGATCCCCGAGATGGTCAATCAGGTGTGCTTCCAGGTGATCGGATGCGACACGACCATCGCGATGGCGTGCGAGGCGGGACAGCTCGAGTTGAACGTCATGATGCCGGTTATCGCCTGGAATGGGCTGCACGCCGCAACGATCCTGCGCGAGGCCCTCAAAGTCCTGCGTACAAGGTGCATCGACGGGTTGACGGCCGACCCGTCGCGTGCGCGTGAACTGCTCGACCGCAGCACCGCGATGGCGACGGCGCTCAGCCCCTACCTCGGCTACGCCGTGACGGCCGACCTCGCGAAGGAATCGGTGAGGACCGGACGACCGATTCGCGACCTCGTGCTCGAACATGGCCTGCTCGACGGCGACCGACTCGATCGCATTCTGTCGCCCGATGCGATGACGCGCGGCGGCATCGTCGGGGACCGCGATGCGGAAAAGTGAGGACAGGTGGGACAGGTGAGACGGGCGGAACAGGTGAGACAGTGGGGCAGGTGAGAAGGAGCGCACTCCTGGGGCGCGCCGGAATGGCAGGATTACTTGCGGCGACAATGGCTGTCCTCGCGAGCGACGGACTGGTGCGAGCGGCACGCCCGGCACCCGAGGCACCCTCTCGCTCCACGCCTGCCGCGTCATCCACGCCGGCTGCTCAAGGCAAGCCGAAGAACCGCCTGTTTTCCGCGGCAGTACTTGGGTTGATCGAGCCCCCCGATCGCAATCAGTGGCAGCCGCCTGAGCTGATCATGGACGACCTCAGCATCGCCGACGGCGCGGTCGTGGCCGACCTGGGCGCCGGCGGCGGCTGGTTCACGATTCAGCTCGCCCGGCGCGTCGGACCGAACGGTGTGGTGTACGCGGAGGATGTGCAGTCGCAAATGATTGATGCCATCCGCCGCCGCGCGCAACGCGAGAACCTGCGCAACGTCAGGACCATCATCGGCACCGCCGACGATCCGAGGCTTCCCAACGGGATCGATGCCGCGCTGATCGTCGACACGTATCACGAGATGGCGTGCGGCATGAGACCGGCGTGCCAGGAGCCGGTCGCACTGCTCACCCACGTCGCGCGTGCGTTGAAGCCGCAAGGTCGGCTCGGCGTCCTCGATTTCTATCCGGGCCAGGGCGGGCCCGGCCCGGCACCAGGCGAACGCGTCGATCCTGAAACGGTGATCAAGGCGGCCGCCGCGGCGGGATTGCAGCTCGTCGCCCGCAAAATGGTTCCGCCCTTTCAGTTTCAATACCTGCTCATCTTCGGCAGGGCACCGGGCACGGGCGACAGCCCCCAATGAGGGCTCCCAGAATCGCCATCACGATCGCCGGAAGCGATTCGAGCGCAGGCGCCGGCATTCAGGCGGATCTGAAAACGTTCGCGGCGCTCGGCGTCTACGGCACCAGCGCCGTCACGGCGATCACCGCACAAAACACCATCGGGGTCGTCGAGCTGCTGCCACTCTCCGCCGATCTCGTGACAGCGCAGATCGAAGCCGTCGCGGGTGACCTCAGCCTCGATGCGACCAAGACGGGCATGCTCGCCAACGCGGCAATCGTCGAGGCGGTGGCCGCGGCCATCAAAGAGCTTCAACTGCCGCTCGTCGTCGTCGATCCGGTCCTGGTCTCGAAGAGCGGCGCTCGTCTCCTCGACGAGGACGGTCTTCAAATGATGAAGGCGGAACTGCTGCCATGTTGCGCCGTGGTGACGCCGAACCTTCCGGAAGCCGCCGCGTTGACCGGCCGGCGCGTCGAGTCGATTGAACAGGTGCGCGCCGCGGCGGTCGAAATTCACCAACTCGGGGCGTCGGCCGTCGTCGTCACCGGAGGGCACGCGAGCGGTGACACCATCGTCGACCTGCTGTTTGACGGCACGATGTTCACCGAGCTCGAGACGGCGCGCATTCACACGGGCAACACGCACGGCACCGGCTGCACCTTTGCCTCGGCGATTGCCGCACACCTCGCGCTCGGCGACTCCCTGATCGACGCTGTCGTGCGCGGGCAGGACTACGTGCGCGGCGCGATCCAGCATTCGCTGTCGATCGGCCACGGCCATGGGCCGCTCAATCATTTCTGGAGATCGGACACGTGGCAATCCGGTGATTGAAGAATCGGGTAAATCACCGATTCCCCGATTACGCGATCATCCAATTACCCGATTGCTATACTGAGGACATGACCTCGCTGTTGGCGGTCGGGGTGGCGCCACTCGGCCTCGACGCCCTCATCGCGGCCGTGAGCGAGCGGAGCGGCGATTCGACCGGCGCGGACGGCGCCGTCGTCGCCTTTCTCGGTCTGGTGCGGAATCACAACCTGGGCCGCCGCGTGCGCTATCTGGAATACGAAGCGTACGAGCCGCTCGCGCTGAAGACCTTCGAGCGTATTGCTGGTGAGGTGGAGGACCGGTGGCCCGGCGTTCGCCTGGCGCTGCATCACCGCATCGGGCGGCTGGCGATCGGCGAGGCGAGCGTGGCGATCGTTACCTCCTCGTCCCATCGTGCCGACGCGTACGCCGCCAATCGGTACACGATCGAGCGGGTGAAGCAGATCGCACCGATCTGGAAACGTGAGTTCTTCGACGGCGGGGATGTCTGGATCGAAGGAGCGACCGCGGATCCGGCCGACGAGGCGGCGCGCGCCCGGGCGGAGCGGATCGCATGCGCGTGACCGTGCGGCTCTTCGCACGACTGCGCGACATCGCGGGCGCCGCGGAGCTTGCACGCGACGTCGCGCCGGGTGCGACCATCGGCAGCGTCTGGCGTCAGCTGACGAGCGAGTACCCGGAGCTTGGTCCCTACGAGCGGGCGATTTCGAGTGCCGTCAACGCCGACTACGCCCGGATGGACACGGAGCTGCGCGACGGGGACGAGGTGGCATTTCTTCCGCCTGTGTCCGGAGGGTAACAATCACCACCGGGGACACCGGGCACACAGAGAGACAACTGTTCTCGGTGGACTCGGTCAGCCCGGTGGTTAAGCGTGATGTATGTTCGACAAACTGACCGCCATCGAACAGCAATATGAGGCGCTCACCGCGCGTCTCGGCACCGCCGAGTTGCAGAGTGATCCGTCCGATTACCGGAAGCAGGCGAAAGCACTCTCGGAAATCGAGCCCCTCGTCGAGCGGTTCCGCGAATACAAGGCCGTCGCCCAGAGCATCGCGCAGACCGAGGAGCTCGCCTCGGCCGGCGATGCGGACATGCGCGAGCTCGCCCGGGAAGAGCTGAAATCGCTGGTCGTCCGTCGTGACGCCCTCCTGTCCGAGATCAAGATTCTGCTCGTGCCGAAAGACCCCAACGATCAGAAGAACGTCATTCTCGAAATCCGCGCCGGCGCTGGCGGCGACGAGGCGGCGCTCTTTGCCGCGGAACTGTTCCGGATGTACAGCAAGTACGCCGAACGCCAGGGGTGGAGGATTGAGGTGCTCTCGAGCAACGAGACGGGAGTCGGCGGCCTGAAGGAAGTCATCGCGACCATTGAAGGCCGCGGCGTTTACAGCAAGCTGAAATACGAAAGCGGCGTCCACCGCGTCCAGCGCGTCCCCGCCACCGAAGCGCAGGGACGGGTCCACACCTCAACGGCCACCGTGGCGGTTCTGCCCGAGGCCGAAGAGGTCGACGTGCAGATCAACGAGAAGGATCTTCGCATCGACACCTTCTGTTCGAGCGGGCCAGGCGGCCAGAGCGTGAATACGACCTATTCCGCGGTACGCCTCACTCACATCCCCACCGGCGTCGTCGTGTCGCAGCAAGACGAGAAGTCGCAAATCAAGAATCGCGCAAAGGCGATGAAGGTTCTGCGCGCGCGCCTGTACGACATGGAACAGCAGAAGCAGCAGGACGCGATTGCGAAAGACAGGCGCACTCAAGTGGGCACCGGCGATCGGGCGGAAAAAATCCGCACCTATCATTTCAAGGACAACCGGATCACCGATCACCGCGCCAATTACACGACCCACCGGCTGGTCGAGGTGCTGAACGGCGATCTCGCCGAACTGTTCGACAACGTCCACACCTACTACCAGACGGAGAAACTCAAAGACGTCACGGCCGTGTCATGACGACAAGGGGATCAGGTGGATAGGACAGGCAGGACCGGCGGGGCAGGCAGGAGCGGGTGGGGCGGACAAGTGGCGACCGTCCAGCAGCGCGTCGCACGCGCTCGTGAAATCCTGCGCCAATCAGGCATCGGCTCGGCAGAATCCGAGAGCAGCGCCCGCGTCCTGGCGGAACACGTCCTCCAATGGGACACGGCGCGCTACCTGACGTTGGGGACCGACCCCGAACCGCCAGATTTCGCCGCCCGTTATGATGCCGCGGTCCGGCGCCGCGCGGCCCGCGAGCCCTCGGCCTATATCACGGGATGGCAGGAGTTCTGGGGGCTGGCGTTCGAGGTCTCTCCGGCCGTGCTCATCCCGAGACCCTCCACAGAGCTCATTGTCGAGGCCGCGCTGGAGGTGTTCGCCACCGATCCGTCTCGCAGGCTGGACGTCGCCGACGCGTGCACGGGCTGCGGGAATCTCGCGATCGCGCTGGCGTGCGAGCTGTCGAACGCGTCGATCGTCGCGACGGACATCTCGGAGAAGGCCCTCGAGGTCGCACGGCGGAACGCCGAGCGCCATCGCGTGGCCAGCCGCGTTCGATTCGTTCACGCGAATCTGCTCGACGGTCTCAACGGCCCGTTCGATCTGATTGCCGCCAACCCGCCGTACGTGCGTCAGGGCGATCGCTCCGCGCTTCAACCCGAAGTGCGCGATTACGAGCCGTCGGTCGCGCTGTTCGGCGGCAGCAGCGGCATCGAGCTGGTGGCGAAGGTGGTCGAGCAGGCGTCGCCGCGGCTGCGGCCGGGCGGGTATCTGATGTTCGAATTCGGGTTCGGGCAGGATGTCGCGGTCGAGGAGTTGATCGCCTCCGAGCCCGCGCTCACCATGATGGGTGTTCGGCGGGATCTGGAAGGGATTGCCCGGACCGCTGTCGCACGAAAACTTTGAACTGAGCAGTTCGAAGTTCGAAGTAGAGTTCTGAGGTTCATTTCGCAGTTCTTACTTCTCAGTTCCAGGTTCTATGAGCGACTGCCTGTTCTGCAAAATCATCAACCGGCAAATCCCCGCGTCGATCGTCTACGAAGACCAGCGCGTGCTGGCCTTCAACGACATCAACCCGCAGGCCCCGACGCACGTCCTGGTGATTCCGCGGCGGCACATTGTTTCGTTGAACGAGATGAGCGTCGAAGACGATCAGCTGGTCGGCGAGCTGGTGCGTCGCGCGGCGGCGATCGCGAAAGAGCGCGGGCTTTCAGCCGCGGGGTACCGAACAGTGTTCAACACCAACCGCGACGCCGGCCAGACGGTGCTTCACGTCCACTTGCATCTGCTCGGCGGCCGCAGCATGACGTGGCCGCCAGGATAGAAAGTCGAAAGGCAAAGTTCAAAGTCAAAAGCTAAAGGGCGAAAGGCAAGACGGAAAGGCGCGAACGACAACCAGATTACGCGATTGCCAAATCCTGGTAGGGTCCCGCGATCACGATGGTGGCGCGGTCGGGGTCGAGAATGCGTCGAGCGGCGGCGTTGACTTCCTCCAACGTGACGGCGGCGAGGTGCTCCGGCAGGCGCAGATCGTGATCGAGACCGAGGCCGAAGAATTCCGCGGTTTGCAGAAAGGTCGCGATCGCGGCGTTGGTTTCGAGCGCACGCGGCATCGATCCGATCAGATACCGCTGCGACTCCCGTAGTTCCTTGTCGTCGAACCCGTCGCGCACGACGCGCGCGATCTCTTCGTCGATGGACGCGACGGCCCGATCGACGTTGGCCGGGCTGACGCCCGCGCGAATCGTCAGCGGGCCCTCGGCGACGTTTGCGTCCAGGCTGCTGAACGCGTAGTACGCCATCCCCTGTCGTTCACGGATACTGTCCCCAAGCCGACCGCCCATCGAATACTGACCGAGAATGTTGTTCATCAACGAACAGGCGTAGTACGACGGATCGCTTCGCGCCACCGCCGTGAAGCCATACGCGATGTCGGCCTGCGCTTTGTTCATCATCGGGATGACGAGCCGGTGCCGCTCGGCGGCGCGTGCCACCGCCGGCAAGGCGGCCGGCGTCGCCGCAGGCCGCCGCCAGCCGCCGAAGACGTGCGCCGCGACGTCGGCCACGCGGTCCGCTGAGACATCGCCAACAACGACTGCCGATAACGAAGCCGGCGCGAACCATTGCGCATGCAGCGCCGCGAGGCGCTCGCGCGTCAAGGTCGCGACGGTGTCTACAGTGCCCTTCGCCGGCCGGCCGTAAGGATGTCCGTCTGGATAGAGCAGGCTCATCAGTGATTCAACCGCCCGTACCGCGGGATTGTCACCGTCCTGTCGAATCGCAGTGACGACTTCCGTCTTTCGTGTCGCGAGCTCCGAGTCGGGAAACGTCGGCGCTTTCACGATGTCGGCAAGCAGCGGCATCACCGCGTCGAAGTCTTCCGACAGACAAGTGCACGCCAGCGACATCAAGTGCCGCGTCACGGCAATCGACAGCGTGATGCCACGGCTGTCGAGGTCCTCGGCGATCTCAGACGCCGATCGGGACGCGGTGCCTCGATCGATCACCCGCGACAGAAGATGCATGGCGCCAACTGCCTCCGCCGGGTCGCAGACCGATCCGGCCCGCATCGTCAGGCTGACGGTGACCGCGGGAATGGTGCGCGTTTCCTTGCTGATGACGACCGCGCCATTGTCGAGGACGGCGCGAATCGGAGACAGTCCGGAACTTTGAACCGGGTAGGGTGAAGTGGGAAGGGGAAGTCTCGAAGACATCGTATTAGAACCTCTGGACCTCAGACCTCAGACTTCAGACTCGAACTTCGAAGTTCGAAGTTCCAAGCGGCTCGAATGAACCGACCGTGCGATTCGACGACGTCAAAACCGAGAGCGCCTCCTTTGCCACCTCGTCAAGCGTAACCGCGGCGATTCGCGCCGGGGCCTCGATCAGGCGGTCGACGCTGGCGATCGTTTCGAAGTAACCGAGCTGGTGCGCGATGTTCGTCACGCTGTCGTTGTCGAACACGAGCCGTGCCTTCAACTGCGCCTTGGCTTTTGCCAGCTCGCTCTCCGTGACACCCTCGCGGCGCACGCGATCGAGCTCCTCGAGCAGCACTTTTTCGACCTCGCCGGCTGACGTGCCGTCGGTCGCCGTGATCGACACGGTGTAGAGAAACGGGTGTTCGGTCGGCAGCAGCGTGCCGCCGATCGACGAAGCCAGCCCGCGTTCGACCAGCGCCCGATAGAGGCGCGCGCGACGCTGCGGCGGCAGACCGCGGAAGCTGGACCAGAGGTTCAGCCCCTTTGCGCCGGTGAGAATCGCGTCGAGCACGAGCAAGGGAAAGAATCCCGGGGCGCTGAATGCCGGAGCGTGGAAGGCGGCTTTCACGTACGTCGTGTTCCCTTCCTTGCGAATCTGCAGGCGACGCTCTCCGATCTGCTCGGGCTCCACCGTTCGCAGCCTCGAAGGCTCGGGCCCCGACGGAATGGCGCCGAAGTGCGATTCGATCCGTCGCAAGGCGTCGTCGGCATCAACGTCACCAACGACAACCAGCGTCGCGTTGTTGGGAACGTAGTGGCGGCGATAGTAGCCGTACAAATCGTCGCGCGTCATCGTCTGCAGATCCGAGAGCCAGCCGATGGTGGGATGACGGTACGGATGCGCCTTGAACGCCGTGGCCGTCAACTCCTGATCGAGCAACTGGTCGGGATCGTTCTCTCCACCCTGCAGCTCCGAGATGATGACCGTGCGCTCCGACTCGCAGTCGTCCGGGTGATACAGACAGCTCGCCATCCGCTCCGCTTCAATGAACAGCATGCGGTCGAGCGCGTCTCGCGTCGCCGTTTCCAGGTAGGTGGTCTGATCGATCCAGGTGTAGCCGTTCCAGCTGCCGCCGAACTGCTCGATGATTCCTTTGATCTGATCGCGAGGGATGTTCGTGGTCCCCTTGAAATTCATGTGCTCGCACCAGTGCGACACGCCGGTCAGGCCGGGTTGTTCGTCCTTCGAGCCGACCTTGTACCAACACCATACCGACGCCAGCGGCGCCGTGTGTTCTTCCTGGATGAGGATCTTCAACCCGTTGTCGAGCGTCGCGCGCCGTACCATCAGATCATTATAAAATCGTGGGATACCCATGCCCGAGTGGAAAGAGACCGTCAACCTGCCACGCACCGAGTTTCCGATGAAGGCGAGCCTGCCGGCCAGCGAGCCGGAAACGCTCGCCCGCTGGGCGTCGATGGACCTCTACGGCAGGATTCGGGCGCGCCGCCGCGGCGCGCCGAAGTTCGTGCTGCACGACGGCCCGCCCTACGCGAACGGCAACATTCACATCGGCACGGCGATGAACAAGATCCTCAAGGATCTGGTCGTCAAATCGCGGTCGATGGCCGGCTACGACGCCCCGTACGTCGTCGGCTACGACTGCCACGGATTGCCGATCGAGCTGCAGGTCGATCGCGAGCTCGGGGCGAAGAAGCGGGACATGTCGGTCGCCGATTTCTGCCGGGCCTGTCGCGCGTACGCCCAGCGGTTCATCGGCACGATGACCGAGCAGTTCCAGCGGCTCGGCGTCCTCGGAACCTGGGACGAGCCGTACCTGACGATGGACTTCAGGTACCAGGCGGCGATTGCGCGTGCGTTCGGCCGGTTCGTCGACCAGGGACTCGTCTACAAGGGGAAAAAGCCGGTGCACTGGTGCATCCACTGCCGCACCGCGCTGGCCGAGGCCGAAGTCGAATACGAAGAGCATTCCTCGCCGTCGATCTACGTCGAGTTTCCGATCGCGCCCGAAGGAGCGACCGAGCTCGCCGCGCGCGTCCCGGCGCTTGCCGGTCGGGACATCTCGGTGCTGATCTGGACGACGACGCCGTGGACGATTCCGTCGAACCTGGCAATTGCGTTTCATCCCGAGCTCGAGTACGCGGCGTATGACGTGGACGGTCGCGCGGTGATCGTCGCCGAGGGGCTCTCGGCGGCGGTCGGCCAGGCCGTGGGGCGCTCGCTCGAGACTCCAATCGCAAAGATGAAGGGGCAGCAACTGGAGGGTGTCCCCTTCCGTCACCCGTTGTACGAGCGCGATTCCATCGGCGTGCTCGGCGAGTACGTGACGCTGGAGGCCGGCACGGGGGCGGTGCACACAGCGCCGGGTCATGGGGCCGACGACTTCAACACCGGCATGAAGTACGGCTTGGAGATCTACGCGCCGATTGGTCCCGCCGGACATTTCCTGGACACCGTGGAGCTCTTCGGCGGTCTGCGCGTGTTCGACGCGAACCCGAAAGTCGAGGAGGCGCTCAGCGCGCGCGGGCGGCTATGGCACCGGCAGACGTTTTCACATCAGTACCCGCACTGCTGGCGGTGCCACAACCCGGTCATCTTCCTGGCGACGTCGCAGTGGTTCATCAGCCTGGATGGGGTCCGGCTTCAAGCCCGCCCTGAGGCCGACCCCACGGATGACAGGGCGGACGCCGAGTACCAGGCAGACAATCGTGGGGTCCGGCTTCAGCCGGAGCAGGGCCCGACGCTGCGCGAAGCGGCTCTCGATGCCGTCGACCACCGCGTCAAGTGGCACCCGGCGTGGGGCCACGATCGCATCTACAACATGATCGCGAACCGTCCCGACTGGTGCATCTCGCGCCAACGGGCGTGGGGCGTGCCGATTCCCGCGGTCGACTGCACCAAGTGCGGCGAGGCCATCGTCACGGCCGCGCTCGTGGAGCAGGCGGCGAAGGTGTTCGATCAATACGGTGCAGACGCCTGGTACGAGCGGCCCACCGAGGAGTTTGTCCCTGCCGGTCTGACGTGTCCTTCGTGCGGCGGCACCTCCTTCGAGCGTGAGATGAACATCCTCGACGTGTGGTTCGACTCCGGATCGAGCCACGAGGCCGTCCTGTCGGTCCGGCCGGAACTGACCTGGCCGGCGGATGCCTATCTCGAAGGCAGCGACCAACACCGCGGCTGGTTCCAGAGCTCGCTGCTCGTGGGGCTCGGCACGCGCGGCCGGGCGCCGTTCCGTGAAGTTGTGACACACGGCTTCATCGTCGCGTCGGACGGCCGCAAGATGTCGAAGTCGCTCGGCAATTCCATCGAACCGCAGGACATCATCAAGCAGAGCGGCGCCGACATTCTGCGGCTGTGGGTGGCGATGGCCGACTACACGCAGGAGATTCACCTCAGCAAGCAGATCCTTGACCGTGCGGTCGAAGCGTACCGGAAGATCCGGAATACGGCGCGGTATCTGCTGGCGAATCTTTACGACTTCGACCCGGCGACCGATCGAGTCGAGGTGCCGCGGCTGGAGGAGGTCGACCGATACATCCTCGCCCGCTACGCGGACGTCGCGCAGCGCATCCTGCACGGGTACGAGACACACGACTACGGGACGATCTTCCAGGCGGTCAACGCATTCGCGACCGTCGACTTGAGCGCGTTTTATGCGGACGTCTCCAAGGACAGGTTGTACACCTTCGCCGCGCGCTCCTCAGAGCGCCGCTCGGCGCAGACGGCCATGTATCTCGTCGTCGACGGGCTGACCCGTCTCATCGCCCCTATCCTCTCGTTCACCGCGGACGAGCTGTGGCGGTATCTCCCGCGGGTCGAAGGACACGAAGACTCGGTCCACATCGCCGTTTTTCCGTCGCGCGGTGAACTGGAGGCGTTCGAGGACGGCGAGCTGATGGGGCGATGGGCCCAGTTGATCGCGCTACGCGACCGCGTGCTGGCCGAGATCGAGCCTCTGAGAAAGAACAAGCAAATCGGCAGCTCGCTGCAGGCGAAGGTTGTCCTGACGGGGTCGGCGGCGCAGCTCGCCCCGCTCGAAGCGTATACGCGCGAATTGCCGATGTTGTTCATCGTGTCTGACGTCGAACTCAGAACGGCGGCGCCCGGATCGGAGACCGCTGGCGGCCTTCACATCGGGATCGAGCGGGCGGCCGGGGTGAAATGCGACCGGTGCTGGCGATATGTCGGGACCGTATCTCACGATCCCGCGTGGGAAGGTCTGTGCGAGCGTTGCCAGGATGCCCTGGCTGAAACAGTGAACCCGTGAACAGCAACGACACACTCATCCCGGGCCAGGGTGCCTTCACCGAAGGCGAGGCGAATTTGGTCCAACCTCTGCGCGCGCGGCGGCTGGAAGTCTGGCTGCCGATGCTGATCGTCGCCCTCGATCAACTCAGCAAGGCTGTCATACGTGCCACGATGCCCGAGCACTCAAGCGTGACCGTGATTCCAGGCTTCATGGACCTCACGCACGTGCGGAACACAGGTGCAGCCTTCGGCTTCCTGAACGCCGCCGAGTTCCCACTGAAGACAGTCGTGATTGCGGTCATCGCGACCGCGGCGCTGATGGGCGTCGGACTGTATGCGGCGGGCCTCGCCCGCCACCAGATCGTGGCGCGTCTCGGCCTGGCGCTCATCATCGGCGGTGCGGCCGGGAACCTGATCGACCGGATCGTCGCCGGGTCGGTGGTCGACTTCGTGGACGTCTACTGGCGGACGCACCATTTCTGGGCGTTCAACGTGGCGGACTCGGCGATTACCGTCGGGGTGGCCGTCATGATTCTCGACATGCTGGGAGTGGGGACGCATGTATCCAAGACTGTTTGAGGTGCCGGCGCCGTGGATCGGCACCATCACCGTCTACACATACGGCGTGCTGCTCGCTGCGGCGTACTTGCTGGGCCTGAGGTTCGCGATGGCCCGCGCGAAGGCTCGCGGCCTCGACGCCGTCCGGGTGCTCGATCTCGGCATCTACATCATCATCAGCGCGCTGGTCGGCGCGAAACTGCTCCTCCTGGTCACCGACTTCCGGACGTTCCGCGCCAACCCGGCTGAACTTCTCACGCTCGCGCGATCCGGCGGCGTCTTCTACGGCGGGCTGATCCTCGCAGTCATCGTCGCCGTGTGGTACATCCGCCGCGCCGGCCTGCCGCTGTGGACCACGTGCGACGTGTTCGCGCCCGGGATCGCGCTCGGCCACGTGGTCGGGCGATTCGGCTGCTTCTTTGCGGGTTGCTGCTACGGCAAACCGACCTCGGTGCCGTGGGCGATTACCTTCTCGGACCCGTTCGCGGCGGCGAACGTCGGGACGCCGCTCGGCGTGCACCTGCACCCGACCCAGTTGTACGAAGCGGGTGCCGAGCTGTTGATTCTCATCCTGCTGCTGACCACCGAACGCAAGGGCAAGCCGTTCGCCGGCCGGACCTTCTGGCTCTACATCCTGCTGTACGCCATCTCCCGCTTCATCATCGAGTTCTACCGGGGGGACGAGCGCGGCGCAGTCGGCATGTTCTCCACCTCGCAGTTCATCTCGATTGTTCTCGCGCCCCTCGCCATCGGCATGCTGGTCTATCTCGCGCGCGGGAAGGCACCAGCGCCAAAGAGCGCGCGAAAGCGCGCGGCTTGATCCAGCGCACCTTTACCGTGGCCGAAGACGGTGAAGGCATGCGCCTGGATCGGTTTCTCGTCTCGGTGTTGCCAGGCCATTCCCGCTCGCAGATTCAGCGGCTGATCAAGGAAGAGCACGTCCGGATTGACGGCCGCGACGGCCGGGCGAATCAGAGCGTCAAGATCGGGCAGCAGATCTCCCTCGAGATTTCCGAACCGGTCGCTCCACAGCCACAGCCAGAAGCGCTGCCGCTCGCGATTCTCTATCAGGACCGCGACGTGATTGTCATCGACAAGCCGGCAGGGATGGTCGTGCATCCGGCGGCCGGCCATGAGAGCGGTACGCTGGTGAACGCGCTCCTGCACCACATCGACGATCTGAGCGGCATTGGCGGAGAAAAGCGGCCAGGCATCGTGCACCGTCTGGATCGCGGCACTTCCGGCTTGATGGTCGTCGCGAAGCACGACGCCGCGCACGTCGAGCTCGCCCGGCAGTTTCGCGAGCGCGAGATCGAGAAGGAGTACCTCGCGCTGGTGTGGGGGAACGTGCGCGCGGGCCGCCGCATCGACGCGCCGATCGGACGGGATCCGTCGAACCGGAAGAAGATGTCGGCACGCGCGCGGCGCAGCCGCGAGGCGGTGACGCGCATCGTCCGGGCGGAGCCGTTGCATCCGATGGTCACGCTCGCCAGGGTGGCGATCCATACGGGGCGCACCCACCAGATTCGCGTGCACCTCAACGCCATCGGCCATCCGGTCGTCGGTGATGCGCTGTACGGCGGCGTGCACCGTCGCGTTCCAGGAGACCTCAAGGCCGTGACCCACCTGGAACGGCCATTCCTCCATGCGGCGCGGCTCGCCTTCCGTCACCCGGCCGACGGCCGGCGAATGGAATTCGAGAGCCCGCTCCCGGCCGATCTGCAGCGCGTCCTCGAGGAATTGCGCGGTCCGGAGGAGCAGGCGACCTGAGCGACCCACGGTGGTGCAATCGCGACTGCCTCGACAACGTCGCCCTGCAGCTGTCGGCGGGAGGTCACGCGCGACGACGCACTGTCGTACATAGCCGGCATCTTTATTGAGGCTGACATTCAGGAGGTCTCCAATGGCCATTGTGTTCAAAGGCCGCGTGTTCTCCGTCGACGTGGAAACCGTGCACTTGCGGAACGGCCGCGAGTACCAGGTGGAAACGATCCGGCATCGGCCGTCCGTGGTACTGGTGCCGATGCAGGATCCCGGCCGCCTCATTCTGGTTCGACAGTTCCGGCCAAGTGTCGGTCGCGAACTGTGGGAGTGTCCGGCCGGCGGCCTGGACGAGGGCGAGTCGGCGGAATCGGCCGCATCACGTGAGTGCGAGGAAGAGATCGCGCTCGTACCCGGACGGATCGAACGGATCGCCGCGCTCTTTCCCGCGCCCGGCTTTTGCGACGAAGAGCTGATCTTCTTCCGCCTCTCGGATCTCCGCGCGCCGGCTCCGGACTCGCCTCACCGGCCGGACGATGACGAAGACATTCGTGCGCAAGTCTTCACGGTGGCGGAAGCGAAGGCGATGGTCGCGCGGGGGGAGATCGTCGATCTGAAAACGGCGTACGCGCTGACGCTCATATGAATCACGACGCGTGCAATTGACGCAACCGGTGGGAAGGGTAAGACGATCACGAGGCCTTTGAGATTCGGACAGCTTCCTCGATCGTGGCGACGTGAATCGCGACGGTGTCTTCGACGCGGCGGGCGTAGCCGCCAGCCAGAGTGATGACGAGCGGAATACCTGCGCGGTACACGGTTTCGATTACCATCCGGTCGCGGGCGCGCAACCCCTGACGCGTCAGACGCAGCCCGCCAAGCTGATCGTCCTCGTAGGGATCCGCTCCCGCAAGATAGAAGACACAGTGCGGTCCAAACGCCATGACTTCCGGCAGCGCCTCCTTCAGGTGCCGCAAAAATCCGGCATCGTCGGCGCCGTCGGGCAAGCCGATGTCGAGCGACCCGCGCGGCTTCCACTCCGGATAGTTGTACTGCTGATGCATCGAGAACGTGAACACGCGGGGATCGGATTCGAAGATGAAGGCGGTGCCGTTGCCGTGATGGACGTCGAGGTCGATGATGGCGACGCGTTCGAGACCGTGCGCTTGCAGGACGCGGACGGCGACAGCGACGTCATTGAAGGGGCAGAAGCCCTCGCCGTGGTTCGCGAACGCGTGGTGCAGCCCCCCGCCGATATGGGCGACGGCCTGAAACGACTCACTTCCACTTCCACCTTCAGACTTCGAACTTCTGACTTCCAGCCGGCACGCGATCTGCGCGGCCTGGATGGTCCCGCCGACCATGGTCCGAAATCCGTCGACCATCTCCGCCGACCAGGGAAGCTCCAGTTGCGCCAGTTCTTCCGGCGTCATCGCGCCGGAGCGCATCTTGTCGAGATACTCGCGGGTATGCACGAGTGCGAGCTGGTCCCAGCGCGCCACCTGGGGTTCGATGACGTCTGAGAGGGAGATGGCGCCCGACTCCAGGAGTCGGGCATACACCAGGCGGTATTTGCGGACGGGAAACACGTGCGCGCCGATGTCGATCTCGTACCGCCCCGAGTAAATGACCTTCACACGTCGGAAGGCAAAGACATAAAAAGTGTCGCAGGACCAGGTTACGCGAGCGAAGGCGGCGGATAGCCCCGGCCGCTCCTGACCTCACTTTTGCCTTCGTCTTTCTTTTTCCTGCCGTGCTCGATCTTGTCGGTGGAGGTCGGCACCAGCGCGAGCGCGAGGACCTCGTCGATCGTCGACACCAGATGCACCGTAATCTCCTGGCGCAATTCCGGCGTCAGGTCCTCGTTGATGTTCTTCATGTTCTGCTTTGGCAGAATCACTTCACGAATCCCGACGCGGCGGGCGGCCAGAACCTTTTCCTTGATACCGCCGACGGGCAGGACGCGGCCCGACAGCGTCAGCTCCCCCGTCATCGCGATATCACCGCGGACCGGGCGACCCGTCAACTCGGACGCCATCGCGGCCGCCATCGTCACGCCTGCCGATGGTCCATCCTTGGGAATCGCCCCTGAAGGCACATGAACGTGCATTTCGGCGTGCTTGAAGAAATCCGGATCGATCCCGTACTCCTTCGCGTGCGTCCGCAGCCACGAGAGGGCCGCGCGCGCCGATTCCTTCATGACGTCGCCAAGCTGTCCGGTCAGCGTCAGCGATCCCGTGCCTGCCATGCGCGACGCCTCGATGAACAGTACCTCGCCGCCCGATGGGGTCCAGGCCAGACCGATCGCGACACCGGGATCCTTGGTGCGTTCCTCCATTTCTTCGTCGAGGAACCTCGGAGCGCCCAGCATCTCGACCACGACGCTCGGCGTGATCTCCATGGCGGTTTCGTTGCCTTCCGCTCTCCGCCGTGCCACCTTGCGGCACAGCGCGCCGATTTCGCGCTCGAGGTTTCGCACGCCCGCTTCCCGGGTGTACCCGCGAATGACCTGCCGGAGCGCGTCCGGCGCAAAACGGATGTAGTCGGGCGTCAGCCCGTGGTTCTTCACCTGCTTGTCGACCAGGTGATCGATCGCGATCGCCAACTTCTCCTCTTCGGTATAACCGGCGATCTCGAGCACTTCCATCCGGTCCCTCAGTGCCGGGGGGACCGGATCCAGAACATTTGCGGTGGTGATGAACAGCACTTCGGAAAGATCGAAGGGGACGTCGAGATAGTGATCCCTGAACGTGTTGTTCTGCTCGGGATCGAGCACCTCGAGCAGAGCCGATGACGGGTCGCCGCGGAAGTCGGATCCCAGTTTGTCGACCTCGTCGAGGATGAAGACCGGGTTCTTCGACTCGGCGCGGCGAAGGCCCTGGATGACTTGCCCGGGGAGAGCGCCGATGTAGGTCCGGCGATGGCCCCGAATCTCCGCCTCGTCGCGCATGCCGCCGAGCGACACGCGGACGAACTTGCGTCCGAGCGCCTGGGCGATCGACCGTGCCAGCGAGGTTTTGCCGACGCCGGGAGGGCCGACGAAGCAGAGGATCGGCCCTTTCACGTCCTTGTTCAGCTTCCGGACGGCGAGATATTCGAGAATGCGATCCTTG
>Ga0068858_100000962_pt1 | contig 29842 bp, 27 predicted proteins | sample KBSSwiS12_FD_66589 | JGI IMG/M metagenome (GOLD analysis project Ga0068858, IMG submission 66589) | Switchgrass rhizosphere microbial communities from Kellogg Biological Station, Michigan, USA - KBS Switchgrass S1-2 | ecosystem: Host-associated > Plants > Roots > Rhizosphere > Soil ... | reverse complement strand
GCGGCTCGGGCAAGATCCTTTCGGGCGGCATCGACGCCCGGACGATGGAGAAGCCGCGGCGCTTCTTCGGCGCCGCGCGCAACGCGGAAGAGTGGGGCTCTCTGACCATCATCGCCACGGCGCTGATCGACACCGGCTCGCGCATGGACGAGGTCATCTTCCAGGAGTTCAAGGGAACGGGCAACACGGAGATCGTGCTCGATCGCGGCTTGTTCGAGCGGCGCATCTTCCCCGCCATCAACATCGCTCAAACCGGTACGCGCAAAGAGGAGAAGCTCCTCTCCGCGACGATCCTGCCGAAGGTGCACACGCTTCGCCGTGCCCTGGCCGGAACGGACCCCATGACGGCGATGAAGATGCTGCTGGAAAGACTGCAGAAATTTCCGACGAACGACGCCTTCCTGAAGAGCTTCTGACGCCGGCCGCGAAGCCCGTTAACATTTCAAACGGACTTCACCTCTCGACCCCGATCCGCGCTACGATACGCAACTACAATTCGTAGCCAGTTTTGCGTCTCGGAGAGGGGACGCACAACCAAGTCAAAATCGGTCAGGAGGCTTTATGTTCAAACGCCGTTTGTCGAATCGACCGGCGATTTTGGGCTCCGCGATCCGGAGTCTCTTCTTCGTCACATTAGCAGTGCTTTTCGTACTGCCCGCCATGGCGCAGGTCACGACCGGCAACCTTGCCGGCAGCGTGACGGACGCCACCGGCGCGGCGCTTCCCGGTGTCACCGTCGAAGCGGTGCACACGCCGACGGGCACGCACTACACGACGGTCACGGACGCCAGCGGGCGTTTCTTCATCGCCAACGCGCGCGTCGGCGGACCGTACAAAGTGACCGGTACCCTCGAGGGCTTCAAGCCGAGTGAGTCGACCGTCAGCGTGAACCTCGGCAGCACGACCGAGGTCCCGCTGAAGATGCAGCTCACGGCGGTGACCGAATCGATCACCGTCACCGCACGTCCGGACGACATCATCAATCCGAACAAGACCGGCTCCACGTCGACCGTCAGCACCGAGCAGATCCAGACGCTGCCGACCGTCAACCGCAGTCTTCAGGATTTCGCGCGCACCAACCCGTACTTCACGGTCGACGCACGCGACGACTCGCAGACGACGCTCAACGTCGCCGGCCGCAACAACCGCTACAACAACATCCAGATCGACGGCGCCGTGAACAACGACCTGTTCGGTCTCGCCGCCACCGGCACCCCGGGCGGCCAGGCGAACACCCAGCCGATCTCCATCGACGCCATCGAGCAGATCCAGCTCGTCGTCTCCCCCTACGACGTCCGCCAGGGCGGATTCACCGGCGGCGGCGTGAACGCCGTCACCCGCTCCGGAACGAACAAGATCACCGGCTCGGTCTTCGGCACCAAGCGCAACGAGAGCAGCGTCGGCAAGGCTCGCCCGGTCTTCGTTACGGCGGACTTCAACGGCGACGGCAAGCAGACTGCCATCGCCGACCTGCCGATCACGGACTTCGAGTACACCCAGTACGGCGGCCGCCTCGGCGGCGCGATCGTTCAGGACAAGCTCTTCTTCTTCGTCAGCGGCGAGCGCAATCGCCGTTCGCAGCCGGACGGCACGTCCGCCGACGGTTCTGCCGGAACGAACTACGTCAACGGCACGCAGGACGACATCTGCGGCAAGGTCCCGGGCTGCTCCGCCGCCCGCCTCCGTCAGGACCTGATCACCAAGTACAACTACGATCCGGGCGACCTCGGCGACATTCCGAGACTGACGCCGAGCAACCTGGTGTTTGTCCGCGGTGACTTCAACGCCACGCCCAGCAACGCCTTGACCCTCCGCCATAACTACGTCAAAGGCTCGACCGACGTCGTTTCCAACCGCAGCTCCTCGCAGTTCCGTTTCCCGACCTCGATCTACTCGCAGGCGGATAAGACGAACTCCACCGTCGCCCAGCTGAACAGCGTCATCTCCAGCTCGACGTTCAACGAAGCGCGCATCGGCTACCAGACCATCAAGGACATCCGCAACACGGCCGTCCAGTTCCCCAGCATCGAGATCGGCGGCGCGAACCAGAACGCCACCCTCAACGCCGGAACGGAGCGCTTCTCGGGCGCCAACTCGCTCGATCAGAAGGTCACCGAGATCACCGATGACTTCACCTGGGTCCGCGGCGACCACACGCTGGTCTTCGGTACCCACAACGAACTGTTCAAGTTCAAGAATCTCTTCCTCTCCGAGTTCAACGGTTACTACTTCTATTCGCGCCTCGATGGCTTCGAAGACAACTCGCTCTGCGGCAAAAAGGCTCCCGATGGCACCTTGATCACCTGCGAATACCGCATCAGCTACGCGACCGGCGCCGACCCCCGCCGCCCGACCTCGTTCGGCGCGCAGCAGTACGGCTTCTACGTCAGCGATCAGTACCATGTGAGCAACGACCTCACCCTGCAGTTCGGACTCCGCGGCGACAAGCCGAAGTTCGATGACACGCCGTCGTTCAACCAGATCGTGCTCGACTCGATCGGCCGCCACACCGACGAGCATCCCGGAGAGAACATCGTCTTCTCGCCGCGCGTCGGCTTCAACTGGAACCCGAACGCGGGCGGACGGCAGCAGCTGCGCGGCGGCATCGGCGTCTTCGCCGGCCGCACGCCGTACGTCTGGATCTCCAACGCCTACGCCGGCACCGGTGTCGAGCAGGTCGCACTCGCCTGCCGCACTCAGGACAACTGCGCGGTTCCGGCCTTCAACCCCGACCCGCTCAACCAGCCGAAGCTCGGCGCCGCCGGCGCCCTGTCGGTCGACCTGGTCGATCCGAACTTCCGCTTCCCGCGCGTCCTTCGCGCTACCCTCGGCTATGACCGCGACCTCTGGTGGGGCGTCCGCGGTTCGGCCGAGCTGCTCTATTCGAAGACCCAGGAAGACGTCTACTACCAGAATCTCAACTACGTCCGCACCGGCACGAGCGTCCTCGACGGCCGCCCGACGTACGCCCGCGCGACCAACAAGCTCGTCGACGCCACGTTCCTGACCAACACCAACAAGGGCGCCGAGCGTCTGGCCACCCTGCAGCTCACCCGTCCGTTCTCGCACGGCGTCACGCTGTCGGGCAGCTGGGCGCACCAGAACGCGCGTTCCGCGTTCGACGCGACTTCGAGCCGCGCGATCTCCAACTGGCGCTTCCAGCACAGCCAGGGCGACATCTTCACGCCGACCCTCGGCCGCTCGGCGTTCGAGATCAGGAACCGCTTCACGGTCAACGCGACCTACGACCTGAGCACCGGTCCGTTCACCCATTCGTTCGGCCTCTTCTACAACGCGCAGAGCGGCCGTCCGTACTCGATCCTCATGGGCGGCGATCCGAACAAGGACACCAACACCAGCAACGACCTGCTCTACATCCCGGGCAGCGGCAACGTCATCCTGCAGTCGTCGCAGGGCAAGGTGATCGATTCGTCGATCTTCGACGCCTACATCAAGGGCGCCGGCCTCGATCCGACGAAGGCCCGCATCATCAACAAGTACGAGTCGTTCGAGCCGTGGTCGCGCCACCTCGACTTCCACTACGCCCTCGGCCTCCCGGTGAAGTTCCTCCGCACCGAAGTGACCTTCGACATGCTGAACCTCCTGCACTACTTCAATAAGGAGTACGGCAATGTCTACTTCGTGGCGAACCAGAACGTGACCGCGGTCAACTACCAGGGTCAGGACGCCGCGACCGGCAAGCCGATCTACCGCGAAGCTTCGACCACCGTCGACGCCGCCGGCAACCGCATCTTCGGCTCGCTCACCCCGGGACGCCAGTTCTCCATCGCCGACCTCGTGTCGCGCTGGCAGATGCGCCTCGGACTGCGCGTCAGCTTCTAGTTCGACTCACAGCTGTTTGCCCCAGGGGCCGCTCGCAAGAGCGGCCCTTTCGTTTCCGCGAAACGGTCTGCTAATCTCCGGGCCAGTCCAATGTCGCCCGAAGTCACCGCCGTCATCACGACGCATGTACGCCCGATTCGGGTCTACGAAGCTCTTGCGTCCGTGTGCGCGGAGACGCACGCCGACATCGAAGTGGTCATCGTCGACGATGGTGGATCATTCGTCGCTCCGGGTAACGGCGCCGATCTCGAGTTCCGCCTCGTGCGGGGCGCGGGATTGGGCGTGGGCACGGCACGCAACCTCGGTCTTGCGGCGGCGGGAGGCGAATACATCATCTTCCTCGACGACGACGATGTCGCCATGCCTCACCGCATCGCCCGTCTCATCAGCGTGGCCAGAGATCGGCATGCGACCGTATGCTTCGGCATGACACGCAGAGTGATTGACGGAACGACCGAGGTCCTGGGAAGCGTTCCGACCCATCTGGTGTCGCCCGGACCGATTGGGTTCTGCGATCTGCTCACCTGTGCGCCCCATGTCAACGCCGTGCTCGCGCGAACGGAGGCCCTGCGCGCTGTCGGCGGGTTCGACACCGCCGCCGCACATTTCGACGACTGGTCGGCATGGCTTCGCATCGCGGATCGCGGCGCTTCCATGTGGTGTGTTTCTGATGACGTTGCCGACTGGCGAATCCACGACCAGGGACTCTCGGCGGGAGTGCTGCAAGGCGGCGCGATGAAGGCGCGGCTCTTACTGTTGTTCGAACGTCTTCGGCCTTGTCTGTCCGGCGAAAACGCCCGCGCTGTGGCGGCAGCCGTTCAACTCGTCCAATCCGCAGACATCGTCACCTACGACGATTACGTCGCCACAATGGCGGTCGCCCGGGAGACGCTGCATGCCGACGGAACTTGTTTCGGCCGGCCCTTGTCGTCTCACCTGTAAGAGTCATGGCAACGTGAGGAGATGCGACGCGAAGACGTCGTTGAACAACGCCCCGGCGCGCCGCTCCCGAAGGCGCTGCACGACCTGGGGGCCGGGGGAGATGAACAACGACCCAGCATCGTCGACCTGATACAACTTCGAGAAATCGAAAACGGCCATGGCGCGATTCTCGACCAACCGGGCCGCTCAATGCAACGCCGGTCGATACGCTCTCATCCCGGGCATCGATCGCGCGTTGATCCGGGAAATCTGCGAAAGACCGATGAGCAGCGACTCCTGACGCTCCAGCAGATGCAGGAGTTTGTAGACGAGTGCGCGCCGCGGGTGAAGCGATGCGTCGTAAGAAGGCATGATTCGGTTCAAGAGCGATGCGGATCTCGTGGCACGGGACGAAGAAAGCGGGCGCGGATCGGATTCACTGTCCTCCGGGCGAGATTCACGCGTTGCCGTGATGGCATGCAATCCATCGCGCATCGCATTCATCCCATGCGGCGTGGAATGCATGCGAGCGGCGATCGAAAAGCGCTGTCCTCCAGGTGGGATTCACGTCATGCGTCATGGCTTTCACGCCATCACACATCGCATGAATGCGATCCGCGGTCACGTGAAAACCATGCCGCTACAGCCGCTGCCGGCACGGCCACCGATACCGCAGCGGCGTGCACTGATCGATGCGTCCGGGCGCGATATGCGGCAGTGCCGTGAGCGCAACGATGCGATGACGCGGCTGCGTTTCGCGTGAGGACGCTCACGGTCGTCGATTCCCGTTCGGCCATGTACGCTGGCAGAACGCGATTTATCGGAGAGTTGCGCACGGAATCGCGTAATGACGCGCGGATACATCGCGGATCCGTAGCGGTTTACTGGTACGTCACGACGGGCGGCGACCGGAGCCACCAGGCCGAAGGCGGCGCCGAGCACGACGACGGCGATGGCGCCAAACCCTGCGGCTGGTTTTGGTAGAAACCTTCGAAAGCCGTCCAAACGTATGAGGTATCTTCCCTTGCCATGACGGATGCGCGGTTTCTCTGGCGAGTGGAGATCCCGGGCCGTGCGGGCGAGCCACCGTATCGCCTTGGAGTGTTGATCGAGGACCCCGATCGAACGGGAGACACGGAACTGACGGTCGCCTGGGTCAAGGACACGTTCAAACATCTGAAGCTCGAACGCGTCGTCGAGATCGTCGAGACATCCGACTTCGTCGACGTGCGATCGGTCGCATCGAAGGCCGACCGTGCTGCCCTGCCACCGGCGCGAATGGCGAGCGCATTGTCGGCTTCGTGGCGCAAGGCCGGCAGGCCCGCGGGTGCTCGCTTCAAACTCGACGGCGAAGAGTTGCCCGCTGCGGGCCGAGCGTCAGGCATCAATGTGCAGCCAATGCGGATCGTCGGGTCAACCGCGCTGGCGAAGTCGATTCTCGAAAAAAACCGTCCCGTGCAGGCGGCGCTGGTGCAGTCGCTGCGATCCACGATGGGCGTGATTCCATTCGTCGGCGCCGGTCTGTCGGCGGCGTTCGACTTTCCGCAGTGGGGAGATCTGCTGCGGCGGCTCGCCGGTCCTGCACAGAAGAAAGGAGTCGAACGTCACCTTCGTGAGAACGCGTACGAACAGGCGGCGCAGCTCCTTTACGATCGCGGCCGCGCCGCCGACCGGCTTCAGGAAGAAATCGCATCGAGCTTCGACCGGCCGCTTCGCGACGACGAGTTCACCGGCAAGGCGGGCGCGCTGCTGCCGTACCTGACCGCGGGTCCGGTGATCACCACCAATTACGACCGCGTTCTCGAGCGCGCGTTCGAACTGGCCGGCCGCCCGTTTACGAAATCCGTTCTTGGCGCCGATCCGGACGAGATCGTGCCGGCCATTCAGCGCAACGAGCGGGTCCTGTTCAAGATTCACGGCGATTGCCAGACCCGCCGCGGCCTGACGTTGACGCTGCAGAGCTACGAGCTTGCCTATGGCGGCGACCGCGCGACGGGCCGCGAAGTCCGCGACAAGCTTCAAGGCATGCTTCCCATCCTTCTCACCAATCGTCCATTTCTTTTCCTTGGTTGCAGTCTCGAAACCGACCGTACGCTCGAAGTCGTGAAGAAGACGTTCCAGCAACACGCCCGCATCGGTCACTTCGCGGTTCTCGCCGCCGACTACGATGCCGACGAATTCGAGCGGCGCGCCGACAACCTGGCCAATATCGGCATCCGGGTGTTGTGGTACATGCCGGGCGACTATGCTCAGGTGCGCGCTCTTCTGCGCGACCTGCTCGAGGCGACGTCGGTGGAGACGCTGCAGGCGGGGACCGTCGCCAGGCAGGCCGGGGACGGTGGGGTCGGAGCATCCGTTCCGGCGGACGAGCCGCTCTCACTCCCCCCGGCGCTGCGTGAGCGCATCCGACGCGGCGACATCATCTACTTACTTGGCGCGGCGGCGTCAGGCCCGATGCTGGGCGCGGAGTTCTACGAGGGCATCGCCCGCAACAACAAGGTTCCGGAGGTCTTCCGGTCGCGCTCGGACATCGCCCAGCATCTCGTCGACCGTAACGCCAGGAGCACGCTGGTCAGCGAGATCGCGAACGTGATGCATACGCAGTTTCCCGAGCCCTCCGTGGTGCACTGGCGGTTCGCAGAGCTTGCCCGTCGCGCGCGCGCCGCGACCGGCTCGCTGCGACGGATGATCCTCATGACCACCAACTACGATATCGGTCTGGAGTCGGCGTTCGAGAGGCGCGGCGTCCCCCATCACTTGTTCGTCTACCAGCCGCACGATCGCTACGAAGGGAAGTTCATCCATCGCACGCCTTCCGGTGAGCTGCGCGTCATCGTCAGACCCGAGCACCTGCACGAACTGGAGGATTCCGAGGCCGTCATCGTGAAGATGAACGGCGGTCTGAGGCTCGCGCCGTTCCTGCCCGACACGTTCTCGGTGGCGACGCGTGACTTCTACCGTCTGGCGGCGAGAGTGCCGGGCGCGTTCCCGGCATTTCTGGTTCGAGAGCTGGCCATCCGGTCGTTTCTGATCATGGCTCACGGACTGAAGGAGCCTGACGTCGAAGAGGTCATTCGCTTCAGCTGCACCCAGAAAGACGCCGGACCTTCATGGGCGTTGAAGTGGCGGCCCGAAGCCAAAGGGCCCGAGGAGGCGGCACGGAAGTACTGGGAGGAGATCGGCGTCAACTTCCTGTGGGGACCGATCGAGTCGTGCATGGCGGCCATCGAGCAGGCCGCTGCTTCGTGAAGCTGCTTACGGTCGTGTGCTGCTCGCGCCTGCGCGCTCCCTCGGCACCAGAAACGCCGCCGCGTTCATCGCGATCATGATCGCGGAGAACGACCACAGCCCGAGCACCACCGCGATTCCGGCATGCATGCCGATGGCGGCCAGCGCCCACAGGCTGCGCGTGCGCCGCGGCCAGATCAGGAAGACATAGCCGAGCTCGATGGCCAGCGTGCTCCAGCAGACCAGGAGCGGGATGAGCGGATGAGCGGCGATCCAGGAGAGGTCGAACGTCGCGAAGCGGGGGCGCATGACGGCGCGCCAGATCGCCTCTCCGTTGCGCCACTGCTCGCCGCGGATCTTCTCGATGCCCGAGGAGAGATAGACGATGCAGAGGTGGAGCTGCAGGACCCGCATCCCGAGCTTCGCCTCGAAGGAATGGGAGTCGGACTTCCACGACCCGGCGTCCATCGACAGCGCCGCGCCGGCCGGAAAGACGGAGCAGTAGAACAGGGCGATGGTGGCGAACTCGAAGACGCCGTACGCCGAGGGGTTGGCGGATGTCTTGAGGCTCAGGTGCAGCAGCCAGACGACGACGGCCGCGGCGCGGGTCTTCCAGCCGACCAGCAGCAGGTGCAGCGCCCCGACATAGAGGCCGAAGCAGCCGAGGAGCACCATGCGCTCATCGGAGACATAGGGCGCCAGCAGGGCGATGAGATACGAGATCCGGGGCAGGCTGGCCGGGACGAGCGCGTTGGCGATCGGAGCCTGGACGATGCCGTGCTCGCCGAAGAAGAGAAAGAGGTGCGGGGCGAGGGTGAAGGCCTGCAGCAGAAGCACGGCGGCCAGCCCGATGCGCAGCGCCGCCAGCGGCCGCGCGCTCGACTCTCCGTCGAGAAACCGCGGCAGGACGAGCGTGCGCCTCCGGACCGGAACGTCAGCGCCGGCCGTCAGCGGCTCGATGAAAAGCGAAGCCATAGATTTTCCTCCAATGCGGCCGCCGGCCGCCCCGGTATTGCGCCATGCCCGGCAGCGCGAAAACCTCGACCTTCACCAGCACGACCTCGGCGTGGGGAAAACGGGCGAACTGCCGCGCCGCATACGACGCGGCGAGCAGATCGCGCAGGTCGCTCTCGCCGAGCAGGCCGTCGATGGTCACGAGGAGCAGACGAGCCTCCCGGCCCACCTGCTCCTCGGCCACCGGAAGGCAATGCATCCCGGCGCTGCAGACATCGAACGTCGCCCGCCACTCCGAGGCCACGCCGGGAGCGAAGAAGCCGTAGCCGTTGTTCGCTCCCGTGAACTCGCGGTAGGTCTCGATGACGCGGCCCGCGAGGTGCCGCGGCGAGACCGGCGTGTAGCCGGCCGCGCCGCAGATGACCAGCGCGAGATGGACGCCCGCGGCGGCGATCCATGCCATGCGCCTGCCGTCGCCGAGGCTCCTCATCACTGCGCTCCGCTGATCTGGATCGAGGCCCGCGGCGCGTTCACCGTGCCGCTGATGCCGTTCCTGTCGAACTGCAGGCCGAGCAGGTCCTTGTAGCGCGACGTGTCGCCGCCGGCCTGGAAGGCCTCGTCGACGCGCAGGTTCACCAGGGCCCGGATCTCCTGCAGCTGACCGACGCTGAGGTCGATGGGCGGATCCATGTCCCCCGTGGTGCGGGTGCTGCGGGTCGTGCGGACGATATTGACGCGCGTCGTCCAGATGCTCCGATGGATCTTCGAGATCGGCAGGTCGGGACAGATGTCGACGAATTCAGCGACGCTCCCGCTGCGGTTCGCGATGGCCTGATCGATCACGTTGTTGAACACGGTGGCGAACTGCTGCACCTGGCGCAGTTCGACCGTCCCGGCGGACGGCCCGAGCCCGCCCGTCGAGCGGCAGGTGATGGTCAGGGTGGACAAAGCCAGCGCCACGAGAACGACAAGGGAATAGCGGAAACTTCGGTTTCTCATACTTCCTCCTTGCTCAGGTAGTGCGGAGGAAGGGCGAATCGTTTCCCTCGGGCGAAAAGATTTCGTCGGGCGGAGGGGAGCTGATCTGTTCGCGCGATCAGCATCCCCTGATCGTCGAGCCAGACGGTTGCCGGTTGCCGGTGACCTGTTACCTACCGGCAACCGGCACTACAGCTGTTGCCCCGATCAAAAGCCGCCCGCAAAAAAAGGCGTTTTTGTTCTCGTGAATATGGCCGCAGATCGAATTCATTGTCCTGCAGGCGAGATTCATCACATCCGGGATCGAACTCATTGTCCGCAAAGCGAAATTCATCGCATCCCGGATGGCATCCGAATATCCGTGGCTCGCGTGAATGCGAGGAGGAGTTAGATAAATATGATCGCGGGTCAACTACGTGTTGGGCGGACCTGAAAAGGAGGCCGCCTCGCGGCGGCGTCTATCGAGTTGGCCAAGGGCCGAGCATCACGATTTTCTCGGCAGTGCTTTTGAGTTGGCTCCTGGTGATGGGCAATATCCCCGGGCGTTACTCGCGATCACGCCAGCTCACTACCTTCATCTCACCACTCTTCACCGACCTGATAGCTTTGTGTAGCGGTTCCAACAAAGTACGCAAATCAGCAAGGCGCGTGGTCCGTGCCCGCAGGATGACGACGGCAATGTTTAGATCACGAATGTTCTGTTGGTCGGGTAGATCTTTGTCAACAGTCAAGAAGACATCGAATTCGGTTGCCGCCAGTTTCAGCAGAGATCCGTCGTCAACGGTCTCCCAACCGATCTGCTTCACGGTCATGGCTTCGTACGCGGACAGATCGCGAAGCAGGCGCCAGTCGACGCATTCGTCAACGAGCAGCTTCATTCGCCGTAGGCCAGTACACGCGCTTTCGTCTCTTCAAGAAAAGCAATTACCTGTTCCCGGGTAACTGAGGGAAACCCTTCTAGGAAATCGTCTATTGAGTCCCCGGCCTCAAGGTACTCAATCAGTGTTTGAGCCAAAACGCGGGTACCCTTAAACACGGGCGCGCCGCTCATGACCGCTGGATCGGCTGACACGACAAAACTGTCCTGCGCCAGGAGTCGGGCCGCTAGCTCAGCCCGTTCGTGCTCGGGCAGCATCAGGGCGTCATGGAGTAGCGCGCTCGCGTCTCGTGTCATGTGCTGTAGTTTAGCTCAACGCAAAATGCAGGTGCTGGCGACGGCCGGCGCCACGCCCTTGGTCTGTTGTCGGCAGCTCCAGGAATCAAGAAAGGAGCGGTGCTGCACTCGTCTTCACCACTCGGCCGCCCAACTCGACGTAGAAGCTGACACGGCCCGGCTTCGGCCCGGCAGCCGAGCTGCCTCGGAACGTCAAAATCATCACGGCGGCACGCCACGCGCATCGCGCGTCTCACATGCAGGCGCGTGTCGTGCCGCGGTGCTTCGGCACGTGGGCCCTGGCCGTGCAGCTTAGCGTCTGATCCGTTAGCCAGACGCAGAGGACGCAAAAGTTCCGAGGCTAGAATCGCTAGCGACGCCGGAACGAGTTGCCGGTCAACAGGAGGCGAACGATGAAAGCGATCGTTGTAACTGATCAGGCCGCGGGCACGGCCGGGATGAAGCTCATGGAGCGGCCCGAGCCGCAGGCCGCGATAAACGACGTCATCGTTCAGATCCATGCGTCGGGATTTGTCCCGACTGAGCTGATGTGGCCCTCGACCTGGATCGATCGCAGCAACCGTAACCGAACACCGTCTATCCCCGGTCACGAACTGGCCGGAGTCGTCACCGCTCTCGGCTACGGAACGACGGGACTGTCGATAGGACAACGAGTGTTCGGCCTCGCCGACTGGTATCGCGACGGCACCTTGGCGGAATACATAGCCATCGAGGCTCGCAACCTTGCGCCGCTCCCAGGCGATGCCGAATTCACGCTGGGCGCGAGCCTGCCAATCTCAGGCCTCACCGCTTGGCAGGGACTGTTCCAGCACGGCCGCCTTCAGGCGGGGCAGAGCGTCCTTGCGCACGGCGCGGCCGGCGCAGTCGGGTCGATGGTGACGCAGCTCGCACGATTGGCGGGCGCCTATGTCATCGGCACCGGACGCGCGGCCGACCGTCAAAAGGCGCTCGACTTCGGGGCGCATGAGTTTGTCGACCTTGACAACGACGCGCTGGAAGACGTCGGCGTCGTCGATCTCGTGTTCGATGTCATCGGCGGCGACATCCAGAAGCGGTCCGCAGGCCTGATTCGAGCCGGAGGAACGCTGGTGTCCATCGTCGGGCCAACCGAGGCGCGGCCCACCAACGGACTGGCGGTCGACTTCGTTGTGGAGTCCGATCGTGCTCAATTGAATGAGATCGTCCAACGGGTGCGTGAAGGGCGACTGCGGACGAACATCGGCAACATCGCGACCCTTGACGATGCAGTCGCCGCTTTCAATCCGACCAAGCGGATCAGCGGCAAGACGGTCATCCGCTTTTGTACGTGAGCGACGCGCGCCCACGCAAACGTGACAAGCAAGGCAATTTTCATTTCTCCCAATTTGAGGGAAATTAGATACCAGCGAACTCTCGAAGGTATCGAACCTTACCGGTTGCCCCTAGACAGCGACAGCCAAGCGCGGCCACGAACCTGTTTGTCGCCGAAGTTCGAAGCGTTTTTTTTGCACGAGTTTCGTCGGTGCGGGCGATACGTACAAGAGTGCACTCTCGGCCGCGCGCTGGCTAACTCGACGTAGAACCCGGCGCGGCCCGGCTTCGGTCAGCCGGCCCGCCGGCTCGTTCAGCGCAACTTGCGTGGCGTCACGCCGCCTGCATCGCGCGCCTCACATGCAGGCAGGCGGCGGGCAGTGACGACACAGACCCTTCGACGACATTTTTAGTGGTATGGAATGCCGGCAATACGACACTCCTGATGTAGAGGTGACGCATGTACCTGCTACTGAAGGAGACGACTACCGGAAATTTTCACGAAGTAACTCTCGCGCAGGGAGCCGGCGGGAGATTGAGCGTGACCAACGTTCAAGTCGTTTCCGAAACTACCGGGCCTGATTGGAAAGCCAATGCCAGTTTGACGCCAGTTGAGTGGATCGCCCCTGCGAATCCGCTGCCGGCTGTTCTCGGCTGGAACCAAGTTACACAGGACATCAAATTGTGGAAACCGTCCGCCAGCGGTGGCTACAAAGACCGTGACAGCGCTGTTATTGGAGCAATCGGTACGGAATGGAAGTTGTCAGTCCAGCCTATGCTATCGGGAATCTTTGGCCATAATCAAAGAACACAGGAGATCGGAGTCTGGCGGCTCAACGGCCTCAATCCGCTGACGACGACCACGGGCCTTGCTGACGCGCGGATCGGTTCCGAGTGGGACTTGATGATCGCGTCGCTGCGAGGGGTATCGTATTACCCACCACCTACGCCGAACATCCTCGGATGGAATGGCAATACGGGCGAGTTATATGCGTGGTACCTCAAAGAGTCGTCGGAAGGGCCAAAGATTTACGCGGAAAATCACGTGGGCACACTCGGACGCGAATGGCGTCGGCTGCAGTCGAATTACCTTGGCGGTCATACACCGCCGCGGCTTTTTGGCCAAAGTGACAGCGGCGACATTCGCTATTGGACGACTCCGGACGGCGATCAATTCGACACCGGCATACCACTTCACAGGATTGATACACAATGGAAGCTGGCGGTAATCAACGTATATCCGGATTATCAAATTTTCGGACAGAACGCTGACGGCGACATTCACGCCTGGCTTTGCACATTTTCCGAGGGGATACTCGACGATCATCACCTGTATTCAGCGCCAGGTCGAGTCTTAATAGGAGCGAGCGCATACTACTCGTCGTTATGCGAGTTCGTCTGATGTGTCAAAGTCCCGGCGCTGCCGCTTGAACGGCAGGAGAAGAATCTTTCCGATCGTCACGTCCGATGGCGCGGCGTAGGCCGGAACGCCGATGGTGATCTCCTCCTGCGGCACGTCGAGGAGAATCGTTCCGTGCAGGTAGTCCCACCACGAGAGCAGGCTCGACCAGTTCGTGTTGGTCTGGTCGAGGCGGTTCGAGTGATGGATGCCGTGCATGCGCGGCGTGACGATCAGCCGCGCCAGCAGCCGCTCGACGCGGAGCGGCAGGCGCACGTTGGCGTGGTGGAACAGGATCGACGCGAAGAGGATCGTCTGCCACAGCCAGAGGGTCCGCGGATCGACGCCGATGAGGATCATCTGCGTCGCGCGCACGGGGATCGACAGCGCCAGCTCTCCGAAATGGAAGCGCAGCGCCGTCGAGGCGTCGAGGTCGCGATCGACGTGGTGCACGAGATGGAATCGCCAGAAGAATCCGACGCGATGATTCGCCCAATGCCACCACCAGAGCGTGTAGTCGAGCAGCAGGATGGCCATGAGCGTTTCGAGCCAGGCCGGCCATCGCACCAGTTGCAGCAGGCCGACGCGATCGCGAACGATCCACGCGGCGACCGGCTGCAGGAGCGGCGCCTGCACGAGCGACATGAGGGCCAGTGATACGCCGCCGGTGGAGAGGTTGCGAACGACGCGGCGGAGCTTCGATTCGACCGTCCGGCGGAGTGGAGCGACGCGTTCCGCGAGAAGCATCGCCCCGCCGACGATCACGATGACCGCGGCCGTGATGGCGAACGCCGGAGCGGAGCGAAACTGCTCCGCGAGCGCTGATCAGATGGAGCACATCCCGGAAGCTTACGCCCGCCGACGCCCCCACGGCCTGAATTAAATCTGTTGATACCATGTACCTCCCGATCGAGATCCGATGGAGGCTGAATGATTCTGCAGTGCCCCAAGTGCGAGCGTCAGGACCTGGTCGCCGCCGCTCACGGCGCCTCGCAGTGCCCGTCGTGCCGCGGGCTGTTTGTCCCGCAGAGTCGCGTCGCGGAGCTCATCGCGGCAGACGCGGGTGCTGCGGACGAGGTGCCCTCGCGATCGCATGATGAACGCGGCGGTCAATGCCCACAGGACCGGTCGATCATGTCCCGGACCACGATCATGCTCGCGGAAGAGGAACCGTTGTTACACCTGGAGAGGTGTAGCTCGTGCCGCGGAATATGGTTTGACGCCGGTGAGTGGAGCGCGTTGGCCAGCCGGCACATGCTCGAGCACCTCGATGAATTCTGGTCGGCTGAATGGCGCCGGGAAGAGCGGCGCGCCGAGGACAGGGCGGCGTACGAAGCTCGCATGAAGAAGGTCTTTGGTCCGGAACTGTACTATCAGCTGCGCTCTGTGGCCGCCCTTCTCCATACGCACCCGCGGCGCTCGCAGGCACTGGCCTTCATCCGTGAAGAGAGCGGCCAGTAGACCGCGCTCTCCTTTGGGGATCGCTGTTAAGATCGCGGCGTGAAAGGGGTTCCTATGCGCAAGACAGCTCTCTCTTTTCTCGCGATACTGATCCTCGTCTCGTCGCCTGTGCAGGCCAGGACGGCTTTCTCAGGAACCTATGGCATCACCGGCGTCAACCCGGGCGTCGGCGCATACAGCGGAACGCTGACGATTACCGCGCGCGGCGATGTGTATGACGTCTACTGGACGATTGCGAATACTCATTACAGCGGCGTCGGGGTCGTTGTGAACGACACATTGTCCGTGGCCTACAGCGCGCCGGATCATTCATGGCTGGGCGTCATGGCGTATCGCAGCCTCCCCAATGGACGGCTCGAAGGCAAATGGGCGGTTCAGGGCCGCGCCGGCGCACCGGGTACAGAAACGGCGATCAGAAAGTAGTCGCGACGACGTCGCTCAGGGCAGCGCGATCACGCCGCCGACCACGTCGTACGGATGCGCGTCGGTGATCTCGACCCGCGCGAACGCCGGCAGATCCTTCGGCAGGAGCTCGAAGCCGTCGTTGATCAGGAGGCGGCCGTCGATCTCGGGGGCCTGGCCGATGAGGCGGCCCTCCAGCAGGTGCTCGGTCTCGTCGCAGACGCCGGTGACGATGGCGTCGTACACGTTGCCCACCTTCATCCCGTTGCGCGACGCGGAGATCTTCTGCTGCAGCTCCATCAACTTCTCGCGGCGGCGCTCCGCGGTCTTGCGCGTCGGGATGTCGGACATCCGCTCGGCCAGGGTGTGGTCCTCGGGAGAGAAGACGAACGCGCCCATCTGATCGAACTGCGCCCACTCGACGAAGTCATACAGCTCGCCGAACTCCTTCGGCCCTTCGCCCGGATGTCCGGTGATGAACGTCGTGCGCAGCGAGAGATCGGGCACGAGCTGGCGCATGCGCGTGACCATCTCGCGGTACTCCTTCGGCGAGCCGGGACGGCGCATCCGCTCGAGCACGCTCTGTGACACGTGCTGCAGCGGGATATCGCAATACGAGACGAAGCGCGGCTCGCGGCCCATCAGCTCGAAGAGCGACCAGTCGAGCGAGCCGGGATAGGCGTACAGAAAACGGATCCAGCGGAAATCGGTCTCCGCCAGCAGCGTCTCGACGAGCTTCGTCAGTCCGCTGTTGATGCCGATGTCTTCGCCGTAGCGCGTCGTGTCCTGGGCCACGAGACAGAGCTCGCGGACGCCCTGCGTCTGCAGCTGTTGCGCCTCGCGCACGAGCGACGCGATGGAGCGCGAACGGAACTTGCCGCGCATCTGCGGGATGGAGCAGAAGGTGCACGGATTGGAGCAGCCCTCGCTGACCTTCAGGTACGCATGCGCGTTCCCCTGCGCCAGGACGCGCGGCAGGTCTTCGTACAGCCGCACCGACATCTTCCGCCGCGCCGGCGCCGCGTCGTCGACCTCGCCGGTCACGGCCTCGGTGATCTTCTCCAGATGGTCGAGGCCGACGAAGGCGTCGATCTCCGGGATCGAGTCCGCCAGCTCGCTGCGGTACTTCTGCACCATGCAGCCGGAGACGATGAGCCGCTCCAGGCCTTTCCCTTTGCGTCCGGCGACCTCGAGGATGGTGTCGATCGACTCCTGCTTCGCCGCGTCGATGAATCCGCAGGTGTTGACGATCACGACGTCGGCCTCATCGAGGTCGTTCGTGATGCGCACCTCGGCGTCGGCCGCGAGCTGTCCGAGCATGATCTCGGCGTCGACGAGGTTCTTCGGACAGCCGAGGGAGATCATTCCCACACGGCGGACAGGCTTTTCGAGCGTCACTTCGGTCATGGATACGGGAGAAACAGCGCCGTGGGGCTCGCTATTCTGTGGGTTGCCGGTTGCCGGTTACCCGGGCGGCAACTGGAAACCGGCAACCGGCAACTTCAACATTTGCCGGATGGGTATTCGATCCATGGAGCGTGACCTCATCGCTGATGGTGCGGGGATACTGAAAATCGAGCATGTTCCGCCGTTGTTCGGCGGCGAACGGATTCTTCACCGTTGAGGTGAAAAGGGAGAGCGGCATCAGCACGCGCGCGCCGGTGATCGAGGCGGCGGCCGGCATTTCGACGTCGAGCGTCGCCACCAGCGGAGCAACCGAATCGAAGGGCCCGGCGCTGTTCAGCTTCAGCACCGAGCCTTGCGGCAGCCACGCCTTCACCTCATTTTCCATCGCCAGGCGCCTGGCTGGCTCAGGATCGTCCTCCATCTCCTGACGCCGGACCAGCGAGCTCTGACCGTCCCACGTCACCGTCACGGTTCCCTTCACCGCGTCACCCTCCAGGCGCAGATCGGCCTTTCATCTGCTTCGGGATTCCCTGGTAGCGGAAGAAGTTCGAATAACCCTGCGTGTACGGCTGGAACCACACCCGCTCTTTCGCGATCGGCAGCTCGCGCTGCACGTCCCACGACGAGCGGTCGGGAAAGCGAGCATGCGCCCACGCGCGTACTCCTTCGCGTAACCGTTGGTGTCGTCCTGGTAGTGCTCCCATTCGAGGAACGCCGCGGGCGCGCCCGGCTCGAACGGCACGTTCTTCAGCGCCAGCTCTTCGGGCGTGGGGACATGCATGGTCTGCGGATCGGGCCCCCAGGCGAGCGCCGGAAGCGCGAAGAGCACGGCCAGGCAGACCGCCTGTCTCACTTGAACACCGCGCTGCTCCGCTCGTCCGCGCTGATCTGCGAGAACGCTTTGTTCAGCTCCGCCAGGCCGGCCAGCGGGACGCCGAACGTCTGCACCTTGTACTGCCGCTTGTAGCGCAGCACGTCGTGCTCGAACTTCGACTCGCTGTCGTAGCTCACCGCCTGCGTGGCGATCTTGACGGCGGACGGCAGCTCGTCGGGGACGAGTCCCGGCGGCACGGCGATCTCGAAATCGTCGGTCTCCAGCGACGGCCCCTGCGTCACGTAGCCGAACTTGCGCTCCTTCAGGTCGATCGTCCCCTCCGACTTCTGGCCGAAGACGCGCGGCCGAACCAGGAGCATGCCGGCGGCGCGTTTGGAGTAGCCGTTCGCGCTCAGGTTGCAGCGGAAGACGAGGTCTTTCTCGATGTCGTCGAGGTTCTCGATGACCAGGTCGGAGACGCTCGACTGCGTCATGTGACGCGCGAAGCGCCGTTCGACGAACTGCTTCCGCTCCGTGTCGTTTTTCAGCGAGGTGAGGTAGAGCCGCATGTTCGCGGCGAGCAGTCCGGTACGCACTTCGCGCACCTCGCCGGCCAGCACGCCGACGTCATTCAGCTTCAGCTTCGCCGTGACTTCCATCCGATTGGCCTCGGGTGGATGGGGCGGGATCGTCATGACTTCGCCGCCGTCGGGCGAGACGACGACCACCCGGCTCTCCTGCAGATCTTCCGGCAGGTAGCCGATCGGCGTCACGCGGCTGGTCGGATCGAAGAGCAGCAGCTTGCCGAGCTTCGGATGCGAGACGACGGAGAAGAGCCCCTTCGCCGGCGCGTCGGCCGGCAACTTGATGGCGATGATGGCGTGATTGCACGCCGCCATCGTGGCGAACGACGGCTCGATGAATCCGCGGGTCGTGGCGTTGGCCAGCACGAAATACGAATCGACGCCGATCTCGCGCAGCATCGCGCTGAGCACCGTCACCTTGTCCTTGCAGTCGCCGTAGCGGTTGGCGAAGATCTCGCCCGCCGTGTGAGGCTGCACGGCTCCGATGCCGATCTCGATGGCCACGTAGCGGACGTCGCGCTGCGCGAACGCGGCGAGCGCCGCGATCTTGTCGAACGTCGACGACCTGCCGGCGACGAGCTCGCGCGTCCTGGCCTGCAGATCGGGAGTGGCGGCGCGGCGCGGATCGGCGAGGGCGTAGTACCACCGCGCCACGTCGTCCCAGGTGCGATGCGCTTTCTGCGACTCCGAGGGCGGGATGAAGTTGATCGCCATCCGCCCGGCCAGCGTCGACAGCGGCGGCGCCTCGGGCTCGGGCCGGATGGCCGCGACGTCGCTCGTCTCCCACACCGTCTGGTTGCCGGCCACGCGCGGCTGCAACGCCGTCGCGTTGAACCAGCTCTCCTCGTGCTTCCAGCCGTCCGGCAGATTGAGGATGTAGCGCGCGGTGCGCATCGGCACCTGCTGCTGGAATCCCCACTGCTGCTGCAGGGCCCACGGATATTCGCGCTGCTCGAACTCATAGCCGATCACGTTGCCCGGCTGCGCGGCGGGGATGCGGAGCACCTTGACCTTGTTGTCGGCATAGAGCGAGCTCTCGAACGCCGCCGACTCCACGGCGTCGCCGTCCTTGACCTGGTACTCCTGCCCGTTCGCCTCGATACCCCAGGCGCGCAGTCCGAGAATGCGCGTGCCGGCGTCGAAATTGATCGCGATGTAGCCGAGGTCGCGCCCTTCCGTGCCGAGGATTTTGTACGCGCGGCGATGCTGCGTGACGATGCCGCCGTCGGCGCTGACCGTCACCACCGTTTCGTCGAGCAGCGCCACGCCGGGGATGTCGGCCGCATACGACGGCAGCGGCGCCTTCGCCAGCTGCTTCAGCCAGTCGGGCGCGCCGCCCCATCCGAACGCGGTCGAGGCGAACGCGCATGCGAACAGCGCCAGCACGACGCGCTTCATTTCGCCGCCTTTTTCAGGATCACGTTGTCCTGATCGGCCGTGGAGACGCGTTTGTAGAACGAGCGGATCTGCGGGTAATGCTCGCGGCCGACGGAGAGCGTCCTGATCGCCAGCGAGCGCTTGAACGTGACGCTCTGCGCGTCATGCGACCACTCGGTCCTGAAGACGAGCGGCTCTTTGCCGAAGGCGGAAAGCGAACAGAGCGTCAAGGCGATACAAACGACACGGCTATGACGAAACATGGGCTTGGGCCCTTTCAATGTTTGAGGATGATCGATTCCTGGTCCGCGGCGAGCGACGTGTCGTAGAACTGGCGCACGCGCTCGTGGTTGGCTTTGTCGATGAGCAGCGTGTTCACGGTGAACGTCCGTTTGAAGGTCACCGCGTTCCCCTCGCGGCTCCATGAGTTCCGGAACGCGAGGCCGCCGAGGTTCAGCTCGCGCACCGGCGGAAGCGACTCGACCGTGTAGCCGTCCGGCATGGCGAGAACGACCTCGTCTTCGGCCTGCCGTTCATAGCGAAAGTAGATGTCGTGTCTGCGCTCCGAGACGGCGAACGGATTCCGCGAGGCCGCCGTGAAGATCGACAGCGGCAGCAGCATGCGCGAGCCGGCGGTCGAGCCGGCGTTCCCCAGCTCGACGTCGAGACCGGCCGTCAACGGCTCTTCGCCCGACCTCATCGAGCCGAGCGATGTGAGCTTCACCGACGAGCCTTCCGGGAGCCACGTTTTCACCAGCTCTTCGATCGCCTTGCGCACCGTCGCTTCGTCGTCGTTGCGGCGCGCCAGGCGCTGCTGCAACGCTTCCTCCCCGATGAACGCGATCGTGACGCTCCCTTTGACGACGTCTCCGTCGATGCGCAGATCGGCCTTGCGCCGAACGATCGCGTCGGTGGGGACGAGATGCGGCAGGCCGACAAACACTCCGGCGCCCTTGACCAGCTTCATCCCCGGCACGCCGGTGACTTCCCAGGGCAGGATTCCGAACGGCGTCATCGGCGTCGCGGGATCGTAGAAGTGCTCCCTGCCGTCGATCACGACCAGGGCGATCTCACGGTCGAGTTGCGAGTAATCGGGGACCTGCTTCGCGAAAAACCGGTCGTCGCGAGTCGACGCTTCGACGACGTACGCGTCGAGGCCCGCCGCGCGGGCGAGCGAAACGAACAGCCGATTGAGCTGCACCCGCCGGCCGCAGCCGTTTTTCAACGCGGAATCGACGTTGTCTGATTCACAGTCCTGCTCTCTGTCGGTCCTCGATGGCTCGTACGTGACATTGCGAATCTGCTGAACGCGCGCGTAAATCCGGCGCAATTTTTCATCGGGCGTCGACGCGCCGGCGGTCAGCTCCACCGCTGTTTTCCGGATCAGCCGCGAATCGCTCAATTCGACGGCGATCATGGCCGCATGACGCGCGGAGACCTGCTCCCAGTAATGCGCATAATCGATGTCGCGATGCTTGTAATAGAAATCGATGCGCGCGTTCGTGTTCCCCTCAGGCGGCGAAAACGGCTCCGCCTCGGCCGCCGGCATGTTCTCCAGCGTCAGCTCGTAGTAAGCCACTTCCTGCTTCAGCGCCGTCCCCGGCGGTAATCCCGCATGCGTGTAATAGCTGGGGATCGACTTCAAGGGCGAAAACCAGACCGTCTCTTTCAGCACCGGCAGCTCGCGCTGCAGGACCCAGTGCGTGGGAAAGGAGTTCCTGCCGCTCGACGCGCGCACGTAGAAGTATTCGAGGATGCTTCCCGGCTGAACGTCGGGCAGGGTGAACGTCCGCGCCATGAACGCCAGGCGCGAGCTCTTCACGATGACTTTGTCGTACGTCTTGCCGTCGAAGGGGATGATTTTCCCGTCCGGGTGAATCGTCCGCGCCTCGAGCCTGCGGATCCACGAACTTCCACCGCCGAGGTACGGCAGCTCGATGTCGGCGTACTTCGCCGCGTCGCGATCGAAGATCTTGATGCGGAAGTATTCGCTCTCCCACGCGTCCGTGTCGTCCTGCCGGTGGTCCCACTCCAGAATCACGGCGTGCGCGCCCGGCGCCGCGGGATAACCGGTCATCGCCAGCTCCTCGGGTGTCGGCGCGTGAAAGACCTCTTTTCCCCACGCGAACGGAGCGATGAGACAGAGAAAGATCAGGACGGCAGGCGGCAGCCCGCGGACGTGCGGCATTCGGGGATTCCTGATTCGCGGATTTTGGACGCCGAATATTATATTGAATTCACGCGCCAGATGGAGCCCGAAGGTCCGTTGCGCAGCACGTGCTTGCGCAGCGCGTGATTCATCACGACCGAATCGAGCAGGAGCAGGCCGTCGTCATCGTCGGCGTCGACCAGTTCCAGACCGGCAGTATGCGTGACCTGTTCGACCGTGCGGTTGTGCAGCGTCACGATCGTCTGTGACACCGGCTTCTCCGGATTGACCTCGTGGGTCGCGGCGAGCGCCTCGCCGCGCAGGATGTAGAGCGCGCATTTCTGTCCGCGCAGCCATTCGAGCGCTGCGGTGAGCGTCAACAGGTGCCAGTCGCGATGGCGGCGGTAGATCCTGGCGATCGCGTGATTGCGGTCGGCCGACGGCTTGTAGACGTTCGGCTGGATCTCCCAGAGCAGCGCGATGCCGGCCGCGGAGTCGAACGTGCCGCTCGTCTGGCCGACCGAGCCGGGCATGGTGTGCTGCTGACCCGCCGCGAGACCGATGTCGATCGCGTCTTTCAGGTCGGCGGCGACGATGTCGAAGGAGATCGTCTCCTGGCGTCCGCCGTAATGCGCGTTGCGGCCGAGCATGAGGATGCCGTCGGGCTTTTCATGGCGCCGCAGCGGCATCGCCAGTCCCGAGGCCCGGCCTTCGGTGACGCGCGGATGCCAGAGGCTCGCCGTCGGTTGTCCGGCGAGCCACTGAGGATGATTGCGCGTGAGGTAGCGCTCCACGACCGCGGAGCGGATCTGCGCCGTGTCCTCGGGCAGGAGCGAGCCGAGCGTGGGCGACGTCTCCGCCAGATCGGCGAAGACTTCCAGCACCTCGTCGCCCAGCGACACGTAGAGGTCGTAGAGCGCCGCCTTGGTGTCGAAACGAACGCCGTACGCGTCGAGGATGCGGCCGATGTGAGTTGGGAAACTCACGAAGTTGCCGGTTGCCGGTTACCAGTTGCCGGGGTAACAGGAAACCGGCAACCGGCAACCAATTTACAAGCCGCGTTTCTTGGCGCGGATGTTCCGGCGGCTTCCCTTGTTCTTGCCGCCGCCGCCACCGAAGCGATCGCCGCCGCGGCCACCACCGCCGCCGCCGAAATCGCCGCCGCCACCACCGAAGCCACCGCCGCCGCCAAAGCCGCCGCCGCCACCACCGGCGTAACCGCCGCCGCCACGACCGCCGCCACCGAAGCCGCCGCCCGATCCACCGCCACGCGGCCGTTCCTCGGCGCGATTCACGCGCAGCGCGCGTCCGCCGAGCTCGTAGCCGTTGAACTTCTCGATGGCGTTGTTGGCCTCGTCGTCGGTCTCGAACTCGACGAAGGCGAAGCCGCGGGGACGACCGGTCTCGCGGTCATTGGGCATGAACACGTCGCGGGGCTTGCCGACCTGCGAGAAGAGCGTCTCCACTTCCTCGCGGCTGGTATTGAAATTGAGATTCCCTACGAAAACTTTGGAAGCCATCTTGAATCCGTTTCTCCTTCTGCGGTTCCTTCCGCCACACAATGGCTTCCGGCCTCTCGCACGCGGGAGTGTATCGCGAATCGCGCCGGGCAGGCGCTACGCGGCCACACGCTCGCGCGCCGCGTCGAGCAGTCGTTGCACGTCCGATACCGCCGTGATGTCCTGCAGGCCGGTACGGATGTCCTTCCCGTGCGGAATCCCCTTGGAGAACCAGCCGATCACCGTCCGCGCCTTGTGCAGCTTCCAGTTCAGGATCTGCGGCGCGCCTTCGATCTTCGACAGGTAGCGCTGCATGGCGTCGATCCGATGCTCGACCTCGTTGCCGATCAGTGGCGCTCCCGCCACATGCGCCGCGATGTCGCGGAAGATGAACGGGTTGTGCAGCGCGGCCCGGCCGATCATGACACCATCGACGCCCGTCGTGTCGAACATTCGGATGGCGTCGGCCGCGACCTTCACGTCGCCGTTCCCCCACACCGGGATGGAGAGGCTCTGTTTCACGTGGGCGATGTACTCCCAGTCGCTCGCGCCGGTGTAGGCCTCCTTGCGCGTGCGGCCGTGAATGGCGATGGCGGCGACGCCGATCTCCTCGAAGCGCTTGAGCAGCGGCAGAACGTCGTCGCTCTCCCAACCCTTGCGCACCTTCACCGTGACCGGGATCTTCACCCGCTTCGTGATCTTCTCCACCACGCGCGCCGCTTTGTCGAAGTCGCGCAGCATGCCGGAGCCCGCTCCGCTGGCCACGATCTTCTTCACCGGGCAGCCCATGTTGATGTCGACGATGTCGACGCCCTGACGCTCCACGATCGCCGCCGCGTCGTCCATCCGTTCGGGATTGCCCCCATAGATCTGGATCGCCACCGGCCTCTCGTTCTCCGCGAACGTCAGCATCTGGTGGCTGCGGTCGTTCTTCCGGGTCAGCCCCTCGGCGGAGATGAACTCCGACACCACGAGACCGACGCCGCCCAGCTCCTTGATCAGCGAGCGGTAGTAGGTGTCGGTGACCTCCGCCATCGGTGCGAGAGCCAGCGGCGGGTCGATCCGCACGCTGCCGATGTCGAAGATTTTCTCCAGGTGGTTCATCGTGAAGTAACTGGTAACACGGGATGATGCTTTCGTCATCCCGAGCGTAGTCGAGGGACCTTGGGGGGCGGCGGCGCGATTATCGTGCCTTCCGCCCGCCCGGGTCCCTCGACTACGCTCGGGATGACGAAGGCCCGCACACATAAAACAACTTCACCGCCGCCACGTCGAGCGCCTCCGCCTCGCCGTACGGATCGAACTCGATCACGTCGAGCGGCGCCAGCCCCGCTTCCTGCAGCGCCTCGGCGATCTCGCGCTCGCGCCAGGCGCGCTGCGAGTGCTGCTCGTCGATCCCGGCGCGTGTCCCGTCCGGCAGGATGGCCCAGCCGGTCACGCGCGCGCGGCCGGTCGCCTCGCGCTTGCGATACGTCGTGGCGATCTCGAGGTGATAGTCGCGGCCGTCGGCGACGAACGGCTCGGCCATCCCCCACACCTCGGGGTAGATGTCGGGATGATTGATGTCGAACAGCAGCAGCGATCCGTCCGCCATCAGCCGCCGCATGGAGCGGAACGCCGCGACCAGATCGTTCTTCTCGCGGATGTGATTGAGGCTGTCGTAGAGGCAGGTGATGCGCGCGAATGTGCCGCGCAATGGGAGGGCCCGGAAATCACCGGCCACCAGATCGCGTGTCCGGGCGCGGGCCATCGAGAGCATTTCGATCGAAGCGTCGACGCCGACCGACCGCCAGCCGCGCTTCCGGAAGTAATCGATGGCCAGGCCGGTGCCACAGGCGATGTCGAGGTGCGTCTTCTCGACGGTCGAATGCTTCTTCAGCTGCGCGTCGAGCAGCTTGCGGACGGCTTTGAAGAAGCGATTGCCGAGGGCCTCATCGTATGCGTACGCGAAGGCGGCGTACGCCTCACCCCGTCCGCTCACTCCGACGGCCAGCGGTAGAAGCCTTCGCCGCTCTTCTTCCCGAGCTTTCCGTTCGCCACCATCTCGCGCAGGATCTGCGGCGGCTCGAAGCGCGGGCCGAGCGTCGAGGCGAGGTATTCGGCGATGCCGAGGCGGACGTCGAGTCCGACCAGATCGGTGAGCCGCAGCGGCCCCATCGGATGGTTGTAGCCGAGCTCCATCGCCCGATCGATGTCCTCCGCGCTGGCCACGCCTTCCTCGAACATGCGAATCGCTTCGAGTCCGATGGCGACGCCGAGGCGCGAGGTGGCGAATCCGGGAGAGTCGCGCACGATGATCGGCGTCTTCCCCATCTTCTCCGCGACCGCGCGCACCTGCTCCACCGTGTCGTCGCTCGTCCGCTCGCCGCGCACGATCTCGATCAGCTTCATCACGTGCGGCGGGTTGAAGAAATGGAGTCCGACGAAGCGGTCGCGCCGCTCCACGTTGCCGGCCAGTTTGGAGATGGAGATCGATGACGTATTCGACGCCAGGATCGTCTCCTCGTCGCAATAGAGATCGGCCTGGGCGAAGAGATCTTTCTTGAGGTCGAAGCTTTCCGGGACCGCTTCGATGATCAGCTCCGCCCCGCGCGCCGCCGGCTCGAGATCGTTGGCCAGATGCACGCGGGCCAGCGCCAGCACGGCGTCGGTCTCCGTGACCTTGCCCTTCTCCACGCCCTTCTTCAGCGTCGACTCGATCGAAGCCTTCGCCGCGTCGAGCGCCGCGACGTCGACGTCGAATACGACCGTGTCATAGCCGGCGAGCGCGGAGAGATACGCGATGCCGCGCCCCATCGTCCCGGTGCCGATGACTGCGATCTGGCGGATCATGGGGGCGGAGTTTATCGTACTGAAGCGACGGGTCCTTCGCCGTCTGCGCGGCTCAGGATGACACCTGACGCTACACCGCGCGCATGGCGAGCTTCAGGATCTCGCGGTGCGTGAAGTAGTTCACGGCCGGGTCGTCGAGGTGGAAGCTGTACGTGAACTTCTCGTCGTTGTCGGCGATGAAGGTGAACCGGCAGTAGCGGTCTTCGCGGCCGTCGACGAATTCCTTGACGTTCGGCGTGTAGCCGTCGTCATCCTGAACCGAGAGGACGCGGTAGAGGCGGTGCGGGCTGATCGGAAGATCTTCCGGCGGATAGTGGATGAACTGGATGGCGTAGATCTGCTTCGGATCGATCTCCCGCTGCGGAAAGTGATCCGTCGTCCCCTCGGTGCCGGCGCCGGTGAACCACGTCTCCTCTTCCTTGAACAGGACGAGATTCGCGGAGTTCTCCGTCATCGGGACGAGCCCGCGGTCGAGATGGACGTGCTGCTCGGGATCGCCGGAGTCGCGCAGCTGCGTCAGGAGGTCGATGAGGTACTGGATCCCTTCCTTCGTTCCGGTGAAGGCGACCTCGTCGTCCTCATCGGAGATCCAGACGTCGAGCCAGGCATCCTTCGGCACTTTGACCCGGTTCTCCAGCGCGTCGAAGCTGATGGCCTGGAAGCCGAGGCGCTCGGCGGCGGTCTTGAGGAACTCGTCGCACTGCGGATCGCTGATCAGATGCTGGCGGGCGTAGTCGATCGCCGCCTCGTACGCGCGCTTGCGACCGAAGTCGTGGCTCAGATCGAACGGCCTGATGATCTGGTCGAGAATCTGTGCGTAACCTTGGGCAGGTCGAGACATGAGTGCCGCCTACAACGAGATCGAATCTATCATATTCCGACGCGCTTACCGGCCCGCCGCCGGTGCCGGAATGATGGATTTCTCGACCTTCTCCGAGCCGCGAATCAGCGCGATCCGCGACGCCTGTCCGACCTCGTTTTCCGTGAGCAGGCGATGGAGATCGTCGACGCTCGACACGCGCTGATCGCCGAAGTTGACGATGACGTCGCCCTCGCGGATGTCGGCTCGCGCGGCGGGACTCTTCGGCTCGACCGACACGACGAGCACGCCGCTGCCGCCGTCGAGCGCGTGAAAACGGACGAGGCGGCGATGCAGCGGCACGGTCTGGCCGGCGACGCCGATGAAGCTGCGCGTGATGCGGCCGTCGCGGATCAGCCGCGCGGCGACGAAGGTCGCGGTGTTGATGCCGATGGCGAAGCAGATGCCCTGCGCATGCGCGATGACGGCGGTGTTGACGCCGATCACCTCGCCGCGGGAGTCGACCAGCGGTCCGCCGGAGTTGCCGGGATTCAGCGCGGCGTCGGTCTGGATGACGTTGTCGATCAGCCGGCCGCTGCGCGCGCGCATCGAGCGCCCGAGGGCGCTGACCACACCCGCGGTGACGGTGCACTGGAAGCCGTACGGATTGCCGACGGCGATGGCCAGCTGGCCGGGGCGGATGGCGCCGGAATCGCCGAGGCTCGCCGCGATCTGCGTCGGGGCGGAGATGCGCAGGACGGCGAGATCGGTGTGCGGATCGTCGCCGGCGATCGACGCGGAGTAACGCGCGCCGTCGAACGTCGTGACCGCCACCGCACGCGCCGCGTTCACGACATGGCTGTTCGTCAGGATGAACCCGTCGGGCGTGAAGAAGAAGCCGGAGCCGTGGCCGCCGCCGCTCTCGACGTTGACCACGGCCGGCGTGATGCGCGCCGCGGAGCTGGTGACGGCAACGGAATAGGCGTCGAGGAGTCGCTCGTCGTTCGGGATCGCGCTCATCGCTCATTCGTACGCGAGCGCGAAGGATCACGCACTGGTCGAAAGAGTAGCTGTTGAGCTGTCGAGCGATTGAGCTGTTGAGCGATTCAGCGGCTCAACAGCCCAATAGCTGAATCGCTGAATAGCTAGCCTCGATCCCTCGTCTTCCAATCCTTATCAATATCCGCGAGGAACGAGACCAGGTCATCGGCGTGCTCTTCCTCCACCGCGAGGATCTGCTCCAGCATGCGGCGCGTGGTGATGTCGTTGTCGCCGATGTAGCGAATCATGTCGGTGTACGAATCGATGGCCACGCGCTCGGCGATGAGGTCTTCCTTGATCATGTCGATGAGGTTCTGCCCCTCGACATACTCCGAGTGCGAACGGCTGAGGATGCCCTCGGGGTTGAAGTTCGGCGAGCCGCCGAGCTGCACGATCCGTCCGGCGATCTGATCGGCGTGGCCCTGCTCCTCGTTCGCGTGCGTCAGAAACTCCGTGGCGATCGGATCGGAGTGGATCCCCTGGGCCATGAAATAGTGCCGCTTGTAGCGCAGCACGCAGACGATCTCGGTCGCCAGCGCCTCGTTCAGCAGCTTGATGACCGTGTCACGATCGGCGCGATATCCCTCGGTCACCGCTCCTTCCTCGATGTGTTTCCGCGCGCGGCGGCGAAGCTCGGTCACGTCAGTCAGAAATGGCTTGTCGGTCATGTGTACTCCTTTGCAGGCTGATGCATTCAGCGTTCATGCCCGAATTTGGTCTTGCGGGCATCGTACGTCCGCCCGCGCCAGCGCAACTGCCGGCGAATTCCGGTCAGCCACATCGAGCGGATGAAGATCCAGGCCCAGATCAGGGTCATCACCGGATGGAGAAGGATCGCGCTCCAGATCGAGTAGCCGAGCGTGCGAAAGAGAACGACGCGCGTCAGGCTGATGACGATGATCGTCGCGATCGCCGGCACGTTGCCGAAACAGGCGGCCACGTACGGCAGGAAGTGCACGAGCAACATCAGGACGACCGTGGCGAGCGCGAAGAGGTAGCTGCGGCCGAAGATGGCGAAGCCGTTCTTCGTGAAGCCGTCGATGACCTCGCGCAGGCCGTGGTACATGTGCAGGAAGACGAAGTCGTCGGCGCGCACGGTCTCGGTGCGCCGGCCGCTCTTGCGCAATCGCCGCGCGAGGCTGACGTCGTCGATGACCGCGTCGCGCAACGACTCGTGCCCGCCGACCGCGTCGTAGTCGGCGCGGCGGACGAAGTTCCCCGGCCCCCCGCCCACCGCCAGCAGCGCGATCTGCCGCCGCTCGCCGATCCAGATCGGCAGAAACGAGAAGAGGCTCATCGCCAGCTGCGGCATCGCGGCGTTCTCCCAGAAGCCGTGCAGCTCGAATCGCGGCAGGAGCGCGATCATCGCCACGTTCCGCTCCTCGATGTAGGCCACCGCCGCGGCGATCGTGCCAGGCGCGTAGAACACGTCGGCGTCGACGAACATCAGCAGGTCGCCGCGCGCGCGGGCCGCCGCCTGGTGCAAGGCCCACGGTTTGCCGAGCCAGCCCTCCGGCGTCTCCTCGCCGCGCATGACGATCAGCCGCGGATCGTCGATGCCCGCGAGGATGGCCGGCGTGGCGTCGGTCGAACGGTCATCGACGACGATCACCTCGAGCGCCGGATACTCCTGCGCCAGAAACGCGCGCACGGTGCTCTCGATGATCCGCTCTTCGTTCCTGGCGGGAAC
>Ga0068858_100000958_pt1 | contig 29861 bp, 28 predicted proteins | sample KBSSwiS12_FD_66589 | JGI IMG/M metagenome (GOLD analysis project Ga0068858, IMG submission 66589) | Switchgrass rhizosphere microbial communities from Kellogg Biological Station, Michigan, USA - KBS Switchgrass S1-2 | ecosystem: Host-associated > Plants > Roots > Rhizosphere > Soil ... | reverse complement strand
CCGACGCGATGAGCGCCTCCTCGAGCACGCTCAGATTCGCCGCGCCACCTGTACCCATGATCAGTCGAGAGCCGAACTCACGACCGGCGATCGTCAGTTTGCACATCGATGAGCCGCTTGCGCGAAGAGCCTCCAACTCAGCCACCTTGCACCGCCGTCACCACTTCCACCCGCGCGCCGTCGGTCAGCGCGGTTTCCCATTCCGATCGGGGCAACACGGACCAGTCGACAGCGACCGCGATGCCCTTCTCCGGAAAGCCGAGGCTTTCCACCAACGCCGCGACGGTCGTCTGCTCATCGACCTCCACGGCTTCGTCGTTGACTGTCACTTTCATCGGCTTGCTCCCACGGTGACGTTCAGTTCGGCCGCGATCCGCTCCGCGGTCCACGGCGCCAGCAAAAATCCATTGCGGCCGTGCCCCGCAGCGACCAGCGTGCGATCATCGAGCCGCTCCACGAACGGCAGCCCGTCGGGCGTCATCGGACGCAAGCCAGCGGCGCATTCGGCGAGTTCGTACTCCCCCAGCGCCGGAATCACCGCACATGCGTCATCCAACAGCTCACGCACTCCCGTCACGGCGGGTGCGGTGTCGCGGCCATGCTCGTACTGGGTTGCGCCGACCACTACGCCGTCGGCGCGGGGCACCAGATACACCTGGCGGCCGTGCACACGGGCGCGGATCACCCGCCGCGGCACCGGCATACAGCCGCGCCGCCAGCGCAGCCGCAACACCTCGCCCTTCACCGGCCGGATCGGCAGTCCGGGCCACAACGTGGGCGCGTCGATGCCGTTGGCGATGACCACGGTGTCGCCCTGGGCCTCGGACAGTGCGTCGACAGGAGGTGCCCACTGCACACCGAGTCGCTCGCAGTGCGCCGCCAGCGCCTCGACGACCGCCCGATTGTCGACGGCGAGCTCGGTCTCGGCAACGAATCCATGCCGAATGCCCTGCGCCAGAAGCGGTTCGATGTCCCGCGCGGCCGACGTCGGTGTGACGGGATGACCCTGGCGCGCCAGCCACTCCCCGACGGTCTTCAGGTCGGCGGCGTCGGCGCGGTCCACGGCGACCACCAGGGATTCGCGTGCGGTGACGACGTCGGCGGGCAGGCCGTCGAGAAAGCCGTCGTGCCAGAGCGCCAGCGACGCGAGCCCCAGCTGCAGCAGGCGCTCCTCGCCGGGCCAGCCCTCACTGTGCGGGGCGAGCATGCCGCCGGCCACCCACGACGCGCCGCGTTCGGCCGTGCGGTGGACGCGCACTGCCCAGCCGTCCATGGCGGCGCGACGTGCGACGGACAGGCCGATGACGCCGCCGCCGACGACAGCAAGTGATCGCGCCGGCGAGCCCGCAAATGTTTCCTGAGCCACAATCCCCTCCCTTCGCCGGCATGACCCGGATCAGGTGTGACGGTAAGGGCAGGCGTGCCCACTCTCAGTCCTCGGTCCGGGGACTCCCGTGTTTCGGGTATCAACAGTACTCGAACATGCCTGCCCTCACGTCGGGGACAGGGTCGGCTGGTGCTGCTCCGCCGCTATCTGCCGACGCCGCCGAGGGCGGGCAGCGCGAAGCAGCATCCGCGGATGAAGAAGCGTCGTGGGCGGGTCGAGCAGACCGACCACTCGCTTTAACTGTTCGGCGACTGTGAGGTCGTCTCGGCAGCGGTTTGCCGCCGATCGACGTACCTGTTGGACAACCGCACACTCAACGGCCGGTGCCCCTGCACCTCAGGAAGGCTCAGGTCACCACCGACCGCGAATTGCCAGGCGACTCCGATCGGTTTCGCGGCGGCCCGGAAGTAGCGGCTGGCCAGGTCGGTCGTCCCTTGACGCAAACACTCGCTCAATGCCTTCGCCTGTAGGGCGGCTACTGTCATGCCCTGGCCATAGATCCGGTTGAAGCTGCATATCGCGTCGCCGAGAACCAGAAGACCGTCGGGGAACCGGCGCATCTTGTCGTACCTGCGCCACCGGCTCTCGGGATAGCGGAACCGGCACGCGTCCACCAACGGCTCGCCCATACTGATCGCCGCCAGCACGTGCGCGGGTGCCAGCCCGTCGACGAATGGAAGCATCTCAGCCAGTTCGGACGGTGGTTCGACCCCGGCCATCCCGAACACGGTGAACATCCACGTGTCGTTCTCGTATCCGAAGAGCGCCATGCCGGTGCGTCTACCGGGCTTGGGGCCGATGATGACCATCTTTTCCTTGAGGGTGCCCGGTGGCAGCCGCAGTAGCTGGCTCGAATAGCACAGACGCACGTGCACGCTGTCTTCGGCCGGCCTGCCATAGCCCAACGCCTCCAGGAACACCGGCGTTCGCGAACCCCTACCCGTGGCGTCGGTGACCAGGTCGGCGGCCAACACCTGCTCACCATGACCGTTGTGGGCGCGGATCAGCGCGCCTGCAACGCGATTGCCCCCGCCAGTCGACATCAGATCGACTACGTCATACCCCTCGAGCAACATGACGTTTCCGATCGCGCGCAACCGCTGTCGGACAAGGCCTTCCAATAACGGCCTGCTCGGGATGAGAACTGGTGGGACACTCTCGAGCGCTCCCTTCCGGACCACCGTGACCTCCGATGCAGAAGTACACCTCGGATAGGTCGTGGTAATCGAGGGTGGGCGCCCCGCCGCCGGAGAGCTCCTCGGTGAAGCCCGGGAACAGTTCCGCCAGCATTGCCGACCCTCGTCGCTCCGGTGTCTAGGCGGCAGCCAGGGTGAAGGACGTGCCCACCGCGTTGGGTATGAATGCCTCGGGCAGGGCCGCGGCGAGGCGATGTTGGGCTCTCCAACCCGTGCAGTGCGCGGGCACCAACAAATCGGGTGCGATGGCGGCGAAGGCGGCAACGGTCGGCTCGATGACGGGCTCGAACGCCGGTCCGGTGAGATGGAAGCCGCCGAGCAGCGCATGCAGGTGCTCGACACCCGTGAGCCGCAACGCATGTCGGGCGATGTTCACCGCACCGGCATGCCCACATCCGGTCACCACGACAAGCCCCCGGCCTCGGACATGGACCACCAGCGACTGCTCGTCGAGAACCAACGGATCCGGTTCCCACCGCCCGTCGCGCCAGGCTTCATGGTTGGGAAGACCCCGCTCGAATTCCGTGGTGCGGTCAACCTCGCCGGTGATCAGAACAGAACCATCGAGGAGCAACGACGGCTGCCGCCGTTCGATTACCTCGAAGCCCTCGGCCTGCAATGCTGAACGACTCAGCGTCGGCAGCTCCCACGGACCCTGGTCGGGCACTACGAAGCGACGTCGATTGAACACCAGCGGATGTACCGTGAGCGGCAACCCGATTCGACCCCGCAACCGTGCCAGTCCGGGAAAGCCGCCACCATGATCGCTGTGGCCGTGGCTGAGCACCACGGCCTCGATTGCCGATGCGTCGAGACCGAGCCGCTCGAAATTCATCGCCATCCCGTTCGGCGAGATCCCGGTATCGAACAACAACGTGTGCGAGACCGTCCCCCGCCGAACCGTCACCAATGCCGAGAAGCCATGCTCGGCGACCAACCCGGGGCTGGTTTCCCCCTCGTCGAACTGCTGAGCCGCGACCCTGGGGATCCGCGCGAGCGGGGCGCGCCGCGCAGGACCCACGTCACCCATCAGCGCGTCGTAGCTGTTGTCCATGAGCATCGTGATGATGACCTCATCGACCGGTTCGAGGGAGATGGGATCCACCGCACTTCCGTGCGCGGGTCGCGGAAGCGACCTGGCGACCTCGGCGTCTGTGCTGCTGCTTTCACACATCACGCAATACTGCGCTTCGTCGTCCACCGGGCGCCATAAGGCCACCCCGACGTTATCCGCTCCCGCTGGCCCTAACCTGCAGCGACACCACGGTGATGTCCGGGGGCGCGCCGATTCGCATCGGCGGTCCCCAGAACCCCGCGCCGCGTGTGACGTACAGCTGCGTGTCGTCCACCGTCGACAGTCCAGCGAGGGACGGTTGCGCGAGCCGGACGACGTAGTGAAAGGGCCACATCTGGCCACCATGCGTGTGGCCGGACAGCTGCAGGTCGACCCCGCGGGAAGCGGCCTCCGTCACCATGACCGGTTGGTGCGCGAGCAGGATCGTCGGGCTGGACGGATTCAACCCGGACAGGGCGCGATCGAAATCCGGTGGATCCGAGTGTGATTCGCCCGAGACGTCGTTCACCCCCGCGAGCTGGACCGTGGCGGCGCCACGCCGAATCGCGGTGTTCTCGTTGCGCAGCGGCTGCACACCGAGGCGCTCCAGTTCACGCAGCCACGAGAGCGTGTCCTCGACGAAATACTCGTGGTTGCCGGTGACGAAGAAGGTGCCCTCGCGGGAATGCAAGTCCCGCAACGGCTCCACTGCCGATCCGAGCTCCCCGACAGTGCCATCCACGAGATCGCCGACGATCGCCACCAGGTCCGGTGCGGTCGCGTTGATCATCGCGACGATCCGCTCAGTGTGGGCGCGACCGGCCAGCGGGCCGAGGTGGATGTCCGACACCAGGGCGATCCGAAACCCGTGGAATGCCGGATCGAGTTTGCGCAGCCGTATCGGCACGTACAGCAGATCGGGCGGGCCGAGTGCAGTGGCAGTACCGATGCCAGCCAAGCCGACCGATGCCGCGCCCGCAGCCACGGCGCTGGCGCGGGCGAGGAACACCCGCCTGTTCAGCACCGGCAGGGACGCGGATTCGGCCTTTGTCTCAGGTGGCTTGCGGTTGACCCAGCCCCGCAGCGCGAGCCGGACGGGTTCGAGTATGAGCAGTGAGAGAAACAGATACGCCGCCAGACCGAGCCACAAATAGCCCGGCCACGCATACCATCCCGAATCGGTTAGGCCGACGACGCGGGGCAGGATCAGCGCTGCGAGCAACACCGCCGCGAGCGCGACGAGCAACGCCGTGAGAATCCATCTCGTGCGTCCCGGCCGGGTCGTGTCTTTGACCAGCCGCTTCCACAGATAGATATGGACCAGCCCGAGGATCGCGCCGAGAACAGCGATGAACATGCACGCCCTTTCGATTCGTCCCGGTGGGCCGGGCGTTGCGCGCGGCCGCTGGCAGAAGTCGCATAGCGTAGCCGGGTGCACACACCCGGTGAACGGCTGGCCACGGCGTCGCTGTATCTCTGCACCGACGCCCGCCGCGAGCGAGGTGACCTGGCCGAATTCGTCGATGCGGCGTTGGCGGGCGGGGTTGACATCATCCAGCTGCGGGACAAGGGCTCGCCAGGAGAACACCGGTTCGGTCCGCTGGAGGCACGCCATGAGCTGGAGGCACTCGAGGTGCTCGCCGATGCGGCACGCCGCCACAGCGCGCTGTTCGCGGTCAACGACCGCGCCGACATCGCGCTTGCGGCGGGGGCCGATGTGCTGCACCTCGGCCAGGACGACCTGCCGCTGCCGATCGCGCGCGGCATCATCGGCCCGCGCCCGGTGATCGGCCGGTCCACGCACGACCGGGCACAGGCGAGCGCTGCGGCCGCCGAGCAGGTCGACTACTTCTGCGTCGGCCCGTGCTGGCCCACCCCGACCAAACCCGGCCGGCCGTCGCCCGGTCTCGACCTGGTCCGGGTCACCACCGAATTGGCAACGGACAAACCGTGGTTCGCGATCGGAGGCATCGACGAGCAGCGGCTGCCGGAGGTGCTTGCGGCGGGCGCTCGGCGAATCGTCGTCGTGCGCGCGATCACCGGCGCCGATGACCCGCGGGCCGCGGCGCAACGGCTCAAAGCTCGGCTTGCAGCAGCGGAATAGTCGCCGCCACCTCGCGCAGCCGCTTCCAGCTGGCGGCGAATCCGGGATGCAAAGGCAGCTCTGCCACGTCATCTACCGCGACCCAGCGCAGCTCCGAGCTCTCCCGGTTGGGCACCGTTTCGAGCAGTTCGGCGGCGTCGGCGATCACGGTCGTGTACGTCCAGTGGGCGCCCGTCGCCCCCGAAATCTCAGCGGTGACGACCGTGGTCCGCACGGTCAACAGGTCCGCCAGAAGCCCGGCCTCCTCGTGGGCTTCACGGACGGCGGCCTGCTCTGCGGTCTCGTGGCTGTCGCGGGCGCCGCCGGGCAGACCCCAGGTGCCGCCTTGGTGACTCCACGGCGCGCGGTGTTGCAACAGCACCGCGGGCGAGCCGTTTGGGCCCGGCGCTCGCAGCAGTAGACCGGCCGCACCGTGCTTGCCCCAATAGGCGCCGCCGTTATCCGACAACACCCAGCCGTCCCCGTCGCCACGCACGCGTTCAGGATAGGTAACACGGCCAAAAGACGTGCCCCTCGAATGCCCACACGTCGCTGCTGACACTCTTAGAATTCTTTTATAGAGTGGTGAGACGGTCGGGACGATAGCCGGAGAGCAGCGAAAAGATGAGGTCCGCGCGCACGTGACTGTGGAGTTGGCGCACCCGTCGACCGAGCCGCTGGCATCACGGTCGCCGACCACACCCGCGCACCCGCGCTGGTGGTTTCTCTGGACCACCCCGGGTCGGATCCTGACCATTGGCGTCGTCCTGTCGGCGCTCGTGATCGCCAGCGCGTTTGCCACGTCGACGACGATAAACGACCGCCAAGAAGCCCTGACCACCGTTCTCAACCACACCGAGCCGCTGTCGTTCGCGGCAGGCCAGCTCTACACCACCCTGTCGGTGGCCGACGCCGCGGCGGCGACCGCGTTCATCGCGGGCTCAGAGCCGCGCGATGTCCGCCAGCGCTACGAACAGGCCATCACCGACGCGTCGGTGGCGGTGACGCGCGCATCCAGCGGGCTGACCGACGAGCCGATGGTGCAACTCCTCGGCCGGGTCAACGCCCAACTCTCGGTGTACACCGGGCTCGTCGAAACCGCCCGGACGAACAACCGCGCTGGCAACCCGGTCGGCTCGTCGTATCTGTCCGAGGCGTCGTCGTTAATGCAGACGCAGATGCTGCCCGACGCGCAGCGACTCTACGAACAGACGTCGGCGCGGGTCGACGCCGAAACGACCGCGTCGACAAGGATTCCCGGCCCGGTAATCCTCGTGGTGCTCGCGACGCTGTCGTTCGGCGCGTTCGCAAACCGCTGGCTTGCGCGCCGCACGCGCCGCCGCGTGAATATCGGCTTTGTCGCGGGCGGCCTTGCCGTGCTGATTATGTTGATATGGGTGGGCACCGCCCTCGTTATCTCGACTTCGGACAGCCGCAGCGCGAAAGACACTGCGGCCGAGTCCCTCAAGACGGTCACGAACCTCGCGATCACCGCGCAGCAGGCGCGTGCCGACGAGACGCTGTCGTTGATCCGGCGCGGTGACGAGGACGTCCGCAAGCAGTCCTATTACCAACGCATCGACACGATGCAGCAGCAGCTGTCCGACTACCTGTCCCGCGACGACGCGATCGACAAGACCGACCTGGCCGATGCCGAACAGCTTCTGAAGCGGTGGCGCGCGGCCGACGACAGGATCAATGCGTACATCGCTGTCGGCAATTACCAGGCCGCCACTCAGGTGGCGCTGGGCACCGGTGAGGACGATTCGACTCCCGCGTTCGACAAGCTCGACACGGCGCTGACCAAAGGCATCGAGGAGAGCCGAAGCCAGTTGCGCAACGACATCCTGAACGCTCGCAGGGTGTTGTCTGGTGCGACGGTCGGCGCCGCGGTGCTGTCTGTCGTCGCCGCGCTGGCGGTCGCGCTGGGGTTGTGGCCACGACTCAGCGAGTACCGATGAAGCCCGACGAACGTGCCTTACCGCTCGAAGAATTGGCGACATCTCGAGCGGTAAGGAACGTTCGGGCCCGACGGTTGTGGGCCCTGCTCGCCGCCGCTGCGGTGCTGAGCGGTTGCGCACAGGGGGCGGCGGTGATGCCGACACCGGGCGTCACACTCGCGCCGCCCACCCCCGCGGGCATGTCAGAACTGCCACCGGAGCCGGCGCGCGCGCCCGACGACGAGGCGGACTGCAACCGCACGGCGAGCCTGCGCCCGTTCGACAACAAGGCCGAAGCCGACGCCGCTGTCGCCACCATCCGCAACCGCGGCAGGCTGATCGTCGGTCTGGACATCGGCAGCAACCTGTTTTCCTTCCGCGACCCGATCACCGGGGAGATCACCGGTTTCGACGTCGACATCGCAGGAGAGATCGCGCGCGACATCTTCGGCAGCCCGTCACAGGTGGAATACCGCATCTTGTCGTCGGCCGACCGCATCGCCGCGCTGCAGAACAATCAGGTCGACGTGGTCGTCAAGACCATGACCATCACCTGCGAGCGCAAGAAGCAGGTCGGCTTCTCGACGGTGTACCTGAACGCCAACCAACGGATCCTGGCCTCGCGGGACTCGTCGATCTCGCAGCCGTCCGACCTGTCTGGCGGGCGGGTGTGCGTGGCGAGGGGCACGACGTCCCTCGATCGGATTCAGCAGATCACCCCGCCGCCGATCATCGTCGGTGTGGTGACGTGGGCCGACTGCCTGGTGGCGTTGCAGCAGCGGCAGGTCGACGCGGTCAGCACGGATGATTCGATCCTGGCCGGCCTGGTGTCACAGGATCCGTACCTTCACATCGTCGGACCCAGCCTCAGTGACCAGCCTTACGGGATCGGCGTGAACCTTCAGAACACCGGGCTCGTGCGGTTCGTCAACGGGACGCTGGAGCGGATCCGCCGCGACGGCACCTGGTACGCGTTGTACCGCAAGTGGTTAACGGTGCTCGGCCCGGCTCCGGCGCCCCCGGTCGCGAGGTATACGGACTGATGGCCGAGGCTAAGGACTACGACGAGGGCCCCGGCACCCAGCCGGCGAGCTTCGACGATCTCGGCATGGACTCGATGTCGACGATGCGCCCGATGGCGACCCAGGCGATCTTCCGTCCGCACCTCGACGAGGACGCCGATAGCACCTCGGTCGGTACGGAAGACACCGAACCGCATGATCATTCGACCACTATGACGCGAGCGCTGTCGCCGATTCGGCGCCTCGGTGGTGGCCTGGTGGAGATCCCCAGGGTGCCCGCCAAGGATCCGCTCGAAGCGCTCATGACCAACCCCGTGGTGGCCGAGTCGAAGCGGTTCTGCTGGAACTGCGGCCGCCCGGTCGCCCGGTCGTCGGCCGACGGTCGCGCTTTGTCCGAGGGATGGTGCCCGCACTGCGGTAGCGCGTATTCGTTTCTGCCGCAGCTGAGTCCGGGCGCCATCGTTGCCGAACAGTACGAGATCAAGGGTTGCATCGCGCACGGCGGACTAGGCTGGGTGTACCTCGCCTTCGACAAGAACGTCAACGATCGCCCCGTCGTGCTCAAGGGTTTGGTGCATGCCGGTGACGCCGAGGCGCAGGCCATCGCGATGGCCGAGCGACAGTTCCTCTCCGAGGTGACGCATCCCGGAATCGTCAAGATCTACAACTTCGTCGAGCACGACGACAAGCACGGCAACCCGGTCGGCTACATCGTGATGGAGTACGTCGGCGGGACGTCGCTGAAGCAGGCCAAGGGTGACAAACTGCCGGTCGCCGAAGCGATCGGCTTCACGCTCGAAATCCTGCCGGCCCTCGGCTATCTGCACTCGATCGGACTGGTCTACAACGACCTCAAGCCGGAGAACATCATGGTCACCGAAGATCAGCTCAAGCTGATCGACCTCGGGGCGGTGTCGACCATCAATTCGTTCGGGTATCTTTACGGCACACCGGGCTATCAGGCGCCGGAGATCGTCCGCACCGGCCCGACGGTGCAGACCGACATCTACACCGTCGGCCGCACGCTGGCGGCGCTGGCGATGAATCTGCGCACCCGCAAGGGCCGCTACGTCGACGGCCTGCCCGAGGACGATCCGGTGCTGACGGAATACGACTCGTTCGGCCGGTTGCTTCGGCGCGCCATCGATCCTGATCCGAGGCGCCGGTTCGGCAGCGCCGAAGAGATGTCGAGCCAGCTGCTCGGTGTGCTGCGCGAAGTGGTCGCGCAGGACACCGGGCTGCCGCGGCCGGGCTTGTCGACGGTGTTCTCACCTTCGCGGTCGACGTTCGGGGTGGATCTGCTGGTGGCCCATACCGACGTGTATCTCGACGGACAGGTGCATTCGGAGAAACTGACCGCGCAGGAGATCGTCAAGGCGCTCCAGGTGCCGTTGGTGGACCCCGCGGACGTCGGGGCGCCAGTGCTGTCGGCGACGTTGTTGAGTCAGCCTGTGCAGACGCTGGATTCGCTGCGGGCGGCCCGGCACGGCACGCTTGACTCCGAGGGCATCGACCTGTCCGAGTCGGTCGAGTTGCCGCTGATGGAGGTGCGCGCGCTGCTGGATCTCGGCGATGTCGCGAAGGCCACCCGCAAGCTCGACGACCTCGCGGGCCGGGTCGGCTGGCGGTGGCGGCTGGTGTGGTTCCGCGCGGTCGCTGAGATGCTGTCCGCCGATTACGACTCGGCCACAAAGCATTTCAGCGAGGTGTTGGACACGCTGCCAGGCGAGCTGGCGCCCAAGCTGGCGCTGGCCGCTACCGCTGAACTAGCGGGCAACGCCGATGAGAGCAAGTTCTACAGCACGGTGTGGAGCACGGACAACGGCGTGATCTCTGCGGGCTTCGGCCTGGCCCGCGCCCAGTCGGCAGCGGGCAACCGAAACGACGCGGTTCGGACACTCGACGAAGTACCCGCCACCTCAAGGCATTTCACGACAGCGCGGCTGACGAGCGCCGTGACGCTGCTGTCGGGCAGGTCGATGAGCGAGATCACCGAGCAGCAGATCCGCGACGCCGCCCGCAGGGTAGAGGCGCTGCCCGACACCGAGCCGCGGGTGTTGCAGATCCGTTCGTTGGTGCTGGGCACCGCGATGGACTGGCTGGCCGACAACACCGCAAGCACGAACCACATCCTCGGATTCCCGTTCACCGAGCACGGGCTGCAGCTCGGGGTGGAGGCGTCGCTGCGCAGCCTGGCCCGCGTCGCCCCGACGCAGGCGCACCGCTATGCCCTGGTCGACCTGGCCAACAGCGTGCGGCCGACGAGCACGTTCTAAGACATTACTCATAGTCAACCTAGGGATTTCGGAGTAGCGTGCACATCAGGTTGAGTTAACAGCCAACTGGTGACGTCATTTGCGCGGGTTGCACTCCCGAGCACGACGGCTTTAAGACATAGGGCCCGATCCCTGACGGCACCCCAGTACGAATCATGTTTTCGGCTGAGGGAGGCCCCCATGCCTGCAATACGTACCTGCCGTGTACTTCGCCCCGACCCGCGTTCGCTCGACCGGCGCGAGGAACACCACCGAGCGATCTTCTCCGCCTGCCATCTGTCGGACACGACGGTTCTCGTTACTGTCAGGGGCGAGGTCGACGCAACGAACAGCCGCGCGCTCGCCGGTTACGTCGAACGCCAGGTCGCCGGAACGTCGCGCCTGGTGCTGGACCTGACGGTCATCGACTTCTTCGGCACTGCCGGCTTTGCGGCCCTGCACAACGTCAACGTGATCTGCGCTCGGTACGGCGTCTCGTGGGAGCTGGTCGTCGGATCACCATTGCGTCGATTCCTGAAGATCTGCGATCCCGACAACCTGCTGCCGCACAACGGCTCAGCCGTCGACCACCGCGACGCAGGCCCGCGCGATCGCGAGCTCCTCGTTCGTGGGGACTACTAGCACGGTCGTCGGGGAGTTGTCCGCCGAGATCCGCCGGGCCGCCCTTGCTGGGCTGGCGTTGAGATGCCCGTCGAGCTCGATACCCAGCGCCGCCATGCCCGAGAGCGCGTCACGCCGTACGGCTGCGTCGTTCTCCCCCACCCCCGCGGTGAAGGTGATCACGTCTGCGGTTCCGAGCAGTGCCAGATACGCACCGATGTACTTGCGCAGCCGGTGGATATACACGTCATAGGCCAATTGCGCTGTCTCATCGCCTGATTCGATGCGCTGGTGCAGCACCCGGAAGTCGATCTCCCCCGCGAGGCCGCAGACGCCTGCGCGTCGGTTGAGCATCGACTCGATGTCCTCGACACCCATGCCCGCTGTGCGCCACAGGTAGGTGATGATGCCGGGATCGATGTCGCCCGAGCGGGTGCCCATTACCAGGCCCTCCATCGGCGTCAGCCCCATCGAGGTGTCCACTGGTCGTCCGCCGACGATCGCCGACGCAGACGCCCCGTTGCCGAGGTGCAGCACGATCTGACTCAACCTCGCAAGCGGCACGTCGAGAAACGCCGCCGCCTGCTCGCTGACGTACTGGTGCGAGGTGCCGTGAAAGCCGTAGCGACGGATGTGCCACCGCTCGGCGATGTCTCGATCGATGGCGTACGTCGCCGCCGCCGGAGGCAGGTCGTGAAAGAACGCGGTGTCGAACACCGCGATGTGCGGCAGATCAGGTAGCGCCTTGCGGGCTACCTGGATGCCCAGCACCGCGGGCGGATTGTGCAGCGGCGCAAGCGGAGCCAGTTCTTCGAGCTTGCCGATCAACGCATCATCGACGAGCGTCGGCCGGTACAGATCCGGCCCGCCGTGCACGACCCGGTGCCCGACCGCGATCAGGCCAACCGTGTCCAGATGGGTGCCCGCTTCCTCGAACAAATCGAACGCCGTGCGCAGCGCCGCCTCGTGGTCTGCGACCCGGGCATCGCGCGTCGCTTCCTTGTCCCCGACCGTCAGGCTCGCCGTCGACGCGTCCTCGCCGATCCGCTCGACGATGCCGTCGGCCAGCGAGGCGCCCGAATCCGGGTCGATCAGTTGGAATTTCACCGACGAGGAGCCCGAGTTGAGCACCAGGACGCTCCGAGACTGAATCACTGCCGTTGTCCCTGCGCCTGAATCGCCGTGATCGCAACGGTATTGACGATGTCCTCGACAAGCGCGCCCCGCGACAGGTCGTTGACCGGTTTGTTCAGGCCCTGCAGGACGGGGCCGATCGCGATCGCGCCCGCGCTCCGCTGCACCGCCTTGTAGGTGTTGTTGCCGGTGTTGAGGTCCGGGAAGATCAGCACCGTCGCGCGGCCTGCGACCTTGGAATCGGGCATCTTGGCCTTCGCGACCGTCGGATCAACCGCGGCGTCGTACTGGATGGGGCCCTCGACGAGCAGATCGGGTTTGCGCTTGCGAACCAATTCGGTTGCGGTCCTGACCTTGTCGACATCGGCACCGGTGCCGCTGGTACCCGTCGAGTAGGACAGCATGGCCACTCGTGGGTCGATGCCGAATTGGGCGGCGGTGCGCGCCGACGAAATCGCGATGTCCGCCAGTTGTTCGGACGTCGGGTCCGGCACGATCGCACAGTCACCGTAGGCGAGCACCCGGTCGGACAGGCACATCAAGAAGATGCTGGAGACCGTAGATACATCGGGCAGCGTCTTGATGATCTCGAACGCGGGCCGCACCGTATGCGCGGTGGTGTGCGTGGCGCCCGACACCATGCCGTCGACCATGTCGTTGTGCACCAGCATGGTGCCGAAATACGAGACGTCGTGAATGATTTCGCGGGCCTGCTCGACGGTGATGCTCTTGTGCTTGCGCAGTTCGGCGTACTGCTCGGCGAACTTGTCGCACAGCTCGCTGGTGCGCGGGTTGAGCACCGCCGCTGCCGACAGGTCGACGCCGAGTTCGGCCGCGCGGGCACGGACCTGCGGCTCTTCGCCGAGAATGGTCAGGTCGGCGACCCCGCGCTGCAACAGCCGCCCCGCCGCCTTGAGGATGCGGTCGTCCTCGCCCTCCGGTAGCACGATCCGCTTGCGGTCCGATCTCGCGCGGTCCAGCAACTGGTAGGTGAACATCTGTGGTGTGACGACGGACGGAATCGTTATCGCTAGGCGCGCAAGCAGATCCGCGATGTCGACGTGGTCGTCCATCAATGCGATCGCGGTGTCGATCTTGCGCTGCGAGCTCGCGGTGACCCGGCCCCGCGCCGACGCGACCCGGCTCGCCGTTTCAAAGGTGCCGAACCGCGTCGTGATGATCGGCACCCGCAGCCCCAGGCCGGACACCAGCGATTCGATTGAGGGGTGCAGCTCGAGGCCGCCGTTGAGGATGACGCAGGACAACGACGGAAAGCCTTCGGCCGCATGGGCGCTCAGCACTGCGAGCACCACATCGGAGCGGTCACCCGGGGTGACGACGGCAACGCCCTCCGTCAGCCGCTCCACCACGTGCTCGGCTGTCATGCCTGCCACCAGGACGTCCATCGCCTCGCGGGCCAGTAGCGCCGGGTCGCCGCGCAGAAGTGTGCCTTCGACCGCTTTTCCAAGCTCGGCCACCGACGGCGCGACCAGGAGCGGCTCCTCGGGCAGCACGTAGGTCTGGGGTTCGAAGCGTTTCAGCGCGTCTGCGACCGCTCCGAGCTGGGACGGGTCACAACGGTTGGCCACCACCGCCGCGGTGTGGGCGTGCTGGGCGGCGATCTCGTCCAGGCATACGCCGACGACCTGCGCGACCTGGTCCGGAGTGCGGTCCTTCGCCTTCACCGCCAGCACGACAGGGGCACCCAGGTTGGCCGCGATCCGGGCGTTCATGGACAGCTCGCTCGGCGTTGCGACGTCGGTGTAATCGCTGCCGACGATCAGCACCGCATCACACTGGTCGGCCACATGGTGGTACCGATCCACGATGTCAGCCAGCGCCGCGTCTGGATCCTCGTGCAACTGTTGATAGCCGACGCCGACACACTCGTCGTAGGGCAGGCCCGCGGTGGTGTGAGGCAGCAGCAGTTCCAGGATGTAGTCGCGGTCCTCACCGAGCCTGGTAATGGGACGGAAGACGCCGACCTTGGCGACCGTGGCCGCCAGCCTGTGCAGGATGCCGAGCGCGATGGTCGACTTGCCGGTATCGCCCTCTGGCGAGGCGATGTAGATCGCGGTGGGCACGCGGCAAACCTATCAGCCGAGTCGGTCTCGTTCAGGCCGGAAGGCTAGAGCCATCGCCTGCGACGGAGGTTGCGGTACAGGACGAGGCAGACGCTCATGCCGTAGATGCCTGCGACCAGGGTCGGCACGGCGGCCAGCGCGACCCACGCGGAGATCTTGCGCGTGTCGCTGTTCTGCTGAAGCGCGATCTTGCCGAGCGCCGCGTCGATCAACGTCGACACCATTACGTCGTAGCTGACGATGCGCTCCGCTGTCTGCAGGTGACGTTCGAGAACCGCCCGCATGTACCGCGGACCGCGACCGAACGAGATCGCCGTGGTCGGTGTCGACGCTCCCCATGGCCGCGGTCGATGGGCTGACCGCGTGGCACACCTCGGCAATCTCACGTTTGAGCAGGTAGACCGGTTCGACATCGGTCGGCTTAGTGGGCGAGAAGACGTGTGTCGGTTTTCAGCAGCCCCGACACTCTCTGGTAGCCGTCGACGACGTGCCCTGCGATTGCGTACATCACGGCGTACGGTCCCAGTTTCAGGATCGTCGGCGACTGATGCATCTGTTCGCGCACCTCAGCGAGGCCGCGGTGCTTGCCGTGTCGCACGGTGATCACGAAACCCGGCCCGACCGCGATCATCACCTCTCCGGCCTTGACGAAATGCCGCACGTCGCGCAGGCCATCGTGGTCTGCGTAGTCCACGGTCTTTAGAACCAGCACCAGTGTGTCGTCGTAGCGTTCCAGTCTCGGGCGGTAATGGGTCTGGATCGCCCCGCGAACCAGTAGCGGATGAAGTCCGAAAACGTCTGCGACGGATCGCATTTGATGCTCGTCCGGCTCATGCAACCCGATCCAGATGAATGCCGCTCCGTTCTCGCTCGCCAGCTCGGATACCTTGGCGTGGGCGGCGGCATGCGTATACCTGCCTGGTAGCCGGCCACCATCGAGGTACACCCCGCAATCCACCGTGGCCTGGGTGACCGGGATGTGAATGCGGCTGGGATCCAGCACACCTCAGTGTGGCGCCGCCCCAGACGCTACTGCCATCGGAAGGGCTTCGGGGAGAGAAGAGTTCACGGAGGGTTCACATCTGGAGAAGCTCATCCGAGTCGGCGCAGCCGGGGCTCCAAATCCTTCTGAAAGAGTTCGAGGAAGCGACGCTGATCGTGGCCAGGCGCGTGGAACACCAGGTGGTTCAGGCCCCAGTCGACGTAGTCCGTGACCTTCGCGACGGCCTCGTCGGGATCCGACGCGACGATCCAGCGTTTGGCGACCTGCTCGATGGGCAGCGCGTCGGCGGCCTTCTCCATCTCGATCGGATCGTCGATCGAGTGCTTCTGTTCGGCGGTCAGCGACAGCGGTGCCCAGAACCGGGTGTTCTCCAGCGCCAGTGTGGGATCGGGATCGTAGGAGATCTTGATCTCGATCATCCGGTCGATGTCGTCGGGATTGCGGCCTGCCGCCTCGGCGCCCTCGATCATCGCGGGGATGAGCTTGTCCTTGTACAGCTCCTCGCCCTTGCCGCTGGTGCAGATGAACCCGTCGCCCGCGCGGCCTGCGTACTTGGCCACCTGCGGCCCGCCTGCGGCGATGTAGATGGGGATGCCGCCCTCGGGAACGTCGTAGATGGAGGCACCCTTGGTGCGGTAGTACTCGCCGTCGAAGTCCACCCGGTCACCGAGCCACAGCTCACGCATGAGCTTGACCGACTCGCGCAGCCGCGCGTAGCGCTCCTTGAACTCCGGCCATTCGCCCTCGTAGCCGGTGGCGATCTCGTTGAGCGCCTCGCCGGTGCCCACCCCCAGGAAGATGCGGTCCGGATACAGGCAGCCCATGGTGGCGAAGGCCTGCGCGATGACGGCCGGGTTGTAGCGGAACGTCGGTGTCAGCACCGAGGTGCCCAGGATCAGGCGCGTGGTGCGCTCGCCGACGGCGGCCATCCAGGCCAGTGACCACGGCGCATGGCCGCCTTCGTGGCGCCACGGTTGGAAGTGATCGCTGACCGTCGCGCTGTCCATGCCGTGCTCTTCAGCCGCAACGGCCAGCTCGACCAATTCACGCGGGGCGAACTGCTCCGCCGACGCCTTGTATCCGAGTTTGAGTTCAGCCACGTGTTCGTTTCTACTCCCCTGCCTAGACTCGCGGCATGGCAGCAGTCTTGACGGCCATCACAGACAACGTGCATTTCGCGTACACCGACCTCGTGAACTGGACTCTGGTCACCGACGGCCCGGGGGTGATGCTGATCGACACCGGCTTCCCCGGTCACCGCGACGATGTGCTCGGCTCGTTGCGGCAGCTCGGGTTCGGCGTCGACAACCTGCGCGCGATCCTGTTGACCCACGCCCACGTCGACCATTTCGGGTCGGCCATCTGGTTCGCGAAAACGCATGGCACACCGGTGTATTGCCACGCCGCAGAGGTCGGGCACGCCAAGCGGGAGTACCTCGAGCAGGCCGGGCCCGCCGACATCCTCCCGCATATTTGGCAGCCACGATTCTTGAAGTGGACGGTCGCGATATCTCGCAAAGGTGGGATGGTGCGCGACGGAATTCCGTCCACGCAGGCGCTTACCGAGGACGTCGCGGCGGGGCTGCCGGGTAAGCCCATGGCGATCCCCACGCCCGGCCACACTGGAGGGCATTGCTCGTTCGTGGTCGACGGCATCCTCGTCAGCGGCGACGCCCTGGTGACGGGACATCCGCTGCTGACGCGCAACGGTCCGCAACTACTGCCGTCGCTGTTCAACCACGACCAGGACGGGTGCGTGCGCAGCGTTGCCGCGCTGGCGATGCTCGACACCGAGGTGTTGCTGCCCGGCCATGGGCCCGTGTGGCGGGGATCGATCGGCGAGGCGGCGAACCGGGCCACGCCCTAGGGCTTGTGAAAACACGTCTTGGCTGGTGATAACCCACCTATCATCATCGGAGTAAATATTCCGGGACCGGCGGGGGACTCGGATGACCGCAGCGGCCATAGTTTGCACGTCTTGTGGCGCCGAAGCCCATCGGGCGGACGCCCGGTATTGCGACGCCTGCGGCTCTCCGCTGACAGGCCCCGGCCGCCACGCGGAGTTCAAGCAGGTGACTGTGCTGTTCGCGGACGTGGTGGGTTCGATGGACATCGCCGCGGCAGTCGGCGCCGAGCGGCTGCGAGAGATCATGGCGGGTCTTGTCGGTCGCGGTGCTGCGGTGGTGCAGCGGTACAGCGGCACGATGGACAAGTTCACCGGTGACGGTTTGATGGCTGTCTTTGGCGCGCCAGTGGCGTTGGAGGATCATGCGATTCGCGCATGTCTGGCGGCGCTTGACCTTCAGCGTGAAATACAACGCCTGGCTGACGAGGTGCAACGCCGCGACGGTATCGACCTACAGATGCGGGTGGGCCTGAATTCGGGTCAGGTCGTTGCCGGTGAAATGGGTTCGGGCGTGCCCGGTTTCACCGCGATCGGAGAGCAGGTTGGATTGGCGCAGCGGATGGAGTCGGTAGCGCCGCCCGGCGGGGTGATGCTGTCCGCGTCCACCGCTCGTTTAGTGGAGAACACCGCGGTCCTCGGCGATCTCGAGCAGGTGCGGATCAAGGGCCACGACGAACCAGTTTCCGCGCGTCGGCTGCTGGCGGTCGTGCCCGGGCACGAGGTCGCTGCCCACCAAGGGCGCCAACTTCGCGATGGGGTCACCGCTGGCGGCGGCGCTGGAACTTCGCGGCTTCGCGCAATACTGGTCGGGCCGTCCGGGGTGGCGTCAGGATCTTGACGAAGCCGTTTCGATGGCACGAGGCAGTGATCCGGTAACCCACGCGTTGATCGCTGCAGGCACGTATGGATTCGCAGTCGAGAACGGAATGCTGCGCGCCGACGATTTCCCTGCGCAAGAGATCGAGCAGACGCTGCAGACCGCCGAGAGATCAAGCGGCGACACCGCCCTTGGCACTGTCAAATTGTTACTCGGTGACATACTGACGCATCGGCCCGCCGTTGCCGACCGTCAGCGCGGGCTGGAATTGCTTACACAGGTACGCGACACGTGGGTGCACGCGCGGACTCGGTTGTATCTAGTACCGTCCGCCAACATGTTCATCGCCCGAGAACACGCTCGGCGCGGCGAGCGCGACGCTGCGATACCGGTGATGCGGTCTGCAGCCGACGAGCTGTTCCAGACCGGGCAGCTGCTGACGGCCTTTGCGGCCACCGCCGTTCTGGTGGAGACGCTGCTGGAGCGTGGCGTCGAGGGCGACGTCGCAGAAGCGCAGCGCGCGATCGAGCGCTTAGCGAACACTCCGAATTACGCGGGTTCGGCGGTGTGTGACATCTGGTTACTGCGTCTGCGTGCGCTGCTGGCTCGCGCCTGTAGCGACGACGACGCATACCAGGCTTTGGTGAGTCGCTATCTCTCGACAGCCAGATCGCTTGGCTTCGAGGGACATATCGCGATGGCCGAAGCGATGTAGCGAGGCGCGACATATTTGAGCGCCCCATTCAGACCTCTGAGCCGATGCCTAACTGCCGATAGATATCGGGTTTGGCCGCGCGGGCCTCGGGCAACCAGAACACACCCGCCCAGCCGTGGAGTTCACCGTTGCGAAGGATGAACGTGAAGTCGGATCCCGGCGTCGCCAATGCCTTGTCTTGGAGGACAAGCACGTCTGGGGAGAGTAGGTCGAGGTTGCCGGAGTAGATCGCGGTGGGCGGAAGCCCGGCCAGTGATCCGTAAAGGGGGCTGACCAGAGGATCGTCGAGCGCGAGGTCACCGGCCCATTGCTGGCCCCTTCGCAGGGTTGTGTCGGTCAGGATCGGGTCGTCGACGAACGGGATCGCCGGATTACTGAACGTGAGATCGAGCGCCGGTGATAGGAGCACCATGTGCGATGGGACCGGGTCACCGCGTCGCACCAACTCTTGCACCGCGGTGAGGGCGATACCACCTCCTGCCGAGCCGCCTGCGACGCTGACATTCTCGGCTCCCTGCTGATCGATCTCGTAGGAGATCAGGTGCGCGATGACAGGGACAACGGTGCCTGCAGTGCCCTGTGGCGCCAACGGGTAGATCGGCATGATCACGGTGGCGCCGGTGTCTCGGGCCCAGCTTGCGTAACCGATCCACTCGAAGAGGCTGGACTCCACAACATAAGCACCCCCGTGGATACCGACCACGTACTTTCCCGATGGGTTCGGCGGTTCAAGAGTCCACACGGGCATGCCCTCGAACTCGCTGCGCCGCACGTTCAGCCCAAGCGTGGTGAACCACGGCGGATTAGCGCTCGAGATCAGGGGTCCTACATCGGTGACGAAGTCGAGCCGCAGGACATCCATCACCACGCGGACGGCCCGGAACACCCCCGTCGTGAGGCGGGAAATCATTGAAGGTTCACCCGTGAACGTGGCGGGCGTCGCCAGTTCGTTAGTGACCTGAACCGACATCGGATTGAGCGTCGGCGAGTCGTGTAGGAACGTTCGCTGGGACTCACGACCTGCTGCGGCCAGCAGTGTCGACAGCGGCGAAAGGTCGACCGGTGTCGTTGGCTTGCCATCGAGACGCGGCTGCCGCTGCGCCGGTCCGTGCGCAGCGAAACGAATCGTCTTCTTGGTATCTCCGTGGGTGGACTCGGTCGGCAAGAGTGACGTCGACGCCGAGATGTCGATGTTCTTGTCGGAGCGCTGGCGTGAATCCGCTTTGGGGAGTCGGGTAGCGGCGGCCGGATCTTGCGCGGCCGTCTCTCGGAGTGCCGCTGAACTTCGTGCCACGACACCTCTTCGCGCAGACCGAGTCTCAGCAGAGGTCCGTCGTTTCGGCGTCTCAGTCCGCTCGGCCGCCTGGTCGGCGTCGCCAGCCGCCCTGGTTCGGGATCGCGAAGCCTCGGGTGACGCCGATCTCGATTTGGTCGCGGCCGAATCCGAGGAGGACGACGGCGCCGACTCGGAGGTGTCGGCCCATGCCACACCGCAACCCAAACCGGTCAGGACCGCAGCTCCGACCCCCAAGGCCACCGCAAGCCCGCCGACGCGACCCACGTGGGCTGCCCGCGCGCCCATTCGCACTCTGTTTCCCCCGAGGGGGCCTACCGCGGCACATCGGTTCGATCGGCACCGTGTCGAAACTTGTTCTCGCTGTCCAGATTGAGGGTGATGGAAGGCGCGGTCCATCGTCGTCATCACGCACCTCTTCCGTAGAAGGCTGGTTGACGAATTCGATGGTCGCGCCGCCCGCGCGGGCGGCCTAGCGTAGTTGACTACCCCAGTCGGTTCGTGGCGACGCTCAAGAGCCTGCCGGGCGCCCTGCCGGACCCGCCTTGACCAGGGCTGCCAGCTCCTCTCTCGATTTCGCGCCCACCCGAACGCATGCGCGATAGAGGTGCCCCTCAACGCTACGTACCGATATCACCAGCCGGTCGGCGATCTCCCGGTTGGACAGTCCAGCGAGCACCATTTCGACGATCTCGTGCTGGCGTGTGGTCAACGCATGCCCCGCCGGTGTCCGCAGCGCGGGCGTACACAGACCGCCGCATTCATCGGACAACTGCTGTGCCATTGCCGCAGCGTAAGTTCCCCGCGTCGGCAGCTGGCGCTCGGAGAAGGCGGCTGCCGCCTGGGCTGCAGCATCCGCGGCCGTTGCCCGATCACCGAGGTTCCGGTAATCGGCTGCCGCTTTGAGCAACCCCTCACCGTCACCGTCCCGCAACGACTCGGCGTGCCGTACAACAGCATTCGCCAGCGGGAACGACAATTCCTCAGCCAGGGCGCGGGCTCGGTCCGCCCCGGAAGCGTCGCCCCACTGGGCCGCCACTTGAATGCAGGCCAGCTCGTGTGTCGGTTGGGTGCGTTGATGCGCCAGCGCCGCGGCGTCCTGGACGACTTTGACAGCCTCGACCAAACGTCCGTCGGCGACGAGTGACCATCCGGTCGCAACCGACAACGCGGTGTCCATGAACAGATAGCCGCGCGGCACGCGTGACCGAGCCTCGGCGATGGCGCCGATCGCGGCCTGCGGCTGCCCGAGCTTGGCGTGCGCCTCGGCCAATGCGAAGCAGCTGGCGGGTCGTAAACCTGTTACCACGCCGTGCTTTTCAACCCCGGCGAGTGCTTCACGCAACAACTTCACGGCACCGGGGATATCGCCGCGTATCAGATCGGCGTAACCCAACAGAAATGCCAGATTCGCATACGCGAGGCCCGGGACGTCGCGCGCCGACTCGGCCAGTTCATCGACAAAACGCACACATTCGTCGATCCGCCCAGTCAGACGACATGCGCGGGCATAAACGCCGCCGAACCAATAACGCATGTGTGAAGCCTGAAATGAGATACATGCACGGTCGAGCGCTTCTTGTGCGACTGTTGTGAGATCGTCGACGTCGCCGAGTGCCCCCATCGACATCGTCAACGCAAGCGACGCCATCATCGCATGGAAGTCGGGAAGCATTCCGGAATCCAGTGCAGACCTGGCATTTTCGGCGGCATCCGGACACCTCGTCGATACCGCGTCAACGCAGGCTTGGACGGCGATGCGCTCCATCCGTACGACCGGGGATTCGTGATCGCGGTCGACACGGCGGAGGATCGCCGACGCATCGCGCGGCCTGCCAAGCATCCAGACCAGGTTGGCCGCCCGTATGGTCGCCGAGTGGTGAACGTCGTCCCCACTGTCCTCACATACCCCGCGCAGGACGTCTTCCGCCTGTTGACCCCGACCGAGCAGAACAAGGTTCATGGCCCGCAACCCGATGGCCTCCCGAGCACCGGCATCGGCTGCGGCAGTTGAGAGTCGGTCGGCGAGGTCGAGATCGAGCAGCGTCATAGCATGCTGCGCGGAGTCGAGGTACAGCTTCGGGTCGGCGGGAAGGTCCGATTCGAGGGTGAGCAGCGCCCTGCGGACCGTTGCCTGCATGTCGCTGTCGGCGTCCTTGCCCAATCTCTGCGCCAACCGGCCACGCATGCGCGACAGGTACATCTCACCAGCGGTGGCGCGGCGGAGTTCGCCGAACAGTGGATGCGCGAGCCGAGCCAGTAGTTCGCCGCGGGTGCGCTCGACGAGCAGAAGGCGCGTCCGCTCGGCGACTTCCAGGTCGCCGCTTGGCACCAGGTCGCGCAGCACACCGACCGCCAACGGCTCGCACAGGGACAAGAAGTCGACGACCTGAACCAACTCGGGGGCGAGATGACGCAGTTGCCGCCCAACGATGTCGCCCATACTGGGCGAGACCGCGACATCGTCGTTCCACATCCAGACCCCAGCCACCTGTGCCATGCGCCCCGCCGTGATCTGGTCGGCCAACAGCTGCCGTAGGAACAGAGCGTTCCCGTCAGTGAGTTTCCAAAAGCGCCGCGCGCTAAGGGCATCCACGGGCCCACCGACCGTTGCCTCGATGAGGCTGCGAGTGGAGGCCGCGGACAGTGGCTCGAGATCGATCCGTTTGAGCAGGCCGTCCTTCCACAGCGCTCTCACGGCATCCGGCTCTTCGCCGCCGGTGCGGACCGTGACCACCAGACGCGCACCGCGCGACTGGGCCAGCTGGAGCACGACATGTGCGGACAGTCCGTCGAGTAGGTGTGCGTCGTCAACGCCGATCACGATGCGTCTCTGATCCTGTTGCCTGACAAAGGAGTTGATGACACGCCGCACATCGGACAGCGGATCGGACATCGCATCGCCGAGCACGCCGGCAAACGCACCCAACGGCACGTCGCGTACTGATTCAGTGCCGACGACCCACTTCGTCCGCTTACCGGATACCACGGCCCGGTTGAGGGCCTCGCGAGCCAGTCGCGTCTTACCGACGCCAGGGGCACCTGCGATCACGACGCCGGAGAAGTCACCCGATCTGCTCAAAACGCGCTGGATCTTCTCCAGTTCGCCGTCCCGCCCCAGCAGCCGCACACCCTCGACCGGTTGCGCATCGACAGGCTTCACGTCGTCGCGTCGGCCCATGCCAAATGTCCCTCGAAGCCAAGGTGCGCGGCCATCGCACGGTGGCGCGCCCGATAGTCGCAATAGGCGCCTGCCTCACCGCGGGCCCGGTCGTCGAGCAGGAGCAGATCCTCCTCACCAGTGCCGGGAACACGCGACCGTACTTGAATCCTGGCGCCTGCGCCGTCGAGATCGCCGATCCCGATCACCGCCCGCAGCAGCTGCGTGACGACGTGGAATGGGACGTCCGTGGCGTGTGACTCGCAGAAGGCCCAGAAGACGTCGCTTCCGCGACCGGCCGCCATCGCCGCGGCCCCGCGAGCCAGCCGGCTCTTGCCGATGCCCGGCGGTCCGGATACGGCGACGACGCCGCCCCGACCACCAAGCGCGCGATCCAGAGTCGCGTCAACGGCGGTAATCTCCCGATCCCGACCGACCAGGCTGGATTCCGCGGGCCTGACAGGGGCACGCCGCGGCTCGATGGCTACCAACCGTCGCACCGTGATCGGGGTGTCGGAACCCTTGATGCGCATCAACTCCGGGTCGCCGAGCAGCACCGTGTCGCCGACGAGACGCGCGGTGGACTCGCTGAGCATCACCCCGCCCGCGGGAGCCAGGGACTCGATCCGCTGCGCAAGCCCGACCTGTTCACCAACGGCTGTGTAACCCAACGACTCCGAGCCGATCCGACACGCAATCACGCGACCTGAGTTAAGGCCCACACGCAGCCGTAGGGACAACCCGTCGCGGCGTTGTACTTCTGAGGTAAGAGAATTGATTTCTGCTTGGATCTTCATTGCAGCCAGGCATGCGCGAAAGGCGTGGTCCTCCAACGCGGTCGGTGCTCCGAACAACGCCATGACGCCGTCGCCGGTGAACTTGTCGACCGTCCCGCCGTAGTGGTGCACGATGGCTGTGCAGCGGTCAACCAGATCGGTCATGATCTCACGCAGGCGTTCCGTATCCACGGCCGCAGCAATGTGCATTGAATGCACGACGTCGGCGAACAGGACCGTCACCTGCTTGTACTCGGCGGCATCGGCCGATGTGTCTCGCCGCGATCCGCACACGCCGCAGAATCGGGCGCCTTCGTGCAGCCTCGCACCGCACGTCTCGCATACCCCCGACACTGCTGTCACCGGAACCACCAACCCCCTGCGGTCCGGGTTGATCAACCAACGCGTCAAGCGTATGGCGTCGTGTCCGCCAAAGGGCGATTTCGGACGCCGTGGCAGTTAGGTAAGCGATTCGTAGCCGAGCAGGAAGATCGCGGTCAGACACAGTCCACAACCGATGACGATGGTGGGCATCAGGATCATGCTGTCGAGTTCGTCGTCGTCGAGCACGTCACCCTCAAACCGTCCGAACAACACCCGCGCCACCCCGGTCCTGCGGAATGTGTGCACCAGCCTGCGCACGGCTTTGGTGTCGCGCCTACGGCCGATGAACGTCCGCGACGCGAATCCCACGACAAACGTCAGCGCGGCGGCGACCAGAATCAACCAGCCCACCGTCGTCTGCGAAATCGACACAGCCCACCACCCCGGCGTTCCTGCTACCTCGGGCAAGCCTATAGGCCGAGGTGATCGCGCAGAGTCTGCCCGCTGTATGCGGTCCGGAAACTGCCGCGCTCCTGCAGCAGTGGCACCACCCGGTCGACGAAATCGTCAAGTCCGTGTGGAGTCAGGTGGGGCACCAGGATGAAGCCGTCGCACGCGTCGGATTGCACGTGCAGATCGATCTCCTCGGCCACCTGGGCCGGTGTGCCGACAAACTGTTGACGGCTTGTGACGGCGATCACCAGTTCCCGGATGCTCAGGTTCTCGGCCTCGGCACGTTGGCGCCATGCGGCGGCGACCGCCTTCGGGTCACCGTGTCGCACGCGGCCCTGCGTGATGGTGGGATCGTCGGCGGGTTCGACGTCGGGTAGCGGTCCGTCGGGGTCGTAGTCCGACAGGTCCCGCTGCCAGACCTGCTCGAGCATCGCGATCGCGGTCTGCGGGCCGACTTGCTGACGGCGGATATGGCGGGCCTTGTCGGCCGCCTCCGCCGGTGTGTCGCCCAACACGAACGTCGCCGCCGGAAACACCTTGAGCCGATTTGGATCTCGGCCGTACGACGCTGCCTGTTGTTTGACGTCCGCGTAGTAGGACTGGCCTGCCTCCAAGGTCGAATGCAGGGTGAACGCCGCGTCGGCGTATTTGGCCAGGAACGCCCGACCGTCGGCGGAGTCCCCCGCCTGCAAAAGGATGGGATGGCCCTGCGGCGCACGCGGCAGGGTACTCACCCCGCGAACGTCGAACTGTGGACCGCGATGTTCGACCACACGAACGCGGGTGGGGTCGACGTAGACGCCGCTGTCCCGATCGGCGAGCACGGCGTCGGGTGCCCAACTGTCCCAGAACTCGCGAGCCACGGTGACGAACTCCTCGGCCCGCTTGTAGCGGTCGGAGTGATCCAGGAATCCGCCGCGGCGGAAGTTCTCCCCGGTGAACGCGTCCGACGAGGTGACAATGTTCCATCCCGCGCGGCCGTCCGACAGGTGGTCGAGCGTGGCGAATTGCCTTGCCACTTCGAAAGGTTCGTTGAAGGTGGTGTTGATCGTGCCTGTCAGGCCGAGGCGATCGGTGACCGCGGCCAGTGCCGCCAGGACCGTGAACGTGTCGGGCCTGCCCACGACGTCGAGGTCGTGAATGCGACCGCGGTGCTCACGCAGCCGCAGCCCCTCGGCGAGGAAGAAGAAGTCGAACAGCCCGCGCTCGGCGGTCTGCGCCAGGTGCACGAAGGAGTCGAACTCGATCTGGCTGCCCGACTCAGGATCCGACCACACGGTCGTGTTGTTGACGCCGGGGAAATGGGCGGCCAGATGGATCTGCTTGCGGTCCTTCCCTTGCCTGACGGCGATGGTGCTCCTCTCGTCCGCGCCTTCCCGCTGCGCTGTCATTGCCCCCACCTCTTGGCCAGCAGCTCGTGGCTGCGCAGCCGGTCCGAATGGCAGTGCGTGACGGACGTGACGACCAGCTCGTCGGCCTTGGTCACGCGCTGCAGGGTCTCCAGCTTCGCCGCGACTTCATCGGCGTCACCGACGAATTGTGTTGCGGTACGGTCCTTTACCGCCGCGAGCTGCTCGTCCGTCAACGGATCGACGGTGTCGGGGTTCGGGTACGGGATGGCGCCGTCGCCTGCGCGGATCGAGTACACCCAGTGGCCGTAACTGGACGCGAGATGACGCGCGGTATCGGTGTCGTCGGCCACCACCACGTCGGCAGACACCACCACGTATGGATGCGCAAGCGCGGCCGACGGTCGAAACGCGGTGCGATAAGCGTCGATCGCGTCGAGCGCGGTCGCCGGGGTGATGTGATAGCTCGCGACGAAAGGCAGGCCGTTGGCCGCGGCCACCTGTGCGCTTTGTCCCTTGCTGCTGCCGAACACCCACGGCGTCAGCCCGGCCCCTTCACCCGGCACTGCGTGCGCGTCGACGTCGCCGATGCGGTAACTGCCGTCGAGCATGGCCAGGATGTCGGTGACCTGCTCGCCGAAGTCGGGTGACACGGCCTCGGGCTGTTGCAGGACCGACATCTTCGCGCGCAGTCGTGGGTTTCGCATCAGCACGCTCATGTCGAACGGCGGCGGGACGATGACGCCGTCGACGTCGCGCCATTCCGTCGGCGGCTTGGGCTTCTTGGGCTTGGCCTCGCCGTCCTTGATGGCTTCCCTGCGACGCTGACCGGACCGGCCCACGCCGAGGTCGATGCGGCCTGGATGAAACGCCTCGAGCATGCCGAAGCTCTCCACCACCGCGACCGCCGTGGTCTGACCGAGTTGGACCGCGGCGGCCCCGACTCGGATGCGCTCGGTAGCCGCGGCGATCTGCCCGATCAACACCGCAGGCTGCGAACTGGTCACCGCGACGAAGTGGTGCTCGGCGACCCAGTAGCGCTTGTAGCCCCACTGCTCGGCGTGCTGAGCGAGGTCGACGGTGTTGCGGAGCGCGGTGGCCGCATCGCAGCCTTCGCTGATCGGCGCGAGATCGAGGATCGACAGCGGGACATTCATCAGCGGACCCTCGCATATCGGTTTTCGGCGATCGGTAACCCGAGCCGTTCGCGCAGCGTCTCGCCATCGGTGTAGGCGGTGCGGAAGCGACCGGCCTGCTGCAGCAGCGGCACCACCTCATCGACGATCACGGGCAGGTCCGTGGCGTTGACCGCTGGTCGCAGCCGCACACCGTCGATACCGGACTGCTGCCAACGCAACAGCAGGTCAACGAGTTCGGTTGGGGTGCCGTCGAATACCAACGCGTCCGAGCGGGGATCGGCCGTGCCGTCGAAGGTCACGTAGACGTCGGCGTACACCTTGAGGCCTGCCACCTCCGGCAGAATCGTCCGTAGCGAGTCGTCGTCCTGCGGGGTGATGAAGACCAGATCTGTACTGCGCGAAGCGAACTCGTAGATCGGCAATGCGTGCGCCAGGGCCGCGACCACCGGCTGACCCTGCGGCGAACGCGGGGTGATCGAGGGTCCCTTGACCGAGAAGTACTTGCCGGCGAAGTCGATGTAGTGCAGCTTGTCGCGGTCGACGAAGCGTCCGGTCGCGACGTCGCGGATGATGGCGTCGTCCTCCCAGCTGTCCCAGAGCCGGCGCACCACTTCAACGGCGTCGGATGCCTCGTCGAACAGATCTGCGCCGATGACGTCGCGGCGGCCGAACAACTCCGCCTCGTGTGCGGTGCCGCTGACCCGCACCTGCCAGCCGGCCCGGCCGTGTGAGACGAAGTCAAGGGTGGCAATGGCTTTCGAGATGTGGAACGGCTCGGTGTGGGTGACGGTGGCGACGGGGATGAGGCCGATGTGGCTCGTCACAGGCGCCACCCTGGACGCAACCAGCACTGCGTCAGGTCGGCCTGCGAGCCAACGCGCCTCGATCTCGGGCCGACGCCGCCGCTGCGCGGTCAGCGCGTCGTCGAAAGTCACGAAGTCGAGTAGCCCACGTTCGGCGGTGGTGGCGAGGTTGGACCAGTACCGCCCACTGGTCACAGGCTGGAGGTCGGCCGAGTACCGCCATGCCTCGGGGTGCCAGCCGTACCCGTCGAGGGCGATTGCGAGGTGCAGGTGCTCGGTCATGGGAGCGCCTTCCGAAACGCGACCGGATAGACCTCGCCCTCGGCGGGCAGCGGCTCATCCAGCCGGGTGTATCCCGTCGAGAGGTAGAGCGCTTCGGCTTCGGGCTGGCGATCGCCCGTCGTCAGATAGACGTTGCGGTAGCCACGGGCGGCGATATCGGCCTCGAGCTCGGCGAGCAGTGCCTTCGCATGGCCCCGGCGCCGATAGCGGCTGTCGGTCCAGATGCGCTTGAGCTCGGCGGTGAAGTCGTCGAAGCGGCGGAACGCGCCGCCGGTGACGGGCAGTCCGTCGAGAAGCCCGATGAGCAGGCCGCCGCTGGGCGGGGCGAACTCGTCGGCCGGATAGCCGCGCAGCCAGTTCGACACGGCTTCCTGGGTGGCGCCGTACCGGGTGGCGTACTCGACCGCCAGTTCAGCGAGAAGCGGCTCGGCCAGCGGATCGTCCTGGCCGATCGCCACGAAACGAAGCTTCTCGACTGCGGGAACGGACATCACTTAACTGTCTAACGCCGGGGGCCCGCCCGCATTCCAGAGTGCGCATTTACCTCACGCTGATCGGAAATACCAGCAGTACGCGACAGCGAAGGCTGGTCGCCGACCAAACCCGACGTCAGCTTGACGGGCCTGTCAATTGGCGTGTTAGGTTCACAGGCTCAGCCACTAGGCTCGATTCGGTAATGCCTGCCGGGCGTTGGAAGAGGTGGGCGATCGTGCGCGAAACTCCGGTAACTTCCGTCGCGGTGGTTGGCATCGCGTACCGGCTTCCTGGCGGCATCGACTCCCCCGAGGCGCTGTGGAGTGCGCTGGTGCGTGGCGACGACCTGGTCACCGAGGTGCCTCTAGACCGATGGGATCTCGAGGACCACTTCGACCCGGAGCCAGGAGTGCAAGGTCGGTCCGTGTCGCGGTGGGGTGCGGTCCTGGACGACATCGCCGGCTTCGATCCCGAGCACCAGTTGTTGCTGAAGACCGGGTATTCGACCCGCTTTCCCCCTCTCGGGCGAAGCCACTATGCTCGCGTGATCGATTCATCTAACGAATGTTGTACCGATACCCGGTCGCGTG
>Ga0068858_100000951_pt1 | contig 29938 bp, 26 predicted proteins | sample KBSSwiS12_FD_66589 | JGI IMG/M metagenome (GOLD analysis project Ga0068858, IMG submission 66589) | Switchgrass rhizosphere microbial communities from Kellogg Biological Station, Michigan, USA - KBS Switchgrass S1-2 | ecosystem: Host-associated > Plants > Roots > Rhizosphere > Soil ... | reverse complement strand
CCGCTGCGATACAGGGCGCTAGGCGTTCCTTGGGGCCAAAGCCCGCGAGCGCCCTGGCCTGCATCGGTATCTCCAGTCCCACCACCCGATGCCGGGGCAGCGCGGCCAGCAGGTCGAACATCCTGCTCGATGCTCGCGACATTGACGCGCTTGACCCCAAGTTCCTCCATCACATCGAACAGCGGCGCCCCACTATCCGGTATGTCGACGCCGGGACGCACGAGAAACCCCTCCCCGAGTGAAACCGATACGTCGTGGTCGCGCAGTGCCGCGGCCACATCACGGCGCAATGCAGCGTCCTCGAGCAGCGACCAGTGCGGATAGCCATGCGGGTTGGATGTGATCGGCTGGGGCGCGAGGCTGATGTGACGGCAGCCAAGATCAGCAGCGAGCGCAACGAACGCGACCGGCGGCATGCCGAAAACACTGATGAAATCTATGCCGAGCCTATCCAAAGCCCGTCCTTTCGCGCCTGCCCGACAAATCATTCGCCGGTGAAGTTGAGTTCCAGCGATATGCCGTGCGGATCCGTGACAAAGATCTGCTTGAGGCCGGCAAACTGCATATTATTGACCCGGTGGTCGATGCCGCGCGCCTTCAGTCGCGCGACCATGTTTTCCATGCCCGAACATTTCAGGGCGACATGATCGATGGGGCCGGTTGAAGAGCCGTCGGCCTCGAACTTGCGCAGATGTATGATCGCCTGGCCCTCATGGTCGAAGAGCCAGCGCCCCTGCTCCGGCGTCATTCTCCCCCCGGCAGCGATCTGCGGGTCGAGATCCAGCACATCGGCGTAGAAGCGCGCGGATGCCTCGACATCCTGTGTGCTGATATTCACATGGTCGATACCGCTGACGCGCATGAGCCTTCTCCTATTGAGACCATAGTGGCCTGAAAAAGCCCGCACCCGCAAGCCGGATATGTCGATGCCGGGCCGCAATCCGCATCGCCCGGCGCCGGATCAGGGCGCGCCTGTCCGTCCCTCTGCCTGCGCAGCGACGGCGGGACCGGTCCAACCCCCCGCCGTCGCCACATAGAGGCGTGCGACATTCAGGAACTGCCGTGCCTGCGCATCGACCAGGGCAAGGCGGGTGCGCTGATAGATGCGGCTGGCGTCGAGCACCTGCAAGATGCCGCTGTTGCCGACCTGGAAACTGCGCCGCGAGAGGTGCAATGAGCGCGCAGCGATGTCGGCGGCCTGCTGCTGCGTCATGACCGAACGCGCGTCATTGCCCAGCGCGGCGAGGAGGTCCGATACCTGGCCGAAAGCCTCCAGCACGGTCTGCTGATAGGTTGCCGCCGCCGCCCGCGCCTCCGCCTCGGCGCCGCGCTTCTCGGCCTTGAGGGTGCCGCCGTGAAAGATCGGCGCGGTCAGCCCCGCGAAAATATCGAAGCCGCGAAAGCTGCGGGCGAAAACATCTTCGGGATGCGCCGCCGATTGGGCGATGGTCGCGCCCAGCGTGATGTCGGGATAAAGCCGCGCCGTCGCGACCCCGATGGCGGCGGTGGCGGCGTGCAGGTCTGCCTCCGCCTGCAGGATGTCCGGCCGCTTGTGTACCAGCGCCGACGGCAAGGCGAGGGGAACATCGGACGGCATGGCAAAACCAGCGAAATCGAAATCGGTCGCGCCCAGCTCGGCAGGCGATAGGCCGAGCAATATCGCGAGCATGTTGCGCGCTTCGGCGAGTTGCTGGTCGAGCTGCGGCAATTCGCCCTGGTCGGCGGCGAGCTGGCCCTGCGCGCTCAGCACTTCGACCATCGTGCCGGCACCGCCCCGGCGACGGGCATCGGTGAGGGTGACGTTGCGCTGGTCCTCGGCCAGCAGCGCGCGCGCGGCGGCAATGCGTTCGCGGATCGCGGCGATGGCCAGCACCTGCGTCACCACGCGGCCAGCGATGGTGAGATGGGCCGCCTCGGTCTGGTGCTGCTGAGCCTCGGCCTGCGCCACGCTCTGTTCCAGCGCGCGGCGATTGCGGCCGAACAGGTCGAGATCGTAGGAAACGCCCGCACCCACGCTATAAAGTTCCAGCTCGGGATTAGCGATCGAACCGCCGCCCAAATTGTCGAGCCCAAAGGCGGCCAGGTTCACCTGTTCATGCTCGACACGGGCATTGGCGTCGACCTGCGGCAGGCGGCGGCCCGCCACCGCGGCGATATGCGCGCGGGCCTGCGCCAGGGTCGCGTTGCTGGCTGTCAGGCTTTGATTGTTGGCGATGGCGCGGTCGACCAGCGCGTCGAGGTCGGCCGAGCCAAATGCCTCCCACCAGCGCGGCGCCGGACCGTCGCCCGGGGCAGGAGCCGGGGCACCCTTGCCAGCGGGCGGCACTGCCGCATAACCGCCCGCCGGCGACAGCGCCGGGCGCTCGAAATCGGGCCCGACGGTGCATCCGGCCAATGATGCTGCCAGGACAGGAAAGAGAGAAATATGCCGCTTCATCGCGCAATCAATCCATTATCGGCAGATTTGGGAGGACGGTTGCCTTCTTGGTGGGTTTCATCAGGAGGACAACCGGAATGACGCTGAGCGTCACGAGGAAGAGGAACCAGAAGGAATCGAGATAGGCGACCATCGTTGCCTGCCGGACAATCTCCTGCTCGATGCCGGCCACGGACGAGGGCAGGTTGAAGTCGAAATCGGGCAGACGCATGTCCATGATCGGATTGTCCGGGCGCACCCCCTCGGTCAGGCGGGACTCGACGGTTGCCGTATTGCGGATCGTCAGCGCCTGCAGCACGGAGATGCCGATCGCCGCCCCCATGTTGCGCGAGAGCGAATTGAGCGCCGCGCCCTCATTGCGATAGCGCGGCCCAAGCGTCGAAAACATGATGGTCGTGACCGGCACGAAGACAAGCCCCGCGCCCAGACCCTGGACAAAGCCGGCCACCACGATCGGCCAACTGCCCATTTCCAACGAAAGATGGGCCATCTGATAGAGCGAGACGGCGCACAGGAAGAGACCCATCATGAGCAGATGGCGCGCGTCGACCCGGCCGATAAACTGTCCGACAGTATACATCGAGATCATCGTGCCGATGCCGCGCGGCATGGTGACGAGGCCGGTCAGCATTACCGGATAGCGCATCAGGTGCTGCAGCATCGGTGCGACCAGGGCCAGCACGGCATAGACCAGCACCCCCAGCTGCATGCCGACAATCGATCCGGTCAGGAAGTTGCGGTCCCGAAAGACGGCCGGCCGGATGAACGGATGTTTCGCGGTCCACATATGCACGACCGTGAGATAGAGGAACAGCAGCGCGGCACCCGCCTCAATGCAGACTTCCCAGGAGGAGAACCAGTCGAGCTGCTGCCCCCGGTCCAGCATCAACTGAAGCGCCCCAACGAAGATCGACAGGAAGGCGAAACCCATCAGGTCGAACCGGGGCAGGTTGGCAACCCGGCTTTCCGACATGGAAGCGGACAGGCCCAGCAAGGCGAGGATACCGAACGGCACGTTGACAAAGAAAATCCAGCGCCAGGAAAAGCTGTCGGTCAGCCACCCGCCCAATGTGGGGCCGATGACCGGTCCCATAATCGTTCCCATGCCAAATACGGCCATCGCCTTGCCCACCCGGTCCGGCGGATTGATGTCGAGCATCGTCGCCTGGCTGAGGGGCACCAGACCGGCGCCGCACAGACCCTGCACGAGGCGGTACAGGACCAGTTCGTGAAGATTGGTCGCTATCCCGCATGCCATCGACGCCAGGGTGAACCCCGCCACCGAAATCAGCATCACCCGCTTGCGCCCGAAGCGGTCGGCGAGCCAGCCGCAGAGCGGCGTCGCCACCGCCGTCGCTATGAGGTAGGAGGTCAGCACCCAGACGATCTGTTCCTGCGATGCCGAAACGCTGCTCTGCATGTGCGGCAGCGCGACATTGGCGATGGTCCCGTCGAGCGCGACCATGGTCGTTGCCATCATCAACGAGGTGGTGATGAGCCGACGCGCCGTAGGATCGGGATAGAGCCCGCTCATCGCGGCGCGGTGGGCGCACCCTTTGGTGGGCCGGGGCTGGTCGGCGGTGTGTCGGCGCCGAACAGATGGCGCCTGTGGCCGGTATCGACCGTCACGTCGGCACTGAGCCCGGCGTGCAGCGGCAGATCGCGCGGAATCTCGTCCAGCGCGATTTCGACCGGCAGTCGCTGCACCACCTTGACCCAGTTGCCGGACGCATTCTCCGCCGGAAGCAGCGAGAAACTATTGCCGGTGCCGGGGCTGAAGCTGGCGACATGCGCCTTCAGTTCGCGGCCGGGAAAGGCGTCTATGTCCACGGTCGCTGGCTGGCCGACGCGCATGTAGCGCAGCTGGTTTTCCTTGAAATTCGCCTGCACCCAGAAGCGCGTGCCGGTCATCACGAACACCGGACGCGACGCGGTGACATAGCTGCCGACCTGGAGCTGATGGACCCTGGTTACCACGCCTTCCTGCGGCGCGCGCACCACGGTGTCGCCGAGCGCGAGGCGGGCGCGTCGGTACGCCGCGAGCGCCTGCCGGACCGCCGGCTGGCTGTCGGCTGGCGCATCGACATTGCCGGACAGGGTCGCGCGCACGCTTTCCGTCTTGGCACGGGCGGCGCCGATCGCTTCGCGCGCTGTCCTTACGTCAAGCACCGCCTGATCATATTGCGCCTGGGACGAGATGCCTTCGCGCAGCAGCGACTTCTGCCGCGCCGCCTCGCCCTGCGCATAGGCAAGGCGCGCCTCGGCCGCCGCCAGGTCCGCCGCATTCTCGCTATAGTCCGCGCGGAGGGATCCGACGTTGGCGCGCGCGGCCGCAAGCTGCCCCGCAGCCTCGGCAACGGCGGTTTCGAACTTGTCCGGATTGATGCGGAAGAGAACCTGGCCAGGCTTGACCACCTGGTTTTCATTCACCTCGACAGCGATCACGGTGCCGCTCACATTCGCCGTGATCGCGACCTGTCCGGTCTGAAGCGAGGAATTGTCGGTCGATTCATATCGTCCGCCGGTCAGGTAGAAATAGAGTATGGCGATCACGAGCACCACCGGTGCGGCCAGCAGAAATGGCATGCGCAAGCGCGCGCGGCGATCAGCGCTGGTTATCTCGGCATCAACCGCGCTCGGAATCGCGGCCGGATCGTCCCACTTCGACCGGTTCGACATATCGGCCACAACTCAACTCTCTTCATGTATGAAACGGCTATCAGCGCACAATTGCGTCCGGTGGGCGCGGTGTAAAGGCGAATTCCCATCGTACCTAGCGAATATTGCTGCAAGCAGACGTGAACAATATTCACGCATGGTCTGGACCTCAACCTGTTGCGGCACTGCTGATCGCGAACGAAATGGGGCTTAGCTGGTCCCGGCGATCAATCCGGTCGTGTCGTGATCGAGCATGGCAAGCAGGCGACAATGGCCACCGATGCGGGGAGGCGGCAAAGCAAGGAATGTGGTAAAACCATGATTGCTGCCCCAACATTGTCTACCAAAGACGAAGAGAAAGATTTCCGCGACGAACCGAGTGTCTCAGCATTGTCTATCTCCAGGATAGACTTATAACTGCAGTTAGCGGTCAACCGCAGCGACCAATGAACAGGGACCAACAGATGCGACGCAAGCTATTGAAATTCATAGGCTCTGTAGCCGTTTTGGGCATGACGATCCCGCTTGCCGCGCCGATCGCCGCAGCGGGCCCGGCCCAACTTCTCAACGTGTCCTACGATCCAACGCGCGAGCTCTACACGGCGATCAACCCCGCTTTCGCGCGCTATTGGAAGGACAAGCAAGGCCAGGATGTAACGATTCGCCAGAGCCATGGCGGGTCCGGCAAGCAGGCTCGCTCGGTCATCGACGGGCTGCAGGCGGACGTCGTCACGCTGGCGCTCGGCTATGACGTGGATGCGATCGCCAAGCGCGGGCTGATCAAATCGGGCTGGCAGGCCGAGTTGCCCAACAACAGCGCGCCTTATTATTCGACCATCGTCTTCCTGGTGCGCAAGGGCAATCCCAAGGGCATCAAGGATTGGGACGATCTGGCGCGGCCCGGCGTATCGGTGATCACGCCCAACCCCAAAACCAGCGGCGGCGCGCGCTGGAACTTCCTCGCGGCCTGGGGCTATGGCGAGAAGAAATATGGCTCCGGCCCGGCTGCGCTCCAGTACGTCACCAAAGTCCTGCACAATGTCCCCGTGCTCGACAGCGGCGCGCGCGGCGCGACGACCACTTTCGTCCAGCGCGGCCAGGGCGACGTCCTGATCGCCTGGGAAAACGAGGCGCTGCTCGCCACCAAAAAGCTGGGCGCGGGCAAGTTCGAGGTCGTGACGCCGTCCATCTCGATCCTCGCCGAACCCCCGGTCGCTGTCGTCGACGCCAATGTCGACAAGCACAATACGCGCGCTGTCGCCGAAGCCTATCTGAAGTTCCTCTATACGCCCGAGGCGCAGGAAATCGCCGCACGCAATTATTACCGGCCCCGCAACGCACAGGTCGCCGCCAAATATGCGCCCCAGTTCAAGAATTTACCGTTGCTGAGCGTCGATCGCCATTTCGGTGGCTGGGCAAGGGCCCAGGCACGTTTCTTCAACGACGGCGGTTTGTTCGACCAGGCTTTCGAGGCGGCCAAACGATAGCGCGCCTCAACGCCATGCCACCCGGATAGGGCCTATCCCCCTCCGCGGTCCCGTCCGGGTGGTACCTAAAATTCAGGGAGAAAATCATGAAATACGTCACGTTGGCTTCGGCCGCGGCGCTTCTTGTCGTGCCTGCGCAATCCCATGCCCAGGACACCAATAGCGCCGATCAATCCTCACCGATCGACACGATCCTGCCCGCCGATACCGCCCAGGCGGAGGCCCCCAAGCCGACCGGCGACGCCGTCCTCGACCGCCTCAACGCCATGGAGGCGCGCATCAGGCAGCTGGAGGCCCGCAACGCCCAGCTGGAACAGCAGGCCACCGCAACGCAAACCCGCGTCGAGAATGTCGAGGTGCGCGCTGCCAAGGCCGCCCAGCCGGGCGTTGTCCCGGTCTTCTCCGACGTGAACGACACTTTCACCTTCAAACCGCGCGGCGTGCTGCAGGTCGACTATGCGGCCTATAATGAGCGCGCGGGCGGCTATGATTTCAGCAACGGCACCGACATCCGCCGCGCCCGTTTCGGCTTTGAAGGCACCGCCTTCAAGAAGTTCAAATGGCGGCTCGATGCCGAACTGATCAAGCAGCAGGTCAATCTGCTCGACGCCTATATCAGCTATGCGCTGAACCCCAAATTGACCGTGACCGTCGGCCAGCACAAGGCCCCCTACGGGCTGGAGGCCAATACATCGGACGTGAACAACACGTTCTTTGAGCGATCGATGGCCAGCAACGCCTTTGGCGCGGTCGGCGCGGAACGCCGCATCGGCCTGTCGCTTGCCTATAATAGCGACAAGCTGAATGCGACCGTGGGCGTGTTCGGCGCAGGCGAGGCGGTCACCCGCAACGCCACCAGCCGGGACGAACCCTATGGCGTCAACGGCCGGATCACGTGGGATCCGATCCTCGACACCGGCCGCGTGGTGCATCTGGGCGTGTCGGGCTATCATGTCACCAACCTCGCCGCCAATGCGGTCACGGTCGCTGACCGCCCCAATGTCCGCGTCGATGGCGGCAATCTTCTCTCCGTCGCCCTCACCGGCACGGCGCCGCAAGGTGGCGCGGAGACCGGCGTAAAGGCGGCGGACTATATCGGCGCGGAGGGCGCGGTCGTCTATGGCCCCTTCTCGGTGCAGGGCGAATATGGCGCACTGGCGCTCGATCGCTACGCCGCCGCGTCGACGCTCAACTTCAGTGGGTTCAACGTCTTCGGCAGCGTCTTCCTGACTGGCGAATCGCGCAGCTTCAAGGGTGGCAATGTGGACAAGCTGAAGCCGTTCAACGACTTCAATCCGCATGACGGCCATTGGGGCGCGGTGGAACTGGCCGTCCGTTATGACCAGCTGAACCTGAACGACCCGACGCTGGCCCTGCCGACCAGCCCGATCTCGACCAACCAGGGCGGTCGCAAGGCCCACACATGGACGGGCGCGATCAACTGGTATCTCAATCCCAATCTTCGCGCGGCGTTCAACTATATACGGTTCTTCGGCCTTAATTCGAGCCTGGTGGCGCCCAATACTGCGGGCATCGCTCAGGTGGGAACGGCCAAGGGCGATATCTTCGCGACGAGACTACAACTAGATTTCTGACACAATAGGCCATTAGGGGCGATACCGCGCGCCGCCAGACTCCAACTGGATTTCTGGTGGCACGTCGTTAAGGGGGATTTGTGACACGCCGTTCAGCCTTGCCCGGATTCGGGCCCAGCCTTGCGCTGACCCTGTTCTGGGTCAGCGCAATCGTTCTTGTGCCCTTGAGCGCGGTCTTCATCCGGTCGGCCGGCGAAGGCTGGAGCCATTTCCTCCAGGCCGGCTTTTCGGAGCGGGCCATGGCCTCCTACCGCGTCGGTTTTGGCGCGGCGGCGGCAGCGGCCGGGATCAACGCCATATTCGGGCTGATCGTCGCCTGGGTATTGGTGCGGATGGAATTTCCGGGCCGAAAGCTTTTGTCCGCGATGGTCGACTTGCCCTTCGCCCTGCCGACAGCGGTGGCCGGCATCGCGTTGACGACACTCTATGCCGACACCGGCTGGATCGGCCAGTGGCTCGCGCCGCTGGGCATACCGATCGCCTATCATCCGCAGGGTATCGTGGTCGCGCTGACCTTCATCGGCCTGCCCTTTGTCGTGCGGGCCGTCGAGCCGGTGCTGATGGACATCGACGAAACCTATGAGGAGGCCGCGGCCACTTTGGGTGCCAGCCGCTGGGACATGTTCCGGCGGGTCGTCCTGCCCGAAATCGCGCCAGCGCTCGCGACCGGCTGCGCCATGGCCTTTGCGCGCGGGGTCGGCGAATATGGATCGGTGATCTTCATCGCAGGCAATATGCCCATGGTTTCCGAGATCCCGCCGCTCCTCATCGTCACCCAGCTGGAGCAATATGATTATGCGGGCGCGTCGGCGATCGCGGTCGTCATGCTGCTCCTATCCTTTGCGGTGCTGGCCGTGGTCAACGTCCTGCAGGCCCGCACCAACCGGAAGATCGCGGCATGAAGCGCGCCCGCTCTCCCCTCGCAACCCCGCCATGGGCGCGCGCCACGCTCATCGCGGTGGCGGTCGCCTATATGGCGCTGATGCTGCTGATGCCGCTGGCGACGATCTTCGTCGAGGCATTCCGGCAGGGCGTCCTGCCATATCTGGAGTCGCTGAAGGAGCCCGACGGCATCGCCGCGATCAAGCTGACCCTGATCATCGCCGCGATCACCGTGCCGCTCAACCTGGTGCTGGGCATTGTCATGGCATGGGCGGTGACCAAGCATGATTTTCGCCACAAGGCCTGGCTCATCACCTTCATCGACCTGCCCTTCTCGGTCTCGCCGGTCGTGTCGGGCCTGATCTATGTGCTCGTCTTCGGGGCGCAGGGCTGGTTCGGACCATGGCTGGACGCCCATGACATCCACATCATCTTCGCGGTGCCGGGCATCGTGCTCGCGACGATCTTCGTCACCTTTCCATTCGTGGCGCGCCAGCTCATTCCGCTGATGACCTCGCAAGGGCGCTCGGCGGAGGAAGCGGCCGTCTCGCTGGGCGCGGGCGGCTGGCAGACCTTCTGGCACGTGACCTTGCCCGACATACGCTGGGCGCTGCTCTACGGCGTGCTCCTCTGCAATGCGCGGGCCATGGGAGAATTCGGCGCGGTATCGGTCGTATCCGGCCATATTCGCGGCGAGACCAACACCATGCCGCTTCATATCGAGGTGCTGTACGACGATTATAATTTCGTCGGCGCCTTCGCCATCGCGTCGCTGCTCGCTGGCCTCGCGATTGTCACACTCATTGTGAAGAGCCTGCTCGAATGGTGGCATGGCGACGAGATCAAGGCCAAGGGACACTGATCCATGACGATAGAAATCCGGGATATCGCCAAGGGCTTTGATGGCCACAGCGCGCTCGACAGCGTTTCGCTTACGGTCGACGGGGGGTCCTTCGTTGCGCTCCTCGGGCCTTCGGGCTCGGGCAAGACCACCTTGCTCAGGATCATCGCCGGCCTCGCGTTCGCGGACCGGGGCAAAGTTCTGTTCGACGACGAGGACGTGACCGACCTGCCGGTGCAGGATCGCGGCATCGGCTTCGTATTCCAGAGCTACGCCCTGTTCCGGCACATGACGGTCGCGCGCAACATCGCGTTCGGGCTCGACATGATGAAGCGCAAGGTGCGCCCGCCGCGCGCCGAGATTGCCAACCGGGTTGAACAGCTGCTGGACCTCGTACAGATGCCGGGACTTGGCGGCCGCTATCCCGCGCAGCTTTCGGGCGGGCAGCGGCAGCGCGTCGCATTGGCCCGGGCGCTGGCCCGCAACCCACGCTACCTGCTGCTCGACGAGCCTTTCGGGGCGCTCGATGCCAAGGTGCGCAAGGATCTGCGTTCGGCCTTGCGCGACATTCACGACCGGCTCGGCGTCACCACCCTGTTCGTCACCCACGACCGCGAGGAAGCCTTCGGCCTGGCGGACCAGGTCGCGATCCTCAACCAGGGACGCATCGCCCAATATGCGCCGCCCAAGGAGATAGAATCCGCCCCCGCCAATGATTTCGTGCGGGAGTTTCTGGCCTAGGGCCAATCCATGCGCGTAGACCTGTTCGATTTCGATCTGCCGCCCGAGCGCATAGCACTGCGCCCGGCGCGCCCGCGCGATGCAGCGCGCATGCTGGTCGTGCGCGGCGATGGCCTCGACGATCGGGGCGTCGCCGACCTGCCCGCGCTGCTCCAGCCCGGCGACTGCCTCATCTTCAACGACACCCGCGTCATTCCCGCCCAGCTGGAGGGCAGGCGCGGCGACGCCGCGATCGGTGCGACGCTGCATCGGCGGCTGGGGCCGCGCCGCTGGGCCGCCTTTGTCCGCAACGCCCGCCGGGTGCGGACCGGCGACCGGCTCGACTTTGCCGACGGCGTCACCGCGATCTCCGCAGGGCGGGACGAGGACGGCGCGGTCATCCTCGACTTTCCCGGCGACGAGCCGGTCGAACTGCTGCTGGAGCGCGCGGGCCGGATGCCCCTGCCCCCCTATATCGCGGGCAAGCGCCCCACCGATGCCGCCGACCGCGAGGATTACCAGACCATGTTCGCGGCCGAGCCGGGCGCCGTCGCCGCCCCCACCGCCGCGCTCCATTTCACGCCCGCGCTGATGGCGGCGCTGGACGCGCGCGGCGTCACCAGCGAGACGGTGACGCTGCATGTCGGGGCGGGCACCTTCCTGCCGGTCAAGGCGGACGACACCGCCGACCACCGCATGCACGCCGAATGGGGCCGGATCGACGCCGCCGCCGCGGCCCGCCTCAACGCCGTGCGCGCGCATGGGCGCCGCCTGATCGCGGTCGGCACGACCAGCCTGCGCCTGCTCGAAAGCGCGGCCCAAGAGGACGGCGCCATCGCCCCGTTCGAGGGCGAAACCCGCATCTTCATCACGCCGGGCTATGCCTTTCGCGCGGTCGACGGCCTGATGACGAATTTCCACCTGCCCAGGTCGACGTTGTTCATGTTGGTCTCCGCGCTGATGGGCCGGGAGCGGATGCTGGCGGCCTATGCCCATGCGATTGCCGAAGGGTATAGATTCTATAGTTATGGCGATGCCAGCCTGCTCCTGCCCGAAAGTCCACAATAGGCGCTTCAGAACGGCGCATTATAGGTAGTCGCTACATTTCCCTTGGAAAGACTCCATCAGCCATGTTCTCTTCTCCAAAGAAAATGGGAGATGGTTATGCGTGGTTTCAAATGCAGGGCGCTCGCACTCACGGCGTTTGGCGCGTCTCTGCTGAGCATCGGTGCTCCCGCCAGCGCGACGATATACGACATCGCTGCAAATGACGCGGACGGTATCGAGGTTAACTTCGCGGCGGGCACTTATCTGGTCAAATGGGTGGGCACGGCCGACGGTGGCCTTTACGATGCGGCCAATGTAACGCTTTGCACCCCCACTTGCACCACCGGGTTCAGCAACGCGTTCATCTCGGCAGGCCTCGACTTCGGCGATGCCGATTTCGAAATCGACAGTTACACCGCTGGCCAGGTCTACGGAACGGCGGCGGACTCGCTCGCCGCGTACAAGGCGGGCAACAATATTAGCCATAACTTCGCCCATATCGTCAACGGCCAGGTCGTAAACAGCGGTACCAATGGCTTCATTCCGAATCCCTGGATCGCAACGATAGACGGGGATCCTGGCCGCCTGATCGTGCTGGATTTTGACGGGAACCGCGCCAACAATAGCGGCGGCGTCTCCCTGAGCCTCGAGCTGCTGCCCGTGCCGGAGCCGGCGAGCTGGGCGCTGATGATCGCCGGGTTCGGCATGGCGGGCGCAGCCTTGCGCCGCCGGTCCGTGGCGCGCCTGGCGATGTCCGCCTAACCGCGGCGTTCCTTTCCACCCTTTGCCCGCGCGGGCCGAGCGGCTAAGAGCGGCCATGCTTCAAGCCGCTCCGCCCCGCTTCGCCTTCTCCATCGCCGCGCGCTCCGGCCTTGCCCGCACCGGCACCATCGCCATGCGGCGCGGCGTCATCGCCACGCCTGCCTTCATGCCGGTCGGCACTGCCGCGACGGTCAAGGCGATGCGCCCCGCCGAAGTGCGCGCGACCGGCGCGGACATCATCCTGGGCAACACCTATCATCTGATGCTGCGCCCCGGCGCGGAGCGGATGGCGCGGCTTGGCGGGCTGCACGACTTCATGGGCTGGGACCGGCCGATCCTGACCGACAGCGGCGGCTATCAGGTGATGAGCCTCTCCTCCCTCACCAGGATGAGCGAGGACGGCGTCGCCTTTGCCAGCCATATCGATGGCTCGCGCCACCTGCTCACCCCGGAGCGGTCGATGGAGATCCAGCGCCTGCTGGGCTCCGACATCGTCATGGCGTTCGACGAATGCACCGCCAATGGCGCGAGCCATGAGGAGGCCGCCCGGTCGATGGAGCGTTCGATGCGCTGGGCGAAGCGCTCGCGCACCGGTTTCGACGCAGGGAGCGATCATGCGGCGGGCGCCGCCCTGTTCGGCATCCAGCAGGGCTCCCTCTTCCCCGACCTGCGCAAAAGCTCGTCCGACGCGCTGATCGACATCGGCTTCGACGGCTATGCGGTGGGCGGCCTTGCCGTCGGCGAGGGGCAGGCGGCGATGTTCGCATGCCTCGAGCATTGTGTCGGCCACCTGCCCGCCGACCGGCCGCGCTACCTGATGGGCGTGGGCAAGCCCGACGACATTGTCGGCGCGGTCGAGCGCGGCATCGACATGTTCGACTGCGTACTGCCCACCCGCTCGGGCCGCAACGGGCAGGCCTTTACCTGGGACGGACCGCTCAACATCCGCAACGCCGCCCATGCCGAGGACCTCGCGCCTGTGGATGCCGACTGCGCCTGTCCAGTCTGCACCACCTGGTCGCGCGCCTATCTCCACCATCTCGTCAAGTCCGGCGAGATCTTGGGCGCGATGCTGATGACGCAGCATAATCTCCATTTCTACCAGGCGCTGATGCAGGGCCTGCGCGATGCCATCGCGGCGGACCGGCTGGGGGAATTCGCCGCGACTTTCCGGGCGCGCTATGGGGCGAAGCGGGCGTAGCCGTGTCGTTTCTGATCCGCCGAAGGTTACGAAGGTTACGGGGTGGATAAATTAATCCGCTTTTGGGGGAGAGGGTCTCGCTGCACCTCATGTCGCCACCGGGATGCATCTGATCCACCACAGTAAGAAAGAGCCCTGGCCACCACTCCGCGCGCGAGCACTGGCACGGCGGGATGTGACATCGGTGGAGGGTTGTAGGACAGGGGGAATGCGGCGGCGACTTTCGACCGCCTTCCGTCATCCCAGCCCTTCGACTGCCCGCAGGGCGGGCGCTCAGGATAAACTTCAGCCTATGGCTGAAGGCTGGGATCTCAGGCCGCATCGTGCCCAACTTCGGGAGATCCCAGCCTTCGCTGGGATGACGGTTATGGAGCGAATGTCTCCTTCGCACCCCCTCCCACCCATCACCCACTCACCTGCGGCACCCCGCCCCATGCGCCTCCGCATCCTCCGCCGCCACCGGCATCCCGCACGCCTTGCACAGCACATGGCCGCCGGGCGTCAGGCCATGCCCCACCGCGACCCGGTCGTCGAATACGAAGCAGTCACCCCGCCAGCGGCTCTCCGCCTCCGGCACCTGCTCCAGATAGGCAAGGATGCCGCCCTTGAGGTGATGCACCCGCTCGAACCCCATGGACCGGGCGAGCGCGGTCGATTTTTCGCAGCGAATGCCGCCGGTGCAGAACATGGCGAGCGGCTTCTCACGCCGCTCCTCCGGCGTCAGCCCGGCCGCCAGCGCCTCCAGCCAGCCGGGAAATTCGGAGAAGTTGCTCGTGCCCGGATCGATCGCGCCCGCAAAGCTGCCGACCCCATGCTCATAGCTGTTGCGCGTATCGACCAGGATCGTGCCGGGATCGTCGACCAGCGCGTTCCAGTCCCGCGGCGCGACATAGGCGCCCCGCCCCTCCGCAAAATCGAGGCCGGGCCGCCGCATGGTCACGATCTCCGGCTTGATCCGGACCCTCAGGCTGCGAAACGGCATGGCTGGGCAGCGCGCATATTTGATTTCGGACGCCGCGCTGCCCGCGATGTCCCGCAACATGGCCATCAGCCGCTTGATCGCGGCGGCGCTGCCCGCCATCGTGCCATTATAGCCCTCGGCCGCGAGGATGATCGTGCCCTTGATCCCCTCGCCCTTGCACAGGTCCAGCAATTGCGCCTGCACCGTCCGCAACTCGGCCAGCGGGACGAAACAGTAGAAGGCGGCGATATGGACATCGGCGCGAACATCGGACGGATCGGTCATGGGTTTCCCCATATCGCCGCGCGGTTGTGCTTGAAAGGGTCCAGTCACGCGGCCATAGCCAGGGCATGACCCTGATTTTCGGCGGACATGCGTTTCTGGCGCTCGCCCCGGGCGCTCTGTTCTGGCCCGGCCGCCGGGCGCTGATCGTCGCCGACCTGCACCTCGAAAAGGCGAGCTGGTACGCGAAGGGCGGGCAGATGCTGCCGCCCTATGACAGCGCCGCGACCCTCGATGCGCTGGAGCGGCTGATCGCGCGCCATGCCGCGCGGGAGGTCTGGGTGCTGGGCGACAGCTTCCACGATGGCGACGGACCGGCGCGCTTGCCCGCCTGCGCCGGCGAGCGTCTGCGCAGCCTGGTCAGGGGCGTCGCCTGGACGTGGATCACCGGCAATCATGACGATGCCAGCGCCGGGGCGCTCGGCGGCGATGTGCTCGACGAGGCGCTGGTCGACGGCATCATGCTGCGCCACCGCGCCGATCCAGGCGACTGCCGCCCCGAATTGTCCGGCCATTATCATCCGAAATGGCGGGTGGCCGGGCGGAGCCGGACGGTGTCGCGCCGCTGTTTCGTGCAAGGCGAAACACGGGTGATATTGCCCGCTTTCGGGGCGCTGGCGGGCGGGCTTAACGCCGCTGCGCCGCCGATCCGCGCGCTCATAGGACCAATGGCCTCGGCGCTCGTGCCTGTCCGGGACGGGCTGCTGCGGTTCCCGATCGGCTGACGCGACAGCGGCGATCCCGGGCAAAACCGCCGGAATGACGCGGATTCAGCTGGCGATATGCCGGCCGCGCGGCCCAGATGCACTCCTTATGTACTGCCGTAACAATTGGCATTGCCACGACCGAATCCTAGAGGGTATGCTCGGCGCCAGGGACCGCGGCGCAAACTGGCGCCAAAAATAAGGGTAGAAGCATGCGGAGGAAAAGCCTTTTCGCAGCCGGCATTGCAACGATGTCGGCAACGGCGGCACTATGGGCGCAGCCAGGTGCGGCACAAAATACAACCAGCAGCGCGGCAACCGCCGATCGCGCGGGCGAACCGGAAATCATCGTGACCGCGACCCGGCGCGCCAGCCCGCTGTCCAATGTGCCGATCGCGGTGACCGCCGTCACCGCCCAGTCGCTCCAGAACAGCGGCGCGAACGACATCCGCCAGCTCAACCAGCTGGCGCCGTCGCTCCTTGTCGTCTCCACCCAGTCGGAGGCGAGCGGTGTGGCCCGCATTCGCGGTGTCGGCACCGTGGGCGACAATCCGGGCCTCGAAAGCTCGGTCGGCATATTCATCGACGGCGTCTATCGCTCCCGCACCGGCGCCGGCCTGACCGATCTCGGCGAGGTCGAGCGGATCGAGGTGCTGCGCGGACCGCAGGGCACGCTGTTCGGCCGCAATACCTCGGCCGGCCTGATCAACATCGTCACCAAGGCGCCCGAATTCACGCTCGGCGGCAGCGGTGAGATCACTTACGGCAATTATAATTACTGGCGGCTGGGCGCCCGCGTCACCGGGCCGATCAGCGAAAAGATCGCCGCCAGCATCGAGGGCGTCTATGTGAAGCGCGACGGCTTCCTCGACATCGTCAATTCAGCCGGCACGGTGATTGGCGACACCAATGACCGCGACCGCTACCTGATCCGGGGCCAGTTGCTGCTGCAGCCGACCGAAGCGCTGTCCGTCCGCCTGATCGGCGACTATACGCATCGCGACGAGAGCTGCTGCGGCGCTGTCTATGTCGATGTGACCGAGGAAACCGGCGCCAGCCCGCAGACGGCGACGACCAACGCGACCAATCGCATCGTCACGGTCCTGCAAAGCCTGGGCGCGGTCTTTCCCAATGGCGCGACCCCCTATGCGCAGAACCCCTATCAGCGCAATGTCAGCATCACGCCCGGCCGCGACTATGTCTCCAACCTGCGCGACTGGGGCCTGTCGGGCGAAATCAACTATGAGTTCGACGGCGGCGCCAAGCTGACCAGCATCACCGCCTATCGCGACTATAAGTCGTCCGACTATGGCGACATCGACTATAATACCGCCGACATCCTCTACCGCGACGCCAATAGCTTCCGCCAGTTCAAGACCTTTACCCAGGAACTGCGGGTGCAGGGCGAGGCGTTTGGCGGCCTGCTCGACTGGCTGGTCGGCGGATATTATGCGCATGAGGATCTGACCCTGCGCGACGATATCCGGTTCGGGGCGGATTATGGCCGGTTTGCCGCGTGCCGCCTGCTGGCTGGATCAGGCGCGACCGCCTCCCCGCTGCCCTATGCAAATTGTGCGACGCCGGCGGGCACGACCGCCCTTATCAATGCGGCCGTTGCCAATCCGGTGCTGAACGCGGGCCTGAAAACCCTCGCGGGCATAAGCAATGCCGGCGACGTCGACAGCCGCTATATGCAGAAAAGCGAAAATTTCGCGGTCTTCACCCACAATATCATCCACGTCACCGACCGGATCGATATCACGCTTGGCCTGCGCTACACCCATGAACGCAAGCATTTCACCGCCAGCTTCAACAACGACAATGCCGCCTGCGCCACCTTGCAAACCCGCGCGGCGGGCAGTCCCAACGACCTGGTGGATTTCGCCACCAATCCGGGGATAGTGGGCGCGACCGCCGCTCAGCTGGCGGGGGGTATATTGACGCTCGGCTGCCTGGGCAATGCGAGCACCAGCCTCAACGCGCTTGCGCTCAACGACAAGACCAGCAGCGGCGAGTTTTCCGGGACCGCCATCGCCTCATGGAAGGCAACCGACGGCCTGATGGTCTACGCCAGCTATGCGCGCGGCTATAAGTCCGGGGGCTATAATCTGGACCGCTTCGAGCTGGGCAATACCGGCCTTGGCGCGAATATCTCGCCCGCCACCTTCTTTTCCCCGCGCAGCAACGCCGATGCGGCCTCGCTGCGTTTCGGCGCCGAGACGGTCAACGCCTTCGAGATCGGCGCCAAGTATAACAGCCGCTATTTCAGCGCGAACGTCGCCGCCTTCCGGCAGGAGTTCAGCAATTTCCAGCTGAACACCTTCAACGGCACCAGCTTCATCGTGCAGAATATCAACGGCTGCGGCAGCGCGCTGACGGCCGGCACGTGCAGCGACGTCAAGCATGGCCTGGTCAGCCAGGGCGTCGAGGTCGAGCTGGCGGCCACTCCGATCCGCGACGTGCGCCTGACCGGCGGCGTCACCTATGCCGACGCCAAGTTCGCCAAGCGGCTGGTGGGCTCGTCCGACGGCACGGTGCCGCTCGACCCGGCGCTGTTCCTGCTGCCCGGCAGCCGCAACAGCAACGCGCCCGACCTCGTCGCGACGGCCAGCGCGGCGTGGACGCCGGCAATAGGCTCGAGCGGCCTGTCCGCGCTCTTCTATGTCGATGGCCGCGTGACCGCCGACACCAATACCGGCTCGGACCTCTATCCCGAGAAGGTTCAGCAAAGCTATACGGTGATCAACGCGCGCGTGGGGCTGCGCGGACGGGAGCAGCGCTGGTCGGTCGAATTGTGGGCGCAAAACCTGTTCGACGAGGATTATTCGCAGGTCATCTTCAACAGCCCCGTGCAGAGCACCGGTCCCAACAACCAGTCAATCGCGCAACTGGGCCGCAACGGGGCGACAATGACCAACCAGATGTTCTCAAGCTTTCTGGCCGAGCCGCGGACCTATGGGATAACGTTGCGCGGCAAGTTCTGACCTCATATTTCGCGCGGAGGCGCAGAGACGCAGAGAATCCGCATGCTTCTCTCCGCGTCTCCGCGCCTCCGCGCGAACCAAAGGCTGACAGGCGCTACCGCTCGCCAAACAGCGCCGTGCCGACCCGGACATGGGTGGCGCCGAGCATGACCGCCGTTTCGAAATCCCCCGACATGCCCATGCTGAGCCGCGCCAGCCCATGGTCGCGCGCGATCTTGGCGAGGAGCGCGAAATAGGGCGCGGCCTCCATGTCGGCGGGCGGAACGCACATCAGCCCGGTCACCGGCAGGTCCGCCGCGCGCGCCTCGGCAAGGAGGGCAGGCAGGCCGGCAACCGCGCAGCCGCCCTTTTGCGGCTCGTCACCGATGTTGACCTGGATGAAACAGTCCGGCCGCCGCCCGGCCCGGTGCATCGCGCGGGCGAGCGCGGCCACCAGCGAGGCGCGGTCGACCGAATGGATCGCATCAAAGAGCGCGACCGCCTCATCGGCCTTGTTCGACTGGAGCTGGCCGACCATGTGGAGCGCAATATCGGGGTGAAGCTCCTTGAGCGCGGGCCATTTCTCCTGCGCTTCCTGCACCCGGTTCTCGCCAAAGCAGCGGTGTCCCGCCTCGATCAGCGGCGCGATGGCGTCCACCGCCTTGGTCTTCGAAATGGCGATCAGCGTGACATCGCCTGCTGCCCGCCCGGCGACCCGCGCCGCCCGGTCGATCCGGCCCGTAATATCGGCAAGGCGCTTCCCTGCATCGCTCATGCTGCTGCTGTTGCTCTTCATGGGCGCTGCTATAGGAAGCCGATGCTGCAATCGCCACCCCTGCCGACGCTCTGGCTGCTCAGCGACGAGCGGACCGGGACGGCGGGCCTGCTCGGCGGCGCCGCGCGGCTGCCACGGGGCAGCGGCATCATCCTGCGCCACTATGCGACGCCCGCCGCCGAACGAAAAAAGCTGTTCGACCAGCTGCGACGGATCGCGCGCCGGCGGGGGCTGCTACTGCTGCTGGCTGGAGCGACGGCCGACGCGCGCCGCTGGGGCGCCGATGGGGTGCATGCGCCAGCCCGTGGGCGACGATCCCCTGGCACCCGCCCACCGGGCGCGATCCGCAGCGCGTCGGTGCACAATCTGGCTGAACTGCGCCGTGCCGAGCGCCAAGGCGCCGACATCGTCTTTCTCTCACCCCTGTTCGCAACCCGGTCCCATCCCGGCGCGCGTCCGCTGGGGGTGGTGCGATTTGCGGCGATGGCTGGCCGGGCGCAGGTTCCGGTGATGGCGCTGGGCGGTGTCGGGCGGCGGCATGTGCGGCTGATCCGCCAACTGGGCGCAGCAGGCTATGGCGCGATCGACTCGCTCACCGGCTAGCGTTGGTCTCGATCAGATTGGACAAACTCCATCCGTTCGTGTCGAGCCCTTCGACTGCCCGCAGGGCGGGCGCTCAGGACAAGCCAAGGTCGAGAAGCACTCGCGCACGGTGTCTCGACTTCGCTCGACACGAACGGGTCAACTTAAAGTCATCAAAGCCTAGAACTTGAAGGTGGTTCCGAGATAGACAGCCTGGCTGTCACGGGCGTCGTCGGTCAGCGCGCCCATCCGCATCTGGCGATCCCGGTACCGGATACCCGCCGTCACATCGAGATTGCGGGTCAGCGAATAGGAGCTGTTGACGTCGACCGCATAGTTCTTCTCACCGGTCAGGGCGAGGGCAGCCGCATCCATGGCGGGCTGATCCTCGGCCGCGCCCTTGGTCGACAGCCGCTTGGGGCGTTCGATGGTAAAGCCACGCGGCAGGGTCAATGCGGACGCGGGCACCAGCGGATCGGCTTCATGCGAGGCGGTTGCTTCCGCTGCAAAGCGGCTCAGCCCGCGCGCCGCACCGAGATTATAGGCGACGGGACCAAGGCCGATCGACGACGACGGACCGGTCCGCAGATCGATGTCGCTGCCGGGTTCAGGCGCCCGCACGACGATGGTGATCGACCGCCGCCCGCTGAGCGAACCAATTGTCGGCGTGAAGCGGAAGCCCTGGCTGCGCGCGTTGGTCACGGCCTGCGCATAGGCGCGGGCCAGACGCTTGTCGTTCGTCACGGGGGTGAAGGAACCGATGCTGCCGAGCACATCAAGCGACACTGTGGGGGACCGGGTGCCCAGCACCGATTCGACCCGTCCGACCGCCGGGGACAAGGCAAGACAGCAGGTCGCGAAAATCGCGCTTCCTGCCACCATTGCACGCCAGTTCCCTGCCACGTTCTTGCCCCTAAGTGAGTCGCTTATCGATGCTCACAGGACAGTTAGCACCATTTTCCGCTCAATCGCGAGTCCATCGCGGACATGTGGTGACTATTTTGGTGAAAGCGTTGCCTATTCCCCACAGTTGAGCCCGGTACACCATATGGGCGGCGGCCGCGCGGGCCGATAACGCTTGCCGCTTGTGTGGCCGTTGGGCTTCTTTATAGAAGCGGTCATATCGACCGCATCAGGAAATTGCCCGATCATGCACGCCAAACCCTATCGCCGTTCCCTTACCGTGGCCGTCATGGGCGCTGTGTTGCTGATGCTGCCGGGCTGCGGCCACGGCAATAAGCGGCCCAAGGCGGACCTTGCCGCCGCCAATGTGACGACCATCGGCGTCAACGCCTATTTGTGGCGGGCCACGCTCGACACGCTCGGTTTCATGCCGCTGCTGCAGACGGACTCCAATGGCGGCGTGATCCTGACGGACTGGTATACCAATCCCAATGCACCGGGCGAACGGATGAAGCTGACCGTTTCGATCCTGGACAAGGATCTGCGCGCCGATTCGCTGACGGTCGCGGCCAGCCGGCAGCTGTTGCAGAACGGGCAGTGGACCGACGTGCCGGTGCAGGCCGCCACGACCCAGAAGATCGAGGAAATCATCCTGACCCGCGCACGCGACCTCCGACAGATCGCGATAGCGCAATAGAGACGCCCGCGCTGGACAGGCAACAGGCCGCCGCGACGGCGGGTGAGGGATGGTTGGAGTTACGATGATGGACAGGCGGTTCAACCCGGCCGTGGTGGACGCCAAATGGCAGCGGCGCTGGGACGAGGCGCAATGCTTTGCCGCCGACGGCAATTCGGACCGGCCGCGCAGCTATGTGCTGGAGATGTTTCCCTATCCCTCCGGCCGCATCCACATCGGCCATGTCCGCAATTATTCGATGGGCGACGTGCTGGCGCGCTATCTGCGGATGACCGGCCATGACGTGCTGCATCCGATGGGCTGGGACGCCTTTGGCATGCCCGCCGAAAATGCGGCGATGGAAAAGAAGGTGCATCCGGGCGACTGGACGCGCGCCAATATCGCCACCATGCGCGGCCAGCTGAAGCAGCTCGGCTTCGCGCTCGACTGGAGCCGGGAGCTGGCGACCTGCGAGCCGGACTATTACGGCCATGAGCAGGCGCTGTTCCTCGACCTCTATGCCGCCGGGCTCGTCTATCGCAAGGAAAGCGCGGTCAACTGGGACCCGGTCGACATGACCGTGCTCGCCAATGAGCAGGTCATCGACGGCAAGGGCTGGCGCTCCGGCGCGCCGGTCGAGAAGAAGAAGCTCTCGCAGTGGTTCCTCCGGATCACGCAGTTCGCCGACGACCTGCTGGACGGGCTCAAGACGCTCGACCAGTGGCCGGAGAAAGTGCGGCTGATGCAGGAGAACTGGATCGGCAAGAGCGTGGGGCTGCAGTTCTCGTTCAAACTGTCTGTCCCCCTCCCTGTTACGGGGGCACCCACCCCCAGCCCCTCCCTGTCAGGGAGGGGAGAAGAAGGGCTGGAAGTCTTCACGACCCGCCCGGACACCCTGTTCGGCGCGAGCTTCGCGGCGATCGCGGCGGATCATCCGCTGGCTTTGGCGCTCGCGGAAAACGATCCGGCGCTCGCCGCCTTCGCAGCGGAATGCCGCCTGTCGGGCACCGCCGCCGCCGACATCGAAACCCAGGAAAAGCGTGGCTACGATACCGGCCTTTCCGTCGTCCACCCGTTCGACCCCGACTGGACGCTGCCCATCTTCGTCGCCAATTTCGTGCTGATGGACTATGGCACGGGCGCCGTCTTCGGCTGCCCCGCCCATGACCAGCGCGACCTCGACTTCGCGCGCAAATATATGCTCCCCGTGGAGCGCGTCGTCGCGGCGCCGGGCGACGAGCAAGCCCCCATTCATGACGAGGCCTATACAGGTCCGGGTCATATGGTGAATTCGTCTTTCCTCGACGGCATGACCATCGAAGACGCCAAGGCCGCCGTGATCGCCCGCGCCGAAGCCGAGGGCTGGGGGCAGGGAACGACCGTCTGGCGGCTGCGCGACTGGGGCGTCTCGCGCCAGCGCTATTGGGGCACACCGATCCCGATCATCCACTGCGACAGCTGCGGCGCGGTGCCGGTGCCCAAGGACCAGCTGCCGGTGGTGCTGCCCGAGGATGTCAGCTTCGACATTCCCGGCAACCCGCTCGACCGGCATGCGACGTGGAAGCATGTCGACTGCCCCGCCTGCAGCAGCCCCGCGCGGCGCGAGACCGACACGCTGGATACCTTCGTCGATTCCAGCTGGTATTTCATCCGCTTCGCCAGCCAGCCCAGGGACAAGCCGTTCGACCGGGCCGAGGCCGAGAAATGGCTGCCGGTCGGCCAATATATCGGCGGCGTCGAGCATGCGATCCTGCATTTGCTCTACGCCCGTTTCTGGACCCGCGCGCTCGCCCATATCGGCAAGCTCGGCGTGACCGAGCCGTTCACCGGCCTGTTCACCCAGGGCATGGTGACGCACGAGACCTATAAGTCGACCGAGGGTGCGTGGCTCAGCCCCAGCGATGTCGAGCGCCGAGGCGACGGCGCGATCATCGTTGCAACCGGCGAACCCGCAACCGTCGGCCGTGTCGAGAAAATGTCCAAGTCGAAGAAGAATGTCGTCGACCCGGACGAGATCATCGAGCGGTTCGGCGCCGACGCGGTGCGCTGGTTCATGCTGTCCGACAGCCCGCCCGAGCGCGACCTGCCGTGGACGGACAGCGGCATCGAGGGATCGTGGCGCTTCATCAACCGCCTGTGGCGCCTGTTCGGCGAAATCGGTGAGACGGGCGAGGGCAGCACCGACAAGCCGCTCGACCGCAAGCTGCACCAGACCATCGCCGGCGTCGCCAAGGATATCGAGGCGCTCGCCTTCAACAAGGCGGTGGCCAAGATCTACGAGCTGACCAATGCGGTGGAAAAGGCAGCCCCGTCTGCCAGCCGCGCCGCCGCGATCCGGACGCTGGCCCTGCTGGTCGCGCCGATGACCCCGCACCTCGCGGAGGAAGCCTGGGCGGAACTCGGCGAGACCGGCCTGATCGCCGCCGCGCCATGGCCGGAAACCGACCCCGCGCTGCTGGTCGACGACGAGGTTACCGTCGCGGTGCAGGTGCAGGGCAAGCTGCGCGACACCATCACCGTCGCGCGCGGGCTGGACAAGGCGGCGCTGGAGGCGCTGGCGCTCGCCGCGCCCAATGTCTCGCGCAGCCTCAATGGCGCCACTCCCAGAAAGGTGATCGTGGTGCCCGACCGCCTCGTGAATCTGGTGCTGTGATGCGCGCGCGTCTTCTGCTCGGTTTCGGCCTCATCGCCCTGACCACCGGCTGCGGCCTGCACCCGCTCTACCAGGGCGGCACCCGCAGCGCGGCGGCGCGGCAGCTCGCGGGGGTGGAGGTCGCGCCGATCCCCGGCAAGGCCGGCTGGCTGGTGCACAATGCCATTGTCGACCGGCTCGCGGCCGCGTCCGGGGGTACGCCGCGCTATCGGCTGACCGTCGTGCTGGAGGATTCGATCGAGGGCCTGGGCGTGCGGGCCAATGATACCGTGACGCGCGAGCGGCGGACGCTGCGCGCCCGCTATCAGCTGCACGCGCTCGATGCACCGAAGGATGCGCCGCCGCTGCTCGATGAAACCGCCAATGCCGACGCGGGGATCGACGTCGTCAGCAGCGAATATGCGACCGTCGCCGCCGAGGATACCGCGCTCGAACGGCTTGCCACGCTGATCGCCGACCGGATCATTGCACGCGTCTCGGTCGACGCGGCGCGCCGGGCGGAGCGGTGAAGGCCAATTTCGCCGGCATCGCCCGCGCGCTCGACGCGCCGCCCGAGGGCACACGCCTGTTCCTGCTCCACGGCCCCGACGAATCCGGCAGCAACGCACTGACCGCCCGCCTGGCCAGGGCGATGGGCGAGGCGACCAACCGCACCGATTTCTCCGGCGACCAGCTGGCGCGCGACCCCGCCGCCCTGGCCGATGCCGCCGCCGCGATCAGCCTGTTCGGCGACAGGAGCTGGATCCGCGTCGCACCGGCCGGCGAAGAGGTGTTGCCGGCCGTCGAGGCGCTGCTGCAATCCCCCGGCGCTGGCAATCCGGTGGTGATAATAGCCGGCGCGCTCAGGAAGACATCCAAGCTGCTGACCCGCTGCCTCGGCGATGACGCCGTGATGTGCTTTGCCAGCTATCCGCCCGAGGAGTGCGACGCGATCCAGATCGCCATCCAGGCGGCGCGGGAGCGCGGGCTCAGGCTCGATACCGGGATCGCGCGGCGGATCGTCGACCTGACCGGGGGCGACCGCGCGCTGATGAGCGGCGAGATCGAGAAGCTGGCGCTCTATCACGACGCATTGCCCGACCAGCCGGTGGACGCGACCCATGAGGCCCTCGACGCGCTGTCATCCGAGGTCGCCGACCAGAATGCGCCTGCGCTCGCCAGCATGGCATTGGCCGGGGAGGTGGACCAGCTGGTGGCCGAAATGAACCGGTTTCGCAATCTTGGCGGATCGCTTGCGGGCGTCGTGCGCATCGCCCTGCAAAAGGCGACCAATATCGCCGAAGTGCGCAGCGCCATGGACAATGGCCGCCAGAGCGGCGGCTTGCGCGTCAATGGGCGTCCGCTGTTCAATCGCGAGGCCGATGAGATGGGGCGGCTGGTCCGGCGCTGGAATGCCGAGACGATCAGGCGGGGCATCACGCGCCTCGCCGCCGCCGAACGGGCGAGCCGCACAGCCGGTGCCATAGGGGAGACGCTGATCGCGCAGGAACTGCTCGCCGTCGCGCGGCAGGCTGCGCGGGCACGGGTGAGTAGTTGACCACAAGGTCATCCGCGGAGCAGCCCCGCCTGCTCGGCATCGGCACGGCGGTGCCCGCCAACCAGATGCATGCGCTTTTCATCCGCTGGGCACTGGATGGCATTACCGATCCCCGCGAACGCGCCCTGTTCCAGCGGATGGCCGACCGCAGCGGCATCGAACAGCGCTGGATGGTGCTCCAGAACGAAACGGGCAAGTCGCCGGTCGATCCGGGCGGCTTCTATGGCGACGGCACGATGCCGGGCACGGGCGCACGCATGGCGCTCTATGCGGAAACCGCGCCGGCGCTCGCCATGGCCGCGATCAGCGATCTCAAGGCCCGGTGCCCGATCGACGGCATCACCCATCTGGTGGTGGCCAGCTGCACCGGCTTCACCGCGCCCGGCCTGGACCAGAAGATCGCCGCACTGCTCGGCCTGTCGCCACAGGTGGAGCGGCTGTTTGTGGGCTATATGGGTTGCTATGCGGCGATCACCGCGCTGCGCTCCGCATGGCATATCGTGCGGTCGCGGCCGGAGGCGAGGGTGCTGGTCGTCAGTACCGAGCTGTCCTCGCTCCACCTGCAGAATGAAGGGTCGGTCGATGCGCTCCTCGCCATGCTGCAGTTCGGCGACGGGGCGGCGGCCGCGCTGGTCGCGGGATCGGGCGCGGGCCTCGCGCTGACCGACAGCTTCTCGATGACTCTGCCCGGCACCGAGGATCTGATCCGCTGGGACATGACCGACAGCGGCTTTCTCATGCATCTCTCCGGCCAGGTGCCCACCCGCATCCGGCAGGCACTGGCCGACGACGCGTTACTGCCATTGCCCCCGGCCGAGATAGCCCATTGGGCCGTCCATGCCGGTGGCCGGTCGATCCTCGACGCGGTGGAGAGCGGCCTCGATCTTGCACCGGACGCGCTCGACGACAGCCGGGCGGTGCTGCGCGACTATGGCAATATGTCCTCGGCGACCCTGCTCTTCGTGCTGGCGCGCAAGCTTCGCGCCCGCGCGGAGGGGCCCGGCATCGCCATGGCCTTCGGTCCCGGCCTTGCCGTCGAGGGTCTCCGTTTCGACCGCGTGTGACGAGGGACGCGCCACTCATCATTGGCGCGGGGCCGGCAGGCGCCGCGGCGGCCATCCATCTGGCAAGCCAGGGCGCACCGCCGCTGGTGCTGGAGCGGACGCTGGAGGACACCGATCCCCTGTGCGGCGGTTTCCTGAGCTGGCGGACGCTCGACCGGCTCGCCGCACTCGACCTCGATACAGGCACGCTCGGCGGCACCCCGGTCGACCATGTCGCGATTTTCGCCGGCGATCGCCGCACCCGCACGGCGTTGCCGGGCACCGGCATGGGCGTGTCGCGGCGGCGGCTCGATGCCTTGCTGCGGGCGCGGGCGGACGCGGCAGGCGCCACCATCCGGCGTGGTGCCACGGTACGCGCCGTGGAGCAGGGGACGGTGCAGCTTGCCGATGGCGAGACGATCAGGCCGGGCGCGACCTTCCTCGCCACCGGCAAGCGTGATCTGCGCGGCCTTGCCCGCGATGCCCGCGTCCTTGCCGACCCGGAGATCGGCCTGCGCCTGCGCCTGCCGCCCGATGCGGCGCGCGAGCGCGCCATCGGCGGCGCGATCGAGCTGCATCTCTTCCCCGGCGGCTATCTTGGCCTGCTCGTGCAGGAGGATGGCAGCGCCAATGCCTGCATGGCGGTGCGCAAGAGCCTGCTGGCGCGCGCGAACGGCAGCGTACACCGGCTGCTCGCCATGCTGGCCGGCCGCAATGATGCGCTGGCCGAACGCCTGGCCGGCTGCGAGACGCTGCCGAGCGATGCGGTGGGACCGGTGCCCTATGGCTGGATCGCGCGGACCACACCGCCCGGCCTGTTCCGCATCGGCGACCAGGCCGCCTGCATCCCGTCCTTGGCAGGTGAAGGCATCGGCGTCGCCCTCGCCAGCGCCGAACGCGCGGCGTCCGCATGGGCCGAACATGGCGACGCCCGAGCCTATCAGCGCAGCATGGCCGCCACCGTCCAGCTCCCGGTGCGCATGGCCGCCCTCGCCCGCACCCTCGCCACCGCGTCGCCCGCCCTGTCGGCGATGATGCCCTATGTCATGCGCACCCCCGGCCTCGCCACCCTGCTGGCCCGCCTGACGCGGATTTAGGCCTCAACCGTCATCCCGGCGAAGGCGAGGATGACAACGATGGGTGGAAAGCGGGCTGGCGGCTTTTTTCCGAAGACGAGCATCAGCAGACATCGTGCGACGCGCTATCCCACCAAACTATTCGGCCACCGCAGCAGGTGCATCAGAGCATCTAAGTCGCCCCGATAATCGAAGGCATCCGGGGCCGTTGTTCGATAGGCCACCAGCCATTGTCCTCCGGCATAACAGAACAAATCAGCCTCAGATCGAACCGGCTGTTCTTTCCCGCCTAAATTTCCTGTGAACCGGAATACTGCTCTATGGCCCGGTTTTCTGAAAGATGAGAATGGCGAATCGATTTGTTCTAATGAGAGCAATTCGGCGTCAGGATGGGCTTGAGCAATCTCAACCTTCAGACCCTCCCAAACCTGAGTGCAGAGGTGCTGTCTGGCATCATCAATCACCGTTTGCGGCGAGCCGATAGATGTCAGTGGAGGCGCAGGGTATACGTAAACTGTTATTGCCACGCTCTCTTGGCCAGCAACTTTGTCGTAGCCAGCACTAACATCAGTCTTCTCCTGATTGTACTCCGTTATGGCGGTTCTTGTGAATTTGCCGAGAGCAACAGGAAACGTGAACCCGGTGGCCCGATGCACATAAGCCCCTGAAGGATTGAGTTTCTTCGGCTGATCGGGCGCTTGCGCCTGCGATCCACATGCAGCGAGCAAAACTGCCAGTGTGATTACGGCCCTTCGCATCCATTTTCCCCTTAGCCCACCTACTCTATGTAAGCGATGAACCAGTGTCTGCTTTCGGGCAAGACCGCTTCGCAAACTACTGGCGACAAATGGTCGAAACCCGCCATCGCATTCCTCCTGTCCTACACCTCCCGACCCGTGCAACATCTCTCTCGCGCGGCTCACCAGTCACCATGGCTCTTTCTCAAAGCCTGATGAAACGCCGCCATAGACCGGCAAGCGCCCGGTCACGCCCTTTCCGCCGAAATGAGGAAATTACTCCACCCCGTAACCTTCGTAACTTTCGGTGACCGAACGCAGGCCCCTGCACCCACCATTTCCCCATTGCAGCGCCGCGCAGTCAGCGCCATATTCCCGCCCATGGAAAAGATCCCGACGACCGACGCCGAATGGCGCGAGAAGCTCAACCCGGAGCAATATCATATCCTGCGGCAGGCGGGCACGGAGCCGGCCTGGACCGGCGCATTGAACGCCATGAAGGAGGCGGGCCTCTACCACTGCGCGGGGTGCGGCGCGCCACTGTTCGCGTCCGACACCAAATATGACAGCGGTTCCGGCTGGCCGAGCTTCTTCGCCCCGCTGGAGCAGCAAGCCGTGTCCGAGCATGTCGACACCGCCCATGGCCGGGTCCGCACCGAGGTGCGTTGCGCCCGCTGCGACGGGCATCTGGGCCATGTCTTCCCGGACGGGCCGCAACCGACCGGCCTGCGCTATTGCATGAACAGCGCCGCGCTTGATTTCGAACCCAAATCTTGACCCGCCGGTTCTTTACCCGCGGGGACTGGGGATTCATCGCCAGTAAAGCATAGCTGCGCTTTAGCGGAAAAGGCGTCTACGTCGACGCGCGGTGCGGCGCGCGCCGAATTGACGAGAGGGAATGCACCGCTTGAATCGGGTTCGCACATGGACGCAGCGTCTGCTGAAGATCGGACTGGCGGGATTCGCGGCCGCTCTGATCGCGCTGATCGTCGCCGTTATCATCGCGATGCAGTCGCTGCCGAGCTTTGAGTCGCTCAAAAGCTCGCCCAACGGCCAGATGATCCGCGTCCATGCCGCCGACGGCACGGTGATCGTCTCGCTCGGCCCGAGTTACGGTCGCTGGATGCCGATCGGTGAGGTTCCGCAGGTCATGGTCGATGCGATGGTGTCGACCGAGGACAAGCGGTTCTACATGCATCCGGGTGTCGACCCGATCGGCATGGTCCGCGCGACCTGGGTCGCCCTCGTCAATCGCGGCAGCGGCCGGCGCTGGCAGGGTGCGTCGACCATTACCCAGCAGGCCGCGCGCAACATCTTCCTGAACAATAATTACTCGTTCGGGCGCAAGCTGCGCGAGGTCATCCTGGCGCTGGCGCTCGAGCGCAAGTTCAGCAAGCGGCAGGTGCTCGAGCTGTA
>Ga0068858_100000950_pt1 | contig 29938 bp, 36 predicted proteins | sample KBSSwiS12_FD_66589 | JGI IMG/M metagenome (GOLD analysis project Ga0068858, IMG submission 66589) | Switchgrass rhizosphere microbial communities from Kellogg Biological Station, Michigan, USA - KBS Switchgrass S1-2 | ecosystem: Host-associated > Plants > Roots > Rhizosphere > Soil ... | reverse complement strand
CGGTTGCTCAGCCGCTCGTTGGCGGCTGCATTGCCCGTCGGGTCGGCATAGCCGAGCACCGAAACGACATAGCCCTTGTGGGTCTTCGCGCTGCTCGCGAGCCCAAGCAGGTCCTGCTTCGCCTGGGGAGAAATCGCCGCGCTTCCAACCTTGAAATAAACGACTTTCTCGGCGCGGATGTCCCATTGGCCCATCTTGGAATAGGCGCCTCGAAGCTCGGCTTCGCGACGCGCGGTTTCCTGGACGCCCGCCTGGATCTGCGCCGCCGTCTTGTAGTCCTTTGCCTTGTAGTCAATTTCCGTCGCCACGAGCTGACCGGATGAGCTGTCGACGTCGACGACCACCGGCAGTCCGGGAATCACGGCCGTCAGCGGGACGGTTTCCTTGTTGCCGTTGAATGCGCCGGAGATGGAACGGACCCGGGTCCCGGGCGGTACAACGATGGTCTGGTCGCCCTGGGGAGTCTTGAGCGTCAGCCGGCCGTGCTGGTTGGTCACGACAATCCCCTGCATCTCCTGGCTTTGGGCAAACGCCGGCGTTGCAAGCAGCGTCATGGAGAGGGCTCCGGCAAGCAAGCATCGGCCCGATCGCTCGATCAATTTCACGCTCCGTCCTTCCCTTCGCATCTCGGGGATTTAGCCGAGTATGTGTCGGGGGCGGGTGACCACCATCGGGTAAAACCCGCGCAAACCGGCTTCAGGCGAGCGCGCGGTAAAAGCGGGCGACGAGCTCCTCGACCACGATCATCACGACGACGACGATGATCAGCCACACGATGCCGTGGTAGATGCCGTGGAACTGGACCAGGTCGCCGAACGCCAGCGACAGCGCCTCGAGGATCACGAACTTGGATCCGAACAGGATGATCCAGGCAACGAAGAACTTCAGGGCCTTCCAGGCGAAGCCCGTCTTCCCGGCGAAAAGAGCGAGCACGCGATGCTCCGCGATGATCGTCCATTTGAGCAGCAACTGGAGCAGCACCGACGCGAGGACGAGCGTCGTGAAGTCGTACACATGCACCTTGTCCGAATATTCGTTGAACAGGCCGAGGATGACGAGGTCGATCAGCGCGCCGGTGTAATAGCGTGCGAACGTGCGCTGCCGGTCGATTGGCCCAAGCGCCTCGATTGGCATCAGCGCTGCGCTGTTTGCGTCCATATCGTGCCCCGAAGGCGAGGGTGCAGGCCGGCTACTGGTGGACCGTCGTCGTCGTCGTGGTGGAGGTCGTCGGGTCCGGCACGGTCACATAGACGACCGTGTCGCCTTCATACTGAGGCTGGTACCAGGCGCCGCCGCACGAATAATATGTGTAGCTCGCATAAGGGTACGGCGAGCATCCATAGGACGGTAGCGCATAATAGGCGCTCCCGTAGGCCGCTGCAGCCAATCCGGCGACGGCGCCGATCGCGATGCCTGCACCGATCGGATAGTCGCCCCAGCCATTCCAGCCGCCATAGCCACCGCCCCAGTTGCCGTTGCCGACATTTACGCTGTTGCCAATGTTGATGTTGCCATTGTTGACTCTGTTGCCGCCGCCCGGCCGAGCGCCACCGACGCTGCCGACTCCGCCGACACCACCAACGCCGCCGGCACCGCCGACACCACCAACGCCGCCGACACCGCCTGGACGGCCAGCACCGCCGACTCCCCCAACGCCGCCAACTCCGCCTGGACGGCCGGCACCGCCGACTCCCCCGACGCCGCCGGCACCGCCAACGCCGCCAGGCCGACCCGCGCTACCGAAACCGCCGCGGCCGCCGGCACCGCCGGCGGGTCGCGTGCTCGGACGGCTGTAGCCACCCGACGGGCGACTGAAGCTGCCATTGCGGCTGAAGCCCGATCCCCCAACGCCGCCGCGATTGAAGCTGCCGCCTCGGCCCATGCTGCTGGAACCGCCACCGCGGAAGCCGCCTCCGCCGCCCCCGCCGCGGCTGAAACCGCCGCCACCGCCGCCACGGCCCCCACCGCCGCCGCCACGGCCCCCACCGCCGCCGCCACGCCCTCCGCGGGCGTCGGCTTCCTGGACTGTGAATGCGGCGAGGCTCAGGAACGCCGTGAGCATGCCGATGGTAAAGGTCTTGCCACGCATCTTACTTTTCCATTCCCTTGAAGTTCGCCAGCGCGATCCGTTTGGCATTAGCGTCGGGAACGAAGGCGAAATCCGAATCCGAGAAAGTCGGGTTCAACTGCCAGTCCAGGCGCGCAATGAAGGTCGGCCTGGCCGCATCGGTCCGATCGACGATCACCAGCTTGCGCGGAAGCGGCTGGTCGCCCTGCTGGATCCAGACCTCCCAATCGACGTCGGACTCGCGGTAGGCATAATGGTCCGTCGCAACCCCATCGACGGTCGCGGCGCCGAGGCTGTATGCGGACTTCATCGCGCGGAGACGGTCCGCGCTCTCGCCATCGCCCCAGCGGAACAGGTCCTCGAGCGGGAGCGCGATGCCGTAATTCTTGTAGATCGCATTCAGCGCTTCGCGATTGGTCGGCGGCGCCGGAACGCTCGCGTAGAAGCCCAGGCTGGGCGAATAAACGGTGAAGGTTTTGCCGTCGTAGATGAAGCGGCGATTCTTGATGTCGCTCGAATAGTCGATGACGAATCCCGGCCTGCGCACCTTGTACTGGGTGACCCCATCGAGCTGGATGCGCTGGTCGTCGCCGGTGACCACATCGAGGCTGCCCTTTGATGTGATTGCCAGCGTCTGCGCGCTTGTCAGGAACGCGCTCATCTTCTTGAGCGCGTCGATCGCAGCGGGTTCGACTACGCCTTCCTTTGCGACCGGACTTGTCGCCGCGCCCCGCAGGCCCGCAGTGGAGCGCGCCTGCGCAAAGGCATTGCTTCCCGTGGCCAGCGCCACGCTCAGGCCGAGGGCCAGTGCCCCGCGGTACAGCCTACTCATTTGATTCTCCGACGCTGTGTCACTTGCCGGGCCTAGGCCGCGGTCGGCTGAGCTTTCATCCGGCTATTCCCTAGGAACGACGCGTGCCGTTCCGGATGTCCGGGAATGAGCGCGAAAGCGCCAAGGCCTTCGCGGGGACAGATCGGCGGTGCTGTGGGTTTACCCTAATTGGCCCGCACGATTGCGCCCCTAGGAAATAAACCATGTCACGTGGACGATTTGATGTATTTTCTCTCAGCATCGGGGTGGCGGGGTCAGTGGCGGCAGGTCTTCAAAACGCGGACAACATGCGGGCTGGTGAACAATGACCAGCCCCATCCGGCGGATACTCATTGTCGATGATCACGACGCGGTAAGGCGCGGCGTGCGCCAGCTGCTCGAGACCAAGCCCTATTACCAGGTAGTCGGCGAAGCGTCGGACGGCCGATCGGCGCTCGCGCTCGCGAAGGAGACTCGGCCCGACATCGCGATTCTCGATTTTTCTCTTCCCGGGCTCAACGGGCTGGATCTTTCGCATGCCCTGAAGCGCGAGTTCCCCCGCATCGAGATCCTCCTCTACACGATGCACGACCGCGAAGAGATCATCATGGACGTGCTTCGCGCGGGCGTGCGCGGACTCGTGTTGAAGTCCGATGCCGAAAAGCATCTGATCGCCGCGCTAGATGCGCTGTCGATCCGCCGGCCCTATTTTTCAGGCGCGATATCCGACGCGCTGCTCGATCAGTTCCTCGGGAGCCGGCCGCACCCAGTTGCAAGCAGCCTGACCCATCGCGAGCGCGAAGTTGTCCAGCAGGTGGCCGAAGGCCGCATCAACAAGGAGATCGCCGTAACGCTGCACATCAGCGTCAAGACGGTCGAGACGCACCGGGCGAGCGCGATGCGCAAACTGAAGCTCAGGACCACTGCGGACCTCGTCCGGTATGCGGTCAGGAATCAGCTGATTCAGGCGTAGCGATCGACGGTATCAGGCGTCGTAGGGCACGATCGCCGAAATCTTCGTCCCTGGTTTTGCGTTACCGATGCGAAACTCCCCGCCCAGGCGCTCCACGCGGAACCGCATGCCCTCCACACCTACGCCGCCGTTGAGGGCGAGACGCTCCGGAGACGGCATGCCGATCCCATTGTCGGCGATGGTGAGCTCGAGATTCTTCTCGCGCGACACCAGCCGTATCGAAATGTGCGAGGCATGCGCATAGCGATGAACGTTGACCAGCGCTTCCTGCGCTACCCGAAGGAGGGCAAGTGAAGAGGCTCGGCTCGGCTCGTGCCGGCGCCCAATCGCCTTGAAATCAACCTGGCAGCCGGTCCGCTTGCCGAAGCCGGTCGCCAGCGACTTCAGCGCGGAAGCGAGTCCGGACGCGTGCAATCCCGCCGGATGGTTGAGAAATGCAAGGGATCGGATTTCCTGCCCGATCAGCGAAGCCATACCCTGGATCTCGCCGACCAGCTCTTCCTGTTCGCCGCCCTTCTGAGCCTCGCCGAGGCGCGCCAGGCTGAGTTGAAGTGCAAGCAACAGCTGTCCCGCGGAATCATGGAGCTCTTGTCCGATCCGCTGGCGCTCGTCCTCGCGCTGCTTCAACAGCTCCTGAAAGATCTGCTCGCGGGTGAACTCGATGACCTCCGAGGGAGAACCCCATTCGAAAAGCCATTCATCGACCGAGATCTTCTTGGGTGAGAGCGGTGATGGATTCCCGTTCTGGAGCATGAGATTCGCTTCGGTCCGCGAGACTTCATGTCGCTCGAGAAAGGAACCCAGACTCTTCATGTCGGTGTTGCTCGATTTCCACTCTAACTCGCCGGGAAAGCGGCCCCAGTCGCCGGATTTGTAACATAAGTTAGAATAAAGACAAATTCGTGACCTGCGATGCTAACTTTAAGCGGATTTTTGCGCTTGGAAAATCAATGGAATCCCCGATGAACTTCCGAGGGCAAATGCGGATAAGCGGACTGCGTTAGCCAGCGTTTCGGGCGGCCCCGAACGACCGATCTCGATCCGCCTGCCAACGGCTCTAACTGTGGCAGATTTACATCACCGCGAGCGACCCTCGGGAAAAACCCCGATTACTCCGCTTCCTGTCGTCGTCGATTTTGTCTGTCCCTGGTGGGCCCTTCCCGCTGGCTCGTCTGGGAAAAGGAGATCGAGATGCGCAAATACCTGCTTTCCGCGAGTGCCGCACTGGTATTCGCAACGCCGGCCGTCGCCAGGGATAATGGCGGCTATGTCGGCGTCGATGCCGGTGTCGTTTGGCCCAACAGCCAGGACATCTTCGGTTCGGCCACCTTCACCGGACCGTTCATCTGCAACGCGGTCCCGCCCGCGACCTGCACGGCCCCAGCCGCCATAACCAATGCGCAGGTGGGCCAGGTCCACCGTGGCGGCGGCCTCGATTTGGACCTGTTCGGCGGATACGATTTCGGCATGTTCAGGCTCGAAGGGCAGCTCGGCTACATGCACTCGCACGCCAAGCATGCGACCTTCACCAATGCCTTCATCAACGCCGTGAATGCGGCGACGGGCAATGCGTACACGACTGCGACCGAGTTCGACATCGACAACACGTCGCACCTCTGGGACCTGATGCTCAACGGCTGGCTCGACTTCGGCGGCCAAGGAGGAATCGGCGGCGGCGTCGGCGCCGGTCTCGGTTATGCGAGCGTCGACCAGTTCGGCTCCAGCGACAGCAAGTTCGCGTGGCAGCTGCTCGCGCAGGCCTATTATCCGATCAGTTCCAATTTCGATATTGGGCTGAAGTATCGTTACTTCCACGCGGGCGAGAGCACGGGAACGCAGACGTTCACTGCCAACCGCGCCACGGTCTGCAACGCGCTTCCGCCGAACGAGTGCGGATCCGGAACGCTGAGCTTCACGGACAGCAGCCGCTGGACGTCGCACAGCATCCTTCTCACGGCCCAGTATAATTTCGGCCATGAGGAAGCGCTGCCGCCGCCGCCTCCACCGCCGCCGCCTCCGCCGCCGCCTCCGGCAACGCAGACTTGCCCCGACGGCTCGGTGATCGAAATGACGGCCACCTGCCCGGCGCCACCGCCGCCACCGCCACCGCCGCCGCCTCCCCCGGCACAACGCGGCGACTGACGGCCCGATCGAGGGCAACTGATTGGGCCAGGAGTGACCCCTTGCACGCAAGGGGTCACTCTTCTTTTGTGCTTCCGCCCGCCCCACTTCCGGGCAAGACGAGCATCATCATTCCAACCGCGAACGCGCACGCGGTCCCGAACTGAATCACGCGTGACAGCCAGATCCCGGATCCCGAAGACCCTGGCGCAATCGCGAGGCTGAACATCACCACGACCTGGTTGAGCGTGATCAGCGCGACGGCCTTGCGCGGCCCGCCGTTGGTGATCGGAATTGCAAAGACGAACCCGACGAGCAGGCTGATCAGGGTCAGCGCAACCAGCGACGGCGCAATCTCCAGCACCCCATAGCAAAGCAGCGCGATCAAGCCGCCGACCAGATTGCCGATCAGCATGCCAAGCCCCTGAACCGCGCCGCGCCTCGGGTCGAAGTTCACGACCAGCAACACGGTCGCGATCAGCACCGGCAATGCGTCGGTCAATCCGAACAACAGGAAGATCAGCATCATCGGAAGGACGATGGCCGTGCCCGCAACGGCAACGCGAATCGGCTGGCTGGAAGTTGCGGCGCCTGCACCAGCCGCCGCTTCAACCAGGCGAGGCCACAGGCCATGCGCCAGCCATGTAACGACCACTGCGACGATCATGCCCCGACCGAAGGCCGTCGGCAGCAGCGCGCCCTGGTCGGGAGAAACCATGGTCACGACCGGGATGGTCGAGAAAGAGACCAGGACCAGCAGCAGCGGGAAGAAGGCTCGTCCCGCGGCAATCGTCGCGAACGACATGAAGATCACGAGCCCGATCGTGCCGAACAGGACTGCTGGCACGTCGAGCAACAGGGCGGAAACGCCGAAAGCCGTGAACGCTCCGGCGAACTGCACGAAGATAAGCGCGATGCCCGCCTTGACGGGCAGGGGGCCTGGAAGACTCGCGAGGAGCATCGCCGCAAGCACGGGCGCCAGGAACGTCGGGTACCATCCTAGCGACTCGCAAACCAAGAAACTCGCGGCGACTCCGAACGCGATTCGAAGCACTGGATCCAGGCGTGCCCGCGCCGCATCGTCAGGCAATGCCCGGATTTGAGCAGGCGGCAAGGCCCTACCTCAGGTAGCTCAGCAGGCTGATCACCTTGATCCACAAGCGCCCGATCGGATTCAGCACCGAGTGCTTGCTCGTGAACACGATGACATTGGCCTGCGCGCCGCTTCGCCCGAGCACGATCTCGGCTGCGTTTGAATCGGTCGGGAGCAACTGGACGCGGACCGGAAAGCGCTGGGGCTCGCGCAACCATCCCTGATCGGGCGGAATATCGGGCAACTGGCCGGTCGGCGTCTGGTCGCTTTGCTGGATGCCAAAGCCGATGCTGTGAACTCGAGCCGGGAACAATTTGCCCGGACGGACATCCAGAGCGACGGTCACGTCGTCGCCGGCGCGGATGTTCCCGAGCTGGTTCTCGCGCATGTCGGCCGAGATCCAGCGGGGACCGTCGGCGAGGAAGCTCAGCAGCGGCTGGCCCTTCGAGACATACTGGCCGCGGGTCAGGAGGAGGTTGGTCACGATGCCGTCCGCGGCGGCGACGACAATCGTGTTCTTCAGGTCGAGCTTCGCCTGGTTGACTGCTTCCACCGCCTGGCGAACCTTCGAGTTGGAGTATCCCGGCTCACCGAGATTGGCCCGGGCACGCTTGAGGTCGGCCTCGGATTTTTCGACGTCGGCTTTCGACTTGCCGATTTCGGCGACGGCCCGGATCTCGTTCGTCTTGGGCAAGGCTCGCTGAGCGACCAGGTCGGTGACGATCTTGCCGAGCTTGCGAGTTGCATCGAGATCGACGCGGCGCTTGGTCACGTCAGCGCTGCTCGCGGTCACGTCGGCCTCAGCTACCTGGGCATCCTGAAGCGCCGCGACGAGATTCGCCCGAGCCGCCGACAAGGCGATCTCGAAAGGCTCAGGATCGATTCGAAAGATCACTTGCCCCTTGGTGACGTGGCTGTTCTCCTTCGCTTCCACCGAGATGACCCGGCCGGAAACCTCAGGAGCAATCTGCACCAGGAAAGTGTCGACACGCGCGTGCGACGTGTACGGCGTGAATCGATCGGACAGGACCGTGTAGCTGAACAGTATCAGCAGCAGCGCAAGCACGATCAGGATGATCGTTCGGACCGGACTGCGCTTAGGGACCGGAGGCGGCGGTGCGTCGCTCACTGGCGCAGGATCGTCGGTTTGGCGGCTGCAGAGGCGCTGGCCGAGGCCTTACCCCACGAGCCGCCGAGAGCTCGGTAAAGGCTGACCACCGACCGGTATCGGTCGCCTCGGGCCTGAGTGAGCGAAAGCTGGGCGTCGAACAGGCCGCGCTCCGTGTCCAGCACCTCGATGTAATCAGAATAGCCGTTGTCGTAACGAAGCTTCGCGAGGCGCACGCCCTCGGCGAGCGATTGCACACGGCGCTCAAGCGTCTGCTCCAGTTCCTCGGAGTGGCGCAGGCCTGCCAACGAATCGTCGACGTCCTGAAACGCCTTCCGGATCACATTCTGATAGGCAGCCAGCGACTGATCCCGCCTTGCCTCGGCCTGCCTGTTCGCCGCAGCGATCCCCCCTCCGGTGAAGATCGGACCGGCAACATCTCCGGTGAACGACCAGGTGCGTGCCGAGCCGCTGAACAGCTGTCCGAGCGCCTTGCTTGCGAATCCCGCAAGGCCGGTCAGCGATATGCGGGGAAAATATTGGGCACGGGCAGCGCCGATGAGCGCGTTCGAAGCGACGAGCTGCTGTTCCGCCTGCAGGATGTCGGGGCGGCGAGTCAGCAACTCCGACGGAAGGCCGCCGGGAATTCGCGGCAATCCCAACGCCGCGAGGTCGCCCGTGCGCGCGACGGGGCCGGGGTTCCTTCCGACGAGGACGGAAAGCGCATCTTCCTGGGTCGCAATTGCCTGCTTGAGATCGGGCAATGTTGCGAGCGTGGCCTGATATTCGGCGATGGCCTGGGTCATCGTGAAGTCGGAGATGTAGCCATGCGCCAATTGCGCGCGGAACAGGTCGACCCACTGGCGGCGACCCTCGACGTTGGCCTGTGCAATCCGAAGCTGCTCGTCGAGATCGAGCAAGGTCACGTAGCCCGTGATGACCGATGAAATCAGCGTCAGGACCACGCCTCGACGCGCTTCTTCGGTCGCGAGCAGATTGGCCTGCGCAGCCTCGGTTTCGCGGTGGATACGGCCCCAGAGGTCGAGCTCCCAACTGGCGGTGAGGATCGCCGAGAAGTCGGAGCTTACCGGCTTGACGAAACCCGGGATCACCTCTTCGCTTCCGCGCGAATGCGTCGCGCTGAGATCGTAGCCGACGTGCGGGAACGCCTGCGACCGCGTTCCGGCGACGATCGCCGCGAACTCATCGACCCGCGCGGTCGCGATCTTCAGGTCGCCATTGTTCGCGAGTGCTTCCTGGACGAGCCGGTTGAGGCGAGGATCGCCGAGCTCTGACCACCACGAGCCGGCATCGGCCGCCGCGAGCGGCGCGGCCGTGCTGTTCCGATAGGCCGCCGGTATGTCGAGTGCCGGCCGGACGTAGTTCGGGCCTTGGACGCACGCTCCCAGCAAGCACAGGCCGATCGCGGCGGTAGTGCGCGAACCGCGGCGAAGCCCCTCACTCAGCCAGCCGCGATTCACGCATCCCGCTCCTTTCCCCTCGCGTCCCTCAGCGCCGCGTCACTTTGCGACGTCCGGAACGACAACGGAGTCTGCTGGAATCGCGGGAGGAAAGAATGCGGAGAATCCGCAGGACCGATGGGGGATTACCCTCGGCTGCCGCTCGGCCAATGTCCGGTATGGGTTTGGCCGGAATGAGCTCATGATTGCCAATTCGGGTCAGCCTGTCGGCGAACGCGGTATTTGGCGGAGCTATCTCCGGTACCGGTACGAAGTCCTATTCTACGCGCTGCTCGGGACGCTGCTTGTGATACCCGTCGCCACCACGTTCGGGCTTCCTGCGACATTCCTCAAGGTGCTGCTCTGGTCATGCCTGCTTGCGGCGGTGATGCCCAATGCGACCAGGCGGAGCCGCCACGTCATCTTGGCGGCGATCCTGCTCCTCGCGATTGCGACCGTTGGGTCGGAGCAGCGTTATCTGCCGGTAAACCCGGCGCTGGTGCTCGTCGCCGTCAGTCTTGTCGGGCTGGCATCGGCCGGCGGAGCGCTCCGCTTTGCGATCGGCGCGAAGACCGTCAGCTCGGCAGTGCTTCATGCCGTGCTGAGCACGTATCTACTTGCCGGACTGTTCTTCGGGCAGATCTACTGGTCGATCGAGCGAATAAGCCCGGGCAGCCTTATCGGCCCCGACCCGGTGACGGAGCAGACCGCCGTCTATTACAGCTTCGTCACGCTCGCGACGCTGGGATATGGCGATTTCCTCCCGCGGACCGACCTCGTCCGCGGCGTCGCGACGTTCGAGGTGATCGGCGGCCAGCTGTTCCTCGCGGTCCTCGTCGCTCGGCTGATCAGCGCGTTCAGCCGCCCTTGATTGGCTCAGGCGGGAGTCTCTTCCACCCATTCAAGGAACAGCACATAGCCCACGGCGAGGAGCACTGCACCGACGAACAAGCCGATCAGTCCGTATGCTATTACTCCGCCGATGACGCCGAGTAGGATGACGGGCATCGGGACTTCGAGTCCCCGGCCGATCATGAGGGGCTTCAGGACGGCGTCGCTGAGCCCGCCGATGATTTCCCACACGGTGAATATGATGGCCACCGTCATGCTCTGATGCGAGAATGCCCAGATGAGAGCGGGCAAGGTCACGATCACCACGGGGACCTGAAGCACTCCAAACACCATCGCCACCAGCGACAGGATTCCCGCGCCGGGCACGCCAATGGCGAAGAAGCCGATTCCGCACAGGAGCGCCTGAACGAATGCAACGCCAATCACGCCGTTCGCAACCGATCGAACGGTCGCGCCGATCACCGTCATATAATGTTCGGCCCTTGCGCGCGTACCCGTCACACGTGCGAAGATCGATGTGACGAAGGCACGCGCCCTTTCCGAATAGGCAAGCGTGATCGCAGCGAAGATCACGGCGACCAGCAACGCGAGAACGGCCCCCAACATTCCCCCCGCGACGCCGAGCAGCCACTTGGTGAAACTGGAGAGTTGCGAGGAGAAGCTGGCGAGGAATGCGGGCATGTCGTGCGATGCCTGGACCCAGGCGCGATGGATCTTCGGCCCGGCGAAAGGCACTTGCTGCACGACCGCCGGCGGCGGCGGAATCTTTTGCTCGCCGCTCTGCAAACGATGGACCAGCGAGGGAATCGAGCTTGCCGCGCTGATCGCGGCAAATGCCGTCGGCACCAGGATGAGCATCCCAAGGCCCAGACCGATAATGGTCGCGGAAAGCCGGCCGCTCATCCCCCGGCGCAGAAGGCGCCGATGGACCGGATAGAAGCAGATCACCAGGATGATGGTCCAAAGGAGAAGCCCGATGAACGGGACAAGCAACCTGACGCAGAGCGTAATGAGGACACCCAACAGCAACAATGGCAGCAGGATTTCAATCAGCCGACCGACGGAAAATCTGGTGTCTTCGTGCAAGTGGCGCCCTTTTCGACCCCACGAACAACCACTGCGCCGACCGAAATCAAATCAGGACTAATGCCCATGGGATCCTCAGCGGATCGCGATCGGGATTTGCCACCGGTCGCGCCGATTGTGCGACTGCGCTAGACTTCCCGGGCCGAATCGCGCCGAATGACAGGCGACGAATTGACGCGTCCGACAGATAAACAAGGCACACGCAACGCGCGAACTCATGCGCAGGCGGGCTCGATCAAAGCTCGCCCCGCGATGTTCGGCGGTGCCGACGAGGACGTTTGCGAGCCGCGCGATGCTCGGCAGCCGGAGTCTACGACCGACGAAATGAGAAGTCTCGCGCGTGAGCTCTCAGCGCTGGTCTCGAGGGTCGAACGCGAATGCCTCGAGCATCGCATCGTAAGCTCGGGCACTGCTAACGAAGTGCATGAACTCGCCGAGCGGGCCTGTCAGATCCTGGATCAGTGCCGATAACCGCGCGGGCGGTCAGCGCATCAGTTTCTGCGTGAGCGCAGCCCCTCGCTCCGCTGCAGCCTTGGCGTTTAGCAGATGCGTGCGGCTTTCCTGGTCGGAAGCCGGGACGAGTTCCAATTGCTGCTCGAAGATCGCGACGAGCGCCGTAAAATCGTCATGGATAGAAGAGATGGATTGAGTCGATCCATCAAGCTCCTTGGCACCCGTCGGCGGCAGGCTACCATTCGGCATCTTACAACACCCTTCTCACTCGCGGCGCGAATCGTCGTCTCGAATACGCAACGATTCGGTCCGTCGTCCAGACACCAAAGAACAGTGTCTCATTCCAATACTGAACGAGCGCCGAACGACGCTCCTCAAGCATTTCACCCATGATAGATGCGCTTCCTTACCCAAACATGCAGGCGGCCCTGCAGCTGCGACTACCGATCCTCCGTCGGGGCAATCCCGGATGGTGGTTTCGACTCGGCTCGGACACCGATTCCCAGCTTCGATTGCGAAAGCCCATGCCAATTCGCCAGAGACCCCTCAGCAGGCGGCGACAGCGCGCACAAATTGCGCGCATCGCGTTGGCTGTCGCGCTCGCGCTCATGCTGGCGCCGCCCGAAGGTCGGCCCGCGGTCAAGTTCGCGCAGTCTGGCTCGGGGAATGCGATCGCAGCTGCCGCCTCATTGAGATTTGAAATGGACGCATGTGGAAGCCTGGCGCGCGTCGGCGGCGGCCGATCGCTGGTCAAAGAGAGCAGCAGTCGCGAGGCTGAGCCCCCTGACCCCGAGGATGACGATGATGCCTGGGGCTTTGCATGGGGCATGTCCGACGGCGCGACCGCGTTCGCCGAACAATGGCTGTTGCAGCATCCGCAAGTGGCGATCGTCACCGACGCGATCGACCGGTCCTGCGGCGATCCGGAACTTGATCCCTACAGCGGCGACAGCGCACAATTTGCGTGACGCAATCTAAGCCGCAGCCACTCGCGCAATGGGCGCGAGACCATGGCTTCGGGGTAATCCCGGATTGTCCTGCTCTTAAGCCGGAGTGAGTCTCAGGGTTACCCGACAGACCCATGGAGACGAGCGATGGTTCGAAGGCGGATTCATCTCGATAACCGAGCGACGTACAACGCACTCATGGCCAAGCGATGCCTCCAGGCTGCAGCTCGCCTGTCGCGCGAAATCAGCGCCACTCAAGATCCAAACAGGCGCGAGGAACTGCGTCGCAGGGTCCGCGAGCATTACGTACAATCGCGGATTCACCGCAGGATCGCGCGAGAGCTCGCGGGCCGTCAGTCATACCGGTTGAGGCTGCCTCGCCGGTCCGGCAGGCTATTTTGATCATGACGGACCGTGTCTTGCGCGCGCAGCGCGATGTCCTCTCATCGCGGCGATCGGCGCTTCAACGCCTTGGTCAGGATAAACCCCGATTTTTCTTGGGCCGGGCGTCGTCCAATCTTGGTTCGGACGGTGGGACGGTTTCAACTTCCACTTTCCTGGCCGCGCTGAGACGTCCCCCTCTTCACACGGCCAACACCCGGCCCGGTGGTACCTCAGTACTGCCGGGCCGCTGCATTTCCGGCCGAGCTCCGGGTGGGCATTGCGGCGGTGCCTATTTCTCGTTGAGGGAGGCGATCCATCGAGCCGGGTTGCGCGCGCGGCAGCGGCGAAACCTGCAGCGCTGGCGATCGAGCAAAGATTAGGGGAAAGCCCTAGCGACCGTGGAGCGGAATCCACCGCAAAACGAAAGGGACGGGACTAGCAACAGTCCCCCCGTCGCCACAGCACTAACCCTGATAACCGCCCCCTGGTTCAATACCTAACGTCGATCCGGAGGGATGCCGCAACGGTATCCCCTGGTAGGTCGGTAGTGTGGATCAGGGCAAAGGGACATTCCTGCATCATGGAGTTTCGGATTCACGGCGGCGCGTGGTCGGCCGCAAACATGGTCCGCGTACTTCGCTCGAGGAAACGGTTGCAGGCATGGCCCTCGGCGCCGCGGGGTTCGGCATCGGAACGACATGCTTTCTGGTCGTGCCTAGCAGCGTGACCGCATTGATGACGGCCACGGCGGTCCCGATAGCATTCTCTCTCATTTTCTTCCGGGCCCGCAGCTAGGAACGGTGAGGGACACAGATGCTGGCCAACGACATTGCGAAGGGGTGCCAATCTCGCGACGGCGTGCTAGCCGCGACGGTCACGAAAGACACTAACAGGGTAAACGTTTTGGAACCGTGGACACTTACTCCGGGACTGGATGAAACATCGCGTTGGGCATTCATCGTCGGCGCGCCGCGCTGCGGCACGACCGCCATGTCGGAATATCTCCGTGCCCATCCGGAAGTGTGCTTCTCGACGCCCAAGGAGCCGCATTATTTCCTGATGCACGACTTGCGCGGGCGCGAGCCGGCTGAGCTGCGCGACGTCGTGCGAAAGAAGTATCTCGACCCTTACTTCCCGGAGCGTGACCGCAACGCGTTGTTCGCCGAGGGTTCGGTGAGCTATTTCTACGCGCCCGAGCATCTCGAGCCGATCCTGAAGCTGTGGCCGCGGGCAAAATTCCTGATCGCGGTTCGAAACCCGCTCGAGCTGGTCCCGTCGCTTCACCAGCGGGTGTTCTACAATGGCGACGACGACGTTCGCGATTTCGACCGCGCCTGGGACTTGGTGCCCGAAAGGCGCGCCGGGCGGAACATCCCGCGCAGCTGCCTCGAGCCGCGCTTCCTCGATTATTGGGAGGCCGGTTTCCTCGGCCAACATCTCGAGAAGTTCTTCAGCCTGGTCGATCGCGAGCGGTGCCTCGTCACCGTCTTTGACGATTTCAAGGCAGACCCCGGTCGGGAGTATCGCCGAGTGCTCGAGTTCCTCGACCTAGAGGATGATGGACGAACGGACTTCGAGCGGCACGCCGAAAGCAAGGATTCGCGTTATGCCTGGCTTCACCGGCTGATGAAGCGGCCGCCGCGTTCATTGCTGTTCCTGTTCGACAACGAGGACCGCGCTGTGCTCGAGGCCGGGGCGGGCGAACCCGGCCCCTTGCTCCAGAAGATCATGGCGGTGCGCACCAGGATCATCCACTGGAACCGCATTCCGGCGGGCAAGCCCAAGGTCGGCGAGCGCGTGCTCAACGAGATGCGCGAAATGTATCGCGATGACGTCGCGCACCTGTCGCAGCTGCTCGGCCGCGACCTCAGTCACTGGGTCGCGCGCTAGACGATCTGCACTTCGCCGCATCCGCGGTTGGCGGGAACGGCGACGTCCATCTTCTTGGGCCGAGGCAGGTTCAGGGCGGCCATGATCTCGACGAACTCGTCGATGGTCTTCCCGCCGCCGAGCCGAGGGTTGCGTGCTTTTTCCTGCGCGACGCTACTGACATGCCGCTGGTTATAGTCGTGCCCGGGATAAACGAGCGTTTCGTCGCCGAGCGCGAAGATCTTCTCGTGGACCGAGCGGTAGAGCGTCGCTGCGTCGCCGTTCTGGAAATCAGTGCGCCCGCAGCCTTCGATCAACAGCGCGTCACCGGTGAAGACACGGGCGGCGTTCGCGCTTTCGATGACATAGCAGTGATGGTCGTCGGTGTGGCCCGGCGTATGAAGCGGGCGGAGCAGCAGGCCGCCAATCGGAACCGGCGATCCCTCGGCGATCGTGAAATCGACGAAATCGGCCCCGCTCGCCGCGGGAAAGCCGGCCTTCGATCCCGACAGCGCGCGCAGCCGGCCCGCACCGGTCACGTGGTCGGCATGGATATGCGTTTCGATCGTGCATGCGATCGTCAGGCCAAGGTCCCGGATGAGGCCGAGGTCGCGCTCCACCGTTTCCAGCACAGGGTCAATCAGCGCCGCCTGGCCGGTCTCCTCGCAGGCGAGCAGGTAGGTGTAGGTCGACGAGACCGGCTCGAACAACTGGCGGAAGATCATTCGTGAACCCTTGCCCGGTTCGGCCAATCTAACGCATCGGCAGGGTTCTGAACATTTGCGTTTGTGCGGAGACCGGCGCGATCCGCCGCCAGGCCGAGTGCAAGTTGTCTAGGCTGATGCAACGACGCGGCCGACACATTCGCCAAAGCCGATCCGCACCTCACCGTCGCGTTCGCACCAGGCCTTCAAGGTGACCTCGTCCCCATCCTCGAGGAAGCTGCGCGATTCGCCGCTTGGGAGCTGCACCGGCTGCTTGCCGCCATGGCTGATCTCCAGCATCGAGCCGAGCCCTCCGGCACTGTCGGTCGACAGCGTGCCGGTGCCGATGAGGTCGCCGGGCTGAAGGTTGCATCCGTTCGAGCTGTGATGTGCCACAATCTGCGCGGCGCTCCAGTACATCGCCGCGTCTGCCGAGCCGCGGGACAGGATGTGCGGCGCAAGGCCGGCCGCCCGCATCTGCTCGGTCGTCAGCGTGACCTCGAGCTGGATCGCGAGCCCGCCGCTTTCGCGGTCCGCGGGATCATCAAGATAGGGCAGGGGTTGAGGATCGCCCTGTGGCCGCGCGGGCATCGGCTTGCGGAACGGCTCGAGGGCCTGCGGGCTGACCACCCAAGGGCTGACGCTGGTCAGGAAGTTCTTGGCGAGGAACGGACCAAGCGGCTGATACTCCCACGCCTGGAGGTCGCGTGCGGACCAGTCGTTCAGCAGGCAATAGCCGGCGATATGATCGGCGGCTTCACCGATCGGAATGGGTGATCCCAACTCGTTTCCCGGACCGATCCAGATCCCGAGCTCGAGCTCGTAATCGAGCCGCCGGCTCGGGCCATATTCGGGTGCATCGGCGTCGGGTGGCTTGCGCTGGCCGCGGGGCCTGACGACCGGCTCGCCCGAGGCGCGAACCGAGCTTGCGCGTCCATGGTAACCGATCGGAACGTACTTGTAGTTGGGCAGCAGCGGGTTGTCCGGGCGGAACTGCCTGCCGACGTTGGTCGCGTGGTGAATGCCGACGTAGAAGTCGGTGTAGTCGCCGACCAGGCACGGCACGTGCAGCCGGATCTCGGTCTGTCCGACCAGCTGCGGCTCGACCTCGTCGCGATATTTCTCGTCCGACAGCAGCTCTTGAAGGCGCGCGCGCAGCGCCGCATGGTCTTCCGCACCGCGCGCCAGCCACGCGTTCAGCACGGGCTGCGACAGCTCGTCGCGCCAGCTTTCGTCGAGCAGGTCGGCAATGCCCGCCAGGTCGAGGACGTAGTCGCCGATTGCGACGCCGGCCCTTCGCCGCCGCTCGCCCACGGAGAAGATGCCGAGCGGCAGATTCTCGATCGGAAAGTCGCTGTTCTCGGCGCTATCGCACCAGCTCTTCAGGGTCACGGGAGCTTTGCCTTAGGAAAGCCTGACCATGCCTGATCATAGTCCGGCTGGGAACGTTCGAGCGCCCAGGCGGTCGGCCGATACGGCCAGCAGGTTTCGACCATGAACGCCATCGTGCCCTCAACCTTCATCGGCTTGAGCTCGGCTTCGCTGGCCTTGCGCCAGCTCTCGACGTCGGGACCATGGCCGCTCATCAGGTTGTGCAGCGAAAGGCCACCGGGAGCGAACCCCTCGGCCTTCGCATCATAGGCGCCGTGAATCAGGCCCATGGCCTCGCTCATGACGTTGCGGTGGAACCAGGGCGGGCGGAAGGTGTCCTCGCCGACCAGCCAGCGCGGCGGGAAGATCACGAAATCGGCGTTGGCCCGGCCGGCGACGTTGCTGGGGCTGGTCAGCACGGTGAAGATCGACGGGTCCGGATGGTCGAAGCTGATCGTGCCGATCGCGTTGAAGCGCGACAGATCGTACCGGTAGGGCGCGTAATTGCCGTGCCAGGCCACGACGTCCAGCGGCGAATGGTCGAGGGTGGTCGTCCACAGATGGCCGAGGCTCTTCTGGATGACCTCGATCGGTTCGTCCTTGTCCTCGAACCAGGCGACCGGAGTCTCGAAGTCGCGCGGGTTGGCAAGGCCATTGGCGCCGATCGGGCCGAGGTCCGGAAGCCGGAATGGGTGGCCGTGATTCTCGGCGACATAGCCGCGACTTTCGCCGTCCACTTCGACTCGGAACCTGACGCCTCGGGGGATCACGCCGATCGACCCCGGCGCGACGTCCAGCCGCCCGAATTCTGTTGCAATGCGGAGCGTGCCGGATTGCGGGATGATCAGCAGCTCTCCGTCCGCATCGACGAAGACGCGCCGGTCCATGCTTCGGCTTGCGCGGTAGAGGTGGATCGCCACGCCTTCGAGCTCCTCGGCCGAACGGTTGACGAGCACCGCCACAAGGCCATCGACGAAGTCCCTGCCCTCGGGAAGGTCGTTCGGCGGGTCCCAGCGTAAGCGGTTGGGCGAGAGCGGCGTCGCCGGGGTGGCAGCAGCGAAGAGGGGAGCGCCGTCGTAGCGGGCGAATGGCCGATGATCGGCTGTCGGGCGCATCCGGTACAACCAGGAGCGGCGGTTCTCCAGGCGCGCCATGGTGAAGCTGCTTCCCGACAGCTGCTCGGCGTAGAGCCCGAATGCGGGCCGCTGCGGCGAATTGCGGCCCTTGGGCAGAGAGCCGGGCACGGCCTCGCTCTCGAAGTGGCTGCCAAATCCGGTCAGATATTCGAGCGCGTCGGTCATGGCGCGCCGGTTACTGACTCACACGCCGACAAGCAAACGGGCGCGGCCCATGGGAGGCCGCGCCCGGGCGGCGGACGGGGACTCGCAACCCGCCCGCGCTCAAATCATTCAATCAGCTGTGGTTGACGTTCACGTTGACCGTGCTCGGGATTACCGTCTTGCCGCCGAGCCCGAGATCGGCCCGGAAGACGTAGAGGAGCACGAGCACCACGATGATCAGCAGCACGACGGCGAGCACTCCGCCACCGCCGCCACCACCGGTTTCCACTATGGTCGTGCGTTCGCGATCACCATCATCGTCGGCCATTGGAAACTCTCCTGTTTTGTTGGCGAAACGAACGATCCATGACCGGCGGGGTTCCGCCAAGGAGAATCGATGACGGAGCTGCCTCTGCTCACGGGCTTGCTCTTGCTGTCAGGCTGCTGGAAGCAGGATCGGCAATCGCCGCCTGCTCGCGAGACCTCGCAAGCGCCCGCCGCGCTCACGCCGCGGCCTCCACCAACGCCGCTTGCCGAACCGCGCCGACCGATTGACCCGAAGAGCATCGAAGCGGCCGGCCAGGTCGTTCAGCATTATGGCGCGCTGATCGAGCAGGGCCGGTGGAAGGAAGCGGCTGGCCTATGGAATTCGGCCGAGACGGCTGCGCAATTCGAGCGCGAGCTGAGCAGCCCGGCGGCCCACCTTGAAATCGGCGATTTGAGCGAGCCCGAGGGCGCGGCGGGCTCAATCTACGTGACGATGCCGGTGACATTCACACTCGCCGGTGGACGCGGCGGGCCGGTCCGCAGGGCAGCGACGGTCACACTTCGCCGGGTCAATGACGTTCCGGGCTCGACCGAAGCCCAGCGTCGCTGGCACATCGACCGGATCGAATGGACCCCTAGACGCTAGAAGGCGTTCAGCGCGTCCGCGGCCACATTCTGCTCCTCGGTGGCCGCGTTGTTGCTGTCGTCCTGCGGCGCCGAGCCAGCGAAATCATAAGCAAACCAGATGATGCCGGCTGCCCAAAGCAGGGCCATCCAGCGACTCCTGAAGATCGAGCTGGTGCGCATCGGGATCATGCGCTCGTTCTAATCCCGCAAAGCTAAGATTGCGTTTCCTCATCCGCATGCAGGACTTCGCGGTGCGGGAAGCGATCGCGAATGCGCGTGTTGAAGTAGACGCCCTTGGCGAAGGCGCCGCGGAACGCGTCGGCAACTTCCTGCGGAACACCAAAATAGACGTAGCGGCGGCCGGTGGTGAACTCGACCCACAGATTGGATTCCATCTCATCGTAGACGAAGCGACGGATCACGCTCGACGGCATGACGATTCAACGCGCGGGCGTGCCGGGTGCTCCGTTGGCATTCGCTTGCGCTGCCGCCTTGATTTGGGCCGCCTTCGCCGCTTTGTCGGCTTCCTTCTCCTCGCGCTCGGCCTTCGCCTGAAGATAGAGCTGATAGTCGGTCGAGCCGTCCTGCGGTCGCGTCTTGAACATTTCGCCGATGTCCTGCCCTTTCGACAGGCGCTCGGCCATCATCGCCACAGTGGCAGCCGCGGTGAAGATATCGATCGTCGGCTGGCCGCGGCAGCCCATCGGACCGACGGTCGCGCAGCTGTGATCGGCAAAGGTCTCGTGCGGATTGCGCGGACGGACCGACTCGCCCTGCTTCTTCAGGCGCCTTGCGGCGAGCACGTCGGGGTCGAGGCGGTAGCCGTTTGGCCGGACCGCGCAGACGACGATTTCTCGCGCATTCGGATCGGGCACGGCCGGGGTCGTGCACTGGTTTTCCGTTTCCTTGACCGGGGCCGGCTTCGAGGCCCCTGCGGCGGCCGGGCCGTAGGACTGCGCGGGAGCAGCAGCCTGCGCCGCAATGAAGAGGGTGACGGAAAGGCCAGCAGGCATCGACGGCATTCTCCCGCCCAGCGGCTTGCGGGGCCATGAACGGCGCCGTGTCGTGGGTAAACTTACCGATTGCAACCGCGACGAAAAAGGCGCGTGGGATCCGACGTCCAATGGACTCTTGCAGAAGGAGCAGCCACATGCGTGCGTTGCTTGGACTTGCGGCCATTGCCGCGATCATGCCGGCCGCGCCGGTACAAGCCGTCAGCTTCCATTCGGGTAACAGTCCCGGGCCAGTTCGCGAGCTTTTCGTCAGCGGGCACAACCCGGGGCCGGGGCATCACCGGGATCCCGGAAGGAACGTCCGCGTCCATCACGGCTTCGGGGACGGTTTCGCCTACGCGGGCTACAACGATTATGGTGATTATGACGCCAACCGCAGCTTCGATCCCGACAAGTGGAACGACTGGTGGCACGATCGCCCGGACCGCGCCTATCCGCGGTGGATGAGCCGGAACCAGGACTGCGCGCGACACTGGTACAGCGCCGATACGCTGACCTGCTGAGCTAGCGCGGCAGGAGAGCGTAGGCTCGCCTGAAGGCGTGGACCTCGGCGGACGTGTACGCGGTGCCCGGAGCCCTTGGCGCCGGATCGGGGACGCCGGTCACGAAATAGGCGATCCCGCGCCCGCGCGCCCGGTCGATCCACAGGCCGCTCTTGAGGCCATAAGCATCGCCGGCGTGCCCCACCAGGATCGCGCCCCGCGTGCCCATGTCGTCGGCGCAGCCGGGCTGCGGGTTCGGGATCTGATGGGTTCCGTTACCAGCACTGCAGTAGAAGCCGCCCTCGGTTGCGCCGTTGCTTACGTCGAAACGCCAGGTCTGGGCCAGCAAGGTGTCGACCGCGCGCGGCGACAGGATCTTCACGCCGTCGAGCGTGCCGCCGTCCAGCAGCATCCGCCCAATCCGCGCGAGCCCCCGGGCGGAAATCCGCAACCCGCCTTGAGGCGCGAACAAGGAGCCGTTCTCGCCTAGCCGCCACTGCTTGAGGTCGCAGGGCGCGCCGTCGCTGACGAGCACCGGACAGCCCGGGCGCAAGCCATGGAGGTCGTCCTTCTGCGGCTTGCCCGAAGAATCGTCGAGCTCGACCGCGCGGGCGACCGCGGCGTCGCTGCAGGTCGGCCAGTTGAAGCAAGCGTCGAGCCCCATCGGCACCAACACTTCGCGATGCATCCACAGGTCGAACCTCTCGCCCGTGACCTTCTCGATGACCGACCCGATGACCGGATAGTTGAAGTTGACGTAGGCAAAGTAATTGTCGCCAGGGCCGTGTTTCGCGTCCCAGTTCCGGGGATCGGCGAGCGCCTCGCGCAGCGTCCCGCCCAGCGGAATCACATAATTGTCGTCATGCTCGCGGATGGAGCTGGTGTGGGCGAGCAGCATCGCCAGCGTGATAGGCCGGTCGGGGAAATTGGGATTGCGAAGTGGCCAGCCGAGATAGTCCGACACGTCGCGGTTGAGGTCGAGCTTGCCCTCATCGACCAGCCTCATGACGCCGATCGCAGCGACCATCTTGCTGACCGACGCCACGCGCACGGGGTCGTCGATCGTGACCCGGCGGCCGCTCCTTGGATCGGCGATTCCATCGGCGAAGCTCGCGAGATCGCCGTTACGGTCGAACGCCACGCCGACCTCGGTATGCATCGGTCGGGATCGCGGAACCGTCGCGCACCCCGCCAGCATCAGGCCGATCAGCAGGGCAAGCCAACGCATCATCGGCACCACTATCGTCCGAGCTTCGTTTCCTTGGCAACCAGGCGTAAGGGCGGACCATGGCGGAAGACACGACGAACGCGAGCGCAATCCCGACGCTCGAGGACTGGCAGCACTGGACGCTGGTGATGGGCCGGGCGCAGCAGATGCTGATGGAATTCTGGACGCAGAGCGTGACCAGGGACCAGCCCATGCCGTCGTTCGGCCATCTCTGGACCGCGCCGGCGATGTTCAAGGAACAGACGGTCGCGGCATCGACCGTCGATCCGGCCGAGATGATGGCCGCCGGCGCGCAGGCCTGGGCAAAGGGACTGGAAACCTGGGGGAAAGTGCTGGGCGGCGTGACCGCGGCGCCTTCGCCCGACTCGAAGGACCGCAAGGACCGGCGTTTCGCCGCGCCCGAATGGCGCGAAAATCCGATCTTCGACGGCATCCGCAAGACCTACCTACAGATTTCCGACCAGCTGCTGGGGACGGTCGACGACATCGAGGGACTCGACCCCGAAGCTCGCGAGAAGCTGCGCTTCGCCACCCGCAGCTTCGTCGACGCCATGAGCCCGTCCAACTTCGCGCTGACCAATCCGCAAGTGCTGAAGCGGACGATCGAGACGCGCGGCGAGAACCTGCTCAAAGGGCTCGCCAACATGCTGAAGGATATCGCGGCCGGGCAGCTTACGCAGACCAAGTCGGGGGTGTTCGAGGTCGGGCGCAACCTCGCGACCACGCCCGGCAAGGTGGTCAAGCAGACACCGCTCTACCAGCTCATCCAGTACACGCCGACGACCGATGAAGTGCTGAGGATGCCGGTGGTGATCTTCCCGCCGTGGATCAACCGCTTCTACATCCTCGACCTCACGCCCGAGAAAAGCTTCGTCAAATGGTGCGTCGGCCAGGGCATTTCCCTGTTCATGGTGAGCTGGAAGTCGGCCGACGAGAGCATCGCCGACGCGCGGCTCGACGATTATGTGCTGAAGGGCCAGGTCGACGCGATCGACACGGTCCGCGACCTGCTCGGCGTCGAGGCGGTGCACGCGATCGGCTATTGCGTCGCCGGGACGACGCTGGCCGCCACGCTCGGCTACCTTCATGCGCGCAATCAGCAGGGCAAGGTGAAGTCGGTGACCTTCTTCACCGCACAAGTCGACTTCAGCGAGGCGGGCGACCTCAAGCTATTCACAGGTCCTGAGACGCTGGGGCTGCTCGAGGAGCTGACGAAGGAGAAAGGTTATCTCGACGGCCGCTACATGGCCGCGACCTTCAACCTGCTGCGCGGCCGCGACCTCATCTGGAACTATGTGGTCAACAACTATCTGCTCGGCGAGGAGCCGCCGCCATTCGACCTGCTCCACTGGAACAGCGACACGACCAACCTCCCGGCGAACTGGCACCGCGACTATCTCGAGACGCTCTACAAGGGGAACAAGCTCGCCGAGAAAGGCGGGATCACGATCGCCGGAACGGCGATCGACATCGATGCGGTGAAGACGCCGACTTACGTCCAGGCCGGGCGCGAGGACCATATCGCGCCGCCGCAAAGCGTGTGGAAGATCATGGGCCACTTCAGCGGCCCGAAGCGCTTCGTCCTGGCGGGCTCCGGGCACATCGCCGGCGTGGTCAACCCGCCGTCGGCGCAGAAGTATCAGTACTGGATCAACGACCGGTCGTGCGGAACGCTCGACGATTTCATCGCCGGGGCTACCGAGCACAAGGGCAGCTGGTGGCCCGACTGGCGGGAATGGATCGAGAAGCAGGATCGGGCGAAGGTCAAAGCCGAAGGGGCGAGGATCCCAGGCAAGGGCAAGCTCAAGGCCGTCGAAGATGCGCCGGGGAGCTACGTGAAGGCGCGCTAGTCAGCAGTTTTCGTACTTCCAGTTCCGGCGCTTGCCATCGCTGAGCCATTCGATCGCGGTGGCGATGCGCTTGCTCCGTGTCGCGTCCTGCTTCGCCTCGGCGATCCACTCGAGATAGTCGCGGCGGCAGCTCGGCGGGAACGCATCCATGGTCGCCCTGGCCTTGGGCGCCTTGTCGAGCGCGGCGGCGAAATCGGGGTGTAGCTCCGGCATGGGCTTGGGTGCTCGCTTCGGCTTGGGAGCCGCGGGCATTGCCGACACCTCCGCGGCCTTGGCGATCATCGCGTCGAGATCCTTGGGCAGATCGTCCACGCTGGTCAGCTTCCCGAGCTGACCCATGGCGCCGTCCTTCGCCTCGAACCCCAGTTCCTTTCCGCGCCAGAAGCCGACCGCCATATGCTCCTTGAAGGCTGCCATCTGGACGATGATTCTCCCTCCCTTGCCGAAGCTCGGATGGCTCCATCTCATCGTTTCCTCGACGTCCGGAACGACCAGATGGACGAGTTCGCGAACCTTCTCGAGGATCGGCCGCGCGAAAGGCTGCGCCTTGGCGATATAGGCGTCGATGCGCGGGTCGCGGCTCAGAGGATTCCTCCTCCAAGGGCGAGGCGGATCACGCCGATCACGATCACCAGCAGGTTGAGGTTGCGCCCGGCGGTGCCGCTCGAGATCAGGCCGATGCCGGCGCCGAGGATCGCCAGCGGGATGATCAGCCAGTTGAGCCAGCCGAGCAGCGGCAGGAACGCCACGACGGCGCAGACCAGCGCGACCAACCCGACGAGCAAAGAGGCGAGGTTGAACATAGGGCAATCCTACCATCATTCGGGGGGCTGAGGCAGCCGCGGCGCGCGGATCAACGCGGTGACATAGAGCCCGAGTGCGATCCAGATCGCGGGGAAGGCGATCAGGTGCGCGGTCTTGAGCGGCTCGCCGTAGGCAATGGCGATCAGGAACTGCAGCGTCGGCGCGATGAACTGGAGCATTCCGAGCGTCGAATAAGGCAGTCGCTTCGAGGCCGCCGTGAATAGCAGCAACGGCGTCGTCGAGACGATTCCGGCAAGCAGCAGCAGACCGGTCAGGCTGGCCGTCGCGCCCATCACCGGAACGCCGTGGGAGTAGCGCCAGGCGAGCCAGATTAGCGCGGCCGGCAGCAGGATCAGGGTTTCGATGCCGAGTCCGCTGACGGGATCGGCGGCAACGATCTTTCGCAGCAGACCGTAGGTCGCGAAGGTCGCGCACAGGGTCAGGCTGATCCACAATTGGGCTAAGGCTCCGGCGGCAAGGACGGAGATTCCGGCCGCCGCGATCGCCACTGCGGTCCATTGAACCCGGTTGAGCTTCTCCTTCAGCACGAACCGGCCGAGCAGGACGTTGGCGAGAGGGTTCAGATAATAGCCAAAGCTTGCTGCGAGCAGGTGCCCGTTGTTGACTGCATAGACGTAGAGGAGCCAGTTGCCGCCGATCAGCAGCGCCGTGACGAACAGGATTCCGAGCGTTCGCCGGTCCGCGACTGCGGCGCGGACCCTCGGCCAGCTGCGCGAAACGGTGATCAGCAGCGCCAGGAAGGGGAGCGACCACAGGATCCGGTGAGCAACGATATCGAACGGTGCGACCGCCGCGACCGCCTTGAAGTAGAGCGGAAGGACGCCCCACAGCGCATAAGCGAGCAGGCCGTAGGCAAAGCCCGTGCGCGAGGTGGTTCGGCCCTTGTTCATCCGCGATGCGCCTAGCCGCGGTGAAGCCTGCATGAAAGAAGCTGGTGAGCGCCCTGTTGGTTGAAACCCGCCAACACGGATGTCAGTTAGGTAACAGCGGAGGGAAGGATTTCCGTGCGGCCTGGCTTGATCATCTTGGCTACCGCCGTTCTCGCAGCGGCCCTCAGCAGCTGCGAGACCACCAAGCCCAAGCTGCCACCCGGCGTTCGCCCGACGGTCGAGGTCGGACCGCCGCCCAAGTCAGAGGCCTGGCGGTCAGTCGCCACTACAGCCGACGAGGACCGGATCGCGCGACTGGGCCTCGCCTGGCAGGAAGCGCTCGCCGACGCCGGCAAGACCAACAGCGCCGACATCCGCCGCGAAGGCAAGCTGCTGTTGCCGCGATCGGCTCTCCCACGGCCCGACCCCACTCCGGGCAGTTACAATTGCCGGCTGATCAAGCTCGGCAAGGCCTCGCCCGCCGGCAAGTCCTACGAAACGTTCAAGCCCTTCTTCTGCTACGTCGAGGTCGAGGACGACCTGCTGACGATCGTCAAGCAGACGGGCAGCCAGCGCCCCGCGGGGCGGCTGTGGCAGGACGACGATCCCACCCGCCTTGTGTTCCTCGGCAGCCTCGCGCTCGGCAACGAGGACCAGCCGCTCGCCTATGGCGACGATGCGAAGCGCAACATGGCCGGCGTGTTCGAGCGTATCGGCCCGTTCCGCTGGCGCCTGGTGATCCCATGGCCGCAAAGCACGTCCAAGCTTGACGTGTTCGAGCTGACGCCGGTGGACTTCGCGTCGCAGCCGCAATGAGCGAAGCGGGATTGCTGGCCGACCCCGCCGAGGTGCGTGCGATCCTCGTCGCGTCGGCGCAGGCCGGAGAGGCGATCAGCTATTCGGAGGTGCTGGGACTGCTCGGCCATCATTTCACGCGGCCGAAGATGCGCCAGCTGTGCAAGGTGCTGGGAACCGTCGACGAGGAAGCTGCAGCGCGCGGCGAGCCCGAGCTTGCGGTGCTGGTCGTCCGCCAGTCGGATGCGCTCCCCGGCCAGGGCTGGTGGATCGGCGGGGCGAAAAAGCACGGCTACACCGGCCCGTGGGAAGGCCCGAAGGCGGCCAGGCTGATCCGCAGGATCCAGCGAGAGGCGTTTGAGTATTGGGCTAACCGCCCCTAAGCGGCGGCCATGCCCGAGGCGCGCACTTTCACCGTTGGCGAGGACGACGACGGCATCCGGCTCGACCGCTGGTTCAAGCGGCACATGCCGGAGGTCAGCTTCAACCTCGTGTCGCGCTGGTCGCGCACGGGGCAGCTGCGGCTCGCGGGCAAGCGTGCGCTGCCGGGCGACCGTGTCGAGGCGGGGCAGGAAATCCGCGTGCCGCCGCTCGACAGCACGCCGGTCCGATCGCGCGCGCTACCCAAGCGGGAACCCTTGACGGCCGAGGAGGAGCAGCTCGTTCGCGACATGGTGATCTACGAGGATCCGGCGGCGTTCGTGCTCAACAAGCCGCCAGGCCTCGCGACGCAGGGCGGAACCAAGACTCACCAGCACCTCGATCGCCTCCTGGACGGCCTTGCCGACGACCGCGGGCGCCCGAAGCTCGTCCATCGGCTCGACAAGGACACGTCGGGCGCCTTGCTGGTCGCCCGCACCGCGCGCTCCGCCGGCCATTTCGCCAAGGCTTTCTCCGGCCGCACCGCGCGCAAGATCTATTGGGCGCTGCTGGTCGGCGTTCCGGACGCAGGCGAGGGCACGATCGACGCGCCGCTCGCCAAGCAGCCGGGAACGGGCGGCGAGAAGATGCATGTCGACCGCGAGAGCGGCCTGCCTGCCAAGACCCGCTGGCGGGTGATCGACCGGGCGGGAAACAGGGCTGCCTGGGTTGAGCTCCAGCCGCTCACGGGGCGAACGCACCAGCTTCGCGCGCACATGGCGTCCATCGGGCACCCAATCGTGGGGGACGCCAAATATGGCGGGGCCGAAGCGTTCCTGACCGGCGGCATCAGCCGCAAACTCCATCTGCACGCGCGCCGTATCCGGATCGATGGGCCAGAAGGCGGCAAGATCGATGTCACTGCCGAGCTTCCCGCCCACCTCGCCGAGAGCCTTGCGACACTGGGCTTCGAGCAGGACGCAGGCGATGCCTTGGCGGCCGAAAAGCCAAAGCCTTCCGGCGCGCCGCAACGCAAGGCGGCCGCCGCGGCCAAGGCCCGGAGGCGGGAGCGCCGGGGGGAACGGCGCGCGCGCGGCCAAGGCAAGGCGAAGCGGCGATGAACCGTCTCGCGATCTTCGACTGCGACGGGACTCTCGTGGATAGCGGCGCGACCATCTATTCCGCGTTGAAGGCGAGCTTCGAGCAAAATGGGATCAAAGTGCCGACACCGAGCTTGGGCCGCCGGGTGATCGGCCTCAGCCTGGTCGAGGCGATGGCAGCGTTGCTCCCCGACGAGGATGCGGCAAGCCATCTCAAGCTGGCCGAGGACTATAAGGCCGCCTTCATGGGCCTGAGACGGGCGGGGGAGGTCGAGGAACCGCTGTTCGATGGGGTGCTCGACCTACTCGACGCGCTGGAGCATTCCGGATGGCTGCTGGCGGTTGCGACCGGCAAGTCCGACCGCGGCTTGAGGCATTGCCTCGATCAGCATGGGATCCATGCACGGTTCGTTTCGTTGCAGACCGCCGACCGCCATCCCTCCAAACCCCACCCGTCGATGGTCGACCAGGCGATCGCCGATGCGGGAGCGTCGCCGGCAAGGACAATCGTCGTCGGCGACACAAGCTTCGACATGGCGATGGCGGTGAATGCCGGCGCGACCGGGATCGGGGCCGGCTGGGGCTATCACGAAGCGCAGGAATTGCTCGAGGCAGGAGCGGTCGCAGTCGCTGAACGGCCGAGCGGGGTCCTCGACCTGATCCGGGAGCATGCCGATGGATGACGATACTGCCCGGCAGCGCCTGCTGCTCTACACGCTGGTGCGGTTCGCCGGCCTTGCGGTCTTCTTCCTCGGCGTCGCGATCATCTACACCCCCCTGCTTCGGCCAGGCGGCTGGCCGCAGGTCGGCGCGATTGTCGCGATCATGGGGGCGATCGACGCGATGTTCGCGCCGCTGCTGCTCAAGCGGGCCTGGGACGAAAAGGATCGTCTCGGCAAGTGAAGCGCTTCTGGAAGCAGGTCACAATCGAGGCCGATGGGCCCGGCTGGACGATCCATCTCGACGGCCGGCCGGTCAGGACGCCGGCTCGCTCGGCACTCAGCGTGCCGAGCGAGGGGCTGGCCCAGGCGGTCGCCGAGGAATGGCGCGGCGTAGGCGAAATGCTCGACCCGCGGGCAATGCCGCTCACCGGCCTCGCTAATGCCGCGATCGACCGGGTGGCGCCGGACCGCGCCGCCTTCGCGCGCGGCCTGGCCAATTACGCGGAGGCGGACCTTGCCTGCTACCGGGCGGAGGGCCCTCAGACCCTGGTCGCGCGTCAGGAACGGCAGTGGGACAAACTGCTCGCCTGGGCGCGGCGCCGGTACGATGTGGACTTCGCGACGACGTCCGGGCTTCTTCACGTTGCCCAGCCCCTCGCGACGATTGAGCGGCTGTCGCACGCGGTCGCCGAGCTCGATGCGTTCCGGCTTGCCGGTCTGTCTCCGTTGGTGACGATCGGCGGTTCGCTGGTCGCGGCGCTGGCGGTGCTGGAGAAGGCCCTGCCAGACGAGGAGGCGTGGGACGCGGTCAGCGTCGATGATTGTTGGCAGCTGGATCAGTGGGGCGAGGATGCCGAAGCGAAGACGGCCCTCGACAATCGCCGCCGCGATTTCATGGCCGCGGCGAAGTTCCTGGAGCTGCTTGGTTAGTGAGCCGGGCCGATCAGGTCGCGAACAAACTCAACCAGATCTGTCTGCCTGACGCGCTTTGAGCGCTCGGCGGTCACGATTGCGCGAACCTGGGCGAGGCATGCGTCCATGTCCCGATTGACCAGCACGTAATCATACTCTGCCCAATGATCGATCTCGTCGGCGGCCCGCTTCATGCGATCGTCGATCACCGTCTTCGAATCGGTCCCCCGCCTGTGCAGCCGTTGTTCGAGCTCCGCCATCGAGGGGGGCAACAGGAAGATGGTGACCAGGTGTTCGCCAAAATCAGGTTCGAGCTGTCGGGCACCCTGCCAGTCGATATCGAACAGGATGTCGCGGCCCCTGCGCAA
>Ga0068858_100000949_pt1 | contig 29959 bp, 27 predicted proteins | sample KBSSwiS12_FD_66589 | JGI IMG/M metagenome (GOLD analysis project Ga0068858, IMG submission 66589) | Switchgrass rhizosphere microbial communities from Kellogg Biological Station, Michigan, USA - KBS Switchgrass S1-2 | ecosystem: Host-associated > Plants > Roots > Rhizosphere > Soil ... | reverse complement strand
ACTTGCCTGTCCAGAACGCGACACTCCATGAGCCGCAGAGCCCAGTTCTGCTCGAAAGTCGATCTGTGACAGACTGGTTAGATGTGCTGGAGCTCCCGTGCGCCTGCCTTCAGCAAGAACGCCGCGAGCACCAGCGGCGCGTACGCGAGGAGCAGCCCGAGCGCGCCGTCCAACCGACCCAACGCGACGAGTAGAGCCAACGGGAATAGCCAGCACAGGTTGACAGCGCCGACGATGAGACTCACCGTGGCATGTCCACGAAGGCGCGAAGCGTATTGATACGCGTGACTGCGGTGAGCCTGCGCCAACGGTTCCTGCCGCCGCCATCGCCGCAAAAGCGTCGTAGTCGCATCGACGACGAAAACTCCGAGCAAAATCGTCCATACCCAGAAGAATCTCTGCCCTAACGTTACCGAACTGACGGCGAACACGGCCAGAGTCACGCCGAGAAAACCGCTGCCCGCGTCGCCCATGAATACTCGCGCGGGAGGATAGTTCCAAAAGAGGAACCCTGTCACGGATGCGATCAGCAGTAACGAAGCGGCCCATATCGTTGAGCCGGGGAAACAGAGCCAATAGAGCGTGCTACCCCCGATACACACCGTGATGGCCTCGATGCTCGCGATACCGTCGATTCCATCCATGAAGTTGTACAGGTTCAACAGCCAGACGATGTACACGGCTGCGGCCGCTGTCGCAACCCACGCGGGCGCGATTGCGACGCCCCATACCAGGAGCGGCGGCAAAGGGCCGAGCCAGAAGAGCACCCACGCGGCGGCGCAGCCGTGCGCGACGAGTCGCAAGGGCGCCGGGACGTGCCGATGGTCGTCGACAAAGCCGACGAGCGCGACCCAAGACCCTGCGCCGAATAGCGCGGTGAACAAATCGTCAGCCAGCGCTCCTTTCCACCACAGCACGGGCAAAGCCGCGAGAAACGCGACCACGATTGCGATGCCTGCGCCGCGTGGCGTCGGAAGCTCGTGCGAGCTGCGCTCATTGGGATGATCGAGCAAGCCGCGCCTCAACGCATAGCGCCGCGCAGCCCAGGTTATGGCAAAGGAAACGAAGCAGGCCGCGATCGTCACGGCGAAAAGCACGTTCACGTTCGCTGCCTCACTTGCCGTGAATCCCTCTCGCGCCGACGGCAATCGTGTCGAGATACCACGCCGCCGTTCGCGCGAGGCCTTCGTCGACGGTCAGCGGCGGGGTCCAGCCAAGGGCATCGCGCGTGTGCGAGATGTCGACGACCAGTGAACCGCAGAGGCGCGCGGCTTCGGCTCGTCGGCCGAGCAGCGCCGCGCCTGCGAGCAGCATCGGTGCAGGAATCGGCACGAGCGTCACGCGCTTGCGCATCGCGGCGGCGATGCGACGCACGAGATCCGGCGTCGATAGGTCGTCGCCGTCAGATACCAACCAGGTCGCGCCGTCGCCCCGCCCGTTGCCAACGAGCCCTATGAGCAGGTCGCAGAGATTCCAAACGCTCACCAGGCTGCGGCGATTCCGGATCGACCCGAGCGGCAACGGCCAGCCGCGCTCGACCCAGCCGAGCAAGCGCAGGAAGTTCGCGCGCACGCCGGGGCCATAGACGAGCGGCGGACGTACGATCACCGTCTCCATGTGTGTGGCGGCGCCGACCTCGCGGACGTGCAGCTCCGCGCGCCATTTCGACCTCGCATACGCGTCCCGGGGGCACGGCTCGTCGGCGGCAGTGTAAGCTCGATTGCTCGTCTCCTCGCCGTTCACCTTCACGCTGCTCAAGTAGATGAAGCGCCTCACGCCGCTTTCAGCCGCGGTCTTCGCGAGGCACAACGTGCCGAGCGCGTTCGTTTCCTCGTAGAGCGCCGACGCCTCGTCCGTGTCGTGCAGGACGTGGGCGCGCGCCGCGAGGTGGATCACCGTGTCGACACTGGCAAGCGCGGGCCGCCACTCGGTGGATCGTCCGATGTCGCCGACGACCACGTGATCCGCCGCGCCCGTTAAGGCGGCGGCCGTTCCTCGAACGGCTGCGCGCACGACGTGCCCCGCCGCCGGCGCCATCGCACAGAGGTGTCGGCCGATGAACCCAGACGCGCCTGTTACGAGAACTCGAGCCATCTCAACGCAGGACGTTCGCTACACACACTGCCGAGTCAATCGATGCCGAACGAGAGCGCCGCGAGGCCGAGATACTCGTGCAGCGCGGTTTGCGTATCGCGCAATCCATCGACACCGGGTAATAGACTCCCCCATTCGAGTCTAGCCGAGGAGTTGGCGCGTTGATCCGTCGGCGCGGGGATCGGATGCGCTCCGGCACGCTCGAAGAGACGGACGGCGCGCGGCATATGATTCGCCGAGGTAACCAAGAGGAACGGCTCAGCGCCGATCAGCTGCGCCGACTGCTTCGCCTCTTCGCCCGTGTCGAGCGGCTTGTCGTTCACGACGATCGCGTCCGCCGAGATGCCGAGCTCGCGCGCGAGCTCTGCGTAGCCGATCGCAGAAGGCGTCCGGCCGCCGCCGGATACCACGAGCCGCGCCGCGTCGAGCCGCTTCGCGAGACGCACGCCCTCCACGATCCGTGCGAGCCCGACGTAATCGATCGCTGCCGTGACGGGGACGGAGTCGTGCGGCTCATAGCTGCTGCCAAGCACCACGACGTAGCGCACGTTCGGAAGGTCGGTGTTCGGCGCAAGCGGCGGATAGCGGCGCTCGAGCGGCGCAAGCAAAGCACGGCCCACGGGATCTAGCGAGCTCAGATATACCACGCCGACGCCGACGACCAAGAAAGCTGCCGCTGCACGGCGCCTCCGGAATGCGCGAAACAAACAACCGATGAGCACGAGAATCGACGCGAAGACGAGCGGCGTCAGCAACGCGCCGACGAGCTTCTTCACGACAAACATGGCCGTCATGCTCCACGCGCCACGGCGAGGATGTCGTCCGCCATCTCTTTCGCAATGCTTGCGCGCGCGTATTTCGCGACGAACTTCTCGCGCGGCCGCTCGGCGAGCTCGAGCGACTCGAACGCGGCGACCGCGGTCGGCACCGCGCACGGCGCGAAGACAGCGGCATTCGCAATCTCTTCGCGGATGAAGCGGGCCGCGTAGCCTGCGACTCCGGCCAGCACGGGCTTACCGAGTGCGGCGTACTCGAACACCTTCGAGGGCAAAACCTTCTCGAACGCCGGCAGCGCGCCGAGGTGCAGGAACAGGACGTCGGCGGAGCGGTACGCATCGAGCAGCTGCGCTCGGGACACCGGCGCCCGAAGCGCCACGTTGTCGATGCCGGCGATCGCGAGCTCGAGCGCCGCGCGCCGCCCACCGTCCCCGATCACGACGAAGTCCGCGCGGCCGCGAAGCGCCTGCGCCAGACCTGGCACGATCTTGTGCAGTGCTTGTCCTTCGCCGATGTTGCCGGCATAGAGGATTGTCACGCGCGCATCACGCTCTCGGGACGGCACTGGCTCAGTGGGACGGGGCACGAGGAACTCGTCGTCGATGCCGTTCGTGAACCACGCGAAGCTGCGATCCGGATACCGTTCTCGAAAGTACTCCTCGAACCCCCGCGACACGAGATTGATGCGATCCGCGCGCCTCATCGTCCAGCGTTCGAGCGGCGCGAGCAATTGGCGCAACGGCCAGGCCAAAGGCCGCGGCAACACGTCGCCTATCGTATCGACGAAGATGTCGCGAACGTCCAAATACAGCCGCGCACGCTTGCGGCGTGCGATCAGGGCGCCGAGAGCCGCGGTCATGAGCCGCGACGACGTCGCGAATACCAGGTCGTAGTCCCGCTGCGCGACGTGACGCAGTGCCGCGCGAGCGAAGTGAATGAATGCACGGGCTTGTCCGAGCATGTCGCTGCGATGTGCCGGCATGCCGATCCGGCGAATGTCCAAGTTCGCGGAGCTCTCGGTCTCCGCAGCAACGCGAGCGAACGTGCGATAGCGATTCGGCGACGTCGTCACGACGTCGATATGAGTACCGAGTGGCGCGCGCTCGCGCAAGGCCGCGACGAGCGCGGTCGCACGAAAGGACCCGGCGGCGAGATCCGGCGAATAGTAGAAGCTCAAGACGAGCAGCCTCATCGGCTCACCGTCCAATCGATCCGCGTCGACAGCGCCGGTGCATCGAAGCGGGCCACGACGCACTCATTCGCAACCGAGACGCCGAACTCCGGATGCCAAGTGCCGCGGCGCAGCTCGACCGCGGCCGCATTGTCGAACGTCATCGTGGCGGAGCCCCGCGGCCACTCGAGCAGGACCCTACCCGATTCGTCCTTTCGCGCGCTGACCGCTGGGTGAACATGGTAGAAGGCCTCGGCGCTTCGTCGTCTGCCCGAGACCTCGTCTTCGATCTGCAGCGACTGAGGACCGAGCGTCCAACGGCGCCGGTGCCGGTTGCGGCCCGGCAGGCGGCGGTAACCGTCGTGCGCCGCCTCGATGACAACGACATCGCCCTTGTGCTCCGCGACGCGCCGGCTCACCCGTGCGCGCCGCGCGACCCGAAACCCGCCCCACATCTCGGACGAGTCCTGTCCGTCCACGACCACGGTGTTGTGTGCCGCGGTGCCTCGCTCGCGCGTGCGCTCCTCGTCGGCGCCGTATCGCGAAGTCCCGGAATTCACGAGCACACGCTGCTTACCCAAGCTCAACTCGAAGCTCAACGTGTCGGCATGCGCGTGCGCCGGAAGGTAATCGGGTCCTACTGCCGCGCAATCGCAGACGAGGTAGGCGTCGCCGGCGCTCGCGCGCACATAACCGCTCGGCTCCAGCAGCGCGAGCGCACCCGCCGGCTCCTTCAGCATGCGCAACCCCAACCGCGCGCCGTACGCTTCGAGCTCTGCCGTCGTCGGCGCCATGCCAATCGCTGCGTCGTTGAAGAACGCTATAGCGCCGTCGGGATGAGTCATCGTGAGCAGCCACTGTTGCATGCGCGCGATCGCGGTGAACCATTCGGCCGGCGCAGGCTGCCCGTACGCCCGCAGTATGTTCACGACGTCGAGGAGATCCTCGAGCACGGCGGCGTGATACATCGTGCTGAGCTCGAAGTGCGCTCCGTCCGGCAGAACCTGCTCCCGGATCTGTTTCCCGAGGATTGCGAGCCCGCGTGCTGCCCACGCGCGGGCCTCGCGACCGTCGAAAAAGAGGCCCGCGTGCAGCAGAGCCTTGGCGTTCATGAGCAAGTGATTGCCGAGCAGGTGATACTCGAGCCGTTGCGAAAGCCAGCGCGCCTGCACGGCGAGGCTCTCGACACATGCTAAGGGCAACGTTCGGCCGCACAGGGTCGCCTTGACCCAGTTCACGATGCGGCGCGACACGGGATAAGGCTGCCAAGCAACGCCCTCGCCCACGGGATTCTCAGCGACCCAGCGCTGGAGCAGGGCACGATGCCACGCGGACCGCGCCGCCGCGCCGCGAGCGTTCAGGTCGTCGAAGTAATGGAGGTTGTAGGTCCAGAGCGCCGCAGCGTCCGCGGGCCGCCAATCCTCCGGCTGCGTGCAGCGCCGTTCGAGATTCAGGAACCGAAATGTGTCCGGCGCTATGAGAGTCGGCTGCGACGCGATCGGCTCGACGTAGCGCCCGATCAGGGCACGCAGCGGCGGCGCGGCGCGCAGATCGGGACGCGGCCGACGCACCTTGAGCCAGCCTCGGCTCACCACCTGGATCGGTCGCAGGTGTCGGACCGTGTGGAAGTAGAGCCCGAGCGCGCTCAACCCGCTGCGGCCCGGCTTACTGCGATCGTCACGCGTGCGACTTCGAGCAGCTCGTCGATCGGAATCGGCGCAGCACGTCCCTCGGTCACCGCCTCGATGAAGGCGCTCACGCAAGCGCGTTGGCCTTTGTCCTGCCGCCACAACGTCATCTTCGCGAATTTAGACCAGCCGAAGCCGACCAGCTTGCGAAAGTTGTCGAGCTGCAAGACTCGTCCCGAAACGAACACTTCGAGGCGCTCCTTCGGAACCGACTTGCTGCCATTGGCGAAGTAGTGAATCGTCCCGATCGAGCCATCGGCGAAGCCGAGCGAGATCGTCGCAGTGTCGCCCATACCGGAGCGCATCGCCGTCACCGACTGGCTCTCTATCGCGGTGCCGGCTAGGAAGCGCAACAGATCGATGAAGTGGCACGCCTCGCCGAGAATACGCCCTCCTCCCACCGTGCGATCTTGCGTCCAGTGCTCGCCCGGAATCGCGCCGGCATTGACGGTCATCACGAACGCCTTCGGCTCGGAGACGCCTCGAAGGAGCGAGTGAATCTTTGCGACCTGGGGCGCGAAGCGACGATTGAAGCCGACCATCAAGAGCCGACCGTGGCTCCGAGATGCTCGATAGGCATCTTCGACTGCTTGCAACTCCGCGTCGGTCATCGCGAGCGGCTTTTCGACGAATACGTGCTTGCCCGCGCGCAACCCCTCGCACACCAGCGCAGCGTGCGAGTCGTGGCGCGTGGAGATCACCAACGCATCGGTGCTCGGGTCTGCGAGCAGCCGGGCCGTGTCCGTCGTCGTTTCCTCGAATCCGAACTTGCGGGCGGCGTGCAGGCCGCTCACGCCCGCGCTCGACGCGACGCTGCGCAGCCGTGCCCCGGCGGCCTTGAACGCCGGAATCAGCCTGGACGTCGCATAGCCGCCCGCGCCGATGAATCCGACGGCCACTTGCGGGCTCGTCGACTTCGGACTTTCCTCGAGGGTGCGCGGCTGCACCGGCACCGTGCGCGCGGCGGCGCCGGAACTGGCCGCGTACTCGAGCAAGATGCCGAGTGAAGGCTCCCGCCCATCCACGAGCTCGTACGCGGATACCGCGTCGTCGATCGAGTAGCGGTGCGAAATCAACGGCTGAACGTCGATCCGTCCGTCCGCGAGCATGTCCAAGATGGCTTCGAAGTTGCGTTGCTCCGTCCAGCGCACGAACCCGATCGGGTAATCGACGCCGTGCTCTTCGTACACCGGATCGTAGCGCCCCGGCCCATACGAGCAGGACACTTGGAACGTGAGCTCTTTCTCGTAGAAATCGGCGCGCGACAACTCGAGACCCGCCACGCCGACGAGCACGATGCGCGCGCGCTTGCGGCACATCAGGGCCGCCTGGTGCAGAGGTTCGCTGCTCGAGGTGCTCGCCGTCACGAGCACGGCGTCGACTCCGCGTCCACGCGAGAAGCTGCGCGCGGCGGCGACCGCGTCCGCCGCCCCGACATTCGCAACCTCGGCACCGAAGCGCTGCGCGAGCTCCAGCCTGCGTTGATCGAAATCGAGGCCGAGAACACGGCAACCATGGGCACGCAGGAGCTGCACGGTCATGAGCCCGACGAGACCAAGGCCCGTCACGACGACGGCCTCGCCGAGCGTCGGCTGCACGAGGCGAATTCCCTGCAATGCGATTGCGCCGATCACGGTGAACGTCGCGGCGTCGTCGGTGACGCTGTCCGGCACTTTCGCGCAGAGGTTCGCGGGCACCGCAACCATCTCGGCATGCTTGCCGTTCGAGACGACGCGCTCGCCGACGGCGTAACCGGTGACGCCTTCCGCGACTTCCGTCACCACGCCTACGTTGCAGTAGCCCATCGGCAGCGGTTGATCGAGCTTCGCGAGCACGGCTTCGATCGTCGGCAGCACGCCGTCCGTCTTGATCTTGTCGAGGACGGCGCGGACCCTCTCGGGCTGCTGACGGGCTTTGCTGACCAGGCTGGCCTTTCCGAAGCTCACGAGCGTGCGTTCCGTGCCTGCGGAGATCAGCGTGCGCGACGAGGCGACGAGCAGCTGTCCCCACTTCACGGCCGGACAAGGCACGGACGCGACTTCGGTACGCCCATTCTTCAGCGACTGCAGGACCTGTTTCATGGAGCGGGATGCGCTCGGGCAAGCAGCGCGTCTTTGTCGGCCCGACTCGGATAGTTGATCAACACAGCGCGATAGACGCCTTTGAAGACGAACAGGCTGCCTGCGGCAGCGCCTACGAGCCCGAAGCGGCGGATCAGCTCGGCCACGTGCTCGAGCGAGCCCGCGCCGCCGAGCACCGTCACGGGAACGCCGACCGCATCGCGGATGGCGGCGACGAGATCGAGGTCGTAACCCTTCATCACGCCGTCGTTGTCGATCGAATTGACGACGATTTCCCCGGCCCCGCGGTCCGCCATCGCCTTCGCGAGATCGGCGGCTAGTTTACCCGCACTGCGCGTGCCGTTGTGCGTCCAGACCTCGGCGGCGCCGCGCTTGTTGCGGCGTACATCGAGCACGACCACCACACTCTGTCCGCCCACGACTTCGGCCAGCCGCGAGACGAGCTCGGGATCCTGGACGGCGGCCGAGCTCAAGGCGACCTTCTCCACGCCCATCCCGACGATTCGCTCGACTTGCTCCAGCGTCTTGACGCCACCTCCATAGCACAGCGGCATTCGGCACTCGGCGGCGAGGTTTCTGATCATGACGTAGTCGGGCTCCCTGCCGCGCGCGCTGGCGTCGATGTCGAGCACGACGAGCTCGTCCACCTCCTTCTCGTTGAAGATCCGGACCGCGTTGATCGGATCGCCGACATATTTCGGGTTGCCGAAGCGGACGGTCTTCACGAGGCCGCCGTCCTTCACGAGCAAGCAAGGAATGATTCTCGGCCGCAGCATCTCTCAGACTTCGGCGAAGTTCTTCAGGAGCTTCACGCCCCACTGGTGGCTCTTTTCCGGATGGAACTGCACGCCATAGACATTCGCCGCTCGCACGCTGGACGCGAATGGGCCGTTGTAGTCGGTGACGGCCAGCACGTGTCCCTCGCTCGCGGCCCGGAAATAGTACGAGTGCAGGAAGTAGAAGCGCGCTCCGGACGCAAGGTCACTGAACAGACCGTTCCCCTCGCTGGGCGCGACGTCGTTCCAGCCCATGTGCGGAAGCTGCGTGACGCTCGCGACGTCGAAACGCTTGACCTCGCCCTCGATCCAGCCGAGGCCCGCGAGCTTGCCCTCGTCGCTGCGGCGCGCAAGCATCTGCATTCCGACACAGATGCCGAGGAGCGGCTTCTTGTCGACTTGCACCGCGTGCTCGAGCGCCTCGCGCATTCCGGAATCGTTGAGGCGCCCCATCGCCCAATCGAAGGCGCCCACTCCGGGCAGAATGATCCTCGACGCGGCGTTCAGCTCCGCGGCAGAGGTGGCGAGAGTGGCGGCGATCCCGAGCTTCTTGTAGATATTCGCGATGGCGCCGACGTTTCCCAAGCCATAGTGGACGATAGCGATCACCGTTTCCCGCCCACTTCCAACCCGACCAGGCGCATCACCTTCGCGCCGAACGCGTAGATGCTCTCCTGAGATCGGTAGTCTCTGTACGTCTTGTTGGGTCCCGACAGATATCCGAGCAACTCATCGACGGAGATGCCGAGCTTGGTTGCGACGAACTCGATGTCGTGAGCAATCGTGGCCTCGTCGTACGCCGGCCGCGACAGTTTCTCGAGCGCCTCCTCGCGAGTCATTTGCTTGGTCAATATGAGGCTCGAGTACTGCACCCGCCTCGTGTCGTAGCCGAATTTCTTCGGCAACCAGTAGCTCTCGTAAAACCGCGTGAAGCGCGACTCGAAATGTTTTTGCGGGTACGGCTGCCAGCCGAATTTCTCTTGCAGCAGCCGCATCGCGTCTTCCTTCACGTACGGAACATAGTTGAGCGGCCGGACGACGCGGATTCTCCTTATATATGGCAGATAGACCTTGTGGCGCAGGATGCTCGTGATCGGGAAGCTGCGCAGCGGGCGCGTCCCGAAGCGCCGGTGGATATCCCGCAACTGCACCGAATCCGATTGGTAATACATCCACTCGATCGGATTGCGGATGCATTCCGTCGACAGATTGGCGCCCGTCAGAATGTAGCGGACGCGATGCTCCTCAGCAAACTTGTACATCGTCGCGAAGAACGCATGGTCCTGCGGCGTGTCGATGTGCGGAACGCCGGACTTGAAGAACGCGAGCTGGAGGTCGCGCATTTCTTCCCAGTCGATGACCTCGGTGTATAGGTCGAGACCCAGTCCGTCGACGAGCTTCTCGATGTTGTTGACCGCGATCTGGGAGTTCCAGCCCGCGTCGACATGAAACACGAGCGGCCGCAGATCGAGTTTCGTCTTCGCGATGTAGGTGAGGTAGGAGCTGTCTATGCCGCCGCTGACGCCGATGATGCAGTCGAAGTCGCGGCCGGCACCCTGCTTCTTGATCTCGGCCGTGATCCGCTCGAGCGCCGCGCGCCCCCGCTCGCCCGTGTCCCAGCTCGGCACCACCTGCGCGTAGAAGGTTTGGCAGTGATCGCAGACGCCGTCCGGCCCGAAGGTGATCTTCGAGTCGCTCGTATCCATCACGCAATTCGTGCAAATCCTGTAGTCGACGGTCATCCGCTTTCCGAAACGGCCCTGAGGAAGCTCCAAGTCTCCGCCGCGCACCGGGTCCACGAGTACTGCCCTGACAGCCCTTTGGCGCGCTTCGCGACGCTCATTCTAAGCTCTGGATCGCGAATCAGGGTCTCGATCGCTGCCGCTATCGACTGCGGATTCTCCGGATCGAAGTACACGCCGCCATCGCACAAGACTTCCGGCATCGGCCCTCGATTGGAGCAGGCGATCGGCAGCCCGATCGCCATCGCCTCGACGAGCGTGTTCGGCATGTTCTCGCAGCTCGAAGCGAAAACGAACAGATCTGCGCCGGCGAGCAGCGACGGGAGATCGTCGTGGGGCACGAAGCCCAGGCACTTCACGAAGTGCCCCGCGGGATCGTTGTCCGCTATTTCCTTCTCCAACAGCCGCGCGGCGCGGCCTCTTCCGCCACCGGCGAGCACGAGCTCGAGGTTGAACCCGCGACTCCGCAGGAGCGAAATCGCTCGAACGACTTCCCATTGATGCTTGTACATCGCGGCGTTGGAAACGTACAGACAGCGGATCGATCTCGTCGCGTCTGTCGGCCATGCGGCGCGCGAATCGCGGTCGACGAACGCTCGGCCGACGCCGTGCGGGATGACGGCGATTCGGTGCAGCCCGCCGGTCGTTTGTTGGATGACTCGCGCCGCGTACTGCGTGAGAAAGATGACTCCGTCCGCAAAGCGCATGGACTGGCTCTGCACGATTCGCAGCGTCAGCAAGCGCAAGCGTGCTTTGGATAGTCCGAAGCGCTTGATCTCGCCTGGCTCGTACGAAAGCATGTCTCGGCTCATCGTAACGGCCGGGCGAAACCTGCAGACGCTGCCGGCATCCGTATTCAACAAGACGCTACAGCCGTGCTTCTTGGCTTCGCGCGGCAGAGTGCGGTACTGCCACCAGATCTGGTGAAGCAGCGATCGTTGCAGCTCGGGCGGACTGTGCTTGACCAGCCATGGCAGATCCGGCAACCCGGAGAGCAATGACGGATAGGACCACACGTGCACCTGTTCGATTCCGTGCGCGCGCGGGTTGCTGTCTTTGATGATGCCGAGCAGATGCGCTTTGGCGCCGCCAGAGCGGTTGCGAGACGCATCGATGCCGACGACGAGGCCCATCGGCGCTACGCTCTCTGGCCGCGCTGGACGGCGCGACCGACAAGATGACCCGCCTTCAGCACCTCGATCCGCTCGAGCCCCGCACGCTGCAGCCAGTCACGAACGGTGGCAGCGGTTTGCGGATTGTCGAACTCGGGCGAGAGCCAGTCGAACGTGTCGAGCAGCGACCACTCGAGCTGCTGCCGGTCGTCGAGAGGCAGCGAGCCGACGTAGTTCGCGACGGGCACGATTCTCTTGAGTTGTCCGCCGACCACGGGCAGCTTGCCGACGACCGAGCTCACGGGCAACAATCGCGGCACCCAGGCCTGAAGCAAAGCGAACAACCGCGGTTTGCTCATGCGCTTCGTGAAAGGCCGTAGCCAATACTTGGGTAATAGCGCGCTCTTCCACGACTTCTCGTAGAAGTCGACGCACAGCTTCCCCCCGGGCTTCACCATCGGCGGCAGCGACGCGAATGCGCGCGCGACATCCGGCGTGTGCTGCAGAACGCCGAGCGAGTAGACGAAGTCGAACGATCCGGGAGCGAACGGCAGCGCGTAGATGTCGCCTTGCACGACCAACAGATTCGGGTGGTGGCCCAAGTTCACCTGGCAAGCATCTACGGCGGTCGAGTAATCGAGCGCGACGACTCGCGCGCCTGCCAGCAGCGCGATCTCTGCGAACCGCCCCGCGCCGCAGCCTACGTCGAGCACCAGCTTCCCTGCGAGATCCTCGGGTCGCCATTGCGTCGCTTCCCAGAAGCGCTTCGCGGAGATCGGATGACCCGAATGACTGTCGAGCTGCGTCTTGCTGAACCGATTCCATTGCATGCCGAAGTTGTCGGCGTAGTTCGACTCGGGGACGAAGCGCGGGACGCGATTGCGGATTGGGTAGCGGTGGAGGGCGTCGTCGGAGATCAACCACGATTCGACGCCGTCGGACGCGGCGCTCGTGGAATCGACGTGCAAAGGCTGGGTCGAGCGGGGACAGCGCAACGTAGCTAGCAACGCCGTATTCATGGGCGGCCTGAGACGGTCCGGCGCACGTCGCTAGCGAAATACGCGAAATGCGATTCCGATCGGGGGTGGCCTGGAGAAGTACCGATCGACGTTGAGGATCTTCCGCGAATCGGGTTGCAACTCGGCGAGCAGTCTTCGCAACTCCGAATCAGTTTTCTCATGCTGATAGTGATGCCGGCCATGCTGATCACGCATATTCAAGTATGTCTGCTTGAACCGGCGCTTCGCGCGCGCAATCGCGCCTTCGCCAGAGACGACAGGAACGTCTCCGCAGCGAATGAGGCCGCCCTGCTCCAGGAACCAGCCCAAGAGTGGGACCATTCTGAGCCAAGCCATCACGTACGAGAAGACCATCACTTGCCGATCGGTCATCCTTCGCGTGAGCTTGAAAACTCCTCGGCCGACTATGTGGTACCGAACCCACCTCAGCACGCCGGGGCCATCATTCACACCGTAGCAATTGAAAACAAATTCGCCGCCTGGAGCAACCAAGGCGTACAGCGCGTGGGCCGTCTTTTCGACGGATGGCGTGTGCTGGATCACGTTGTGGCAGTAGACGATTCCGTCGATGCAATTGTCACGAATCGGTGGCGCGTCTATCGAACACTGGATCACGTCGACGTTCTTCAGGCCCGACAAATTCGAAGCCACGACCTGGTCGACCGAGTGCGAAAGCTCCATCATGATGACGTGCTTCGCAGCACACTCAGCAAACCACTTGGTTTGAGCTCCACTCCCCCCGCCGGCGTCGACGATCACTTTTCCTTTGAAAGTCTCGGCGGATCCGAACGTGCTGGCGACCGTATGACCGAGCCAATTCTGCTTGAAATCCGTGTAGTTGAAGTAGTTCCATTCGTCGCCGAACGATTTGACCGTTTCAATTCGAACATTGCCCAGAAATCGCGGTATTCCATTGACGATCGGATAGCTGCGCCCCGTTGTCGATACCAACCTTCCGGTTCGTATCGCACCGTTTTCGTCGTAAGTGGCGTCCTTGAGCTCGAGCGGCGCTTTCGTGAGCGGTTCGCAAAGGCAATCGAGAAGTTCTGGCGTCATTGCGGTTTCGTATTAGGCGGAAGGCTCGGAGGCAACGCTTCACGGTGACCGGATGCTTGGGCTACTCTGCCTCCCGTGCCGCTCGGCGGTTGGCGAGTATAGGTTCAAGAAACGCGCGCGCATAGTCAGAATCCGATCCCAGGAACCGGCTTATCGGCCCAGCGTGGGCCGGAGAGACGGCGCAGCCCGCTTGCATTCCGAAGTGGTAGAGTCGCAGCTCACGCTTGTACGACCGGCGCCGAATCAAGCAGCCGCCAATCAACATGGCAAACTAGCGAATTCGAATGCTCAGAGATTCCACGGTTCTGATCACAGGCGGAACGGGCTCGTTCGGCAGCTCGTTCTTGCCGATGACGCTGAGCCGATTCAATCCGAAGAAGATCATCGTCTATTCGCGCGATGAGATGAAACAATGGCAGATGGCCAAGCTGTTCGGCGACGACCCGCGCGTGCGGTTCTTCATCGGAGACGTTCGCGATCGGGATCGTCTCTATCGGGCGCTCGACGGCGTCGACTACGTCGTGCACGCTGCGGCGACGAAGATCGTGCCCACGGCCGAGTACAATCCGTTCGAGTGCGTCAAGACGAATATCAATGGCGCGATGAATCTCATCGATGCCTGTATCGACAAAGGCGTAAAAAGAGTCGTCGCACTGTCCACTGACAAAGCCAGCAGCCCGGTCAATCTCTATGGCGCCACGAAACTCGCTTCGGACAAGTTGTTCGTCGCCGGCAACTCTTATGCGGGCGGCCACGATACGCGGTTTTCGGTCGTTCGCTATGGCAACGTCATGGGGTCACGGGGTTCGGTGATCCCGTACTTTCTGTCGATCAGCAATCGTGGCAGCTTGCCGATCACGGATATTCGCATGACGCGTTTCATGATCACGCTCGAGCAAGGCGTGGAGCTCGTCTGGCATGCTTTCGAAGACATGCAAGGAGGCGAGATCTACGTGAAGAAGATACCGTCGATGAAGATCACGGATATCGCTAGAGCGGTAGCGCCCGACGCGACTCACGAAATAATCGGAATTCGGCCGGGCGAGAAATTGCACGAGCAGATGATCAGCTCGGAAGACGCGCTGTACACATACGAGTATTCCGAGCACTTCAAAATCCTGCCCGCGATCCACAACTGGAGCGCCGACCCGTTCCGCATCAAAGACGGCAAAAAGGTGTCCGAGGGCTTCGTCTACTCGAGTGACACGAACGAGCACTGGATGGACATCGCCGTACTGAGGAAGTGGATCGAGGCCAACCGCAATAGGATCGGCAACATCTAGCGCCCGCGAAGCCGCGATCGCGAGAGTAGTCCCAAATGCGCGTGCTGTACGTCCGTGACGCGATCACAGCCCACGACCGGCGATTTCTGAAAGCTATCATCGAGCAGGGTCATCAGCCGGTAGTCGCGTTGATCAGTGAAGGGCGCCTGCCCGATGCGCTCATCGACGTCGGCGGCGTCACTTTGTCGGTTGCGCCCGCGGCGCTCGGGTCGATCGCCGCCGACTACGAGGTCGACGTCGCTCACGTCGGGCCGGTTCCAACCGTGGCAGCCGTTGCAGCCGAGCACTTGCCGAGGCATCTCCCGTTCGTCGTCGTGTCTTGGGGGTGCGACGTTCTTCGTGACTGTGACGATGAGCAAGTGAGGCGGCGGGCTCTGCTTTCGCTTGATCGGGCCAGTGTCGTTCTCGTGGATTGCGAGGCCGTCCCGAGGAAGATCCGCGGCTGGCGTCCGAAATTCGAAACGCCGTTCGTCTCGTTCCCCTGGGGAGTCGATCTCGCTCGCTACAGCGGGGAACGTAGTCCCGTCTCAGCAGCGTTGCGTGACAAGCTCGGTTGGACCGCGAATATCGTGCTGATATCGACGCGCTCTTGGGAGCCGATTTACGGGATCGACGTCTTGCTCGCAGCGTTCGGGCGCATCGTCGCATCCAACGACGCCGTCCGGCTGCTGCTAATCGGCGATGGATCTTTGCGCCCTACGATCATGAGTCAGATCGACGTCTTGGGCCTCCGCGAGCGCGTGCACGCGCCAGGTCGCGTACCTGAAAAAGACCTTGCTCGGTGGTATGCGGCGGCGGATCTCTACGTTTCGAGCTCGCCGTGCGATGGGACGTCCGTGTCTCTATTGGAGGCGATGGCCAGCAGTCTTCCTGCAGTCGTGCACGGCGACCTCGGCAACACGGAGTGGATCGCCGAGCGCGAGAACGGCTGGCTTGCAGATTGCCGAGACCCGCGCTCCCTCGCCGGAGCACTGCATGAAGCCATCGAGAAAAAAGCACAGTGGGCCGCCATGGGACGGACGAATAGACAGAGAGTCGTGGCGGACGCGGACTGGGCGAAGAACTCGCCGCGGCTTACCGAAGCGTATCAGCTCGCGAAGCGCCGGGCCGCTTGACGTGAGCTTCGTAGACGCGTTCAAGGCGAACCGCCTCAACACGCTCGTGCTCGGCGCGGCGCAGCTCGGAATGCGCTACGGCATCGCAAACGTCTCCGGCAAACCCGACAAGACTCGGGCGGCCGAGATACTATCGGCAGCCTGGACCGCCGGCATCGAGGTGATCGATACCGCACAAGCCTACGGTGACAGCGAAAGCGTGATCGGCGCCCATCTTCGCGCCCATCCCGACCAATCGTTTCGCGTCATCACGAAGCTCGCGGCCGCCGTCGATCACGAGAATGCCGGGGCAGTAGTCGCCTCCGCGCGGCTCAGTCGCGACGTCCTCGGGCAGCCGCTCGCGGCGCTGATGCTCCACGACACAACCTCCATTGCCAAATGGAGCCGGGGACTGCAACGAGGTCTCGACGAGATTCTCGACGCCGGCATTGCCGAAGCCGTCGGCGTCTCTATCTACACTCCTGCCGAATTTCAAGCGGCCCTCGAGATCCCGACCCTCCAAGTGATCCAGGCACCGTTCAATGCGCTCGACCGGCGCTTGCTCGAGGGTGGACTCCTCGCGCGCGCCCTAGAGTCAGGGCGGGTGCTGGTGCTGCGAAGCGCTTTTTTGCAGGGTCTGCTCCTGCTCGACGCAGGCCAGGTTCCGCAGCAGCTCTCGTTCGCGGAGCCGCACCTTGCGCGGTGGCGTAGCATCTGCGCACGGCACCGCGAAGGTTGCGCAGCAACGGCGGTACGCTACGTTCGCCGCGTAGCGCCTCGCGCGCTGATCGTGATCGGCAGTGAGCGCGCGGAGCAAGTGGCGGCCAATGCCCGGCTCGTCGCCGAATGCACGCTGAGCGAGGACCTGGTGAGTGAGATCGAAAAGATGCCTATTCCCGAGGAGCGCGTGATCAACCCGAGTCTGTGGCCGCCGCGATGACCACGACGGCGATCTTGCAAGCCCGCATGGGCTCGACACGACTTCCCGGGAAGATGACGCTGCCGATCATCGACGACAAAGGCGCGCTCGAGTTGATGGTTGAACGCGTCTCGCAAAGTAAGACGCTAAATCGCGTCATCGTCGCAACCACCGTCTTGCCGGAGGACGACGCGCTGGTCGTCGTCTGCGAACGCATCGGCGTGCCGACATTTCGCGGTGATCCCACCGATGTGCTCGACCGTTACTACCAGTGCGCGCGGACGCACGCGCGAAATGACGTATTGGTGCGCCTCACGGGCGATTGCCCGCTGCACGATGCTTCGGTGATCGATCAGGTCGTGACCTATTTCCTCTCGGCTCGCTATGATTACGCGGCCAATACTCACCCGCCGACGTTTCCAGACGGCCTGGATACCGAGGTCTTCACGTACTCCGCGCTCGAGCGGGCTTGGTCGAAGGCGACGCTTTTGAGCGAGCGAGAGCACGTCACGTACTACATCTACACGCATCCCGAGGAGTTTCGGATCGGCAACCTCGCGAACGCCGTGGACCTCTCGGCCCACCGCTGGACCCTCGACGAGCCGGCTGACTTGCTCTTCATCCGGCGTGTGTACACGGAGCTCAAGATGCTCGGCCATACCTTCGGCATGCACGACGTTCTCGACCTGCTCCGCAGGCGCCCTGATTTCCTCGAGCTGAACTCGGATCTCGAGCGCAACGCCGGCCTAAGACTTAGCCTCGAGCTGGACCGCCAAATGGGAAATAGAAGGTGAGAAACTACACCCGCAGCCTCGAATGGTTGAGTCGTGCGAAAGCCAGGATTCCGTCGGCATCGCAGACCTACAGCAAGAGTTATCGCTATTACTGCGAAGGCGCGGCACCAGCCTTTATCGAACGCGGCGCCGGCTGCCGACTTTGGGACGTCGACGGCAACAGCTACATCGACTACTTGCTCGCGTTGGGACCGATAACGCTCGGCTACGCCGATCCCGTAGTCGACGCGGCGATCGCGCGCCAGCTTCGTAAGGGCATCGTCTTCTCGCAGCCATCGCCGCTCGAGGTCGAGCTCGCGGAGTTGATCGCGGAGCTCGTTCCGAGCGCCGAGATGGTGCGCTTCGTAAAGAACGGCTCGGACGCCACCGGAGCTGCCGTGCGATTGGCACGGGCCTACACTGGCCGAGATTTGATTCTGTCCTGCGGCTATCACGGAATGCAGGATTGGTATATCGGCGCAAGCGAGAACAATCTCGGTGTTCCCGAAGCCGTTCAACGGCTCATCGAGACGTTCCCTTTCAACGATGCGCGAGCGCTCGAAGCGACGCTCGAACGACGCTTCGGCGAGGTCGCCGCGGTCATCATGGAGCCCGTGCGTACGGAAGAGCCCTTGCCCGGATATCTCGCCCAAGTTCGCGAGCTAGCCACACGGCACGGCGCTTTGTTGATTTACGACGAGGTCGTGACCGGATTCAGAGTCGCGTTGGGCGGCGCTCAGAGTCACTACGGAGTCACGCCGGACCTCACGGCACTCGGCAAAGGCATGGCCAATGGGATGCCCCTCTCGGCGGTCGTCGGTCGCGCCGACATCATGCGGCTGGCCGATGAAGGGGCTTTCATCTCGCTGACGTTCGGTGGTGAAACGCTTTCGTTAGCCGCAGCTATCGCCACGATCTCGGAGCTGCAGACGCGCGATGTGTTCCGCCACACCTGGGCGCTGGGCGACCGGATGCAAGCGGGTATGAAGAATCTCGTCGAACGGATGGACCTCAAAGATATCGCCAAAGTCGCCGGAACGCGCATCATGCCCGGACTGTTCTTCAGCGCATGCGGGGAGGCCACGGCCAACGACGTCCTGTCGTTGTTCCAGCAAGAGGCGGCGGAGAGAGGTGTGCTTTTCTTGGGCGTCAATTACCTCTGTGCGAGTCACAGCGAAGCCGATATCGACTACACTATCGGCGTTTTCGGCGAAGCCCTCGAGCACGTTTCGAAGCTCAAGCACGGCACGCCGTTGAAGCAGTTGCTCCGCGGCCAGAGCTACCGCCCGGTCTTCAAACGCAACAAGTCCTGACCATCCGCATGCGGATACTCGTGACAGGCGCATCGGGGATGCTCGGTGAACCTCTGGTCGAAACATTTGGGGCCGACTGCATAGTGACCGGCCTGTCGAGACACAGACCGGCGAACGCGAGCGCGGATTGGGTCGAAGCGGACATCGGCAAACCGGCAGAGCTCGCGAGTGCGCTACGCAGCCGCCGTCCCGACGTCATCGTCCATACGGCCGCACTGACGAACGTCGACGAATGCGAACGCCACCCGGACCTCGCCGCGCGCATCAACAGGGATGCGGTCACCGAGATTGCGGACTTCTGCAGCGGCAGCGGCGCTAGGCTCGTCCACGTTTCGACCGATGCGGTCTTCGACGGAACTAGGGTCGGGCGCTACACGGAGACCGATCTCGCGGCCCCGCTAAACGTATATGGCCGCACGAAGCTCGAAGCCGAAAAGGTCGCGCTGCAGGCCCAAGGATTGGTCTTACGAACGAATATCTTCGGCTGGCGCCGAGGCCGGGCCGACGGCCTCGCCGAATGGATCCTCGCAGGTCTGCGCGCAGGCACGACTCTCACGATGTTCACCGACGTGTTCTTCACGCCGATCGCCACGCAGCTGCTCGCGCCGATCATCGCTCGGTGCACGCGGCTCGAAGCGCACGGTCTCTATCACGCCGGCGGGTCCGAGGCGATTTCCAAGCACGAGTTCTCGTTGCGTGTGGCCAAGGCCTATGGACTATCGGTTACCAATGTCCGGGCCATCTCGGTTGACGACAGGCCGGCTGCGGCCCGGCGAGCGAAGAACATGAGCCTCGACTCGTCGAAACTGGAGCGCCTATTGGGGACGCCTCTGCCCGGAATCGACGAATCCATAGCCGCCTGGAAAGAAAGAGAGAGAGTTGAGAAGGAATCGCAATGACGAACGAAATCAGATTTGGCAGCAGCGTCGTCGGAGACGCGCATCCGACCTATTTCATTGCGGATATCGCCGCCAACCATGACGGTTCGTTCGAGCGCGCGGTGGCTCTCATCCGTCTCGCAAAGGAATCAGGCGCAGACGCTGCGAAGTTTCAGAACTTTCAGGCCAGCAAAATCGTGAGCGACTACGGGTTTCGCACGCTGGAATCCGGCGGCAAGCAGGCTCACCAGGCGACATGGAAAAAATCGGTGTTCGAGATCTACTCGGAATACAGCATCTCGCAAGATTGGACGCAGCGACTCAAGCAGGAATGTGACCGCGCCGGCATCGACTATTTCTCGTCGCCTTACGATTTCGAATCGGTCGACCACCTCGACCCCTATGTCGACGTCTACAAGATAGGCTCCGGCGACATTACTTGGATCGAGATGCTCGAGTTCATCGGCCGCAAGGGCAAGCCTGTGATGTTGGCGACGGGCGCCGCATCGATCGGCGACGTGCAACGTGCGGTAACCGCGTTGTCGCGAGTGAACTCTCAACTGGTGGTAATGCAGTGCAACACGAACTACACGGCCAGCCTCGAGAACTACTCACACGTCAACCTGCGTGTGCTCGAGACCTATCGCGCCATGTTTCCGCAGGTCGTGCTGGGATTGTCCGATCACACGTTCGGGCTCGCGACGACGCTAGGAGCGGTGACGCTCGGAGCACGCGTCATCGAGAAGCACTTCACGGACGATAACGCTCGCCTCGGACCCGATCACAAGTTCGCGATGAATCCTTCGACCTGGCGAGACATGGTTGACCGGACACGCGAGCTCGAGCGCGCTCTCGGCACGGGCAACAAACAGGTGGAGAGCAACGAAATGGAGAGCATCGTGGTCCAGCAGCGTTGTCTGCGCGCGGCCGCGGACTTGAAGCCGGGCCAGGAGCTCTCCCGCGAGCACATCGAGGTGCTAAGGCCTTGTCCGCACGACGGAATCCGCCCGTTCCAGCTGGACGACGTGCTCGGTCGCAAGGTCCGCGTGCCGCTAAAGGCCGGGCAGCACGTCAAATGGTCCGACCTGACGTGAGTACTACGAAGGCCCACGCGTTGAAGGTCATCGGCTTCGACAGCTGGACTGGCGGAGCGCATCACTACCAACGGCTGATCGACGCTTTCAGAGCGCGAGACGTGACGTTGTCGCTCGTCCATATCGGGTCTTGGGGAAGCGATCTAGGACGGCCGCCCACGGAAACCCTCGGAGATCTGCCTGTCCGCGACGTCTCGTCTTACGCGAAACGCGGCTTTCCCGATATTCTCGACGCCGAGCGGCCGGACGCCGTGTTGTTTCTTTCGACCGAGACGTTTGCTCATCGCGCGTTCAACCGCTATTGCAGGGCGCGAGGTATACCAACCGTGAACCTCTATCACGGACTGGTCCGCGTCCAAGCGGTCGACGACGAAGGCTCACCTTACAAGGTGAACCCCATCGCCCACCTGAAGTTCGTCTCGAGCCGGCTGCTTAAGGCTCTCACACTCGTGTGGCCGACTTACGGACGCGCGCTTTGGAAGACCCACGCGCCAATGCGGGCGTGGCAGCGATTCGTGTCCGACATTTTCTTGGGCGCGCTCGGAAGGTTCCCCTTTACAGCCGCGGAGGACGCGAAGACGGATGCCTGCTGCGTCTATGTGGCCGCCGATGTGGAGCACGCAGTCAGAAAATACGGCTTCAGCAAGAACGAGATCACGGCCGTCGGAAATCCCGATCTGGTCCATTTTGGGTTGCCGGCGAAGGCGATCGGGTCCCATCTCGAGTCCCGCAGCGAGCGGCGGGACGTGATGTACATAGACACAGGGCTCGTTTACACGGGTTACGTTTTCGGCACACCCGAAGAGTTCAGACGCCATCTGATCGATACCAAGATCGAGCTCGCAAAACACGGCCTGCGCCTGATCTTCAAGCCGCATCCGGATCATCGCAGGTCGAACATGCTGCAAACGCTCGCGGACGCCGGAGTCGAGGTCTGTTCGAACGAGGAGTTCGCAGAGCGGCTGGAGCGCTGTTGCGCAGCCATCGTCGAACCGTCCAGCTTGGGCGTGTTGCCCGCGTTGCTCGGGATGCCGCTGTTCTTGGCGCAGTACGGGAAACTCGAAGGGCAGCGTTTCGGCCAAGTCCTGGTGAGTTATCCGCGAGCCAAACCACTTACCGACCTCGCGCAGTTCGCCGAATCGCTCGCCGCCTTGCGGCAAGGCTACGACGTCGACGCGACACGGCAGTGGATCGCCGAAAATGCCGGCCCGTTGCCGGCCGATCGCATGCCGAGCCGAGTCGCGGACGTCGTTGCGAGCCTGATCGGCCGCGCGAGACGAGGTCCAGCCGACGAGCCGGGCTCGACCACCGTGGTCGCACCGGCCCGAGCGCAACGCTAGCGGTGTCTGCTGCCGCACGCGGCTGATTGCGCAGACGGCGGGAACCTACGCCGGATTCTTCGCTATGGAACGACCCCGTATTCCCGGCGCCAAAGCTCGAACAGAACGAGCCCAAATAGCCGTTCACCGTTGCTTCGGCCGCGATCCTGCCCGGCCAACAGTTTGCGCACCGTGCGTCGGTCGAACATCGTTTGCGGGTCGAGCAAAACCTCGTGGAACATTTCGCGGAATGCGCCGGCTCGTAGCCATTTTGCGAGCGGGATCGAAAACCCCTGCTTTCGTTGACGATCGAATTCCGGCGGCAGCACACGCATCGTCAAGCGTTTGAGCAGCGTCTTCTTCTCCCGTGGAGTGGCCTTCAGACGCGACGGCACTTTTCCGAACGCGAACTCGATCAGGCGGTAGTCGAGCAGTGGCGCACGCACTTCGAGCGAGCTCAACATGCTGGCGCGGTCCACCTTGACCAGGATGTCCTCGGCGAGATAGTTCGAGAAATCGGTGCGCGTGGCTCGTTGCAGTAGATCCACGCGCGGCGAGACGTCTCGAGCCATCACCTGCTCCGCGACGAGCGGCCAACCGTGCTCGGCTGCCATCAGCCGCGTGCGCGTCGTCGGGCTGAAGAACGAAGAGACCAACGGCAGCCCCCGCTGCAAGTCCGCGCCCAAGCCCTGGAGCCAGTTCCGGCCTTTCAGTCCGACCGGCAGCGCGCGTTCTGCAGTCGTGGAGATCAGCGAGCGCAGCGGTCGTGGCACTCTGCCGAGACGATTCTCCATCCACAGGAGGCGGCTATAGCTTCCGTAGCCGCCAAACAGCTCGTCACCGCCGTCGCCGCCCAATGCAACCGTGCAATGACGCCGGACCAGCTCGCAGACGAGAAACGTCGGGATCATCGACGAATCGAGCACCGGCTCGTCGAATTGCCTGGCCAAGCGCGGCAGTAGGTCGGCGGTGGTGGGCTGCGCCTCGAGTTCGACGTGCTCGGTGGCGAAGTGGCGCGCGATCAGTCGCGCGTGCTCCGTCTCGTCAAGCGACCCATGCCCCGGGAAGCGGATCGTGAACGTCTTCAGCTTCGACGAGGAACGCCGCGCCATAGCCGTAACGAGGCTGGAATCCACTCCGCCGCTAAGCAGCACCCCGACGGGCACGTCGGCCACGAGCTGACGGCGCACCGAATCCTGCAGTAGGGACTCCAACTCATCGAGCAGCGCCGCTTCGTCCGGGACGGCCGACGTCTGGAGATCCGGAAGCTGCCAATAGCGCCACACCTTCGCGAGGCCGCTTTTCATGTCGAAGCGCAAGGCGTGAGCAGCCGGCAGCTTGTTGAACCCTTGCAAGATGCAGCGCCCGCCTGGCACATAGCCCAGCGCGAGATAGCAATCGAGCGATTCGGGCTCGATACGACGCGGAAGCGCAGGGTCTGCCAATAAGCCCTTGAGCTCGGAAGCGAACCGCAGCGTACCGTCGGCGTAGTGATAGAAGAGCGGCTTCTCCCCGGCGCGGTCGCGGGCCAGCAGCACGACCTGCTGCTCGGCATCGTAGAGCGCGAACGCGAACATGCCGTTGAGACGCGAGACACACTCCGCACCCCACTCGCGATACGCCGCCAGGATCACTTCGGTGTCGCTGTGGGATCTGAACATCGCCCCTTTGGCCTCGAGCTCGAGCCGCAGGTCGGCGAAGTTGTAGATCTCGCCGTTGAAAACGATGGTCAACCTGCCCGCGACATCGCTCATCGGCTGATGGCCCGCAGCAGACAAGTCGATGATCGACAGACGCCGATGCGCGAGACCCACGCAGCCATTCCGCGACCACCATTCGCCCGCGTCGTCCGGTCCGCGGTGGGCCATCGCGTCCCGCCCAGCGACGAGCCACGAGCGATCATCGATGCGCGACGTGGAGCAGATCCCGACGAGGCCACACACGAATCACCGCCTCCCGAGCGCCATCACGAAACGAAGTATCTGTGAGGCCCTGGCGTCGATCGTGTTCGGCTCGGCAAGTAGTCGCCTATACCCCGCCGCCCTGACCTGTTCGCGTTTGGCGGGATCTGCTTTGAGCTCCTTGACAACCTCGATCAACTCGCGTGTCGACGAAAAGAAGTACGCCTCCTCACGATCTTTGAATCGGCTCAGTGCTTCAGGCGTCCTCTCGCAAACCAATAACCCGCCCACGGCTACGATTTCCAGCGCTCTTCTAGTCCACGTGTCGTTGTTGATCTTCGAAAAGAAGCACAAGCCGGCCAGGACGCTCGAGTAGATGCGATTGTATTCTTCGCCGAACGCGTGAGTGATCGGTGCGAGCGCATGCAGCGCGCTCTTGGAAATGGCGGGGTCCCAGCCCCCGCCCTTGAGAATCACGCTAAAACTGTTGCGCACCAAGGCATCAAGGCAATCGACGCGCCAGTCGTTCTCCCAGTGGCCGATGAACGCAGCGTCCGCGATGAAATCGGCGCGCTCCGACACGGGGCCGGGCAGAGAATGCCTGCGCGGATCATACGCGGGAGGACAATGCTCGACATGCGCCGCACCCGCCCTCGAGTAATCGTCGACATTGTGCGCACGAAACACGAAGTGACCGTCATAGCGGTCCAAAGCACGTCGGAACTTCCAATGGAAGCCGAAGGGAGCGATCTTCGAGAACGCGTCGTCGTTGTAGTACTCCGTCAACGCGATTCCTCTTTCCCCGAGCCGCGCGATCGTCCCCCGGTCGAATTCGACCGGTAGGCGAAAATGCACCCAGTCGGGCCGCTCGCGGTCGGCTAGCTCGAGCAACTCCCGCTGCATCGATCGATTAGCGCGGCCGACGTGTAGCCGGCGAAAAACCTTCGACAGCAGTCCTCGAGGCGAATCGGCGGTCTCCGAGGAATGCGTTAGCACCTCGACACCCAAGTCACGAAACGCGTCGATCCATCCAGAGTCGCGATCGGGGGTCGTGGCCAGGGTACCGACATAGATCATCCTCATACCTTGAGCCAGCGTTCCGGCAGTAATCCTTCGAAACCCCACCACATCTTGCCTTCCCGCATCACGAACCCCGGCGCAATCACGACCTTGGGCGCATGCTCGGCCAACCATGCGCCCCACCAGCTGAAAGTGCTGTTCGCGATGATGAAATGCTTCGCGTGCGTCATCAGCCACAGATCCGCGTACGCGTTGGCATCGCCTTTGTTGTGCGAGATGCACGTTACGCGGCGGTCGTCGACGGGCACCAACGGGCGTGCCGCCTCGGGCCGGTCGGAGAATACGAAGTAGTGCGCCGACGGGACAAGCGCTTCCATTCGCGTCACCGCTCGAGAGTAGTAGTCTCCCGGCGCATTGTTGATCCCCTCTTGCCCGGGCTCGTCGAAGAATCGCACATGCACCGCGACCGACGAACAGCCGCCGATGCGCTCCGCCATTTCGGCGTTCAACGAATCAGTAGGCGGGATGATCCGTAAGTCCTCGCGAATCGTCGCCTCGACATCTCTGAAATAGTCCTCGCTCTGCCAGTAGCCTTCCAGGTACACCGTTCCGCGCGGCTTCAACTGCAGAAGACGAGCGTCGAAGTCCAGACGCTCCTGCTGGATGTAGGTTCGTTCCTCAAACGCGCGCCGCCGGTTGACGGCACGTTTGAGATAGCGACGAGCTCGTGAGAAGGGGATCAGGCGCTCCGACACTGTAGCCTTCCGGCATGGGATGCGGAAACGATCCAATTGGTAGCGGCGTCGATAATCCAAATCGCGAACGAACCCACTCACGTCGTCGATGACCAGCTCTGCATCGTTGACCAACGCGAGACGCCTGGCAGCGGCGTAGCAGAAAAGCTGATTGCCGATGCCACCGACTATTCGAGGAATCACTCTATTCGGCATTGATTCCGGCTCGCGAGCTAAGCACCGGATGCGTTTCGATGCGCGAGATCCGATCGCTTGAAGATCGTGTTGATGTAGGTGTCCGCGTACACCTCATATCCCGTGCCCACGATCGCGTCTATGAGGTCTACGAGCTTGCTCGCAGCCCCCGACTCGGAATAAGTGAGCGTCTCGATGCACACGACTTTAGGCCGCCGCTCGACCGGTGTGCGCGCGAGGGCTGGCACCACCAGCGCGTCGGTTCCCTCGATGTCCACCGTGAGAAGATCCGGGAAGATCCCCGCGCGATATTCCTCGACGACGCTCGACAGTCCGCGGACGGGAACCGAGACTTTGTCGATTATTCTCGTCGATGTTTCCGTCTCGAGCCGTCGTGCCTCCTCGGCCGAGAACGTGCTCAGCGCCGGGACGTTCATGACATAGAACTCCACGGTTTCGCCGTCTCGCTCCTCCGCCACGATCCCGATGTTCAGATTCAGGTCCTTGGAGCGGTGCCTATGAAAGCTCGCGATCAGAGCGGGGTTGGCCTCGATGTTGATTCCTCGGCACCCTTCGGAGTAGAGCTTCTTCGTATTGCTCAAGTAGCTCGGATGGTGTGCACCCAGATCGATGTAGCTTGGTCGAGACACTCCGAGAAGGTCGAAGAGAAAACGGATCAGTAGATCCTCGCCGCACTGTGAGTACGACTTGTTGGGAGCGAACCCCTTGGCGACCAACCATTGCCGCGCCCGCAGTTTGAGATTGTGTCCCATGTTTGCTTGGTTCAGCGTCGAAGCGTCCAGGGAATCGGATGGTAGAACTGCGCGTCTCGGCTCGACGTCAGCCTCGCGCCGCTCGCGACAACTCGACCGCAGACGAGGGGCATGGATGCTCAGCGCTTTACTGCAATGCAATGCCAGCCGAAGCACGCGAGGTCTTCAGCGCGCTTTCGGCCGCGGATCTTGAAGTAGAGCACTCCGACCAAGCTGTACGCATAGGCGAGCGGCCAGGTCCAATTGCCCAACTGTCTTTCCATGCCACCCAACCGCATGAGCTCCTGCTCTGTGTAAGCGAACCAATCGCCGTTCGGGGTCAATTCTCGGATGTCGAACCCCCGGAGCGGCAAATGATGCTCATACCAGTAGCGCGAAAAGCCCGTGCAGTAGTGATGAGGCGCCATGTGGACGTGCGACGCGAACGGAGCGGTCAGTATCAACTTGCCGCCGCGCTTTAACAGGCGAGCGAACTCGTCCAGAGCGCGAGTCGGTTCGGGCACGTGTTCCAGCACTTCGCTGCAGAGCACGGCGTCGAAGCTCTCGTCCGGCGCCGGTATCGAACCGATGTCGCTGACGAGATCGATGCGGCTCGTGTCCCACTGCGCGGTCTGCAAGCCTTCGTTTATCGCCGCTCCCACTTGCCCTTGGTACTGACAGAAGTCCTGCGAGACGTAATCGAGATGTCCGCAGTGCCGGCGATTCTTCAGCTCGCCGGCGCCCGCGTCCAAGAGTCGCGAACCACGTGGCAGAGCCGCTAGCGCTTCCTTCAGCCAGGCTTGACGATTCGACTCGTTGAGGTCCTTACCAAGAATGGCAGCCAAACCTAATGGTCCGATTTTCTGAACGTAAACAAGCCTAAATTGTAATGGGCCAGTGCCAATCGCTGCAGACTTTCTTCCGAGAGGTCGGCATGACTCACCTCGCCGTTGGCCGTGATCACAGTCAACTCTTGGAGCTGCAAACCGTTCGCTCGGGCACAGCGAATGATCGTCCGAGGATCGAATACGCGATTTGCGTTGAATTCCACGCGCTCCTGGCCGATTGGCGTGGAAAGGTAGAAGCAGCCGCCCGACGCGAGGAGTCGAGCCATGTTTGCAATGCCGCGCTCGTATCCCAGCGGGTCTACTGGGTCACCGTACCGCCCCAATCCAAAATGCTCGACGGCGTGGAGGCACGACAGAGAATCGCAATACGCTTCCCCGTCTATCGCCGCCGGCACTGGCTTCATGAGATCCGCCTGTTTGAATGCGATCCCCGGCACTGGTCTCGAGATGGGCCGTACGTCTAGCATCTCGACTTCCCGAAAGCTCGCCACGTGCGCGATGAAGCCGTCGACGCGCGAACCAACGTCTACGTGGCGCTTCGGCCGCGCTTCGAATATCCGTCGAGCAACCAACAAATCCTGCCAGAAGTATTCGTTGTTGGTTGCGTCCGCCTTAGCGTACCAATCGTGCAAGCACGGGACGATCGTCACCGAACCGCCGCGCATACGCCGGAAACGACGCCAGTCGCGTACATAGCGCGGGAGCGCCCGGAGCGACTCCAACAGCGTTCGGGGAGCGATTCCGAGCTGACTCGAAAAGATCCAGTCGATCTTGATTAGAGCACTACGTACTGCGTTCATCGTTGCTGATCCAGCTCGCCGCGACGCGCGATCTGGATAGAGTGAACATCCACAGGAAATAGACGGTGGAGAATGCCACAGCGGAAATCGCGATGCCTTTGGTGCCGGCGACCGAAGCTCCATAGATATTGAAGACAATGCCCAAGAGGGCGGTCACGATTTTCGCGCGAAGCATTGCAGCGGACCTCATTTCGCTCATGAGTTTCAGCCCGAGCATTTGAGCCGCCGCAAACAGCCCACCCGCTAGCACGACCCAAGGCAGCAGGTAAGAAATGCTGCGAAATTCGGCCGCGACTACGAGGCGGAAAATCCACTCATGCAACGTCATTGCCAGCGAAAAGGCGAGTAACGTCATCGCCAGACAAGAAAACGTGATGCGCCATGCGAGCTCGTGAACGAAAGCGTTGCGCGAATCCGACGTCGCATCGCCCGATTTCTGGTACAGGATCGGTCCGATAAAAGACACGGCCATTCCAGTCGCCAACGCAATCGGCGTGTAACCGAGCTGGAACAGGACTGCGTATAGGCCAACTTCCTGAGTGCTTGCGAAGACCTCCAAAGCCCAGCGGTCCGAGCTCTGCTGAGCCCAAGTGAATATTCCCCAAATCGAGAACGGCCAAGAATAGGCCCAAATCCGCAGCATCCACGCCCTGTCGTCGCCTCCACCCGTGCGGCTGGGCGGAATGAGCCGGCGCAGAAAGATAAATTGCGATGTGTTAACAAGCAATGACGACCCAGCATAGGCGAGCACGACCGCCGTGCCGGAGCCGCCGAGTAAGAGGACCGCGGCCACGGCGAGCAGGATTTTGAGCCACGCATCGAGTGCGCCGTGGAACGCGACCACTGCCCTCTGCCGCGCCGCGTTTTGGATACCGCTCAGCGTGCTGTTGTAGATGCTCAGCACTGCGAATAGCAAGGCTGCAGCCGCCAGACTGATCCAACGGTCACCGCCTAGAAGCGAAAGGCCTGTCAGCAGAGTCGCTCCGGCGCCGAACACGACGAGAGTCGCGAAAAAAATCAGGCGGCGCGACGCTCGCACGTAGCCGCCGAATTCCTGTTTTTCCGCGGCAACTGAATAGAAGCGACTGATGCCATTGCTCAGCCCACCCATCGCAACCTGGTCCACCAAGCCAACAACCGTAAGGCCCAGCGCGATGCGCCCGTACTGCACGGGGTCGAGATACTCGGTGAGCACTCGGACCAAGACCAGCGCACCGAGCACGGCGGAAACTTGGCCGAGAAGGATCCAGGTGCCCTCCTTGGCGAGATGGTAGTAACGAGAAGAGATCACTTTGATTTCAGCAACCACGCATCGACTCGAAGATCCTGCGAAGAGATCCTGCGCGACGTGCGTGCGATTGCCTGTGCGGGTTGCGAAGCAAGAAGACCGTCAGGTGGTCACTTGGGTTGCGGCTGAAGGCTCGCCTGTCGGACGCGCGTGCACATGCTCGGCGCGACGCCGCGCCTTTCTCCTGTCGCGAAGCGACTGCGCCATCATGCCCACTAGGAACGCGTAAATG
>Ga0068858_100000948_pt1 | contig 29985 bp, 23 predicted proteins | sample KBSSwiS12_FD_66589 | JGI IMG/M metagenome (GOLD analysis project Ga0068858, IMG submission 66589) | Switchgrass rhizosphere microbial communities from Kellogg Biological Station, Michigan, USA - KBS Switchgrass S1-2 | ecosystem: Host-associated > Plants > Roots > Rhizosphere > Soil ... | reverse complement strand
TTACTCTCATTCCTGGTCATGGTGGGGCTCCTATGGAGTTGGTGACGTTGAACATCACCAGCCTGCCATGGCCGCTCACATCCTCAAGGGATTTTGCAGAACATCCCGCACACTACCCAGGGTAATAGTGCTGCCAATGGAATCCAGACCACTATCAGCTTATAATTGGCTCTAAATACCCATGAACCAGCTTGCCGCCGGGAACACGGATTTTCGGCCTATCCCGCCCGATCAGAGCCTCCCGGGCGAGTTCCTCTCGAAATTTCTGGATGAGGCAGCCTTCGTCGATTTCCGGGAGGCCGAACGCCTCGTCGCGTCGCTGAAGAGCCAGGGGATGACGGTCGCCGGCTATCCCATCGTCCGCCCCGCCGATTGCGGACGAATCACCGGCGCCCTCTCCGGCGTTTTCGAAGCCAGCCGGCCCCATTTCCGCACTTGAGATCAAGCGGATCGCTTTGAGGCTGATCGGCCTGTCCTATTCGGTGGCCCAACTTGCGTTCGGGCCGCAGGAGTGGCGCGAAGAGGACGGCCGATCCGCCTTCATGCCGATGGGTCCGGAATGTGGCTTGACACGAGACCTTCACCATAGAACGCAGCAGGCTATGCCATTATCGTAGGACTGGTCGCCCGTCGCGGGCGAAGCAAGGGGCCGTCATTTTGTCAGTAATCCGTAGTGCGCGTGATCGCGTGGCGCGATCCATCACCAACGCTGCCAAATCGGCCGCCGGCACACGGCCTGACGCTCCTGCGCGCGGCAGCGAATTCTGGACTCGCGTCCGCAAGGCGGACGCCGATCGGAATGCACATCGCTGGCACGAAGCCGAAGTTGGTTATGAGGCCGCCCTGGCGCTCGAGCCGCATTTGGGGGGATATTGGGTCCAGCATGGCCATATGCTCAAGGAGCAAGGGCGCAATACCGAAGCGAAAACTTCCTATCGTACCGCCTGCGCGATCGGCGGGGCGCCCGAGGATGTGCTCGACCATCTGCGCTTCATGTTGCAGCAGGGGTATTTCTGTCCGGCGAAAGGAGTTTTGCCTGGCTCTACGGACGCTGCCAGGCTCTGATCTTCGGACATCAATGGGCCTCTTTCAATTGAAATACAGTCAAAAATTGGGCAATAACATAGCCAAAGCAACGAGTCATTTGAAGGAACTGTCGGCCGCAATCAAGCAACCAGGCTCTCAATCCCCCGTTTCGCCTGAGCCAGTTCGGAGCGCGCATAGTCACGGTAGTGCGCAATGACCGCCTCGCGCTCGGCGATCAACCGATCAAGTTTGCGCGCGATCAACGCGGAGTTGAGTGGGTCCTCCACGACCAGCCGCGGCGCCAACCAGGGATCGTCACGGAACAGGTGGCTGCTCGGCCCGACCAGGCAGGGCACACCCAGCGCGAAGCTTTCGAGCGGGAGCATCGGAGAACATTCCGACAGCGTCACGTAAAGCGTCGCAGCGGTGTCGGCCATTTCGCGGTAGAGCTGCGCCCGCGGGATAGGGTTGACCCAGACCTTGCGGACCGGCAGGTTGAGGGTGCCGATTAACCGGCGCGCGACGTAATTGAGCCCACTCGCCTTCAACGGGTGGCTGCGCGATTGCGCGAGCGCGAGCAGCGACGCATGCGGAAGCTTGCGGTAGTCGCTCGACCCTGAAAGCCAGATGCCAACCGCGCCATCATGCGCCGATGGGCGGATCTCGTCCGGGTTGGTCATGATGACATTGGGAATGAATACGGCATCGACCCCGTGCGCACGAAAGAAGGTGTCGAGGCCGGTTTTGACGATGCCGATGCGGGTCACCAATCCCTCGTTCCACGCGGCCAGCCATTGGCGCAGTATCGCCCAGTCGGCCGGTTCACCCATTTGTACCCAGTTCGAGTGCCACAAAAGGTCGAATCGCACGGCTGGGGCGGTCGCATGGACCGCGCGAATCAGCTGGATGAAGAACAAATCCCCTCCCGAAATCACAAAATGGCGCGCACCGGTCGCGAGCAGCAGTTGGGCATAGCGGGTGATATCGGCCTCTGTAACGGTTTCGGGCGGTGTAGCACTGTTCAGCGGAATCGGCAGGCGCTGCTCAAACAGGTTGAGCGTCGAACTTGCAACACCCTTCCAGCGCGGCACGTGCAGGGCCACAGGCAGGGCCGGATCGATTCGCGCAAGCAACGCATCGTAGTAAAAATGGTCTTCGTCGAAGAGCAGGAAATGGCGCTCGACGGGCATCGTTGCGAGCGTTGCGGCGGTCAGTTCAACGAGCCCGGGCGCCTCGGCTTCAAGCGTCACCCGACGCGGTCCCGGGCCGGTGTCGACGACGCAAGTTCCCTGGCCCGGTCCCCGGCGCAACGTCAGCCTTGCATCGTTGGCGAGCTGCAGGCGTACCTCCCCGGAGAGCGCCCAGCCGCCGCTCGAGTCCGCAATCACGGCCGCGCGCTCGCCCTTGAACGGGCGCGGCGGCGGGCCTAGCAGGCGTGTCGTCGGCTTTACGGGTTCGCCGTGTTCCTGCAACGCGGCAATGGCTACGGGACCGATGGGAGCGAGCTTCCAGCCAGCGCCGACCTGACCATGGGCCAACGCCAACCCCAGCTCGTCGGTCTCCACCCGAGTCAGTTCCGTCAGCGCCATCGTCGCTGTGTCGAAGCGGCGCACGCAGGTGTACGCGCTGTAGAAATCGATTTTGGCATCGACGTTGTTGACCGAAAACCGTGCGATTCCGCTCCAAGGGTGCGCCAGCACCAACAGCGACAAGCTTTTGGCAAACGCCCATTCCGCAACGCCGCCCTCGCACTTCATCGCCAGCGGCGACTTGCGCCAGTTGCCGATATCGGCGTCAGCGAGCCCGTGCCAGCGCTCGTCGAAATGATCCGGATCGAAGCGGATGCCGTCGCCTGGCGCACTCCAGCCAAGCACGATGAGCTCGCACCCGCCGGACTGCTCCGATTTTTGGCCTAGTACTTCGACACGGAGGGTCAGCATAGCGCTCAATCCGCCGGCTCGGCTGTGGCGGCCATGCCCCAAACATGTGCGCGCATGGCAGAGAGGCGCTGCAATTCGCCATCGCGCAGGCGATCCCAGGCGGCGGTCGCTGCCGACCAGTCATCCAGCAAGGCCTGCGCGGCGGCGGCGATGGTCTGTGCGTCGTCCCAATAGTTGACCCGGAAACGCGCTGCGTCTGCGGCTTCGGTGCCATCGGTCGCCCAGCGGAAGCAAGCCGGTCCCATCAGCGGTGCATAGCCTAGCGCCGAGACTTTGAGCGCGGCTTCGACGACGATCGGATCCGGATAGACTGCCAGCGCTACCGCGGGGCCTCGCGCCTGACCAATTTCCGCCAAATCTCCGAATCGTTCGATCCCGAGCACTTGAAACTCGCCCAACAGTGCACGTCCGGCAGTCTCGTCGGCAGGAAGGAGAATACGCACGCCATTTCCGAGGCGCTGGCGCAGCAGCATCGCCGCAGCGACGAGATGGGTGCGGACATGTGCCATTTGCGACCCGCCGATCACCGCGATCGTCGGGGAGCGCTCGCCGGAAGCCCAGCGCGGTGTTGGCAGCGATGAGGCAAGGCGATGGAACGCCCCCCCCATGGGTCCGACCGCCTCGGCCAGCGTTTCATCTTCGGCGGCGACCGACAGAGGCTGGCCACGATCGGCGGTCCGGCGGGCGAGCATCACAACTGCGCTCGCCGCCATCATTGCAGCGGAATAGCCGCCCTCACCGGCGAAACCGTCGATTTGGCCGGGAAGCAACGCTGTCACTTCGCGCGTTCCCGCGTTCACCAACGCGTCGAGCAATTTGAACGACGCGTCGCTCTCGACGGCGATTGCCAGTGAGCGGACACGACGCTGCCGCTGCCAGCGACACAACGTTGCCACTGCCGCGGGCACCCCGTCGGCGAGCAGCTCCTCCGTAGCAATGACGGGGCATCCGAAAGGTACGGCTCGCTGCGCGATCCAGTTTTTCGGATCGGCAATCGTCAGCGTAGAGATCGCTGGTGCATCAGCTAGCCTGGCCTCGAGCCGCAAGACCACCTGGCGATTGGCCGTTTGCGGCAACGCTTCCGGCTCGTCCAAGACGGCAAAATCGCCCAGCCGCAGCGTGATGCTGGCCGCCCACTCGCGTCGCAGATCCACCAACACCGTACGACCGTCATATTCGATTTCGCACACACCCTCGTGGGGCCCCTGCCGCAGTTCGATCGTGGTCTCGTCGCTTGCAGGGAACGTTACCGAGCCGCGCTCTGGCACAAGTTCCGCTGCGGGCTGTAGAGTGGCGGCGATAACGCGGCGCTTGCCCGTAAAGACGAACCAGGATTTCGGTGCCGGCAGCACGCCCTGCGTCGGGACCGCGCGCAGCACCGCGACATCGCCGGCGGCAAGGTCGGGTCGCGCGGCGATCCGGCCAAGTCCGCGTTCCAGCGCCATCGTCGCACGCACGGGCTCGCCAAGCGTGAAACCATCGCGCCAGAACACCGGGGCCATGGCGTGCTTGCGGGCAAGGGCGGGCAATTGCGCCATCAGCGCGCTGTCGAGCCGGTCGGCTTCTGCGATCATTGCCATGCCAACATCGAAGCCGGGAGTGACCACGGCCTCGCGCGAATCGAGCGCAGTACGTGGCAGTTCGGCCAATGCCTGCCCGGCCTTGCGGGCGGCGAGCAGCAGTCCGACTTCGCCGGCGTGCTTCATCAGGCCCGCCAGTTCTGCGAAAAGCAGTCCCGGCGGGATGCGGATCAGGCGGCCGAGTCCGATTCGCTCGCTGAGGGCGAGTTCGGGGAGCAGGTGACTGGCGCTGGTGCGCAGCCCTTCACAGGTCAGCCGCCATCCGGCGATCGCACCGAGCCGGGAGTCACTCGCCATGGCGATGCGCGCGGCTTCCAGCCAACTCACATCGACGGCCTCCCCGGCGCGCAGGCCAATGACCGCCTCGCCGAGCGGAGACATGTCGGCCTCGGCGCGGGATTGGTCGAAATCATTCCGCCAACGGCTGCCCGCTATCGGCCAACCGACAGTGCGGTCATGGCGCAGCACGATCGCACGCAGCCCCGATCCTTCCAGCGAAGCCAGCGTCCGCGCCTCGGCAGCGGGATCCCCGGTTGAGAACATCAGCGCCGTGACCGCCAGCGCGTTCGCAGGGCGAGCGACGCGGCGTGGGCGGATCGCTGCAAGGTGCTGGCTATAGTGGTGCTTATGGTACGAACCGGCGGCGGCGATGCCGGACTGCGAGAGCCGTTCGCGCAAGCCCGGATCCGCCGCGAACCGTCGCATCTGGCGGGCTAGATCAGTAGCGGTTCCGTCAAAAAACACCGCTGATTGGCCTTCGGCGAAAAAATCGCGAAAAGTTGGTAGGCTATTCAGGACGAGTGGCGTTCCCGAAACACGCAACTCATGCGCAGCGTAACAAAAGGATTCGAGTTTGTTGGCGAATACGGCGAAGCTGACGTCGGGCAGTAAGTTCTGCAGTTCATCATGACTGATGTGGCCGAGGAAGCGCAACCGCGCGCGGTACTGCTCGGGGACAACCGCAAGCATCTCGTCAAGTGTCAGACCCGTGGCGACGGTTTCCTCCGCGCCGACGATGTAAATCCGCCCCACCCAATTGTCGAACGCTGGATCAGCCAGCGCCAACGCCAGCCCGCGCAAGAAAGTGTCCAGCCCTTTCAACGTCGAAAGGCGGCCGTAAAACAGCACATCGCGCGCATCGGCGCGGGGTGGGCACGGCGCGAAACCCAGCAGCACAGGCGGCGATGCGTACGCACCCTCGCCGCCGAGGAATGGGTAGATGTCGCACACTTCGCGCTCGTAGAAATGCTTGCCCGAATAGAGCAGCCCATCGGCAAGTCGCAGCTGTTCGCGCTCCTGGTGAAAATGCAGCATGCGCTCGGGTGGCAGGGGCTGGCGCACGCGGCGTGCGATAAGCTCGATCGTCGAGTGCAGTCGTACCGCCATCGCCTGACCCATCAGTTCCGGGCAAGCAAGGGCATGGAAGCCCGGGCCGCAGTAATCGTAGAACTCGACGAGATCGATGTGGTGGCGCTGGCTCAACTCGACCAGCGCAAGCGCGAAACGGATCGAGAGCTCGTAGACGTCGTCGGGGAGATTGCCGGGCAACTCAACCTCGGCCGGCAACAGGTCCGAGACGTGATAGCAGCGAATATTGCCGGGGTTGGGAAAGAGGAAGCGGTCGGTGTTTCGAAAGCGGTCTTCGTCCTGCCTGCTCGCGCCGAACAAGAATATAACCTCGTAGCCCTGCTCTAGTAGTACGCTCGCGGTTTGCGCGATCAACACGCCGGTGCCGCCCGGGGTAGTTGGGTAGAGTTCCAGCGTGACGAAGCAAACAGTGCCGCGAACCTTATCTTCGGTTTCAGTCAGTTCGGGCATCTTGCCTTTTACTCTTTTTGCGCTCCCCTCATTCGACTTGAAATCACACCGGACAAGGCCGAACGGCCCTAAATAATTGGGAATAAATCGTCAATGGCGCGCCCCTTGTCGGAATGGCAGTCGCTCGAACAAAGTTCGCGTGCGTTGCGTGTCCCAATGGAGGGGCGATCTGTGATAAATGCGGGCCTCCTTGAAGCCGGGCACGCCGGTGGTTCCGCCAAGCTTGTTGAAACAGCGCGATTCGTTAGATTGAGTCCTCGGCGCAAGCGCAATCGACAGGCGCGATTGGGAGTGGGACCTGCTTGTTTTTCGATTTCATCGAGATAGGAACTTCGGATTTCGACACGCTGATCCAAGGCGCTGGCGCGAATGTAGCCGGACTATCGATCGACCCGGTGTCTGCCTATCTTGACATGTTACCGACGCCTGCGCGTTGCCGCAAGCTCAACGTCGGGGTATCCGACCATGATGGCGAAACCACCGTATTCTTTGTCGAGCCATCGACGATCGCACAGCACCGGTTGCCCGATTGGATCAGGGGCTGCAGCAGTCTGGGCGTCCCCCACCCAACAGTGTTACGGTGTCTCGAAAATCGCAACCTGGATCCCGGGCTGATAATCGAGCGCAGAGTGCCAGTGCGGCGACTGGCAAGCATCATAGCCGAACACGGCGTTGATGGCATTTACTTGCTCAAAGTCGATACCGAAGGCCACGATGAGACCATTCTTACGGATCATTTCCGTCATTGCCATCCTTGCCTCTACCCGCACGAGCTTCTGTTCGAAACGAACACGCTTTCGGACAGCACCCGTATACACCGGTTGATCGCACGGCTCCTGTTAACAGGCTACGAGATAGTAAGTTCGTCGACCCGCGGCGAGGACTCGAACACTCACTTGCGGCTCAATATCCTGCGAGTGCGTCGGCGCACGCGCTTCGCCGCTCCAATTCCGGGCTATTTCCTTCGCGGTTATCCGGAAGGTTACGATCCCTTCAACCCGCGGCACAGTGACACTCTGGAAGCGGCGATGGAACATTGCAGGCGAATCGGCGCTGGCGGAGTGACGTTCCAGTACGGTCGCTACGAAGTGCGCCAAGGGGAGCACTTGCTGCCGCACAATGTCGAGGGCGAAGTCAGTTCATGGGTGCTTATCGGCGACTGACCTAGCCCGGCCATCTATTGAGGATGCCCTTCGACGTAGCCGTGGAGCATCCGGTGCTGCAGCGGATCCATGTTCGCAACCCTCCATGATACGATCCATCGCCAGCTTCCCAAATCAGGCCTCAATCCAAGCATATCCGAACGGTTTCATGCCGCCTCCGGCCGTCCACCCGCCAAGCTACCGGCGTGCTACGCGACCAGCCGGCACATGGCCATATCATGGCCATATTAGGGGTTGCCAAAAAATGCTCGCCGCTGATACCCAATCGGTTCAACGGCCAGATTAAAATGTGCCGGCCGCGCCTCGCGCGTTTTGCGCTGTCAACGAACTCCAAGGATAGAGCCTTGCCATTTTACAAGCAGTTCTCGGGCAGCGAACTGCTGAAACAGGTTGGTGTCGATGATGGAGACACGCGGCGCTCGACGGGCGAGCGGGGGCACCTTTCGTTCGGTCCCTATCTCGCATTGGAACCGGGCAGCTACGTCGCCGCATTTTATATCCGACGCACCGCTCCGGCGACCGGTGCGACGATCGAGCTGGACGTCAGTGGTGAAGGCATAGGACGACTTGCCCATCTGCGTTTGGCCGATACGGAATTGTTCTCCAACATTGCAGGGCAAATAGCCATGCGGTTCACGCTGCAGAACGCAGCGGATCGACTGGAAGCGCGCGTCTTCGTCGAAAGCGGAGTAATGGTCGAAATCCACCAATTGGTCGTGTTTTCGGTCGAGTTTACGCGTTGGGCCGCGTGAAGCGAGGTCGCGGCCGCGGATGGCAAATCGGGCACCTGTTCTCGCCGCGAACGAAGGTGCCTGAGGCTGTTCGTGAATGGGTCGAGGATCGGGTGCAGGTTGCGACGGAACAAGCATATGCCGCACACGCTGCAGCCATTGAACCCTTGCTAAATGCGCTCCGCGAAAGCAGCGAGCAGCGCATTCAGATCGGTACCTGGCAGGCAATGAGCCACGCCGACCAAGGTATAAGCGCCATGGCAGCGGCGCTGAAGGGTGTCGCAAAGACTCTAGCCACGTTCAAACGGCAGGTAGAAGTGGCCTCCTTCGTTAAACAAGAAGACATGACAGCCATTGCGGCTGTAATTGAAGCTGAGTTAGAAGAACTTCGTAGCGCTCTGGGCAAAGGATTCGGGGGGCGCAGTCGCTTGAGCGGCGGCAAAGGTCGCGTTGATGGCGATGATATCGAGAAAAGCGGCCAGACAGGGAGAATCATAAACCTGGAAAAGGTCAATAAGATGCGCGTGTCGGGCCTTCGCCTCAACATCGGCTGCGGTCACATTAAACACGATGATTATATAAACGTCGACATGAGAGAACGTCCCGGTATCGACATAGTTTCGGAACCAACCGGGATACCGATCGAAACTGGCGAAGTCGCGGAAATAGTTTCGACAAACCTCATAGAACATTTTACGGCACACACTCTAGATCACGTGCTACTGCCTTACTGGAAGAGTTTACTCAAATCTGGTGGCCACTTGATCACAGTCGCACCCGACGGCGCTGCGATGTTGTGCGCCGTGAATAGCGGTGCGATGTCATTCGAGGACTTCAGAGAAGTGCTGTTTGGTGGGAAGGACTCCGGCGACGATTTCCATCGCAATTTGATCACGCCTGACAGTTATCGTAACGCTCTTCATCGGGCCGGATTCGTTGACATCGAAATGCTGTATTCAGAGAAAAAAAATGGCAAGCGCTTCGAGTTCAAAGCTGTTGCCCGAAAGCCTTGAGATGAATGTGCCGATAAAATTTTCTGTGATTATCAACACTGACAATCGTATCGATCATCTCAAACGCACCTTATCTGCCCTTAAGTATCTGACGTACACCAATTTCGAGGTGTGTGTGGTTTCCGGTCCAACAGAGGATGGAACCAGAAACTTTCTCGTTGGCTTGGGCGACGCTATCAAACTCGCTCATTGCCCTGTGCGCAATCTCTCCATTTCACGCAATATTGGCATCGCGATGGCGGATGGAGAAGTCGTGGTCTTCATCGACGACGACTCAGTGCCTGAACCGGAATGGTTGACGGACCTAGCCACCGGTTATCATGGTGAGAATGTAGGGGCAGTCGGCGGTTTCGTTTATGACCACACGGGGGTCCGTTTCCAGGCCCGCTATGTTACGACGAACCGGCTAGGTTATCCGGCGGACTGGCCGACCCCCGCCCCGCATCTCAATTTTCCATATTCATTGGATGTGCCCCATCTACTGGGTACCAATTGTTCGTTCCGACGCTCGGTGATACTAGAGATTGGCGGTTTCGACGAGGAATATGAGTATTTTCTCGATGAGACCGATGTTTGCTGCAGATTAAATGACGCCGGCTATGATATCGTTCAACTCGCCAACGCGTTCGTACATCACAAATACGCACCAAGTCATTTGCGTGATGAGGGGCGGATCGTAAAGAACTGGTACCCTCTGCTCAAAAACCGTATTTATTTTGGTTTTAGGAATGGTTTGATGCACCATTCAGTCGCGGACGTTATCGGCGCAGGCTTGGCGGACGTTCGATCGTGGGAGCGCAGCATCTTGGACACCGCGGCGAGGAGCCTTTACGCCCCGGCCGACGTAGAGCGTTTTTACGCCGAAGCAGACAAGGCAATTCAGGACGGGATGGCGAGAGGGGCGGCAGCGCCGAAATATCTCACAGGGGAGACGATCTCGGCATTTCACGCACCGTTTCGGGCTTATCCGCTGATCCTTCCAGTGGAGGAACGGCGCGTAGTTTGTTTTGTGACGCAAGATTATCCGCCGGGGCAGAACGGGGGCATCGCACGCAATATCTCGCAACTGGCACGGTCGTTGGCCGCGGCAGGACACCACGTTCATGTGCTCACCAAGGCGCGCGCGCCTGAGAGCGTCGACTATGAAGACGGCGTTTGGGTGCACCGGATTGCGATCCACCATTTCCCGCCGCCTGAACAATCGCCGATCGCGCCGCTCGTGGTGCCCCATCATATCTGGGACCATAGCCAGACGATGCTCGAGGAAATCGCGGCGATCGACGCCAAGCGAAAGATTGATATGGTTTACTGTCCGCTTTGGGACTGTGAGCCGCTCGCCTTCGTGCTCGATGGCCGCTTCCCGACGATCGTGGCGCTACAAACGACAATGAAGTTCTGGTTGGATAGCCAAATGGAGAAGGCCGCAGACGACGACTGGATGACGCGGTTCGGCGAGCCAATCATCGCGATGGAGCGGCTAATTCTGGATCGAGCGTCACTTATGCACGCGAACAGTCAGGCGATTGTCCGCGATATCCAGGATCGCTACGGTATCTCCCTGGCCTCGGACAGGCTTTATTATTCGCCGCACGGCATGGAAGATTGGGCCGTGGGTCTGGAGGCGCGGCCAAGCGCCAAAGCAAAACGCGGCAAAATACGCCTGCTGTTCGTCGGTCGTCTGGAATCGCGCAAGGGGATCGACGTGCTCCTGGCAGCGGCCTCGACAATACTCGAGCGTTTCCCGGATACCGTTCTGGATATCGTTGGCGACGATACGATCATTCGGCCGGACGGACGAACATATAAGGAAGAGTTTCTCGAGCTCCAATTGCCGGCGTCCGTTAGGAAGCGAGTTATATTCCACGGCCGCGTCGAGGAGAACGAACTGCGGGCCTTCTACGGTGAATGCGACATCTTCGTCGCCCCTTCGCGTTACGAATCATTCGGACTCGTATTTTTGGAAGCCATGATGTTCGGAAAGCCCGTGATCGCGTGCGATGCCGGCGGCGGGCCGGAAGTCGTGACCGATGGAAAGACGGGCATCCTCGTCGCTCCGGGCGATGTTGCGGGCTTAGCTAAGGCTATGGAAACCCTTATCGCCGACCCGCCGCAAAGAAGACGGATGGGTAAGGCGGCACGCCAGGATTATGAGCATCGTTTTACAGACGGTGTGATGGTGAAAGATCTGGTGGCTGTCATAGACGAAGCCCGCCAAGCCGTTGGCGCGGTAGACCGATTGGTGCCGGCGTCCGTTCTGCCGCCCAAGCGAGAGGGGGGCTGCCCTTTGTAATAGGTGATCCACCGGGCCCGGCGCGCAGCGCCGAGGGGTCTCGAAGACATTCGTATCGGCGCCGTTAGCGAAAGCGCGTTGGCGGGTGTTGGTTCGACCCAGAGTTGCGCGACGAAGATCGAGCCGCTGAGGCGCCGCGTATGCCCCAGGCAACGCATCGTATCGAGAAAGCCGGAGACTCCAGCAGTTTGGCACGCCGCCCAAGAGCCGCTTCAAAACCGCGTCCCGGCACTTCAAGTTGCGGGTAGTGGATTGACGCCAACATGCGTTCAAGCGAAGCCGGATGGGGGATTTTCTCCTTGATATGGAGGGAATATCTGCGATAGGGACGCCATCGTTCGCGCTGGATCCGAGCCGCTTCGGTCGGCTTCAACGGATGAAGTGGATAGCAATAGTTCGATCATTGTGCGTGCTCCGTTCTCTCGTCGCTACGGAGTCTGTCGTTGTGTTCGCTCGATCTCATGTCGCCGGTCCTTCGGCATCGGCGATTGAGATGGTAAGTTTGGTCGGTTGGGATACGTGGTTGGCTAGTTTCAAACTGATTTCGTCGGTACATCGTCCTTTTGTCGTTTCCGCAGCGAGATAAGCGTGCCGAAGTTTTTGAAAACTCAAGGGATCATGCTATTCCTTGCAGTCGTTGCGTTTCCCACGCTCGTGGCGTTTGTCTATTTCGGCTTGCTCGCATCCGACGTCTACATCTCGGAAACGCGGTTTGTGGTGCGCGCCCCCGGCAAGCCCAGCACCTCTCCGCTCGGCGCGATTCTGAGCAGCGGCGGCTTCGCCAGCGCCAACGATGACAGCTATGCCGTCGTCGACTATGTCCGTTCGCGCACCGCACTCTCTGACATCAACAAGGATGGCATGGTTCGCCGGATCTACAGCGAGCCCGGCATTTCCATGTTCGATCGGTTCGATAGCCCGTTCAGCGGCCAGACCACCGAACATCTCTACCGCTACTATGGCAAGAAGGTGGACATCGCCTTTGATTCCTCCTCGCAGGTCACCACACTGAAAGTCCAGGCCTTTTCCCCCAAAGATGCTCAACTATTGAACGAACGGCTGCTCGAGCAATCGGAGCAGCTGATCAACCGCCTCAGCAAGCGCGGGCGCGCCGACGCAATTCAGAGCGCGCAAGTCCGGGTGGAGGATGCACGCGACGCGGCGCGCAGCGCGATCATCGCCGTGGGCCAGTTCCGCAATTCGAGCCGGACAATCGATCCCGAAAAGCAGGCGACGGTCAATATGCAGATGATTTCCAAGCTGCAGGATGCGTTGTTGTCCGAACGATCGCAGCTTGCGCAGCTTGAGGCCTTTACGCCGCTCAATCCCCAGATTCCGGCGGCGCGTACCAGAATTCGCTTGCTGGCACGTGAAATCGCGCGGCAGTCCGGTAACGTCGCCGGGGCGCCCAAATCACTTTCGGCCACTGCCACGCGATATCAGGAATTGCAGTTCGACTCCGAATTCGCCGGCAAGCAGCTGGCGGTCGCGCTCGGCGCCTTGCAGGAGGCGGAGAACGATGCCCGCCGCAAGCAGATCTACGTCGAAAGGATCGCTGATCCGAACCTGCCGGACTATCCGCTCGAACCCCGCCGAATCCGGAGCATCCTGGCCACGATCATCCTCTCGCTGCTCGCTTGGGGCGTGCTGGTCACACTGCTGGCCGGGATCAGGGAGCACCGCGACTGATGGCGCTCCCGGTCAACGAGAACCCCAGCCTGATTGACAGCCTTCGAGTCCAGCGACGCGTCCTTGGTGCCCTGTTCCTACGGGAGGCGTTGACCCGCTACGGCCGGCACAACATCGGTTTCTTGTGGTTGTTCGTCGAACCGATGATCTTCACGCTCGGGGTCACGGCGCTGTGGACGGCTGCCAATGCCATCCACGGCAGAATCCCAATCGTCGCCTTTGCCCTAACCGGCTATTCTAGCGTGCTTCTTTGGCGGAATATGCCGGGCCGCTGTATCGGTGCGCTACTGTCCAATGTGTCTTTGCTATATCACCGCAACATCAAGGTCCTCGACATCTTCCTGGCCCGCCTGATGCTGGAATTTGGCGGCGCGACCATATCCTTTTTCGTTCTCAGCCTGGTTTTCATCTCGCTGGGTATGCTCGATCCGCCGGTCGACATCCTGGAACTGGCGGGGGGCTGGATCATCATTGCGTGGTTCGGAGCGGCGATCGCAATCTGGCTCGGGGCGATGAGTCACGAAAACGAGCTGGTAGACAAGATTTGGCACCCCTTTTCGTACTTGCTCTTTCCCCTATCTGGCGCTGCGTTCATGGTCGACTCACTGCCCGCGGCTGCACAGCCTTACATCTTGTATATTCCCATAGTTCACGGTGTGGAAATAGTGCGTGAAGGGTATTTCGGGGCAAAGGCGAGAGCCCATTATGACCTTTCCTATGTTATACCGTTTTGCATGGTTATTTCCGCTTTAGCGATGATTGAAGTGCGCAAGCTTGCCGCTCGAGTAGTTCCGGAATGATCCGGCTTAACAATGTCAAGAAAGTCTATCCGACCCGCTTTGGCGATCGTATAGTGCTCGATGGGATCAGCTTCGACCTGGCAAAGGGGGAGAAGCTTGGTATCCTTGGCCGGAATGGTGCTGGCAAATCCACAATGGTGCGCCTGATCAGTGGCGCTGAACGGCCCACCTCGGGAACGGTCGAGCGGCATATGTCGGTGTCATGGCCGCTTGCATTTGGTGGTGCCTTTCAAATCTTTTTGAGCGGTCGAGATAACGTCCGATTCATCAGCCGGATTTATGGCCAGGATTTCGAACGCAACATCGCGTTCGTCGAAGAGTTTTCCGAGCTGGGTCAATATCTCGGAGAACCGGTGCGCTCATATTCCTCGGGGATGCGCTCGCGATTGGCTTTTGCGATTTCGATGATCATCGAATTCGACTGCTTCCTCATCGACGAAATCTCCGCCGTGGGCGACGCGAGATTTCATGACCGCTGCAACTTCGAGCTCTTCGAAAAGCGGTCGGATCGGGCGATGGTGATTATCTCCCATGACCCTGGCTATATTCGGGATCATTGCAGCCGCTGGGCGATTCTCGATCAGGCCAAATTAACAGAGTTCGAAGATTTCAATATCGCGTACGGCGCGTACAAGGAGATGATCGGGATAGCGGACAAGACTCTGGTCGTTGCTGAGTCGTCATTTCTCGACAGCGTTCGCAACAGATTGCACCTTTTAGAATATTCGTACCGGAAGGCGTTGGTTGACGATCGCTTCAGGGTACTTGTCAGCGAAGCGGAGCTTATTACATCCCGGGCCGCGTTCACACGCGATAAAGCGGATTGGAAAGAGGCCGAGCAATCCTTTGCCGCAGCACTGTGGGTATATCGTTTTGAAAATAGTTATTGGTCTTTACTCGGTCATACGATCAAGGAGCAAGGCAATCTGACGGGGGCAGAGATTTGCTATCGGACCGCAGCCGCACTTGGGCAACCTTTGCATGATGTTGCGGTCCACCTGGAATTTGTGGTCGAACATCAGGGACTTGATCCGCTAGATTACCCGCTTCGCGCTTTTTCCCGAGCACCACTACCGGAGCAGGTCCCCGGAAAACCCGATCTCGAGCTTCTTAGCTACATTTTCTGGGGCAGCGAATCCATCGATGACGAGGAATGTTTGCATCTTTTGAGAGAAATGGGTTCACTTGACCGCGTTGCTCAAGCAATGGTGCGCGACGAGAGGTTCCTGTTGCAGTACAACAGGGCGACCGGTACAGATGGCGATGAAATCGTGGAAGACGCGATGGAGCAAGAGCGCCGAGACCAGCGCGTTGGCTATATTTTGGCAATCTTTTTTACTGGCTTGAGCGGTCCAACGCGTGAGAGCCTGCGCCCCAGACTTGGAAGATCGGTCGATGTTCTCAAGGAGATTTTAGACCGAGATCTAATTTCCGACTGGAGTTTGACCAAATCAGCCATCGCCGAGCGAACAAAATGAATTCGAGGTGGTGATGAGGCGGCCGTCGTTCGTGCTCGCGAAACATTTCCATAAGCACCTCGCTCGGCTTGCTTCTGTAAAATCTCGGCCAATGCTGACATGGCCTGCCGATAATCAGGGAAATGAAATGAACATCCCGCCATGCGGGTGAAGAGACGGGCTTTGTGCCGAAGCATCCCAGCAACGGTGCGCACAAGCCAAACATACTAGGGAGGAATACATTGAGGCGGTTTTGGGATCGGCGGGGCAAGAATGAGGCCGCTGCACGCGCTGAATTTGCTATGGTAGTCGATGAGGTGTACCGGGCAGTTCTGTTGCGCCCTGCCGATGCTGAAGCTCTTGCGCACTGGGAGGCGCGATTAGCTCAGTCGCCAAATCTGATCGGGGATTTGCTGCGAGGCCTCTTCGGCAGTGACGAGTTCGCGCAGCAGGCTAGGCATTTTCTTAACGCACACGTCGACCCGGAAAAATTGCCGTTTGTGCACGATAACTCACAAAACGGGGAAGTGACGCTGCTGTTGCGCGCGCTGATCGATCGAAGCGGGGCCGAGCCGTATGTTGTGGACGTTGGGGCCTACAGTAGGTCTGGTTCAAACTCTTACGACTTGATGCGCTATTTCGGGTGGCGTGGTCTTCTTATCGAAGCGAATCCGCAACTCCATGAGAGGATAGAGACGGAATTCAGAGGGCTCGACTATACCCTGACAGGTGTCGCGGCGGCGCTCGAGGACGGCAAGGCAACCCTGTATCTTGGCGTGCACGATGAAATTTCATCGATCTACCGGGGTAACACCGCGATGTGGGGCGACGTAGAAGGGTCGATTGATGTCAAGGCCGCGAAGCTGTCGACCATACTTTCCGAGCACGATGTTCCGAAGAAAATCGGGCTGATGTCGATCGATTGCGAGTGCGATGGGTTCGAGCTGCTTGAAGACGCGCTCGAGCACGGCTATGTACCGCAATGGGTAATCATTGAAGTCTTCGAAGGTCTAAAGGTCGAAACGCTGGACGAGATTGCCAAGTCTGACGCGACGAAAGAAGCTTATCGTATCGTCGGGCGAACTTTTCCCAACTTGCTGCTTGAGCGGGTAAAGGAATAGTGACAGTGGACATCCGTCCAATATTCATTGTTGTGCAGGGACTTTTCGAAAAGAGCGATTCGGTCGGCTACGATGCCGTTTTCGAATACAAAATGTTGCGCGAACTTTGTGGTAGATCGTCTATCCGGATCTTTGCCGAGCGGTTCGACCAGAAGCGATATCCGGGCGTGCCGATTGAGCCGATCAGCGATTTGTGGGCACAGCTGAAAAAAGCGCCAGACGTGACCATCGTTTATCACTATTGTGACGGCTGGCCAGAAATCGATGAATTCTTGCTGTCGTCCCGGGGTAATTTTGTGGTGCGGTGGCACAATAACACACCGCCGTGGTTTTATGCGGCGACGCATCGCCGATCAATGGTTCGGACGGTTGCTGGATTTCGGACGATCCTGCGATTTATCGCCGATCCCGATATCAAGTTTTGGGTCAATTCCAATTTCACGCTGAACCAATTGCGGGTCCTGGGTGCCGACCCGGTGCGCGCCGCAGTGGTATACCCTGGCAGTCGGTTTCTGGAACCTCAGCGCACCAAATCGATAGCGCAAGATTTGGGTGCCTGCGAGCTTTCCGTCGCGCCCGAAGACCAGCCGGTCCGGCTGTTGTTCGTCAGTCGCGTGGTAGCGCACAAGGGTCATCGTCACGTCGTAATGTTTGCAAGCGCGCTGCAAAAGGCGCTCGGTCGCGAAGTTTCAGTTACCTTTCTGGGGCGGGACGATCCGGCGACAACACTGAAGGCAGACCTGTCCGCTCTTGGTGAGGCTGAAGGGGTGAAGGTGCTGCTGAAGGGCGAAGTCAGCGAGGACAAGCTCTACGACGCGTATCGCCAAGCCGATCTGTTCGTCTGCTTTTCCGAACACGAAGGCTTTGGAATGCCGATTTTCGAGGCGATGCGGGTTGGCCTGCCGGTGATGTGCCTCGGCCGGACCGCGCTGCGTGAATTGATGAAGGATCACCCTTTCATGCTCGACGATCTCGATCTTGCGAGAGCTATTGCGGCGACGCGGCTTTTGGCGGATCGAGCCACCCGCGCCGAAGTGCTCGAGATCCAGTCGTCGATACTTAAGTCCTACACGTCGCAAGTGGTTGTCGAGCAACTCAAGGCGGCAATGGGCGGAATCCATGGCCCCTGGACGACCGCCATCTCCGACGCTTCCGAAATTTCAGCCGAGGCAGAGAAAATCCGCGTGCGGATTGAGGGGAGTTTGGCCGAGACAAGCGAACATTTCGCCCAACCAATCGAAATTGCCGACAACTTTGTAACTGTTTACGACATTCAGTCCTACGAGAGCCTGCTCGATCGCGCGACAGGCATCAGCGCATTGCCCTCGCGCAACGCGTCGGCAGATCATGTCACCTTCTCTCACCGCGACTTCGTGACTATCCACGGAACCGTGCGCAACGACGGGATCGCCTTTTCTGCCGCCTCGGCCAACACCGGTCCGAAGCATGTGATTTACGGCCCCTATGAGAAGTTCGTTCGCGGGTATTTTGCCGCAGATTTCGAGCTTGAGGCTGAGAGGAACGGTGACAAGAGCGTAGAACTGGAACTTGATGTGCTGATCGACGGCGCGCGCCGGGTTTCAAAGCGAAAGGTTACAGTCAAGGCGCTTCACGCAGGTCCGCCGCCACGGTTGTTTTTTCCCATCAGCACGGAAGGCGCGAGCGTCGAGTTTCGGATCAAGGTTTCCCGGCGTGGCAACTGTAACCTGCTTTTCAAGGGAGTGACGATCCGCAACATGCGTCCGACCGTCGCTGGCCTGCGAGACAGGGATGCTATTTCGTTGGTCAGCCTCCCTTGGTTCAAATTCAGGGCTCCGGCTGGTTCGTCATTGGGTGGGATCCCGCCGTTGGCCAGGAAGCATTTCGCCCGTGGCGATAAGATGCGGGATAGTGGCCGGTGGAATGATGCGGCGGAAGCCTACACGCTAGGGCTAACCTACTATCCAGCTGCCTTCGGATCGCTGGTCCAGCTCGGAAATTGTTTGAAAGAAGCGGAGAGATACGAGGAAAGTGAAAAAGCATATCAGCAGGCACTGGCGATGAAGCCGAATGACCGGGACGCTCACCTGCAGATCGCCCGGCTCTATCGTTTGTGGGACCGCCCCGAAGAGTTCAACTTCCACCTGCTCCGGGCGGCTCGCGTTGACCGGACCACGGCTGAGGCGTTGTTCGAACTGGGTGAAGAGGGCGCGAATGCAGTCTTCGTCTCAAAGCTTCTCACGAATTGAGAAAGCATAGCTCCCGAGGCGCACCTTCCGATGAAGCTTAGTATCGACGCTTTCAATCTCGCTCGCTCGCATGGTACCGGGGTTGCGACCTATGGGCGCATCCTGGCCCAGACGGCCAGTACGCTGGGGCATGAAGTCAGCTTGCTGTTCGGGAGCAAGACAGGCGATTCCGGGGACTCGTTACTCAACGAAGTCGTCCTGATGGACGCAGGGTGGGACAGCGAAAAAAGGCTGCCGATCCCTTTGCTTGTCCCGCGCGGGGTTAGCGGGTTGACCGGCACCCTGTCGGCTCGAAGGGGCTTTGAAGTGCCGATGTCCGGACATGTGGTCATGCCCATCGGATTGCCACTTGAAGCCAATCGGCTTTGGAACGTGCCAAACCTCTATTTCAACGCTGATATCGCTTTCCGTGTAACGGGACGCTTTACCCCGGTCGCAAATTATGGGGTAGATCTCGCGCATTGGACGTACCCTTTGCCGGTGCGAATGCCGAAAGCTCGCAATATTTACACGTTGCACGATCTTGTACCGCTCAAATTGCCATACACCACCGCCGACACAAAACGAGTTTACTACAGGATGTGCCAACGCATTGTGCGTGAGGCCGATCACATTCTGACGGTATCCGAATGTTCCCGTCGCGACATCATTGAAATGCTTGGAGTCGAGCCTGGCCGCGTCACCAATCTCTATCAGGCCAGTGACACGTCTGAGATGATCGAAGGTGTCAGCGACACCGATATCGCGCGTTACGTAGAGGGTATTCTCGGCGTTGCGCCAAAAGGGTACTTCCTATTTTTTGGTGCGATCGAACCCAAGAAGAACGTCGCGCGCATGGTGGAAGCGTATCTCGGAAGTGGGACGGATGCTCCGCTGGTCATTGTCGGAGCGCCGGGTTGGGGCAGCAAGCGGGACATGGCCCTCATAGAATCGATGGCCGCGCTCGACACCGGCAAGCGAATCAAATGGTTGGGGTATCTTCCGCGAACGACGCTGACTCGGTTGATTGCCGGCGCACGCGCCGTGTTGTTCCCTTCCCTGTACGAAGGTTTTGGCCTACCGGTTCTGGAAGCGATGGAACTCGGAACCCCCGTGATAACCAGCAATATCTCCAGCCTGCTGGAAGTGGGCGGGGAAGCCCCTCAATATGTGAACCCTTATGACGTTCAGTCGATTTTGACCACAATACGGACGGTTGACGCTGATGCCGATTTGCGTGCTGACATGACGTCGAAAGGGTTGATACGGGCGAAACACTTTAGTTCAGCCGCCTATCAGGCCAGATTGGCCGAATTCTATGGAACCCTTTGATGACCTTTGATCGCACTCTCCAGGCCTTTCAAAGCCGACGTTTTCGGTTGCGAGACTGGCTGACAATCGCAGTAAGCGCTTCCGCCTTCGCCATTTCGGGATGCTCCAGCATCGGCGCATCCGGGCCATCGACCGGAGCGGTCGTGAAGGCGCCCCAACGCGACGCGCGGGTTCGGGCGATTGCGCTGGACGAGGCGGTCGTGCGCGGTGTGGTCGCTGCGGAAAGTCGCGACACCTTCGCGAGCAAGCTCGGCAATGTCACGCAGCGCCATGGTCTGATCGGCGCGGGTGATGTACTGGACATTTCGATCTGGGAGGCTCCGCCAGCGGTGCTGTTCTCGAGCGGTGCGGGCAGTTCGGCCGGGACGGGAGCGCCAAGCGTTGCGCAAGGCGCGAATTTCCCTTCGCAAATGGTCGATGCCGATGGGGCGATCTCGGTGCCCTTTGCTGGCCGCGTCCGCGCGGTCGGCCACGCGCCCGACGACGTCGCCCGCGAAATTCAGAACCGGTTGCAGGGCAAGGCCCATGATGCGCAGGTTATGGTCCGGATTGGGCGCAACCAGGGCGCAAGCGTGACCGTTGTCGGCGATGTGGCGAACAGCCGCAATATGCCGCTGACGACACGAAACGAGCGCCTGCTCGACGCTCTGGCTGAGGCGGGAGGAGTCCGCCAGCCGGTCGACAAGGTTTTGATCCAGGTGACGCGCGACAACATCGTCGTGACTCGCCCGCTTGGCGCAATCATTCGCGATCCGCGGGAGAACGTGCCGCTGATGTCGAACGATGTCGTCACCGCATTATTCCAGCCTTACAGCTTCCAGGCGCTCGGCGCGTTGGGATCGAATGCCGAGGTGCCTTTCGAAGGCACCGGAATCTCACTGGCCCAGGCGATCGCGCGGGTCGGCGGGCTACAGGACAACCGCGCCAACATCAAAGGTGTGTTCATTTTCCGGTTTGAGGATCCTGCCGCTCTGCCCCCGGAAATTCGCCTTGGCGCCCCGCTGACCCCGGAAGGCAAGGTTCCGGTGATCTACCGCGTCGACATGAGCAATCCATCGACCTTCTTCGTGATGCAGGGCTTCCCGATGCGTGACAAGGATATCGTGTATGTCTCGAACGCGCCGCTCGTCGATTTCCAGAAGTTCGCCAGCCTGGTCTCTCAGATGGCCTTCTCCGTCGCCGGCATTGTCACGAATATTCCTTAGCGCATCGTGCTGAAAAGCGGGAACCGGTTTTCAGCGAAAAACGATGCGACAACAAATATCTGGAGCAGCGCGACCGATTTCGATGTCGGGCGCGATGCTCCTGCATCATGACAAGCTGCAAGTCGCCTTGGCGCTCGCTAGATGCGTGAATGCCAAGCGGATCAATCGACCGGGGATTTCGCATCCGATACCAAAGAGCGATGAGCTTGACTCATCGCTCTTTGGTTAAGCCCGTGCGGCGCTTGAGCATTTCCAGGGCGTGATGCGTCAGCATCTCAGCGCCCTGGTATGACGCGCCCGAATGCGGCTGACGAAATCGACGATGTCGGCGCAATAGGCGGCTTCGGTCATGGCAAAAGGGATGTCGGGCCGCTGGCGCATCGCCACATCGGGCAACGCCGTGATCGCCCGCGCCCAGCCTTCTTCATCGTCCACCGGCAACAGCACCGTGGTCGCGGTCGCCACTTCGCGATGCGCCGGAATGTCCGTGACGATGGCCGGCACGCCCATCGCGCTGGCCTCGAGCAGGGGTAGGCCGAAGCCTTCCGCAAGCGTGGGGCACAACATGCCCGTAGCACCCAGCAACAGCGAGGCGAGCGCCGGGCTCGACAGGCCAACCAGATGGTGAACCCGGCTGGCCAGCGCGGAATCGGACTCCAACGGCGCCAGAATGCTGGCGGAATCCTTCCCGGGAGAGCCGACGATCACGAGATGCGGCGCCGCCGCCCCCATGGTCGCGACGAAACCCTGCCAGACGCGCAGGAGCAGGGCGAAATTCTTGCGCGGTTCGATGGTCGAAACTGCCAGGAAATAGCGCGTGCCGGCCAACGCCGCGACGCCGGCTTCGACATCGACGAAGGCCGCCGGCAAGGGCAGTGATCGCACCAGCGCCGGCGGACAGCTCCGGCCCATGTCCCGCATCACCGCACTCACGCTGTCGCGCGTGCAGGCGGAATTGAAGATCATGCAATCCGCATGTTCTGCAGCGGTGCGGATCATTCGCTTGTGATATATGGGTGCCTTCTCGCCGACCAGATGCGGAAAGTCGATCGGGATGGCATCGTGCACCATCATTGCGCAGGTGATGTCGGGACGCTTCGCGAGCCAGTTGAAGAAGGATGGTATCGCCAACCCCAACTGCCCGATATTCAGATAGACGGCACCGGCCGGCACCGCCCGCCCGGCGAAACGGCGCGGAAACAAGCGGGTCGCGCGAAGCATGGCCAGCATGCGCCAGACCTTTTCCCGGAACGGAAGCGAGGGCAAGGCCGCCACCGGCGGCGCGTCATCCTGGCGGCGCACCATCCTGTCCGACAAAGATTGCAACTGAACGTTACTCGCGGGTCCCCTATCTTCCGCCCACAATTCCTGAATATAAGCCAACAAACTCCTGACCTGCGTCGCCGAAAGGGCGTAAACACCAACAGGTGTTGGCAATACTCCAATATGACGGCTGAATTCATCGCGGAAAAAATGGCGAGCTAGCGCGAGATCAACTCTATCTATACCACGTGGCGTCAGGAACGCCGGGCCGATAAACAATCGCATGACGTCATAAGCTATTAGTGGCCGTATAGTTTGTTCATCGTGCACAATATCAGGGAATTTTACAGCCAATTTAAAAACGTCCTTTAAAATTCGATCGCGATATAATGTTATAAATCTCTATATTAAATGATTTAGAATTTTCCTGACACATGAGATGATTGCGACAAATTTAGGCCAGCGTCCCAAGATCACAGTGAGGGATTACCGATGGCCCACAGGCGTTACAATTTGATTTCAACTTGACGAGGCTGATGTCACGCATTCGGACCTGGTAAAACTGAAACAGCTTCATGTTGATACCTGGTCCATGAACGCCAGATAGGTGAAGTTGCAATCCATGTCCCGGCATTTTCATCCGAATGCCACGCCTGAGCGACCGGTGCGCACGGATTTCACGCTCAACACGCCCCGTCCCGACTTGCGTCCGCTTCATCGTCTGCCTATTGTGCAGTGCGCCAAGAGATTCGCATAAGGCATCGGAATATCAGGTGAAAGCGGGCGAAATAACATCCATTTTGGATGTTTGCGGACACCCCGGGAATTCGCACACAAAGGATCGGCAGTTGAAGTTCTTTCAAATCGATGGACCAGGTCAGGGAATTCCCGCCGCCGATTTTGAGGCGGCGCTGGTTCACCTGCCGCCAATTCGGTTTCGTTTCCCCCGGGAATCCGGGACGGCAACAGTAAAATCGGAGGAAGCCGAAGAAGTTGCGCGGGTTGAGGAGCCAGGTCAGCCTGTGCATCATGTGCGGGTAAACAATAGCTGGCTGGCAACCCATGAGCGCGATGTCCTGCTGTGGTTGGCGGCGCGGACTCCATCGGCGGTAACCCCCGATCATCTGACCCTTCTGGGGTTGATCGGTGCCGTTCTGGTACTGGTGGGTTTCATGGCCTGCCGCGTTTCGCCTTGGTTCGTTTCCTTTGCAATGCTGGGGCTTTTCCTGAACTGGCTTGGTGACTCGCTTGACGGGACACTGGCCCGCCATCGCAAGATCGAAAGACCGGACTTCGGCTATTTCCTCGATCACTCCTGCGACCTGATCTCGCAGACTTTCATCTTCATCGGGCTGGGGGTTTCCCCCTATTTCACCTTGTTTTCCGCCCTGCTGGCGCTTTCGATGTATCTGCTGATGAGCAGCTTCACCTATTTGAAGGTGTTAATTCTCAAAACCCATCACCTGTCCTATTACGGGATGGGCGCGACTGAGTTGCGCCTGCTGCTGGCAGCCTGGACGTTGTTCGCGCTGTGGTGCGGTCCCGGGATGATCGACGCCCGTTTCATGGATCTGCGCCGCATCGACACGATCATCTTCATCTTGTGGTCGCTGGTGTTTATGGCCTTCACGTGGAAGGTCTGGTCGGACGCCAGGCGGCTCCGATCCACCCTCGACACCTGACCTCATCCTGCCCTGGCGCCTGCGCCGGGGCAATCACCCATAGCGACATGCGACGGCCCATCTGATGGCGACCCGCCGGCCGCTCCGGCGGCGCTGTCATCGCCGCGATCGCCCGCCGCCCCGATCCCGTCTTTTCACCTGAAATCGTCGGGTACAGAACGCGAACTCTAGCCGTGATCGCCGGCGCCCGCTATCGCATGGCCATGTCCGAAGACCTGTTCGCGTCCGCGCCCAAACCTACCGGTGATTACGATGCCTCGTCGATCGAGGTGCTGGAGGGGCTGGAGCCCGTCCGCCGCCGCCCCGGCATGTATGTCGGCGGCACCGACGAGCGCGCCTTTCACCATCTCGCCGCCGAAGTGCTCGACAATGCCATGGACGAGGCGGTCGCGGGCCATGCCACGCGCATCGAGATCTATCTCGAAGTCGGCAACCGCCTGACCATCGTCGACAATGGCCGCGGCATGCCGATCGACCCCCACCCGAAATTCCCTGACAAGAGCGCGCTGGAAGTCATTCTGTCCATGCTGCATTCCGGTGGCAAGTTCGCCGGCAAGGCTTATGCCACCTCGGGCGGCCTGCACGGCGTCGGCGTCAGCGTGGTCAATGCGCTGTCGTCCGACACGGTGGTCGAGGTGGCGCGCAACCGCGAGCTCTATCGCCAGCGTTTCTCGCGCGGCGTGACGCTCGGCCCGCTCGAACATCTCGGCCCGACCCCCAACCGCCGTGGCACCTCGGTCGCCTTCACCCCCGATGACGAGATTTTCGGGCCGGAAATGCATTTCAAGCCGGCGCGGCTCTACAAGCTTGCCCGCTCCAAGGCCTATCTCTTCGCCGGGGTCGAGATTCGCTGGAAATGCGCCGCCGAACTGATCAGCGACGACACGCCCCCTGAAGCAGTGTTCCAGTTCCCCGGCGGCCTCGCCGACCATCTGCGCGAGCAGATCGGCGGCCGCGAATGCGCCACCGCCGACTTCTTCACCGGCAGCCAGGATTTCCCGGGCGAACAGGGCCGGGTCGAATGGGCGGTGGCCTGGCCGCTGTGGAGCGAGGGCTCGTATAGCTGGTATTGCAACACCATCCCGACCCCCGATGGCGGCACGCACGAGGCGGGCCTGCGCGCGGCGCTGGTGCGCGGCATTCGCGGCTTCGGTGAGCTGGTCGGCCAGAAAAAGGCCAAGGACATCACCGCCGAGGACGTGATGACCGGCAGCGAGTTGATGCTGTCCGTGTTCATCCGCGAGCCGCAATTCCAGAGCCAGACCAAGGACCGGCTGACCAGCCCGGAAGCCGCCGCGCTGGTCGAGCGCGCGGTGCGCGACCATCTCGATCATTTCCTGTCCGACAATATGGAGCGCGGTCGGGCGCTGCTCGGCTTCGTGCTCGAGCGGATGGACGAGCGGCTGCGGCGCAAGGCCGAGCGCGAGGTCAAGCGCAAGACCGCGACCAGCGCGCGCAAGCTGCGCCTGCCGGGCAAGCTGACCGACTGTTCGTCCGACGATCCCAAGGGCACCGAATTGTTCATCGTCGAGGGTGACAGCGCCGGCGGCTCGGCCAAGCAGGCCCGCGAACGCAAGACCCAGGCGATCCTGCCGATCCGCGGCAAGATCTTGAACGTAGCCTCAGCAACATCCGCCAAGATATTGGCAAATCAAGAAATTGCTGACCTGATCCAGGCGCTGGGCTGTGGCACCCGCAAGGACTGCATTCCCGACAATCTGCGCTACGAGCGCATCGTCATCATGACCGACGCGGATGTCGACGGCGCGCATATCGCGACCCTGCTGATGACCTTCTTCTTCCAGGAAATGCCCGAACTGGTGCGGCGCGGCCACCTGCATCTGGCGCAGCCGCCGCTCTACCGCCTGACGGCGGGGACCAAGAACCTCTATGCGATGGACGACGCGCACCGCGCGCAGATCGAGGCGAACGAGTTCAAGGGCAAGAAGGTCGAGGTGTCGCGCTTCAAGGGTCTCGGCGAGATGAACCCGATGCAGCTGCGCGAAACGACCATGGACCCCAAGACACGCAGCATGATCCGCATCACCTTGCCGCAGGAATATGAGGAGCGCGCGGTGGTCAAGGATCTGGTCGACCGGCTGATGGGCAACAACCCCGCGCACCGCTTCGCCTTCATCCAGGAAAACGCCGCGCGGATGGACGAGGACGCGATCGACGCATGAGCCGGCTATGCGACGGGAGCATGCGCATGTCCTTCGCCAGGTCGATCCTCGCCATCACCCTCGCGTCGCTCGCCGCACCCACCGCGCTCGCCGCCCAGCAGGCCGCGCCGGCTGCGCCGGTGCGCACCTTGCCCGCCCTGACGCAGCGCGCCGCCGAGCTGATCCCGTTGCTCAATGGCGGCGGCGATGTCGCGACACTCTTCGCGCCGTCTTTCCTGGACCATGTGCCGGAGGCGCAACTTCGCGCCATCTCGATTCAACTGCGCGACCGAATGGGTAAAGCGCTGGGTGTCGCGGCGATCGACGTCGTGCAACCCGATGCGGCGCGAATCCGCATCAACTGTGAACGAGGCGTGGTATCGATGAACCTGGCGATCGAGCCTGTCGCGCCGAACCGCATCATCGGCCTGCTGGTCACCGGCACCGCCGCCCCCGAGGCGTCGCTCGACGCCGTCATCGCCGCGCTGAAGGCCGAGCCGGGGCTGACCGGCTTCACCCTGGCGCGGCTCGACAATGGACCGCCAGTGGCGTCGCTGTCGCTCAACGCTGATCGCCCCGCGGCGATCGGGTCGGCGTTCAAGCTGGCGATCCTCGCCGAGCTGATCCGGGCGACCAATCGTGGCGAGCGACACTGGGACGACCTGGTGACGCTCGACGGCACGCCGTTGCCCGGCGGCGGCTATACACTGACGCCGGCCGGAACGCGGATCACCCTGCGCGAACTGACCGAAAAGATGATCTCGGTCAGCGACAACAGCGCGACCGACATCCTCCTCGCGCTGGTCGGCCGCGAGAAGGTCGAGGCAATGCTCCCCGTGATCGGCTGGCGTGACGCGGCACGCAACCGGCCGATGCTGTCGACGCTCGACATGTTCAAATTGAAGGGTCTGCAGGGCGGCGCGCTGGCGCGGCGCTGGCCGACGCTCGACGAGGCGGGCAAGCGCGCGCTACTCGCCGGCGACATCGCGGCGGCACCGCTGACCGCGATCGACCCGCAACTGTTCCGCGACGGCAAGCCGACCCTGCTCGACATTGAATGGTTCGCCTCCCCCGCCGACCTCATACGCACGATGGACTGGATCCGCCGCAATACCGAGACGGGCCCGGCCGCCGAGGCGCGGCGTATCCTCGCGATGAACCCCGGTGTCGGGCCGGCGACTGCCGGCGCCTGGGGCTATGTCGGCTACAAGGGCGGATCGGAGCCGGGCGTGGTCAGCATGTCCTTCCTGCTCCAGGCGAGGAGCGGCGCCTGGTACGCGCTGTCGGCCAGCTGGAACAATGCCGCCGCCGCGATCGACGACGGGCGCTTCATCGCCCTGATGAGCCGCGCCGTCGAACTGGCGGCGCCGCTAGACGTCGCCGCGCATCCGGCGCGCGTGATACCGCGTGCGGATGCCGATCCCGGCGACCATCATGGCAAAGCCGCAGGCGATGATGGCGAGCGCGATGGCGCCCGGCCATGATGGCTTCAACACCGCGACCGCCGCACCGAGCAACGCCAGCGCCATGCCGGTATGGCGCACCCACGGCACCAGCCCGCGCAGCTCGCGGCGATAGGCCGCGCGCTCGGCCGGGTCGTTCAGGTTGGGTGGCGGGCGGGTCACCGCGTCCATTCCTCGGCGAGCAGACCCCAGATGAAGCTGTCGCGCACGCCGAGATGCGTCTCCCATTCACCGCGCAGCACGCCCTCGCGGACGAAGCCGAGGCTCTCGAGCAGCTTGTTGGAACCAGCATTGTCGGGGTCGGTGTCGGCGAAGACGCGGCGGTTGTCCTCCTCGCGGAACAGCAGGTCGAGCAGCCGCGACACCGCCTCGCGGGCATAGCCCTGGCGCCAGTGCGGGCGCGCGAGCGAATAGCCGATCTCGACCACCCTGCCCTGGCGCTTCTCGTGCGCGGCGAGCGTGCCGATCGCCGTATCGTCGCCCTTCAGCGTGATCGCCCAGGCGCGCCAGTCGGGCGCGGTGGTGTTCTTCTCCAGCCTGGCGCGGGTTTCGTCGAGCGTGCCGTGCGGCGGGTGCGACCACCAGCGCATCGCCTCCTCGTCGCTGTAGATCAGGTGCATCGCCGCAGCATCGTCAACCGACAGCGGCCGCAGGCGCAGCCGCGCGGACTCCATCACCGGCGGGCTCATTCGCCGGCGACCAGCGCCTCGACCAGCGCCTTGACCTTCTTCTGCCGCCATTGCGGCAGCGGCGCGACGAGCCAGTAGCCCAGACGATACGGCTTGGGCTCGCCGATCATCACGATGCGCCCGCTGGCGAGGTCACGTGCGGCGAGCAGCTCGGGCACCGTCGCGCGGCCGAGGCCGGCGGCGGCGGCGTCGATCGCCAGCCCGGCATCGCCGACGCGGACCAGCGAGACGGCGTCGTCGTTGAGGCAGCCGGGCCAGGAGATGCGCGTGTCGGCCCCGCCGCCGGGGCGCTCGACGGTGACCATGCCCTCGGACTCGAGCGCCTCGCCCTCATTTTCACCCGGGCCTTCGCCCCAGCGGATGGCGAGGTCGAGATTGGCTTCGGTGAAGTCGACCGTCTCGTCGGCCGAGACGATCGCGAAGCGCAGCTCGCCATCGGCCTCGGCGATGCGGGCGAGGCGCGGCATGAGCCACTTCTCGGTCAGGTCGCGCGGCGCGGCGATGGTCAGCGACTTGGAGGTTTGGCCGGCCTGCATCGCGCGGACCGCCTCCTCGAACTGCAGGAAGCCCTGGCGCAGCGCGGCGAGGCCCGCCTCACCCTCCGGCGTCAGTTCGAGGCCCTTGGTGGTGCGGCGGAACAGCACCACGCCGAGCGTATCCTCCAGCGCGCGGATCTGCTGCCCGACCGCGGCGGGCGTCACGGCGAGCTCGTCGGCGGCGCGGGTGAACGACAGGTGCCGCGCGGCGGCGTCGAGCACGCGCAGGCCGTTGAGCGGGAGATGCGTGCGTTTCATGCCCCTGCCCCCCTGTTTCCGTTCGTTTCGAGCGAAGTCGAGAAACGGGTTGCGGTGGGCGCGGCCTCGGCTTCTCGACCACGCTCGAAGCGAACGGAGATTTTCATACGTCCACCGCCGGCGCGAGGAGCGCGAATTTGGGGATGTCGACGTCGAAGCCCGAGCCGTCCTCGCCGACCATGTGGTAGCTGCCCTGCATCGAGCCCGTCGGCGTCGCCAGCGGACAGCCCGAGACATAGTTCAAGCTCGCGCCCGGCGCGATCAGCGGTTGTTCGCCGACCACGCCCTCGCCCTCGACCGAGTGGCGCGCGCCACGGCCGTCGGTGATGATCCAGTGGCGGGTGAGCAGCTGGACCGCCATCGGCCCCTCATTCTCGACGCGGATGTGATAGGCCCAGAACCAGCGGCCGCGCGCCGGCTCGGACTGTTCGGGCAGGTAGCTGACCGAGACACGCACGATGATGCCGCGCGTCTCCGCCGCATGGGGGAACAGCGCGCTCATGGCCCGGGTCGCGGTCATAACCCCACCGCCGTCAGCGCCTGGTCGAGATCGGCGATCA
>Ga0068858_100000947_pt1 | contig 30015 bp, 28 predicted proteins | sample KBSSwiS12_FD_66589 | JGI IMG/M metagenome (GOLD analysis project Ga0068858, IMG submission 66589) | Switchgrass rhizosphere microbial communities from Kellogg Biological Station, Michigan, USA - KBS Switchgrass S1-2 | ecosystem: Host-associated > Plants > Roots > Rhizosphere > Soil ... | reverse complement strand
CGCCTGGATGGCGGCGTTCAGCGCCAGCACGTTGGTCTGCTCGGTAATGTCCGAGATCAGCTCGGTGATCTCGCCGATCTCCTGCGACGACTCGCCCAGCCGCTTGATCCGCTTCGAGGTCTCCTGGATCTGGTCGCGGATCGAGTTCATGCCGCCGATGGTGTTCTGCACCGCCTTCAGGCCGGACTCGGCCGCATGCAGCGACTGGCGGGCAACGGTGGCGGTTTCCTGCGCCTGGGTCGACACGTTGTTGATTCGTCCGGCCATCTGCAGCACCGATTCGCCGGTGTCGCGGATCTCGCGCAGCTGCTCGGAAGACGCCGCCAGCAGTTCGGTCGAGTTGGCCTCGACCTGCTCCGTCGTCGCCGCCACCCGGCTGACCGTGCCCTGCACCTGCGACACCAGGGTGCGCAGCTCTTCCACGGTGTAGTTCACCGAGTCGGCGATGGCGCCGGTGATGTCCTCGGTCACCGTCGCCTGCTGCGTCAGATCGCCCTCGGCAACGCCTTGCAATTCGTTCATCAGGCGAAGAATCGCCGCCTGGTTGGCGTCGTTGACGCGTTTGGCTTCCTGCTCCTGGGCCTCGGCCTCGAGGCGCCGGCTCTGCGCCAGCGTCGCACGCTGGCCCTGCTCCGTCACGTAGAGGCGAAGAAAGCCGTAGCCGCCGGCGCCGGCCATCACCGCGAACAGGATCAGCAAGATGATCGTCGGCGCACCGATCCGCGATTCACTCTCGAGCCGCTCCTGCACCGTCTCCAGGCCTTTACGCAAGGCTTCGCTGTCGCCGACGATCGCCGTCTGCGCGTCGCGCGCGGCGTTCAGGCCAGGCAGGTTGGCGAGGATGCTCGCGCCGCGGTTCTTGGTTTCCTGGTAGAGCTTGACCAGCGCCGTCAGGCGTTCCTTGACCTGCGGATCGCGCGTGCCCGGCAGGCCCATCGGGCCGCTGCCCTCGATCAGGCCCTTGGTGATCTCGTTGAACGACTTCAGGTCCTTCTCTAGCAGGAACACCGCCTCCGGGTTGATGCCCTCGGCGGTGAGGAATTCGTTGGCCGACTTGCCGATCCGCTGCGTCAGCATGACGACCTGGCTGAGCGCCGAGACCTCGACCGCGTTGACGTCCTTCTGCAGCTTCATCGACAGGATCGCCTCGGCCGCCTCGAGCAAGTCGAAGGACTGCCGGTTGATCAGGCGCAGCGACTGGCCGACCTCGGTCAGCGCCTTCTGCTGGGCGATGATGACACCGGCGTTCTTCTCCGCCCGCTCGGCCAGCGGCACGACCACATCGAGCGGCTCCTGCACCGCCGCCGGTGCCCCGGCCTTCAGGTTGCGCACGTTGGCGGCCAGCACCTCGGAGCTTTCCTTCACCTCGGGAAACGCCGTGCCGATGCCGACGATCGCCTGCGTCACCGATTTGGCCAGCCGCTGCGACTGCATCATCGCCTGGCCGGTGGCACCGACCTGGGTCGAACCGCCGCGCGCCGCGAAGAACGAATAGAGGGCCAGGCCGATCAGGCCGATCAGGCCGATGGCGAGAAAGGCCAGCAGGATCCGCTGCTGCTCGGCGACCGGCCGCTGGCCGATCATCGGCAGGTTGCTGGCGAGCGGCGCGGCGCCGCTGTCCGCGCCCTGCAGGCGGGTCTCGGTGAAGTCGGCGATCTCGGAGGGAACGGCCGCGGAGATGATCGATCCGCCCGCCGGCGCCAGGTGGGCGGCGCCGGGCTCGGCGTCGAACGCCTCGGCGGCTTCGATGTCGACGTCGGGAAGGGCCAGGTCGGGCGGCGCCATCGCCGGGCTGTCGTCATGGCTCGGGTCGAAGTGATCGGCGACGGCCACGTCGCTGTCGAGCGGCTCGGAATCGGCCGGAGCGCCCTTCTGACCCCATCCCTTGATCTTGTTCACGAAGCTCATATGGCCCTCTTTCTTCCAAGTCCCTAGCCGACGATCTTCAGGAAGAGATCGTTGCCGGCCAGTTCGACCAGGCTCAACTCCTGCCAGACACGCGCCGAAGCATCGCGATAGCGCGCGCCGACGAAGGACGGCCGGTCGCCGCCCTCGTCGTCGTCGCGGGTCAGTTCGTTCTCGCTGCGCAGTCCCGACAACCGGTCGACGAGCAGCACGCAATTGATGTCGAGCGCCTGGTTGAAGCCGACCAGTCGCGCCTGGTCGCGGCCGGCCTCGGCGGTCTTGACGCCGAGAAAGCCCGCCAGGTCGACGACCCCGTGCAGGTGTCCGCGCAGGTTGGCGACGCCGAGGAACCAGCGGTGGCTGTGCGGCACGTGCACCAGCGGCGCCATGGCGAAGATCTCGCCGGCGTCGCGCAAGGGAAAGAGAAAACCGCGCGAGCTGCACTCCACCGCCAGCCAGGAGCGGCCGAGCGGCTCGGTGCGGGCTGCCTGCAGACGGTCGGCGAGCCGGGTCTGGAGGTCACGCAGGGCCTGCTTGTTAGCCATCGTTCGAGGCGCTTGTCGGCCGGACGCCGGGCTGCCCCAAGGCCGGCCGCGCCCCCTCGGGGGGCAGCGAGCGAAGCGAGCTTGGGGGCATCATCAGTCGAAGGCGCGGATCTTCGCCATCAGCTCGGTGGGATCTACCGGCTTGACGATGTAGTCCTTGGCACCCTGGCGCATGCCCCAGACCTTGTCGGTCTCCTGGTTCTTGCTGGTGCACATGATCACCGGCACCTTCGAGAAGCGCGGGTCGCGGGTGATGGCGCGGGTGAGCTGGAAGCCGTTCTGGCCCGGCATCACCACGTCCATCAGGATCAGGTCGGGCGTCTCCTCGCCGAGGCGCTTCATCGCGTCTTCGCCGTTCTCGGCGGTGCGCACCTCGAAGCCGCGCTTGCCGAGCAGCTCGGACAAGTGGTGCAGCTCGGTCTTGGAGTCGTCGACGAGCAGGATCTTCTGGATCGGCATGTTGGTTCGCTTCCCTCATTCGCGACGCGCTGTCGCCGCAGCGCTGTCGCCTCGGTGCATCACGCAGCGCGACGGTGCTGCTGCACGGCGTGCAGCAGCTGGTCCTTGGTGAACGGCTTGGTCAGGTAGTCCTCGGAGCCGACCATGCGGCCGCGCGCCTTGTCGAACAGGCCGTCCTTGGAGGACAGCATGATGATCGGCACGGTCGCGAACTTGAGGTTGCGCTTGATGATCGCGCAGGTCTGATAGCCATCGAGGCGCGGCATGAGGATGTCGCAGAAGATCAGGTCGGGGTCGTGGTCGTTGACCTTGGAGAGCGCGTCGAAGCCGTCCTCGGCCAGGAGCACCTCGTAGCCGCCCTGCTTGAGGAAGATCTCGGCGCTGCGTCGGATGGTGTTGCTGTCGTCGATGACGAGCACCTTGACTGCTGTCGAATCGGCTGTGGCCGCGTTGCTCACCTAGCGTTCTCCTGTCTGCCCTGGCTGCCGGTGCGCGCCTGCGGTCACGCTCAGATCTGCACCATCTCGAAGTCTTCCTTGCGGGCACCGCACTCCGGACACGTCCAGTTGATCGGAACGTCGGCCCAGGCGGTGCCGGGGGCGAGGCCGTGCTCGAGGTCTCCGGCCGCCTCGTCGTATATCCAACCGCAGATCAGGCACATCCAGGTCTTCGGCTCGGTCACTACTTCGCTCACGGGTCGGGCCATGCCTTCACTACAATGCAGCGAGATTGTAGACACGTGCCTCCTCTGAAAAGCAAGGCTGTGTAGGTACATACGCAACATTCTTCACGTTCGGCTAGAGGTCTCCCGGGACCGGTTCGAACGGCTCTCCTCGCGGCTTCCGAGCACCCCCCATGACTGCCATTTCCCCGACCGCCGAGGGCGAAGCCGAAGCCCCGACCGAGCAGCCCGCGCCGGCCTGCGTGATGAGCTTCAACGTCAGCGACCCGAGCGGTGCCGGCGGCTCGGCCGGCGACGTGGCGACGATCGCGGCGATGGGCGCACATGCGCTGCCCGTCATCACCAGCATCGTGATGCGCGACACCGCCGAGATCTTCGATCACCACCCGATCGAGGCCGACCTGATCGTCGAGCAGGCGAGAAGCGTCCTCGAGGACGTGACCATCGCCGCCTGGAAGGTGGGCTTCCTCGGCTCGACCGAGGGCGTCAGCGCCGTCGCCGAGATCCTCGCCGACTATCCCGACGTGCCGCTGGTGACCTACCTGCCGAACCTGGCCTGGGTCGAGGAGGACGAGCAGCAGTCCTACCTCGAGGCGTTTCGCGAGCTGGTGCTGCCGCAGACCGAGGTGCTGGTCGGCAGCCACCAGACGCTCGCCGATTTCCTCCTGCCCGACTGGAGCGGAGAACGGCCGCCGTCATCGCGCGAGATCGCCATCGCCGCGAGCAAGCACGGCGCCCGCTACGTGCTGGTGACGAGCGTGCCGCTGCCCGACCAGTTCCTCGACAACGTTCTCGCCAACGCCCAGGGCGCGATCACCGGCGAGAAGTTCGAGCGCTTCGAGACCACTTTCGTCGGCGCCGGCGAGACCCTCTCCGCCGGCTTGGCGGCGCTGCTGGCCACCGGCGTCGAACTGCACGCCGCGGTCGGCGAGGCGCTGGCCTTCCTCGACCAGGCGCTCGACGCGGGCTTCCGGCCGGGCATGGGCAACGTCATCCCCGACCGCTTCTTCTGGGCCCTGCCGGAAGAGGGCGAAGAGGAAGGCGCCGAGCCGGGCGAGCCCGAGCCCGGCGAAGGCGACGCCGCCGCGGCGCCGCGCAATCCGCGCCATGTCCACTAGCCCGCCGGGTGCACCGGGCGGCACGAACGCGGCCCTCTTCGAACGCGCCCGCAAGGTCATCCCCGGCGGCGTCAACTCGCCGGTGCGCGCCTTTCGCGCCGTCGGCGGCACGCCGCGCTTCATCGCCCGCGCCGAAGGCCCGTACCTGGTCGACGCCGAGGGCAAGCGCTACATCGACTACATCGGCTCCTGGGGACCGATGATCCTCGGCCACCGCCATCCCGCGGTCGAGGAGGCGGTGCACCGGGCGGTCGACGAGGGCCTGTCGTTCGGCGCCCCGACCGAGCGCGAGATCGAGCTGGCGGAGGAGATCCTGCGCCATGTGCCGAGCATGGAGCAGCTGCGCCTGGTGAGCTCGGGCACCGAGGCGGCGATGAGCGCGCTGCGCCTGGCGCGCGGCGCCACCGGCCGCGACATGATCGTCAAGTTCGAGGGCTGCTACCACGGCCATGCCGATTCCCTGCTGGTCAAGGCCGGCTCGGGCCTGGCCACCTTCGGCCATCCGACCAGCGCCGGCGTGCCCGCCGCCGTGGTCCAGCACACCCTGGTCCTCGAATACAACAACGTCGCCCAGCTCGACCAGGCCTTCGATCTGCACGGCGCGAAGATCGCCTGCGTGATGATCGAGCCGATCGCCGGCAACATGAACTTCGTGCGCGCCTCGCTGCCGTTCATGCGGCGGCTGCGCGAGCTCTGCAGCAGGCACGGCGCCCTGCTGGTGTTCGACGAGGTCATGACCGGCTTTCGCGTCGGCCTCGGCGGCGCCCAGGCGCACTATGCCCGTGCCCTGCCCGGCTTCGCCCCCGACCTGAGCGTGTTCGGCAAGGTCATCGGTGGCGGCATGCCGCTGGCGGCCTTCGGCGGCAAGCGCGACGTGATGGAGCAGCTCGCGCCGCTCGGCCCGGTCTACCAGGCCGGCACGCTGTCGGGCAACCCGGTGGCCACCGCCTGCGGCCTGGCGACGCTGCGCGAGATCGCCCGCCCGGGCTTCTTCGAGGCCCTTGCCGCGCGCACCCGCTCCCTGGTCGCCGGCCTCCTCGCCGCCGCCGAGGCCGCCGGCGTGGCGATGCGCGGCGACAGCGAAGGCGGGATGTTCGGCTTCTTCTTCGCCGACGCCTTGCCGCAGAAGTACGCCGAGGTGATGGCCACGGACTCGGCGCGCTTCAACCGCTTCTTCCACGCCATGCTCGAGCGCGGCGTCTATCTCGCGCCGGCGCTCTACGAGGCCGGCTTCGTCAGCGCTGCGCACGGCGAGGCCGAGATCGCGGCCACGCTCGCCGCGGCCCGGGAAAGCCTGCGCCCGGCCGACTGACGCCGCGGCGACGACGGCAGACGATGCGACCGCGATCGCCATCGCTTGCCACCCGCCTTCGCGACCGCGGGCGCTCGGCCTTGCTGGCCCTCGCGTTCGCCGCGGCCGGGTCCGCCTGCTCCTACAAGACCAAGGACTCCGAGATCCTCCCCTGGCTCAAGCGGACCGACGCCTCCGTCTCCTTCGGCGGCCTCGGCGGCAGCCAGAAGACGGTCTATTCCACCCGGGTGCTGCTCTTCTTCTGGCACGAGCTCGACGGCTGGGGAATCACCGTGCTCGACGTGGACACGGTGCTGGTCCGCGGCCAGCAAGGCGAGGCGCTGCTCCGGCGCGGCGAGTACACGCCCACGCCGGTTTGTGCGGCCTTGCCGTTCGCCAGCGTGCAGCTGCCGCCGCAGTCGGGTCCGGCGGCGTTCGATTGCACCTCGGTCGTGGACCATGGCGCCGGCGGCCGGGCGACGTCGGTGCGGTTCCGCCGGCTCCATCCGGGCGGCGATGCCAGCATCGACGTCGCGGTGGCGGCGACCGGCGCCGAGCAGGTCCTGCTGCAGTCCTCGACGCGGTTCTACGACCGCCAGGCCCGGCCCTATTTCGTCAGCATCGCGGCGCGCGCCGCGCCCGACTTTCGCGCCCCCGACCCGGATTGCGCCCTGATCACGGTGGAAAACGGCCGGACCCGCACCCTGCGTCAGCCATCGCCACTGGCGACCGCCCACGATTGCCTCCTCAAGACCGTCTGGGAAGCGGCGGCCCGCACGGCCCTGCTCACTCCCCTCGAGGTCGAGCGCGAGATCTACGCCGGCGCGTCGCCGGTGCGGCGGCGCTGAGCGTCCGGCCGGAACGCCTCAGCCCGGACCCCAGTCGGTCGGGTACTTCCAGAGGTCCTTGAGCAGATAGGTCATCGGGATGTTGAGCGCCGCGTTCTTCGGCGGAATCGGCTGCGTGAACCAGCGGTCGTAGAGGGAGTAGGCCTCGCGGCTCGCCACCAGGCGCTTCATCTCGTCGTCGACGATCTGCTTGAACTCGGGGTCGTCCTTCGAGAGCATGATCGCCAGAGCCTCGACGGTGAGGAACTTGCCCACGACCTTGAGCTTCCCGGGGTCGGGGCGGGCGGCACGCAGGCCGTACAGCAGCACGTCGTCCATGGCGAAGCCGTCCACCTCGCCCTTCTCCACCATCTCGACCGCGCGTGCATGGTCCGGCGCCTCGACGACGGTGATGCCGAGCAGCCGCTCCTTGTTGGCCTGGACGATCGCCTTGAGCGGCGTGGTTCCGGTCGTCGACACCAGCTTCTTGCCCTGAAAGCCTTGCAGGTCGCCGATCTCCGAATCGGCGCGCACCAGGTAGCGCGCACCGGTGACGTAGTGCGCCACCGTGAAGGCGACCTTCTGCCGCCGCTCGGCGTTGTTCGTGGTCGAGCCGCACTCGAGATCGGCACGGCGCTCGACGATCACCGGGATCCGGTCGGCCGGCGTCACCTTGACGAACTCGACCGCGAGCGTCTTCAAGCCGAGCTTGGTTCGCACCGCCTCGGCGACCCGCTTGCACAGGTCGACCGCGTAGCCGACAGGCTTGCCGCCATCGACGAAGGAGAACGGCACCGAGGACTCGCGGTGGGCGATGACGATCCGGCCCTTGGTGCGGATCTCGTCGAGCACCGGGCCGGCCGAAGCCGGAAGGACGACGAGGGTGGAGAACGCGGTGGCGAAAGCCAGGGGAAGGAGGCGCAAAGGAGGTCTCGGGGGCGACGAAAAGGCGGCGATTATCCCGGGCTCGCCGCTCGGGCCGGTGACGATCTCACTGCGCAGGCCTTGCCGTCCGCGAACAAGTGCTCGATTCGCCGCACCGCCTGGCCCGTCTTGCCTGGGAACGTGTGGCAGATCACGTTGGCGAAGGGGACGCCGGCGATCCGGTCGATGCCCCGATTGTCCCCTCGGCCATCGGCCCGGACGCGGCCTCGTCTTGCACAATCGGCCGATGCATCTGCACGTTCTCGGCATCTGCGGCACCTTCATGGGCGGGTTGGCCGCGCTCGCCCGCGAAGCCGGCCATCGCGTCACCGGCTGCGACGCCAACGTCTATCCGCCGATGAGCGAGCAGCTCGCCGCGCTCGGCATCGAGCTGATCGAGGGCTACGACGCAGCGCAGCTGAAGCTCGCGCCGGACCTGTTCGTCATCGGCAACGCGATCACCCGTGGCAATCCGCTGCTCGAAGCCATCCTCGACGCCAATGCGGCCTACACCAGCGGACCGCAGTGGCTCGCCGACCATGTGCTCGCCGGCCGCCACGTCCTCGCCGTCGCCGGCACTCACGGCAAGACCGGCACCACGGCGATGCTCGCCTGGATCCTCGAATCGGCCGGCAAGCGCCCGGGCTTCCTGGTCGGCGGCGTGCCGCTCGACTTCGGCGTCTCGGCTCGCCGCGGCGAGCCCACGGCGCCGTTCGTGATTGAGGCCGACGAATACGACACCGCCTTCTTCGACAAGCGCAGCAAGTTCGTCCACTACCGGCCGCGCACCGCGATCCTCAACAACCTCGAGTTCGACCACGCCGACATCTTCGACGACCTGGCGGCGATCGAGCGCCAGTTCCACCACCTGGTGCGCACCGTGCCGGCGAGCGGCCGCCTGGTCGTCAACGCCCGCGACGTGGCGCTGCAGCGGGTGCTTGCCATGGGCTGCTGGAGCGGCGTACAGCGCTTCGGCGGGAGGAAGGAAGAGCCCGGCATGCTGCGCGCGCGTGGCGAGCCGCACGCCTTCGACGTCCTTCGCGGCGGCCTGAAGGTCGCCCGGGTCGAGTGGCAGCTGCTCGGCGAGCACAACCAGCTGAATGCGCTGGCGGCGATCGGCGCCGCCGAGCATGCCGGCGTGACGCCCGAAGTCGCGGCGCGCGCGCTCGGCAAGTTCCGCAACGTGCGGCGCCGCCTCGAGCTGCGCGGCGAGGCCGGCGGCGTCGCTGTCTACGACGACTTCGCGCACCACCCGACGGCCATGCGCACCACCCTCGACGGCTTGCGCCGCAAGGTCGGCAGCGCGCGCATCCTCGCCGCCTTCGAGCCGCGATCGAACACGATGAAGCTCGGCGCCATGAAGGCGCAGCTGCCGTGGGCCCTGGAGGAAGCCGACCTGGCGTTCTGCCACTCCGGCGGGCTCGGCTGGGACGCGGCCGAGGCCTTGCGACCGCTGGGGCCTCGCGCCGTCGTCGCCGCCAGCATCGACGAGCTGGTGGCACGCATCGTCGCCGTCGCCCGACCCGGCGACCACGTGCTCTGCATGAGCAACGGCGGCTTCGGCGGCGTGCACGTCAGGCTGCTGGATGCGCTGGCCGCGGCGCCCGGCGCCGACCGCGCGCGAGCAGCGGCGTGAGCGCACCCGCCCGGGCGCCCGCGCCCGGCGCGCCGCCGACCCACCTGCTCTACCTGCACGGCTTCCGCTCGTCGCCGCGCTCGACCAAGGCGCAGCGGGTGCAGGCCTGGGTGCGGGGCCACCGGCCCGACCTCGAATGGCTCTGCCCGCAGCTCGTGCCTTCGCCGCGAGCGGCGATCGACGGCGTGTTCGCGGCCATCGAAGACTGGCCGCGCGAGCGCATGGCCGTCATCGGCAGCTCGCTCGGCGGCTTCTATGCCACCGCGGTGGCCGAGCGCACCGGCTGCCGCGCCGTGCTGCTCAATCCCGCGGTCGAGCCGGCGCGCGACCTCGCCGGCTACATCGGCGAGCAGACGGCGTGGCACGGCGAGGAGCGCTTCTTCTTTCGCGCCGAGTACATCGACGAGCTGCTGGCGCTGGCGCCGCCGGTACCGCTGACCCGCCCCGAGCGCTACTTCGCGGTGATCGCCAAGGGCGACGAGGTGCTGTCGTGGCGCGAGATGAGCGGCCGCTACGCCGGCTCGCCGATGCGCCTGATCGAAGGCAGCGACCACGCCCTCTCGGACTTCGAGACCTGGCTGCCCGAGGTCATCGGCTTCCTCGGCCTGTGAGGCCGGTCGTCGCCTACTTGTTCCAGTGCCAGATCGTCCAGGCGACGCGGCCCCAGACCTCGATGTTGAACCAGAGCAGCAGGAGCAGCCAGATCCAGTGGCGAAAGCTCCGTGCCCGCTCCAACCAGAGCTTGGACTCGAAGGCGATGTAGAGGACGAAACCGAAGACCGCGCCGAGCGCGAAGAACGCGCTGAGGCCGCCGATGATCCAGCGAAAGACCGTCATGCGGCGGTCATGGGCAGGTGGATCCCAGGGCTCACCATGCCGGCGCCAGCTCCGTCAGGCCGGCGGGCGCGCTGGCCTCGTCGTCGAAGGTCACGGTGTCGTAGGCGCTCGGGTCCGAGAGCAGCGCCCGGACCAGCGTGTTGTTGAGGGCGTGGCCCGACTTGTAGGCGGTGTAGGAGGCCAGCAGCGGCCGGCCGGCCATCATCATGTCGCCGATCGCGTCGAGGATCTTGTGCTTGACGAACTCGTCGTCGTAGCGGAGCCCATCGCTGTTGATGACCTTGAACTCGTCGACCGCGACCACGTTGTCCAGGCTCACGCCGCGGCCCAGGCCGCGCGAGCGCATCATGTCCAGCTCCTGGGTGAAGCCGAAGGTGCGGGCGCGCGCGATCTCGCGCTTGTAGCGCGCCGGGTCCATCTCGAAGACGAACTGCTGCCCGGTCTGGCTCACCGCCGGATGGTCGAACTCGATCTCGAAGGCCAACTTGTAGCCCTCGTAGGGCTCGAGCCGCGCCCACTTCAGCGCCGCGCCCTCGCCCTCCTTCACCTCGACGGTCTTCCTGACGCGCAGGAACCGCTTCGGCGCGTCCTGGAGGACGATGCCGGCGCTCTGCAGCAGGAACACGAACGAGGCGGCCGAGCCGTCGAGGATCGGCACTTCCTCGGCGGTGATGTCGACGATCAGGTTGTCGAGACCGAGCCCGGAGCAGGCCGAGAGCAGGTGCTCGACCGTCTTCACCTTCGGGCCGGCCGGGTCGCCGCCGGCCGAGATCGTGGTCGCCATGCGCGTGTCGCAGACCGAGAAGGCGTCGACCTTGATCGCCACCGAGCGCGGCAGGTCGACGCGGCGAAAGACGATGCCGGAATCGGGCGGCGCCGGGCGCAGCGTCATCTCGACCCGCTGCCCGCCGTGCACGCCGACGCCGACGGCCCGCGTCATCGACTTCAGGGTGCGCTGCGCCAACATGACGGGATTGTCCCCGGAACCGTGCCGGTGCGCCGAGAAGAGGCCTTGGTCGCACCGGCGGCGGCTCTCAGTCGGCCTGCTTGCGCAGGAACGCCGGGATCTCGATCTCGTCCATGCCGTTGCTCGCCAGCGCATCCACCTTGGCCGCGGCGGTGCGGCCGTTGCGCCAGACGCTCGGCGTGGTCAGGCCCGAGTAGTCGTGGTTCTGCGCTGTCGGCATCTGCACCTGCTGGTTGAGGACGGGCAGGTTGTCGGTGCCGGTGCGCTGCATCGGCGCGCTGTGCACCACCTGCATCGGCGTCTGGACGCGCGCCCGGGTCGGGCTCAGGCCGGTGGCGATCACCGTCACGCGCAGCTGGTCGCCGAGCGACTCGTCGTAGGCCGTGCCGTAGATGACGTGCGCTTCCTCCGCGGCGTAGCGGCGGATCGTGTTCATCGCGTTGCGGCTTTCGGAGAGTTTGAAGGTGTTGCGGTTGGCGGCGATCAGCACCAGCACGCCGCGCGCGCCCGAGAGGTCGATGCCCTCGAGCAGCGGGCAGGCCACGGCCGCCTCGGCCGCCTTGGCGGCGCGGTCCGGGCCCGAGCCGATCGCCGTGCCCATCATCGCCTTGCCCGGCTCGCTCATCACCGTCTTCACGTCCTCGAAGTCGACGTTGACGAGGCCCGGGATGTGGATGATGTCGCTGATGCCGCCGACGGCGTTCTTCAGCACGTCGTTGGCGTGGGCGAAGGCCTGGTCCTGGGTGACGTCGTCGCCGAGCACGTCGAGCAGCTTGTCGTTGAGGATGACGATCAGCGAGTCGACGTTCGCCTCGAGCTCGGAGACGCCGGCGTCGGCCGCCTTCAGCCGGCGCGGCCCCTCGAAGTCGAACGGCTTGGTGACCACGCCGACCGTCAGGATGCCCATCTCGCGTGCCACCCGGGCGATCACCGGCGCCGCGCCGGTGCCGGTGCCGCCGCCCATGCCGGCGGTGATGAACAGCATGTGCGCGCCGTCGATCGACTGGCGGATCCGGTCGACCGCCTCCTCGGCGGCGGCGCGGCCGGCTTCCGGCTTGGCACCGGCGCCCAGGCCGGTGGTGCCGAGCTGGATCAGGTGGTTCGCCGCCGAGCGGTTCAGCGCCTGCGCGTCGGTGTTGGCGCAGATGAAGTCCACTCCCTGCACGCACTCGCTGATCATGTGCTCGACGGCGTTGCCGCCGCCGCCGCCCACGCCGATCACCTTGATCTGCGTGCCCATGCTGAACTCTTCGATCATTTCGATAGCCATCTGAATCTCCAATCCTTGCAGTTGCCTTGAGTCGTTGAAACCGGAATACGTTTTTGTGTGTGCTGCGAAAACCTCCCGCGCCGCTCAGCCGGTGGGCGGCGGGTCGTGGGCGTGCGGCAGGAAACCTGCGAGAACCGGTCTCGTCGTCGTCACGTCGCTCACGTCGATTCCCTTCATCAGAAATTCCCCAGGAACCAGTCCTTGGCCCGGCCGAACATGGTCTTCACCGAGCCGGCCTGCTGCGCCGCGCGCTGGCCGCGGGTGCGTGCCAGCCGTGCTTCCTCGAGCAGACCCATCACCGTCGCCGAGCGCGGGTTGGCGACCATGTCGTGCAGGGCGCCGCGGTAGGTCGGCGTGCCCTTGCGCACGGGCTTGAGGAAGATGTCCTCGCCCAGCTCGACCATCCCCGGCATGACGGCGGCGCCGCCGGTGATGACGATGCCGCTCGACAGCAGCTCCTCGTAGCCGCTGTCGCGGATCACCTGGTGCACCAGCGAATAGATCTCCTCGATCCGCGGCTCGATCACGCCGGCCAGGGCCTGGCGGCTCAGCATCCGCGGCGGCCTGTCGCCGAGGCCGGGCACCTCGAGCTGCTCGTTCGGGTCGGCCAGCAGCTGCTTGGCGACGCCGTACTCGACCTTGATCTCCTCGGCGTCCTTGGTCGGCGTGCGCAAGGCCATGGCGATATCGCTCGTGATCAGGTCGCCGGCGATCGGGATCACCGCCGTGTGGCGGATCGAGCCGTCGGTGAAGATCGCCACGTCGGTGGTGCCGGCGCCGATGTCGACGAGGGCGACGCCGAGGTCCTTCTCGTCGTCGGTCAGCACCGCGTGGCTCGAGGCGCTCGGGTTGAGCACCAGCTGGTCGACCTCCAGGCCGCAGCGGCGCACGCACTTGACGATGTTCTCGGCCGCGCTCTGCGCTCCGGTGACGATGTGCACCTTGACCTCGAGCCGGCCGCCGCTCATGCCGATCGGCTCCTTGACCTCATGGCCGTCGATCACGAACTCCTGCGGCTCGACCAGCAGCAGCCGCTGGTCGTTCGGAATGTTGATCGCCTTGGCGGTCTCGACCACCCGGGTCACGTCGACCGGCGTCACTTCCTTGTCGCGCACGATCACCATGCCGGTCGAGTTCTGGCCGCGGATGTGCGAGCCGGTGATGCCGGTGTAGACGCGGGTGATCTTGCAGTCGGCCATCATTTCGGCCTCTTTCAGGGCCTGCTGGATCGACTGCACGGTGGCGTCGATGTTGACGACGACGCCGCGCTTCAGGCCGTGCGTCGGCGCGCTGCCGAGGCCGGCCAGGCGCAGCTCGCCATCGGGCATCACCTCGGCCACGACCGCCATCACCTTGGCGGTGCCGATGTCGAGTCCGACGACGATGTCCTTGATTTCCTTGGCCATGGGCCTCTTTCTCCCGTTATTTCTTCTGCGGCTTGTCGCCGGCGTTGATCAGCGTCGAGACGCCTTTCAGCCGCACGGCGTAGCCATCGGTATGGCGAAGGTCGGCGTATTCGAGCGGCCGCTGGTAGCGCGAGGTCACCTGGCGCACGGTGGAGACGAAGCGCGCCGTTCGCGCCACCGCCTCGTCGTCGCTGCCCCGGCCGATCTCCACCACCGCGCCGCTATCGAGCGTCGCCTGCCAGGAGCCGCGACCCGAGAGCTGGAGCCCGTCGACCCGCGCCTGCAGCAGGGCGAACGGGCGGCTGAGCTTGTCGTGCATCGCCAGCACCCGGGCGGCGCTGCCGTCAGGGCCCTCGAGCGTCGGCAGGGTCTCGTCCTCGACGTCGCCGACATTGGCCTCGAACACCTCGCCGAAGCTGTTGACCAGCTTCTCGCTGCCCGGCTCGCCGCCGCCCCAGAGGGCCACCGGGCGATGCTCCTCGAGCCGCACCCGGAGGCGATTCGGCCAGACCTTCTGCACCACCGCATGCCGCACCCAGGGCACCGACTCGAAAGCGCGCCGCACCGCCGCGAGATCGAGCGTCATGAAGTTGCCGGCGAGGCGGGGGGCGGCGTTGGCGCGGATGGTCGAGACGCTGTTGCGGCCGACGTCGCCGTCGATGGTGATGACGCGGATCGCGAACAGCGGCTGGCGGGCCAGCCAGAGCAGCGCCGCGCCGGCGAGCAGCAGTCCCGCCAGCCCCGCGAGCAGCACGGCGGTGACGTTCATCAGGCGCACGTCGCCGGGCATCGGCTCGGCGCGGGCGGAGGGCGTGGCGCGGCGAGCCATGCTCAGACGGCCGGGCCGGACGCGAGCCAGGCCGGATCGGAATCGAGGGTCGCGGCGGCGAGCAGCTCGAGGCAGAGCTGCTCGTAGGAGATGCCGGCGGCGCGGGCCGACATCGGCACCAGCGAATGCGTGGTCATTCCCGGCGAGGTGTTCATCTCGAGCAGGAAGGGCTTGTTGTCGCTGGCCCGGCGCATCAGGTCAGCGCGGCCCCAGCCGCGACAGCCGAGCGTCCGGTAGGCGGCCAGGACGATGCGCTGGATCTCCGCCTCTTCCTCGGCCGGCAGGCCGCTCGGGCATTCGTAGCGCACGACGTCAGTGAAGTACTTGTTGTGATAGTCGTACTCGCCTTCCGGGGCGACGATGCGCACCACCGGCAGGGCGCGGGCACCGGCGCCGACGCCGAGCACCGGGCAGGTCAGCTCGTCGCCCTCGATGAATTCCTCGCACAGCACGTCGGCGTCGTAGCGCGCCGCCAGCTCGACCGCGCCCTGCATCTCCGAGTAGCCGGCGACCTTGGTGATGCCGATCGACGAGCCCTCGCGCGGCGGCTTCACCACCAGCGGCAGGCCGAGCACGTCGGGCACGGCGCGCAGCTGCTCGCGCGACTGCTGGTCGCCGGCGAGGCGGACGAAGCGCGGCGTCGGCAGGCCTTCGGCCAGCCAGACGCGCTTGGTCATCACCTTGTCCATGGCGATCGCCGAGGCGAGCACGCCCGAGCCGGTGTAGGGCAGGCCGAGCAGCTCGAGCGCGCCCTGGACGCTGCCGTCCTCGCCATGCCGGCCATGGAGGGCGATGAAGCAGCGGACGAAGCCCTCCGCCTTGAGCTCGCCGAGCTCGCGCTCGGACGGATCGAAGGGATGGGCGTCGACCCCCTGGCTCTTCAAGGCGAGCAGCACGCCGGTGCCCGACATGATCGAGATCTGCCGCTCCGCCGAGGAGCCGCCCATCAGCACCGCGACCCGGCCCAGGCCCTTGACGTCGATGGCGGAGGCGCTCATGCCGCCTTCTCCAGTATCTCGACCACGTGCGCCGCCACCGCGCCGATCGAGCCGGCGCCCATGGCGATGACGACGTCGCCCGCCTTGGCATGCTCGAGGATGGTCGCCGGCATGTCGCCGATGTCGTCGACGAACACCGGGTCCACCTTGCCGGCGACGCGCAGCGCCCGCGCCAGCGAGCGTCCGTCGGCGGCCACGATCGGCGCTTCGCCGGCGGCGTAGACCTCGGCCAGCAGCACCAGGTCGGCGTTGCCCATCACCTTGACGAAGTCCTCGAAGCAGTCGCGGGTGCGGGTGTAGCGGTGCGGCTGGAAAGCCAGGACGATGCGCCGGCCGGGGAAGGCGCCGCGCGCCGCCTCGAGGGTCGCGGCCATCTCGACCGGATGGTGACCGTAGTCGTCGATCAGGGTGAAGGGGCCGGCACCGTCCGCAGCCGGATGGTCGCCGTAGCGCTGGAAGCGCCGGCCGACGCCGTCGAACTCGGCCAGGCCCTTGATCACCGGCGCGTCGGGCAGCTCGAGCTCGGCCGCGACGGCGATCGCCGCGAGCGCGTTGAGGACGTTGTGCACGCCCGGCAGGTTGAGCGTGACCGCGAGGTCGGGCATGCGCACGCCGTTCTTGCGCTGCACCGTGAAGCGCATGGTGCCGGCGTCGGCAACGACGTCGACGGCGCGGATCATCGTGTCGGCGCCGAGGCCGTAGGTCACGAGCGGGCGCGAGATCATCGGCATGATCGAGCGCACGCCCGGATCGTCGGCGCAGAGGATGGCAGCGCCGTAGAACGGCATCTTGTGGATGAACTCGACGAAGGCCTGCTTCAGCTTGGCGAAGTCGTGGCCGTAGGTGTCCATGTGGTCGGCGTCGATGTTCGTCACTACCGCCATCACCGGCAGCAGGTTGAGGAACGACGCGTCCGACTCGTCGGCCTCGACCACGATGTAGTCGCCGGCGCCGAGCCGGGCATGGGCGCCGGCGGCGTTGAGCCGGCCGCCGATGACGAAGGTCGGATCGAGGCCGGCCTCGGCAAGGACGCTGGTCACGAGCGAGGTGGTCGTGGTCTTGCCGTGGGTGCCGGCAATCGCGATGCCCTGCTTCAGGCGCATCAGCTCGGCGAGCATCACCGCCCGCGGCACCACCGGCACGCGCCTGGCGCGGGCAGCGATCACCTCGGGGTTGTCGCCCTTCACCGCGCTCGAGGTCACCACCGCCTCGGCGCCGGCGATGTGCGCGGCGTCGTGGCCGATCCGCACCTGGATGCCCCGCTTGGCCAGCGCCCGGGTCGTTGCGCTCTCGTGCTGGTCGGAGCCGGTGATGCGGTAACCGAGGTTGTGCAGCACCTCGGCGATGCCGCTCATGCCGGCGCCACCGATGCCGACGAAGTGGATCTGCTTGACGGCGTGCTTCATGTCGCCCCCAAGGCGCTGCGTGCCGGCGCCACCATCGCCTCGATCTCGTCTGCCACCCGTGCCGCGGCATGCGGCCGAGCCAGCGCACGTGCCTTCGTCGCCATCGCCTGCAACGCGTCTCGCGTCAGGCCGGCGATGAGGTCGGCGAGCTTCTTCGGCGAGAGCTCCGTCTGCGGCAAGTGGATGGCGGCGCCCTGCCCCGCCATCCACTCGGCGTTGTCGCGCTGGTGCGAGGTCGTGCTGACGATCAGCGGCACCAGCACCGCGGCGGCGCCGGCGGCACACAGCTCGCTGACCGTGATCGCCCCCGCGCGGCAGACGATGAGGTCGCACTTCGCCAGCCGCTCGGGCATGTCGTCGATGAAGGGCAGCACCTCGGCGGGCGTCCCGCTCGTCGCGTAGGCCCCCTGGACCGCGGCATGACCGGCTTCGCCCGTCTGGTGCGTCACCTCGGGCCGCTCGGTGCGCGGCAGCAAGGCGATCGCCTGCGGCACGCATTCGTTGAGGACGCGCGCGCCCAGGCTGCCGCCGACGACGAGCAGGCGCAGCGCGCCGCCACGTCCGGCGAATCGTTCGAGCGGCGCGGCCAGTGCTTCGATCGAGGCGCGCACCGGGTTGCCGGTGACCACCGCCTTCGTGCCCATCGCCTCCGCCGCTTCGCCGGCGAAGCCGAAGGCGATCTTCCTCGCCGGCAGCTTCAGCGCCTTGTTGCTGAGCAGCAGCGAGGCGTCGGCGTTGACGAGCAGCAGCGGCCGGCGCTGCAGCCACGCCATCCAGCCGCCGGGGAAGCAGACATAGCCGCCCATGCCGAGCACCGCGTCGGCACGGCGCTGGCGCAGCAGCTTGGCGCAGCTGCCGAAGGCCGCCAGCATCTGCAGGGCGCCGCGCAGGTTGCCGACGAGCCCCTTGCCGCGCAGGCCGGCGAACGCGATCCGGTCGAGCGCCAGGCCGGCCTTGGGCACCAGGCGGTTCTCCATGCCGGTGGTGGTGCCGAGCCAGCTCACGCTCCAGCCGCGCCGCTGCATCTCGGCAGCGACCGCCAGGCCCGGCATCACGTGCCCGCCGGTGCCCGCGGCCATGATCACGAGGTGTTTCACGCCCGGCCTCCGCGCATCAACTGCCGGTTTTCTATGTCGATCCGCAACACGATCGCCAGCGCGACCATGTTCATCACGATCGCCGAGCCGCCGTAGCTCATCAGCGGCAGGGTCAGGCCCTTGGTCGGCAGCACGCCGAGGTTGACGCCCATGTTGATGAAGGCCTGGCCGCCCATCCAGATGCCGATGCCCTGGGCGAACAGGCCGGCGAACACCCGGTCAAGGGCGATCGCCTGGCGGCCGATGTGGAACAGCCGCCGCGCCACCCAGAAGAAGGCGAAGATGACGCAGGCGACGCCGACGAAGCCGAGTTCCTCGCCGATCACCGCGAGCAGGAAGTCGGTGTGCGCCTCCGGCAGGTAGTGCAGCTTCTCGACGCTCGAACCCAGGCCCTGGCCGAAGATCTCGCCGCGGCCGAAGGCGATCAGCGAATGCGACAGCTGGTAGGCCTTGCCGAGGGTGTACTTCTCGTCCCAGGGGTTGAGGTAGGCGAAGATCCGCTCGCGCCGCCATTCCGAGAGCGTGATCATCAGAACGAAGGCACCGACCAGCACGGCGCTGATGATCAGGAACATCCGGCCGTTGACGCCGCCGAGGAAGAGGATGCCCATGGCGATCGTCGCGATCACCATGAAGGCGCCCATGTCGGGCTCGGCCAGGAGCAGCAGGCCCACGACCGCAAGCGAGATCGCCATCGGCAGCACGGCGCGGAAGAAGTTCTCCTTCACGTCCATGCGCCGCACCATGTAGCCCGCCGCGTACATCGCGATCGCCAGCTTGCACAGCTCCGAGGGCTGGAAGCTCATGAAGCCGAGCGGGATCCAGCGGCGCGCGCCGTTCACGCCCTTGCCGACGAAAGGCAGCAGCACCACCACCAGCAGCAGCAGCGCGGCGACAAAGATCCAGGGCGAGAGCTTCTCCCAGAACGAGACCGGGATCTGCACCACCACCAAGGCCGCGATCAGGGCGATCGCCATGAAGAGCATATGCCGGGCGAGAAAGTAGGTGGGCGTGTAGCGGGCGAACTTCGGGTTGTCCGGCAAGGCCACCGAAGCGCTGTAGACCATCACGAGGCCGAGTGCCAGCAGGGCGACGACCATGCAGACCAGGGTGCGGTCGAAGCCGAGCAGGCGCGCCGGCTGGCCGGGATTGACGCTGATCCACTCGCGCACCGGAATCGGCTCGGCGACAGCGGCGGCGGCGGCGGCGGCACGGCGACCGCGCGGCGCGCGACCCTCGGCCGGGCGGCTCGCACCCGGCACCAGGCCGAGGCGCGCCCGCCATCCCTGGAGCACGCCGGCGAAGGCGACGCTCACAGGATCACTCCCCTTCTTTCCGCGATCGCCTGCACCGCGGCGACGAAGACCTCGGCGCGATTCGCGTAGTTGCGGAACATGTCGAGGCTGGCGCAGGCCGGGCTGAGCAGCACTGCATCGCCGTGGCCGGCCTTGGCGAACGCAGCCTCGACCGCGGCCTCGAGCGTGGCGCAGCGCTCGAAGGCGACGCCCGAAGGACCGATCGCCGCCTCGATGCGCGCCGCGTCGCGGCCGATCGTCAGCACCGCCCGTGCGTGCCGTGCCAGCGGCGCGGCCAGCGGCGCGAAGTCCTGGCCCTTGCCGTCGCCGCCGAGGATGACGACGAGCCTGGCCGGCGCCCGATCGGCGCCGAGGCCGTCGAGCGCGGCGACGGTCGCACCGACGTTCGTGCCCTTGCTGTCGTCGAAGGCGTCGACGCCGTCGATCGTGGCGACATGCTCGACCCGGTGCGGCTCGCCCCGGTACTCGCGCAGGGCGTGCAGCATCGGCGCGAGCGGGCAGCCGATGGCGTGGGCCAGGGCCAGCGCGGCGAGCGCGTTCAGGGCGTTGTGCCGGCCGCGGATGCGCAGCGCGTCGGCCGGCATGAGCTGCTGCAGGGTGAGGTCACGCGGCGAGGCGTCGTCGTCGCGGGCCCGCACCAGCCAGGCCATGTCGTTGCTGACGGCCAGGCCCCAGTCGCCCGGACGCTCCGGCGCGCCGGCGCCGAACTCGACGACGTGGCGCGGCACGACCCGCGGCGGCCGGCCCTTCTTCGTCGCCACGGTCTCGGGCGCCGGCACGAGCTTCATCGCCGCTGCGTCGTCGCGGTTGACGACGACGATCGCGCGTCGGCCGAAGACCCGCGCCTTCGCGGCGGCGTAGGCCGGCATCGAGCCGTGCCAGTCGAGATGGTCCTCGGTGAGGTTGAGCAGCGCGGCCGCGTCGGCCTCGAACCGGGCGACGCCGTCGAGCTGGAAGCTCGAGAGCTCGAGCACCCAGACCTCCGGCAGGCGATCACGCAGCACCTCGGCCGGGCCGGCGTCGATCGCGTCGGCGAGGGTCTGCAGCAGCGTCGGCCCGATGTTGCCGGCGACCGCGACCCGCTTGCCGCTGCGCTCGACCAGCAGGGCGGTCAGCGCCGTCGTCGTCGTCTTGCCGTTGGTGCCGGTGACCGCGATCACCTTGGGCGCGTAGTCGGCCGAGGTGCGCAGGCCCTCGAGCGCGTCGGCGAAGACGTCGAGCTCGCCCTCGACCCGCACGCCTGCCTTGGCCGCGGCGGCGAGCAGGGCGGCGATGCCGGCGTCGTGCGGCGCCAGGCCCGGGCTCTTCAGCACCCGGTCGACGCCGGCGAGGCTGTCGCCGCCCAGGGGCGCGGCTGGCAGGCGAACCGCCGCCGGGACGTGCGCCGCGAGGCCTGCGGCTTCCGGCGGCTCGGCGCGCGAGTCCCAGACGCGCACCTCGTCGCCCTGGCGGGCGCTCCAGCGCGCCATCGCCAGGCCGGAGGCGCCGAGTCCGAGAACGAGGGTGACGCTCATCGCAGCTTCAGGCTGGCGAGGCCGATCAGGCAGAGCAGCATGGTGACGATCCAGAAGCGCACCACGACCTGCGTTTCCTGCCAGCCGGACTTCTCGAAGTGATGGTGCAGCGGCGCCATTTTCAGGATCCGCCGGCCCTCGCCGTAGCGGCGCTTGGTGTACTTGAACCAGAGCACCTGGAAGATCACCGACAGGGCCTCGGCGACGAACACGCCGCCCATGATCCCGAGGACGATCTCCTGGCGGGTGATCACGGCGATCGTGCCGAGCGCGCCGCCGAGCGCAAGCGCGCCGACGTCGCCCATGAAGACCTGGGCCGGATGGGTGTTGAACCAGAGGAAGGCGAGGCCCGCGCCGGCCATCGCGGCGCAGAAGATCAAGAGCTCGCCGGCGCCCGGGATGTACGGGAACAGCAGGTAGCGCGAGTAGTCGGGCCGGCCGATGATGTAGGCGAAAACGCCGAGCGCCGAGCCGACCATCACCACCGGCATGATCGCCAGGCCGTCGAGGCCGTCGGTCAGGTTGACGGCGTTGCTCGCGCCGACGATCACGAAGTAGGTCAGGGCGATGAAGCCGAACACGCCGAGCGGGTAGCTCACGCTCTTGAAGAAGGGCACGATCAGGTCGGCCTTGGGCGGCAGGTCGTTCGAGAAGCCGCTCTGCACCCAGCGGACGAACAGCTCGAGGACGCGCAGGTTCGAGGTCTCGCTGACGCTGAAGGCGAGGTAGAGCGCGGCGACGATGCCGATCACCGACTGCCAGAAGTACTTCTCGCCCGAAGGCATGCCCTCGGGGTTCTTGCCGACGACCTTTCTCCAGTCGTCGACCCAGCCGATCACGCCGAAGCCGATGGTCACCGCCATCACGATCCAGACGAAGCGGTTCGACCAGTCGAACCAGAGCAGGGTCGAGATGCCGATGCCGAGCAGGATCAGCACCCCGCCCATGGTCGGCGTGCCGGTCTTGGCATGGTGCGACTCGACGCCGTAGGCGCGGATCGGCTGGCCGATCTTCAGGCTGGCGAGGCGGCGGATCACCCACGGCCCGAACACCAGGCCGATGACCAGCGAGGTCATCGCTGCCATCACGGCGCGGAAGGTGATGTACTGGAACACGCGCATGAAGCCGAATTCGGGCGAATAGGCCTGCAGCCACACCGAGAGGCTAAGCAGCATGGACATCTCCCGCCGGTTCGCCGACGAGCGCGGCGACGACGCGCTCCATGCGCATGAAGCGCGAGCCCTTGACCAGCACCGAGGCGTACGCCGGCGCGGCGGCCAGCGCCTCGATCAACGCCTCGACGCTCGCGAAAGCCCGCCCACCGGCGAATTCGGCGACCGTGTTCGCGCTTTCCGCGCCCGCCGCCCAGAGGATCTCGATGCCGCGCTCGCGGGCGTAGGCGCCGGCCTCGCGGTGGAACGCCGGCCCTTGCGTGCCGACCTCGCCCATGTCGCCGAGCAGCAGCCAGCGCGGCGCCGGCAGCCCCGCGAGCACGTCGATCGCGGCGCGCACCGAATCGGGATTGGCGTTGTAGGTGTCGTCGACCAGGGTCCGCTCGACGCCGCCGACGACCCTGCGCAGCAGCTGCGAGCGGCCGCGCACCGGCCGGAACCCCGCCAGGCCGCGGCCGACCGCCTCGACCGGGCAGCCGGCGGCGAGCGCCGAGGCCGCGGCGGCGAGCGCATTGCGCACGTTGTGCCGGCCGGCGACGTGCAGGGCGAAGCGGGTCGCCCCAGCCGGGCTCTGCAGGCCGATGGCCCAATGGTCTCCCGCCCACGTGGCCGTGGCCGTGACGTCGGCGCCGGCGCCCTCGCTGAAGGTGAGGCGGCGGCGGGCGCCGGCCAGTGCCTGCCAGGTCGGCGTGTGCTCGTCGTCGGCCGGAAAGACCGCCGTGCCGTCGGCGCCGAGCGCCTCGATCGCCGCACCGTTCTCGCGCGCCACCGCGTCGACGCTGGCCATGAACTCGAGATGCTCGCGCTGCGCGTTGTTGACCAGGGCCACCGTGGGTCCGGCGATCGTCGCCAGCCGCGCGATCTCGCCGGGATGGTTCATGCCGAGCTCGACCACTGCGGCGCGGTGCGTCGCCCGCAGCCGCAGCAAGGTCAGCGGCAGGCCGATGTCGTTGTTGAAGTTGCCTTCGGTGGCGAAGCCGGCGTCGCCCTGCCAGGCACGGAAGATCGCGGCGATCATCTGCGTCACCGTGGTCTTGCCGTTGCTGCCGGTCACCGCCACCAGCGGCAGGAAGAAGCGCCGGCGCCAGGCCGCAGCGAGCTGGCCGAGAGCGAGGCGCGAGTCCGCCACCTCGAGGCCGGGCAGCCCGGCTTCGGCGAGGCCGCGCTCGGCGAGCGCGGCCACCGCGCCGGCCGCCTTCGCCCGCGCCAGGAAATCGTGGGCGTCGAAGCGGTCGCCGCGCAGGGCCACGAACAGGTCGCCGGGACGCAGGCTCCGGGTATCGCTGTGCACCCGGGCAAAGGCGAGCGACAGATCGCCGAACCGCTTCGCGGCCGGCAGGCTCGCGGCCGCGTCGCCGAGCGTCGTCATCGCCACCGGCGCTGCGCCGGGGGCCACGCCCGCTGCGGCGGTCGACGCGACGGCCCCCGCCCTTGCCCGCTCCGCCCGCACCCGATCCGCCAGCGCCGCTTCGGCATGCGCTGCGTCGAGGAACGGATGCTTGACGCCGCCGATGTCCTGGTAGTCCTCGTGGCCCTTGCCGGCGAGCAGGATCACGTCGGCGGCCGCCGCCGAGCGGACCGCGTGGCGGATCGCCTCGGCCCGGTTCTCGATCACGTCGACCTCGTCGTGGCCGATGGTGCCGACCAGGATCTGCGAGAGGATGAAGTCCGGCGACTCGAGCCGCGGGTTGTCGCTGGTCACGACCACGTGCTCGGCGAGCTTGATCGCGATCGCGCCCATCAGCGGGCGCTTGCCGGCATCGCGGTTGCCGCCGCAGCCGAACACGCACCAGAGCTTGCCGCCGCGCTCGGCGGCAAGCGGGCGGAGTCCCGCCAGCGCCTTCTCCAAGGCGTCAGGCGTATGCGCGTAGTCGACGACGACCTCGGGTTGGCTCGCCGCGGCGGCGTGGCTGCCGATCCGCTGCATCCGGCCCGGCACCGGCGTCAGCCCGGCGCAGGCCGCGGCGGCCGCCGCCAGGTCCACGCCGAGGGCCCGCAGCACGCCGAGCGTCGCCAGCAGGTTGGACACGTTGTAGTCGCCGATCAGCGGCGTGGCGATGGCCGCGCGGGTCTCGCCTTCTCGCACCTCGAAGGCCAGGCCCTCGCGGCCGTAGCGGATGTTGGCGGCGACGAGACGCGCGCCGCCGCGGGTCGAGACGGTCCAGGTGTCGATCGGCGTGGACTGCAGCGACTGTGCGAGCTCGATCCCCTGCGCATCGTCGAGGTTGACCACCGCGGCGCGCAGCCCCGGCCAGGCGAAGAGCTGCGCCTTGGCCTGCCAGTAGGCCATCATGTCGCCGTGGTAGTCGAGATGGTCCTGGGTGAAATTGGTGAACACCGCCACCGCCACCCGGGTGCCGGCGAGGCGGTGCTCGGCGATGCCGATCGACGAGGCCTCGATCGCGCAACTCGAGAAGCCGCGCGACGCGAAGTCGGCGAGCGCGGCCTGCAGGGTGATCGGGTCGGGCGTGGTCAGGCCGGTCGATGCCAGCGCCGGCGCGGCGCCGCCGGCCGCTGCCGCGGGCGGCGGCTCGCCGATGCCGAGGGTGCCGATCACCGCCGAGCGCCGGCCGACGGCAGACATGGCCTGCGCCACCCACCAGGCGGTCGAGGTCTTGCCGTTGGTGCCGGTGACGGCGATGACGTCGAGCTTCTCGCTCGGCGCGCCGAGAAAGCGGCTGGCGATGTCGCCGGCGGCCGCCTTCAGGCCGCGCAGCGCCGCGACCCGCGCCTCGCCCTCGAAGCCCAGACCGGCGGCGCCTTCGGCCTCCACCAGGCAGGCGACGGCGCCGGCGCGCAGAGCGTCGGGCACGTGCCGGCGACCGTCGCTGGCATAGCCGGGCCAGGCGACGAAGGCGTCGCCCGGCGCCACCTTGCGGCTGTCGTTCACCAGGCGGCGCACCTGGCGCAGCAGCAGCCAGGCATGCGCAGCGTCGCGCGAGTCGAGCGTGGCCAGGGCCGCGGCCATCAGAAGCTCTCCGTTTCCGCGGGCACGTCGTGGGAGACGATCTGCGGCTTGACGTCGAGGTCGGGCTGCACGCCCATCATGCGCAGCGTCTGCTGCACGACCTCGCTGAAGACCGGCGCGGCGACGTCGCCGCCGTACCATTTTCCGGCCGTCGGCTCGTCGACCATGACCGCGACGATGATGCGCGGATGGCCGATCGGCGCCATGCCGACGAACCAGGCGCGGTACTTCTTCTCCGCATAGCCGGCGCCTTCCTGCTTGTAGGCGGTGCCGCTCTTGCCGCCGACCGAGTAGCCCATGACCTGGGCCTTGGGCGCGGTGCCGCCGGGCAGGGTCACCAGGTGCAGCATGTCGCGCACCGTCGCCGCGGTCTGGGGCGAGATGACGCGCACGCCCGAGACCGGCTGCCCGGCAGACTGGCCGAGCGGCCGGGTGATGGTCACCGGGATCAGCTCGCCGTCGTGGGCGAACACGGTGTAGGCGTGGGCGATCTGGAACAGCGACGCCGACAGGCCGTAGCCGTAGCTCATCGTCGCCTGCTCGATCGGCCGCCAGGTCTTGTAGGGGCGAAGCCGACCGGTGACGACGCCGGGAAAGCCGAGCTGCGGCTTCTGGCCGAAGCCGACCGCGCTGTACAGCTCCCACATCTCGCGCGGCGTGAACATCATCGCCATCCGCGTCGCGCCGACGTTGCTCGATTTCTGGATCACCTCGCTCACCGTCAGGTTGCCGTGCGGATGCGAGTCGGTGATGGTCGAGCCGGTGAGCGTCATCTTGCCGGGCGCGGTCTGGATCACGGTGGTCGGCGTGACCCGACCGGTCTCCAGCGCCCAGGCGGCGACGAACGGCTTCATCGTCGAGCCGGGCTCGAAGGTGTCGGTCAGCGCCCGGTTGCGCAACTGGGCGCCGGTCAGGTTCTTCCGGTCCCCGGGTGCGTAGCTGGGGAAGTTGGCGAGCGCGAGGACCTCGCCGGTCTGGGCGTCGAGCACGACCACGCTGCCCGCCTTGGCCTTGTTCGCGGCGACCGCGTCGCGGATCTTCTGGTAGGCGAAGAACTGCACCTTGGAATCGACCGCCAGGCCGATGTCCTGGCCGTCGACCGGGGCGACGCTCTCGCCGATGTCCTCGACGACGCGGCCGAGCCGGTCCTTGATCACCCGCCGGGTGCCGTTGCGGCCCGCCAGCTCGTTCTGGAACGCGAGCTCGATCCCCTCCTGGCCGCGGTCCTCGACGTTGGTGAAGCCGACGACGTGCGCCGCCGCCTCGCCCTCCGGGTACTTGCGCTTGTACTCGCGGACCTCGTGGATGCCGCGGATGCCGAGCTGCTTCACCTGCTCGGCGACGGCGTCGTCGACCTGGCGGCGCAGCCAGACGAAGTTCGGGTTGTCGTCGAGGCGGCGCTCGAGCTCGGCGCTGGTCATGTCGAGCAGGCGGGCGAGCCGGGCGCGGCTGGCGGCATCGCCCTCCAGGTCCTTCGGGATCGCCCAGATCGACGGCGCCGGAATGCTCGCCGCCAGGATCAGGCCGTTGCGGTCGACGATCCGGCCACGGCTCGCCGCCAGCTCGAGGGTGTGGCCGTAGCGGATCTCGCCCTGCCTGAGGAAGAACGGCGCGGCGACGATCTGCACATAGACCGCACGGCCGAGCAGCACCGCGAAGCCGAGGCCGACCATCGCCACCAGGAGCTTGGAGCGCCAGGGCGGCGTCGGCGTCGCCAGCAGCGGGCTGGTCGAGTAGTTGACGCTGCGCGCGCTGGCGGCCGAGCGCGGCTTGGCGGCGGGCTTGCGGTTCATCGCGTCGCCCCCGAAGCCACCGGCGCTGGCGCGGCCGGCAGCTCGACGTACTGGGTGACCGCCGGCGTCGCGGCGCGCATCGCCAGGCGGTCGCGCGCGGTGCGCTCGACCCGGAGCGGCGTCGCCTGCGAGCGCAGCTCGGTCTTCAGGCGCTCGCTCTCGTGATCGAGCGCGCGCTCCTCGCCCTGCGCCTTGTCGAGCGCAGCGAACAGCCGCCGCGACTCGTACGAGACGCGCACGAGGTAGACGCTGCTCACCAGCAGCGCCACGAGCAGCACGAGGTTGAGGCGGGTCATCGCCCGGCCTCGGCGCCGATGCCCTCGGCGGTGCGCTCGGCGACGCGCATCACCGCCGAGCGCGCGCGCGGATTGACGGCGGTCTCGGACGGGCCGGGCTTGACCCGGGCGATCGCCGTGAGGCGGTGCGGCTTCGGCTCGGCGAAGGGCGCGCGCCGGTCGAACTCGGTCCGGCTCTCCCTGGCGATGAAGGTCTTGACGATCCGGTCCTCGAGCGAGTGGAAGCTGATCACCACCAACCGGCCGCCCGGCACCAGCAGCTCGAGCGAGGCGCTCAGGGCCTGCTCGAGCTCCTCAAGCTCGGCATTGACGAAAATCCGAAGTGCCTGAAACGTGCGCGTCGCAGGGTTCTGGCCCGCTTCGCGGGTGCGCACTGCACCAGCCACGACTTCGGACAGCTCGCCTGTGGTTCGAACAGGGCGCCCGCTTTCGCGCCGAGCAACAACCGCCTTTGCAACCTGTAGAGCAAACCGTTCTTCCCCATAGTCGCGTATTACCTCGGCAATGTGGCGCTCGTCGGCGCGGGCAAGAAACTCGGCGGCGCTTTCGCCGCGGGTCGGATCCATCCGCATGTCGAGCGGGCCGTCGAAGCGGAAGGAAAAGCCGCGCGCCGGGTCGTCGATCTGCGGCGAGGAGACGCCGAGGTCGAGGAGGACGCCGTGCACCCGGGCGATCCCCCGCCCGGCGAGAACCGCCGGCAGGTTGGCGAAGCTGGCATGCTCGATCGAGAAGCGCGGGTCGTCGGCCAGGTCCACGGCCTCGCGCGCGCTCTGCACCGCCTCGGGATCGCGGTCGATCGCCAGCAGGCAGCCGGGCGAGGCCAGCCGCTCGAGGATCGCCCGCGAGTGGCCGCCGCGGCCGAAGGTGGCGTCGACGTACAGGCCCTCCGGCGTCGTCACGAGCGCTTCCACCGCCTCGTGCAGGAGGACGGTGATGTGCTCCGAGGGAGCCATGCCGGGCATCAGAAGCTGAAGTTCTTCAGCGAGTCGGGCATCGCCGACTTCATCACCGCGGCTTCATGCGCCGCGTGGCGCTCCGCGTCCCAGAGCTCGAAGTGGCTGCCCATGCCGAGCAGCATCACGTCGCGCACCAGTCCCGCCGAAGCGCGCAGCTCGGGGGCGATCAGGACCCGCGACGAGGCGTCGATGTCGACGTCCATCGCGTTGCCGAGAAAGATCCGCTTCCAGCCGCTCGAGTCCATGGGCAAGGCCGCCACCTTGTCGCGGAACGTCTCCCACGCCGGACGCGGGAACACGAGCAGCGATCCTTCCGGATGCTTGGTGAGGGTGAGCTGGTTGACTCCCATCGCCGCCAGCAGTTCTCGATGGCGGGCGGGCATGGCGATGCGGCCCTTGCCGTCGAGCGTCAATGCTGCAGGTCCCTGGAATACCACGCTCGCCACAAAATCCCACTAAAGTGCACTTTGCGCCACTTTAGCGGACTGAATCTGCAGGGTCAATGCGATGACGAAACAAAAATCAATGGAATCAAGGACTTAGCGGCGACTCTTCGTCACCTTCACTGTGATCAAAAACGCCCCAAGAAACAACGACTTGCAGCGCAGTCTGAAAGACATTGCTCAGAAGACCACCGATCCATCGCACGCAGAGCGCGGCCGCATCTCGGTACATTCCCTGCTCAATCCGGGAAGACTGCACGAATCACAGACGGGGCGCCGCGCATGACGATCTCGGGCTTCGACGAACTGCTGCGGGCCGCGCGCGAGCAGAAGGAGCCGCAGCGGCTGCTCTTTGTCTTCGCCGCCGCCGAGCTGCCCGAGGACGCGACCCTGGCGCAGCGTACCGCCTTCGCGGCCGGCGAGGGCGGCACGCTGACGCCGATGATGTGCGTCGACAAGTCGCCGGCCGAGCTCGCCTCCTTCGCCGAACTCGCCGCCGAGGCGGGCGGATTCGCTCAGCCCTGGGACATCGTCTTCGTCGCCGCGCTGTCGGGAAGCGCCGGCCGCGTCCCCACCAGCGCCGACGCCGAAGAGCCCTTGCAGCGCATGGTCGATGCGATCCGGACCGGTCGCCTGAACGGCTTCATTCCGTTCGACCGCCGGGGCGAGACCGTCCGATTCGGCTGACCTGGGCACCTCCAGCGCGAGGCGATCAGTCGATCGCCGCAGGCTCGCACCCCCGCCATGATTGGCTTTCCTGCCGGCTACTGCACCAGCGGCGTCTCGCAGCTCTCGAGCTGCACGCCCTCGAGACGGGCCTGGCCGGCGAGCACCTGCAGGACCTGGCGCAAGGCCGTCACGTAGGTCTGCTGGCGCAGCGCCGTCTCCACCGCACCGCGGACCGATTCGAACGGCTGCGCCTCGCCCCCCTCGCGCGCCAGCACCTCGACCACGTGCAGGCCGAACCGGCTGTGCACCAGTCGCGGCAGCACGCCGACCTCGACCCGACCGAACAGCTCGCGCGCGAACTCCGGCGCGCAGTCGGCGGCACCGAGCCAGCCGAGCTCGCCGCCCTGCTCGCCGCTCGGGCAGTTGGAGAGCTCGCGCGCGGCGCGGGCGAAGGCGTCGCCGGCGCTGCCGTCGTGGCAGCGCACATCGAGCAGGCAGGCCTCGGCGCGGTTGCGCAGCGCCACCACGTCGGTGCCGGGCGTCACCGCGAACAGGATGTGCCGTGCCCGGACCCGCTCACCGCTGCGATAGCGCGCCGGATGGGCGGCATGGTGGCGGCGACACGCCTCCTCGGAAGGCTCGGGAAGCTGCAGCTCGCGCTCGAGCCAGGCATCGATCGCCGCAGAGGCGG
>Ga0068858_100000946_pt1 | contig 30022 bp, 27 predicted proteins | sample KBSSwiS12_FD_66589 | JGI IMG/M metagenome (GOLD analysis project Ga0068858, IMG submission 66589) | Switchgrass rhizosphere microbial communities from Kellogg Biological Station, Michigan, USA - KBS Switchgrass S1-2 | ecosystem: Host-associated > Plants > Roots > Rhizosphere > Soil ... | reverse complement strand
CCCTCCACGGCGCCTTGGCGCAGACCATCGAAGTGGGCGACGTATTCCGCGACTTCCTCAGCGGACCGGATGGTCACGGCTCGGGTGACGGTCTCAGCAAGGACCAGGGTCTCCTCGTCGACCCCAGGCTCACCCAGCACCGCGAAGCCGTGGTACTGGTGCACCCGTTCAGGCCCGGCGAACGGGATTACGCCCATCACGACGTTCGGCTGAGCGGCCAACTGGACCAGGTGCTCGAGCTGGCGCCGCAACTCCCGCCGCGGGACGATCTCGCGGTGCAGCGCGGTCTCACCCATGACCAGCTGGAACTGCTTACGGCGGTCCGCGAGCACCGTCTGGCGGGCAAGTCGTGCCTCGACGATGCCCTCGCTGGGCTCATCCGTCGGGCCGACGCGTCGACCCAACCGAAAAATGGCCTGGATATAGGGGCGAATCTGTGCCAACCCGACGACCACGTCCGGGGAGAACACCCGGACCACGGACGCCGCCGCCTCCAGCCGTTGGATGTCCTCCTGCTTCTTGCGACGGCCGGGTGCGAGTTCGCGGCGCCATTCGACGGCCTGATGCTCGGCCTGCTCGGCAAGCCGCCCCAGTGCCGCCTGGGCGTCAGGAGCCGCGTTGGTGGCGACGCACCACGCCGCGACATCAGCCGGCGGCGGCACGGTACGCCCGAGCTCGGTCTTGGAGACCTTCGACTGGGACCAGCCCAAGGCGCCCGCCAGCGCCGTCGTGGACAGGCCGGCGTCGAGACGCAGTCGCCGTAGCCCAGCGGCGAGCCGCTGGCGGTCGCCGGGTGGTTCAGTCACGCAGGCGGCCGAAGCCCGGTACGCCCAAGGTAGTCAGCGAGGGGCTCGGAATGGCGGAGCGCAAGATCACGCATCCGCCGGTAGGGCGCCGCGTCCGCGGCGGGTTCGGGGCGCAGGAAATTGCCCTCACCGTCATAGACCATCACCACGGCCGTCTCGTCGTCGATCAGCCAGAAATCCTGCCGCAAGCGGTCAAGGTCGGGATGGGCGGCCCGATCCGCGATAAAGATGTCCTCGCCCGCCGAGGCGTTGGCCTGGTACCCGTACAGCTCAAACCGCAGGTAATCCGACAACGGATAGTCGATGACGTGCACGCGATACCAGCGATACCCGCTGGCAGTCGTGCTCTGCACCCGGGCCAACCACGGGCTCGTCTCCGGGGTCGGCAACGGCCGTGACCTACCCGCCCGCCAATCCTCGTACTCGGCCGCCTCCTGATCACTCAAGGTCAGATACTGCGGCAACGTCTCCAACCGGAAGGCCGACACCCCGGAGGACCGCACAATCTGATCCAGCTCTTGCAGGTCCATACTCGACCTCGTCTCACAACCCCGCGTCGCGAACGGTCTGCCGCAACAAGCGGACCGCCACCTCACCAGGACCCACCGGCACAGGGGATGGACTGTCGCGCACCGCTCCCACCACGATCACGTGATCGGGATCGTCGTCGTCAACCCAAAGGCCCGGGCAGGTCAAACCGTCCTTGCACTCCTCGATAGCCAGCTGCCGCAGGACCATCAGGCGACCCTCCCAGGGTTAGTCGGGTCTTCATTATGACCGCTCGACTAGCGAAAAGCAACACTGAGCACGAGATCGATCCCGATCCGCTTGAGCTGACGCCAGACCCTCGGTCGCCTCACTGATCAAGTTTCTCTGTTAGCTCGACCGCCGCCGCCCACCGCGACCGCCCCGACATCGGGCACGACCCGGACGACTCTTCTCCGATCACCGTTACGGTCATCGATCTGGTCCTCCACCAGATCATCGTCGCAGGCCACGGCCGCGGGCCACAGGCATTGCGAAACAGCAATCCGGGCCAGCTCCGACGCCGGCGAGGCCGAGCACCGGTGGTCGACAACGCCGAGTTGGTGAGCCCGCGTTCGAGACCTACTTCGCGCCGGCGGCCGCCGAACTCGACCACCAGGTCGCCGGCAACTGGCCAGGGGCGACCCGCTGGCCGCGCCTGGCCTTCACCGGCAGGGTTGCCTTCCCCGAGGTCACGAACCTCTACGGCCGCGCGCTCGCGACAGTTCTCCTGCTCCCCGAGCGCTACAGCGCCGCCGGCCAGATGACCCAGCGAATCTTTGAGGCAGTACTGGCCGGCCGCCTGCCCCTCACCCCGCGCACCGTCCGCGGAGCCGACCCGTTTACCCCTCCCCACCTGCATGTGGCCGAGGGCCACGACGTCCTGGCGAAGATCGCCCACCTTCGGGACATCGCTGGCAGCGACCAGCACACCGAGCTGCTTGCGGCCTGCCTACGCAAACTCGATCTGTTCCGACTCTCCGTGCAACTCGAAGCCCTCGACTCGATCCTTCCCGAGCCGATCACACGATCGCGTGAGACGCCGTGGCAGCAGCTCATGATCGAAAGGGAGCCCTACGCTTGAGCCCCTTGGAGAGAATCGCCATCATCGGCTGCGGCGGCAGCGGCAAGTCGACCGTCGCCCGGCAGCTCGCGGAAGCTCTGCGCGTACCAGTGACCCACCTGGACACGATCTACTACGACGCGGAGTGGAAACCCCTGCCCCAGGAGGAGTTCGCCGCCAAGTAGGAAAAGCTCGTCGCGGGTGAACGGTGGATCATCGAAGGCAACTACGCGTCCACTCTGCCCATACGGCTCCGCGCCGCGGACACTGTCGTCTTCCTGGATCTACCGGCAGTCGCCTGCCTGTGGGGCATCGCCCAACGGCGCTGGCGTTACCGCGGGGGACAACACATACAGGACGGCGTGTACGACCGGATCACCTGGAGTTTCGTCCGCTACATCGTCGGCTACCGACGCTCCATGCGCCCACGGGTCAGCCAGCTCATCCGCGAACACGCCCCAGAGGCGCAGCTGATCACCCTCACCAGCCGCCGACAAGCTAATCGGCTGCTGGAGACCCTCAGCCCCGGCGACCAGCCGATCCCCTGATGCCGGAGGCGCGGCCATGACCCCTTCCCCGTTTCTTGACCCCGACATAGTGCGGTCCCTCTACGAACTCCCGGACCGACTCGGCCGCCGCACGAGCGCACTGCACCAGGCAAAGACCCATGGCCGCGACGTCGCGGTCGTCATTCCAACGCTCCTCCAGCAAGCCCACGCGCGCTACGAGCTGATCCTCGACATCGGCTGCGGGCGCGGCACCACGACGCTGCGGCCCCTCAGTGACCCTTCCGAGTTCCCAAGGACCCAGAAAATCTTCGCGACAGCGGACGTTTCAGCATGATCACCGCCGGTATTGAAGATGAGGAAACGAGACGGTCCAGCGCAGCGCGGACGGTTCAGCCACACCGCGGCATGTATCAAAGTGAGGGCATCTGCACGGCGATCGCGACCGCCGTTGCCCCGAAAGAACCGTAGGCGGAGCGACGTGGCCGCCACACCGCTGGCGGCTGACTACCGGGCAGCCCGCCCGCGCACTGGCGAAGGTCCCTACGCGGGCACTCGGGCATGGCAGACGACGGACCAGCCCGCCGGCGTCCCGGCCCCTGCCCTCCCGCCGACCAGAGCGCCCAGGGCTGGCACCGCCGCCGTCAGAGCAGGAGCGCCACGAACCCATCAGAAAAATCTTGTCCCCGACGGGGGCTTGGGCATGATCAGGACCGGTATTTGAAGTAGGAGGCCCCTACGGCGCGAGGCCGCGTAAATCGCCAACATACCGCTGAAGCAACCGGCTCCCTCCTACCGTATCGCACCGGACTCCGTTTCCTAATGTTGACCGCTCACTGAAAAACGTCCGCGATTTCCACGCCGCCTGGAGCGGCAATGGCCTACCCCTGCTCGTGCCCTTCTGGGCACGAGCAGGGGTTTTTTTATTGCCCAACGGGAAGGGAAGTGAAAGTCATGAAGTATCTCGCCACCGAGGTTGTACGTACGGTCCGCGCGGCAATCTGCGGCTGGCCGGAGACCATCCGTCTCTGCTTGCTGGTCGCCGTTACCACAGCCTGCATCGCGCTGGTCCACACTCCGATTTGAAGTCAATTCCAACCATCGGAAGGAGCGACTTCCGAACAGAGTATTGAGTGGGTCCCCGCGCCCGCGCCTGTACCGTGGGTGGCCGGCGTCGATACTGGAGCGACTGGCCACCAAGGAACCGCAAACCGTAGCGCAGGCGCCACTGTCCGCGCCCTCGACCGAAAGTCAAGTCAAATCCGGTCGACATGCCGCCCTCGCTCAAGCCGTCGGAAGCCCTTCCTCGCGGGCGCATAAAACGGCAGAGAACGCGACCGGATGGCACGCGCTGACATCTAGCGGAATTCGGCGTCATCAATTCCAGAGCCTGGCGGCGACGGCGCTCGCCCACCAGTAGGTCGACCACTTGCTTAAAGAGAGGGGATCTCGGATAAAGGTTCTGGGCAGCATCGGACGATGAGGAGGCGAACATGGACACAGCAGGCGCCCAGAGCGGCGGTTCGCGCAGATCCGCCCTGTGGACGGTACGGGACCTCGCCGAGTTTCTCGGCGTGCCGATGAACACGGTCTATAAGTGGGAGTCGAGGGGAGACGGTCCGCCCTCCTATAAGGTCGGCAAGCATCGGCGATATCGCGAGCGGGACGTTCTTGCCTGGCTCGAGTCCCGCAAGAATGAGAAGTAGATCAAACCTTTATCATTCCAACGGTTCGTCGAATAGCGCGGTCCGCAGTCGGCACCCACCCGTCCAGCGCGGGGGTGATGATGCTCACCGAAGGGCTGGCTGGCCCTGCTCGAGTCGACGCAACGGGCGCGTCGCCTCTCGCGGTAGCCTGATCGGGTGCCCTCCGCCGACCGTTTCCTGGCCTATGCCCTCGCGTCCTTCATCATCATCGTTGTTCCCGGGCCGAGCGTTCTGTTCGTGATCGGACGTGCACTCGCGCATGGCCGGCGTACGGCGCTGGCGTCCGTGGTCGGCAACACCTGCGGCCTGTTCACCATCGCGGTCTGCGTCTCCCTGGGCATCGGGACGGTGGTCGAGGACTCGGTCGTCGCATTCACGGCCGTGAAACTGGCTGGCGCCGGATACCTGATCTGGCTCGGCGCGCAGGCGGTCCGTCACCGGGAACGGTTGTCGACCGCGCTGAACATCCGATCCGACCCACCGGGCACCCGAGGGGCGATTCGTCAGGGCTATCTCGTCGGGGTCGCGAACCCCAAAACCATGATCATGATGACGGCGGTGCTACCGCAATTCGTCGACCGGACGGCGGGACACGTACCGCTGCAGATGTTGATCATGGGAACGCTGTCGTGTCTGATCGGACTGTTCAGCGACAGCGTGTGGGGGTTTGCCGCCAGCGGTGCCCGAGAATGGTTTGCCCGCTCATCGCGCCGTCTCGCTCTGGTCGGCGGCGCCGGCGGCATGATGATGATCGGCTTGGGCGTTACCGTCGCCGCAACCGGCCGCCGAGACTGAGCCGATAGTGAGGATTCCCCCAGGCAACGGCGCCGGCAAAGGTGTCAGGGACGTGTCAGGGTGCTGGTAGGGAACGCCGATGGAGTTCGCTCGACGGGGCGGCTGACGCGCTCCGGCCGGTCTTCGACCTTCCCGACGATCGCCGTGGCCTGCCCGTCCGCGTCGGCGTCGATCGGGTCCGGGCCGCTCTCACCGACCGTCCGCTGCGTCACTCGCCGGAAGCGCGGGCTCTCCTGGACGAGGCGACCGCCTTCGCGGCGACGCTTCATGGGCCCAGCAAGCTTGGCCGCGGTGAGGGACCCGAGGCCATCTGACGGGCGGTTCGTTCTTCGCCGCTGTCGCCTATCCGGTCGCGCCTGATGGTCGCGCCCCGCGGCCGACGCCCGACTGCGTCCGGTAGCTGGCGATGTAGCGGCGGGCGGTGCCTTCGTGGAGGCCGAGTGCCGGGGCGAGGTCCCGGGCGAGCTGGTAAGTGGTTCGTGGGTCGGCGGGGTCAAGGCCGGCGACCGCCGCCGCGAGTTGAGCTCGTTTACTTCCCGGCCGTGGACTGCTTCGCCGCGGCGGCTGATTTGCCCTCGCCTCGGCCCCTATCGGGCCCGATTGGGCCCGGCTTTCGTCCTTCGGCGCGGTCCCGGTCGAGGGGAGCATTCGGTCGAGGAGAAGCTCGTGGCTGATCGCGAACGCGATGGACGGCCAGGCGGCGACGAGGCGTCCGATGGCGGTGGGTTCGGCGTGGGCGATGTTCGCGGCGAGGCTGGCGAGGGCACCGAGCGCGAGTCCGGTGGTCGCGAGGGTCGAGCGAGGGCGGCCGTCGCGCTGGTCGGCGAGCAGGGTGAGCGAGCAGACGAGGACGAGCCCGTCGACGCAGAGCGGGACCAGAACCGCCGCTGTCGGCGACTCGCCGTATGCTCGAACGACGTCGTGGATGTGGCGGTAGCTCACGACCGCGGCCATCACCGCGATCGCGACCGTGCCCAACGTCGTGACGGTCCGCAGCGCGAGACCGATGCGATCGTTTGGACACCCCGCCGCGCTCGGAGCCGGAGGCGGGCCGGCCGCTTCCGGCGTTGGCGTGATCACAGCCCGGCCTCCAGCACGTCCGGTGTCGGGTGCTCGACAGCCAGCTCGGGCTGGGCCAGCGCCTGCCACCGGCTGTACTCGTCGGGATCACTGGGCGGCGGGCCGAGGGCTCGGTGGGCGGCGGGCGCGTCGTCGGAGGCGGCCGACTGGGTGGGGATGAGGCCGTGGTGGTGGCGCCAGCGTTCGATGCCGGTGGCGGCCCGGTCCCAGTCCGCTGCGCGGGCGGCGGTCCGCTCGCCGAGCAGCTCGGTCAGATAGCTGGGCGGGTCGACGGCCGCGCGGACGACCGCGATGTCGGTTTGGAGGTCCAGAGCGGTCGCGATAAGCCGGGCCTGCCGCTGGGGCGGCGTCTCAGCGGCCGGGCCCTCCGGTCCGCTGCCGCGTGGGGCGAGTCGATCGCCACCGGTGTGGAGGTCGGCGGCGAGATGCGTGGTCGGTCGGGTGGCGAGGTGCCAGGTTTCCGCGCGATCAAGCCAGCGCCGGACCGTTTGCCAGTCCTGGTGTGCGCTGGCCGGCGGAGGCTGCGCGTGGTCGTCCGGGTCGATGCCCAGGCTGGAGCACAGGCGGCTCAGCCGGGTGTCGAGTACGGCGAGGCCGTCGCGGATCGGGCCGCTATCGTTCGCGGTTAGGGTTCCGCTGATCTCGGCTGGGTTGTTGCCGGCGGCCAGGAGGGCGTGGATCGCGGCTGTGGCGCGGCCGGCCGCCGGGCCGCGGATGCCGCCGGTCCGATGGGTGGGGTCGAGCGCGGCCGCCCAGCCTTTGGCGAGTGCGCTGGCGAGCGACCGCTGCTCGTGCCAGTGGGCGGTCAGGGCGTCGTCGGCGCCGGGTGGCGGGGCGGGTCCCTCGTCGCCGGGCGGGAGTTGGGGGGCGTGGCGGGCCTGGTAGACGGCGAGGCCGGTGACGGCGTCGTCCCAGGCTCGGCGGGCCGGGCCGGTGGCTGGTCGGGAGCCGATGCGTGCGAGCAACGCGGCGGGCGGGTCGGCGAGCGCCGCCGCTTCGATAGCGGCGGCTGACGCACGTTCCGCCCGCGTAAGCGCCGTCAGCGTCAGCGGGGTGGAGGTCGCGCCGTCCGCGCCGAACGTCGCGCTGTTCGCGCCGACGGGCAGGTCGCTGATCGGCGCGGTCGGCCGCGCCGAGACCGTTTCGTCGGCGCCCGCTCCGGTGCGGTTCGTGGGGTGGGCGGCGCGCCGCAGCGCGGTGAGCTGGGCCAGGCTGTGGCTTGCGCGTAGGGCGGTGACCGCGGGCAGGTCCGGGTCGAGGGTCGTCGTGAGCCGGTCGGGGTGTTGGCCGCTGATCCGGCTGGCGAGCCGGCCCACGGTCGGTGCCGGCGCCGGGAGGACGGGGAGCTGGTCGTCGGTGCCGCCGCCGGCCGGGTCCGCGCGCAGGAGCGGGCCGCTGGTGAGGTAGGCGGCGAGCTCGGCGCGACCGCGGGAAAGCATGACGTAAAGGCCGGCCCGGCTGGTGGCGTCGGTGATCACCGGCCGGGCCGTGGGCATGGTCGCGCCCTGGGCCTTGTGCGCGGTGAGGGCGTAGGCGAGGGCGAGACCGCCGTCGCGGCCGTCGGGGAAGGCGTGGATGAGGTAGTCCCAGCCGATCGTCACCGTCCCCTTGCCGGGGAAGGCGACCGTCACCGTCTGGGCCGTCGGGTTCGCCGGGTCGCGGTTCAGGCCGGTGACGACCCCGAGGGTGCCCGTGCGGATGTAGGCCGAGGGTGAGCGACCGGCGGGGATCAAGGTATGGCCGGCCTGGGTGAGGGTGAGGACCTCGTCGCCGACGTGGAACCGCCGGCCGGCGACCTCCACATACGCGTAGGGGTCGAGTTCGCCGTCGGTGATGCGGCGCAGCTGCGCGGCCCGGTTCAGCCATTCCACGGTGCCGTGATCGCCGGCCATCATCCGCGGCCGGTCAGCCAACTCCGCCCGCGTCACCGGCCCAGTCACCGGCACGGTCATCGGATGAGCCATCGCCGCCGTTCCGGGCCCGGCGTGTGGGTCTGGGGCGGTTGGCGGATGGTGGGCGCGGTCGGTGTGCCAGTCCTCGACGGCGGCGGCCAGCAGTGCGGGCCGGCTGGCGAAGGTCCGGAGCTGGCCGGCGTCCGCGAGCCGGCGCAACGCCCGGCGGACGTGCGCGGACGCGCCGGCGCGCAGACCGTCGAGCACCGCGCGAGCCCCGGCCATCCCGGGGCCGCTCTGGCGGTGCACCGCGGTGAGAGCGACCGTGCCCGGGTCGGTCGCCGCCAGGTGGACGAACCAGCCACCTGGGCCGATCGGCCCGAGCTGAGCCGGGTCGCCCAGGGCGACGATGACCGTGCCGGTGCGGGTGGCGTAGTCGAGGAGGCGGGCCGCGTCCCGGGTGGAGACCTGGGTGGCCTCGTCCAGGATGAGGACCGTGCCCGCCGGCCACACCGTCCGGGGATCATCGGCGTGGGCGAGCAGGGTCAGCCAGCCCGCGACCACCCGCCCGTCGATCTGGAGCCGCTCGCACAGCTCCTCGGTCTGCCGGCCGCCGTGCGCCGCCCCGACCACCAGCCGGCCGGCGCCGCGCAGGACCTCGGCCGCCAGGCGCATGATCTCGGTTTTGCCGGAGCCGGCCGGGCCGACCAGCGGCCGGACCAGATCGGTGGAGGCCAGCAGCGCGCGGACCGCCTCCACCTGCTCGACCGTCAACCCGACCAACCCGCTACCAGCCGGTACGGAGCCCGGAGCAGCCGAGCCCGAAGCCGCGCCGCCGGCCGCGCCCGGCCGCGCCGATCGCACGCCCTCACGCGCCACGGTGACGTGCCGAGCGAGGGCGGTGTCGAGTCGGCCGGGGTCGATCAGCCGGCGGACGAGCCCAGAGTTGGTCGTACGGCCCGCCGCGCAGCGGGCAAGGAGGCGTTCCTCGACCGCGAGCAGATCGCGGGTCGTGTGAACGGGCTCAGGATCACGCCGGCGCCGTTCGGCGACTTCCTCGACCGTGACGATCCGCGGGTCGGCCAGCAGCCGGCCGGTCAGCCGGTCGATCGCGACCGCGTCCGCCCGGTCCCCCGCCAGCGCGCAGACCTGCTGGACCACGTCCCGGCGGGTGAACGTCCCCGCCCGCCCGGTCAAACCCTCCTCCCCGGTCAGCCGGTCGATGATCCCCGCACTGTCCTCCATGGTCAGCGGCGCCGGCTGATAGTCGCCCGGCGCGGCCATCGCCTGAACATCGGCCACCGTGTAGCCGCCGGCGGCCAAACCCTGCCGCTGCGCACGGCGGATCTCGGCGTCGGCCAGCACACGTTTCGGCGCCCGGGTCGCCCGCTGCACCGCCGCCCGCAACCCCGCCCCGTCCCTCACCCCGCCGGCGACCAGGTCGGCGAGCTCGGCGTCGATCCGCTCCCGCCGCGACGAGAACGCGCCCACCAGACCCGCCGGCACCTGCGCGAGCTCCGCGACGCCGTTGCGCACCGGCGTCCAGCGCCAGCCCCGCCGCACGGACAGCTCGTGGCGCAGCACCGCCGCCGCGACAAAGCCCGCCGTCTTCATATGGGTGTGCAGCAGCTCGCTGTCCACCGTCCGCCACACCTCGACCGGAAGGCCGTGGGCGTCTCGGACCGGCTGCCCGGTCGTCTCGTTCACCAGCGGGATCGGCACGGCGTTCGCGATCACCGTGTGCACATGTAGGTGCGGCTCCGTAGCGCGGGACAGGTCATGCAGGAACGACACCCCGGCCAGCCCCTCGCCCGGCCGGTTGTGCCCCTCGACCAGGCCGACCGCTGCCGTCGCCTCCAGATAGGCGAACGCCGCCTCCACCGCTACGTTCATCGCCGCGGCGATATCCGCCCGCACCCGCTCGTCCCCGAACGCCCACAGCATGCTCACCGACTTCGGCGCCGCCGCCGTCACATCGAAACCGAGCACCACCGTCGGCGGCTCCCGCTCCGCGATAAACCTGGCCAGCTCCTCCCGCGCCACCCGCCACCGGCCCCGACCATCCCGCACCGCCACCAGCCGATCGGAACCCTCCCCCGCCCCCGGCGAACCGCCGGCCGCCGCCCCCGCGGATGCGGAGTCGTTCGGCGCCGCGCCCGCGGCGGCGGTCCGGGCCGCGAGCCGACGCAGATACCGGGCGCTCACCCCGGCGACCCGCGCCGCCTCCGCCAGCGACACCCCCTCCCCCAGCCCCTCCACCGACCCGGTGGCGTGCGCGCCGCGCGTCCGGCCCGCCGAACCAGAACCCGGCACCAGCCGCGCACCCGACACCGCATGCCGCCCCGCCAGCAACCGCGCCAACGCCTCAGCCGACACCGGCCGGCCCGGCAACACCCCCACCCGGGCAGCGGCCGCACCCCGAGCAGACCCCGACCGGTAGTAGCCGACCAACCCAGCTCCGACGGCCGCTTCCGGGGTGCCCCCGCGCAGATAGTCGACCACCCGCCACACCGCCGCCCCGACCGCGTCACCCCCACCCCGCAGACCCAGAACCTTCACCGTCACAATCACCGCGACAATCACCCCGGATCACGACACAAAGAATCCATAAATCCAGCGGTCAGAACGAAACAAGAATACCTGGCAAAACAGCCTCGTAGTATTGGCGGAGTTTTCTTCGTCGTTATTAGTGAATACCCCGCAACACCAATCATTGATAGTCGCCATAAACCGTAAACGCATGATCGTCGCGTCCCGCCATCCGGTCGCCCACGGGGACCAGCCGGCCACCAGCTCGCCCAAGACCGAGCGGCGCGCGCACCCAGCCGGCCCGAAATCCGCCTCGCAGGCGGGGCGAGGCCGACCGGGCCCACCCTGACCACTTGGGGCTGGATCCCCCCAACCAACGCCGCCCCGTGTCCAGGACCCGGCCTGCACCGTTGCCCGGATCCGAACCACCGAGCCGCGGCGCAGACGATTTCTACGTAGTCTTCTGTCTACGTAGAACGTAGAATATGCCTACACAAGTCTTACGGCGGCGGAGGCGAGCTATGCCCGAACACCCGAACAGCGAGACCGCCTGCGCGTGCGGCTGCGGAGAACCGCCCGGGCCAGGAAGCCGCTACGCCGGCAGCGACGAGCGAGAGCGGATGCGGCACCGGGCCCGCCTGCAATACCTCCGCCGCCGCGACCGCCACCCCGGCACCGAGCCTCCGACCGACGGCCCCCGCGAGGAAGACCTACTCGGCCGGCTCGGGCTGGCCGACGCACCGCTGACGGCCGTCGCCGAACGGCTGGCCGTGCTGGCCGGGGACATCGGCGGCCTGGCCGCCACCGTCGCCCGCCGCGCCGACGACCTCGACGAAGACGCCGTCACCCGCAGAATCAGCGCAGCGGTCACCGACGCAGTCACCCGCGCCGAAACCGCCGAAGACCACGCCCGCCAGCTCCGCGCCAGCCTCCGCGACCGTGACCAGGAGCTCTACCAGGCCCGCCGCGACCGCGACCAAGCAGACGCCGACGCCGCCCTCGTCGCCGAGAACGCCACCGTCGCCGACACCAGAACCCGCGACGCGCTCCACCGGGCCGAACTCGCGGAACACGCCACCGCCGACGCACACACCGCGGCCGAACAGGCCCGCGAGGAACTAGCCCGCACCCGCGCCGACGCCGAGGCACGCATCACCCAGCTCGACCGCGACCACGCCCACGCCCTCGCCGCGGTCCGCGCCGAACACGCCAACCAGCTCGCCGGCATACACAAGGACTACGCCACCCTGCTCGCCGACACCCGCGCCGACCACGCCACTCAACTCGCCCAGCAGCGCGAACACACCACCGAATCCCTCACCACCGCCCGCGACCGCGCTCTGCGCGCCGAAGCCCACGCCGACGCCCTCACCCGCGAACGCGCCGCCCTCCTCCACGAACGCGACACCCTCACCGCCGAAATCCACCGACTCCGCGACCAGATAGCCACCGTCACCGGCGCCCCGGCAGGACCGGCCGACCCCAGCAGCGGCGAGGACGGCCGACCCACATCCAGCACCTGACCGTCGGCAGAGCCGCAGCGAGGCCACCAGACGACCCTCCGAGGGCTTCCGGATCATCGTTTCGATTTCAAATAACAATCTGTCAGCAATCAACCCGGCTACCGAATGAACATCAGCGAATACCCTTCGGTCCGGACGATTTACAAAGTCCCTCCGCGGTTACTGGTCGAGGCCGTTGCGGCACGTCGAGCCGCCATGCTCACGGACTCCCGTCAACGCAAGTCGACAGACGGAGCAGACAGGCAAGATCCTTCACCCAACGGAGGTGACAGGGAAGTTCCGCTCGCCCGGAGGGATCATCATGGTCTCGGCCTTCACCCGTGACGAAATCCTCGCACTGCCACCGACCGTCGACGTAGCCACCGCCTCCAAGGCCCTCGGCATCAGCCGCACCACTGGCTATACCCTCGCCAAGAACGGCGACTTCCCCTGCCGCGTCATCCGCGCCGGCCGCCGCTACCTCATCCCCACCGCCGAGATCCACGCCCTCCTCGGCCTCACCGGCCCGCCACGACAACCGCGCCAGCCGTCGTGTGGCAGCCAGGACGGATGATCATCGTGGCTCGCGATCACACGTCAACGAAGACGGCGACCTCATTGACGAGCCGGCCACCGGGCCGCTAACGCGGAGTAACGTCTCCGGAGCGTCCCCCAGGCAGGCGAAACCCCTGCCCAAGCACGAACCGCAGCGCCGCAGCCTGTGGATAACTCGTGCAGGCACAGTGGAACGTGCCGCCCGCTGCGCGGACCGACACGTTCAGGGTTGCTTGCCACAGCCGCATTTGAAGGGGGCCTGGCCTACGTCCTCCCTGTGACCACGCCGGCTGCGGCCGCCCGTCACCGCCCCTGCCCCGGCACCCGACCCGCAGTCGTCGTGGAAGACCTGGCCCTCGCCGCCGGCCGGAGCACAACCCGGTAGGTGACCTGACGGGCAGTACCTATCACGGTCCGAATAACCTCCGGCGTCGGTGCGTCACCCCTCTTGCACTACGGGTCCGCCCGGCAGCCCGGACCGATCAGCCCCGACACCGCGCATCAGCCCTACTGGTTTTCACCTACCGTTGCCAGCCTAACTTATATAGTGACGATATGGGGGATGAGCCGCTTGGCTTGGACGCCGTGGCGGCTGAGCAGACGATCGTTTCTGTGTTCGAGCAGATTGTCGCCGTGCTGGCGCGCCGGGCAGACGCGGCGATTGCCGATCCGGTCTTGTTCCGGCTGGCGGACACGCTGTTCGCAGCGTTTGCTCGCGCGGGCGAGGACGGACTGACTGCTGAGCAGATCAGATCGGCGTGCGCCGCGTTCCCAGCTGAGATGATCGACAACCGTCTGGGCATCCTGCGAGAGCTCCGTGCGATCCAGCCAGTGTTCGACAAACCGTACCAGCGCGAGTACCGAGCGTCGTTCACGAGCTACGTGTCGATGCTGTTCGTCCAGCGGATGCTGGCCCGAGGCGGCCAGTCTGAGCTGCACCAACTCCTGACGATGGAGAAGATCAGGCTGGAGGACGGGCAAAGCACTGTCGAAGATGCCCGCGAGGTTGCCGTCAGGGTCACGACGGCGCTACGGCTTCTGGTCGCTGAGCTTGTAGCGCTCACCGTCGGCGGCACGGTGGAGGCACTGCGAGAGCGCGCCCCACTGCTGTGGAACGCAAAGCCGCTGATCGATCAGGCGTCCGCGGTGCATGAGATCCTGCTGGACCGCTGGCCGGAGCTGGGGCGCTGGTGCGGGGAGCTACGTTCGGCGATCGCCGCCTACGAGGACGCCTCGACGAATGCGTCGGCGCGTCTGATGGCCGTAGCGGGGACCTCGCGGGCGCTGAACCTTCTGCCGCCCGAGATGTGGACGCGCTTCGCGCGGCGGGCGACCTTGGACGAACTCGCCGCGGTCTTAGCCGACCAGATCTTCGACGCCCCTGCCCCGTGGCACGACACCGCCGACCTAACACAGGCCGTTGCCGGAGCGCCGCGGCCGGCCAGCGGCCGTTCGACGCCACCGCGCTCCCAGATCCCCGACAGCGATGAGAAGCCGGCGCATGAGCGGTCCGACGCAGAGGCTGAGCGGCTGGCAGTTGTCGCCGAAGAGGTACTCGGCGACGGTGACGCTATCGCCGTAGAGCAACTGCTGTCCGACACGGACTGGGTGACGGCGCGGCGCGTGCTGGCCGATCTGGTTGCCGCGAGCAACAACGCCCGGCTCAGCTACCGTCTGGTGTGGTCAGGCACGGTCGAGGTGCGACCGGGCAGCGTGCCGTCCTGGCTCACCCATGGCGTGTTCGAGCGAGCGCGGAGGCCCGCGTGAGCGACGCGGATGCGGCGCTGTGGTGGGCGCGGGCGCGGGCCGAGGGGCCGTTGCGCATGCCGTCGGCGACCCGAACGCCGGCTGGCATGCTCCGGCTGGTGGAGCGGGGCGGTGAACACTGCTGGCTGCTGCCTCGCCCGCCCGACGACGTGACCCCAGCCGTGCTGCGCGAGCTGGGCATGCAGGCGCTCGCGGTGGAATTCCCGAACGAGACCAGACGGGTTCTGGCGGCGGCACTGCGCTGCTGCTGGCCCGACGCGCAGACAAGCCCGTGGCCGGGACAGCTGGCGACGGTGCGCGAGGTGCTGGACGTGTTTGACCAGCTCGCCCCCGGACGCGGGGAAGAGGCGGTCCACCGCCTCGGGACAGCGGCGCTTCGGCGCCTGCACGCCAGCCGGTGGCTGGACGTCGACAATGAGGCGCGGCGAGTTGGCCTCGGCCCCCGGGTAGCGACCTGGCCGGACCAGGACCTTCCAGCGCTGAGAGAGCTGCGCGGCGAGCTGCCGTCTCCGCGGCCTGGCCCAGAGCGGAACAGGTGAGCAGATTGTTCGACGACTTGCTTCAGCCTCTCGGAGATAAACAGCGCGACGCGCTGGTGGCTGCTTGGGCGGCACTTGAGTACGGCAGCGAGCCCGCCAGCGAGGCCGCGCTGCCCGCGCTCCGGGACGCGGCGTTACGTCACAGCCTTGATCAGATGCTGCACCGGACCGGCCGCACTCTCATCCACGCAGGCGCATACCTCTGGACGTCGGGATACCGGGACGACATCGCCGCCGAGCTCAAGACGAACGGGTGGGGGGTGCTCCCGCCACTGGAGCGGGCCGCGCTGACGCTGGTGCTCATTCACTCGGTTGCGATCCCCCGGGCGGAGGGGCGCCTAGCCGAGGATGTCTGGGAATCTCCTCATCCGACTACGCCGACCCATCTGCGAAAGTTGTCACAGGTCCACGGACAGCGGCGCCTGTCCGATGCCCTCCAGTGGCTACGCGCAGCCGGGCTGGTCCGCGTGGTGCGCGGCGCCGATCCTGAGATGGCCGGTGCCTCCTACGTCCCTGGGCCGGCGCTGGGCCGGCTCACTCCGGCCGCGCGTCAGCGCCTGCAGGAGAACCTGATCCTGGCCGTCGGCCCGGATACCGCGCTGGCCACGGCGATCACGGTCCGCAGAAACCTGGGCCGCCCCCAGCAATAACGCGATCTCACGAGGAGCGGTTCATGAGCGGCAGCACGCCGCAAGAAGAAGACATCGTCGGCACCCGTGTCCTGGTCGGCCTGCAGAGCGTGCGGATCTCCCGGCTGTCCACGCATCCCGTCCCGGTTTCCGCCGGCACCCTCATCGCCGTTGCTGGGCAGGGGCCGAAGGACTCCAACGGGGCGGGAAAGTCGTCGTTGATCGCCCAGGTCAGCCTGCTGCACGCCGATGAGCAGTGGCGTTTCGGCTCAGGCGCCCCCGCCGCGGTCGACCTACTGTTCAACGCCGAGGACGCCGGTGGCGAGGACCGCTGGGGCAACGCCGACCACGGATACCTCATCGGCGTGTTCGCTCCCCCCGCCGGGGCCCTGGAACAGCTTCAGGCCAGCGCTCTGACTGTGTGGATCCGCATCGACCGCAGCAGCCAGAAAGGGCCCCGGCTGAAGCTGCGCTGGCAGGACGGCCTGCACCTGCCCGCCGGGGACAGCGAGGCTGAGCGGGAACAGGCAGCCGACTCGCTTTGGCAGGTCCTGCCGCCACGGGCCGGGCGGCAGGACCTCGGGGCCCGCGACTTGCCCCGTACGCTCTACGGCGAGCACGTCCGGTGTGTGTCGTTCTTGTCGACATCCGTGCGAGCCAGCGTCACCACGAACCTGCTGGCCCAGCCGCTGAACGAGATTTCCGAGCGGCGGATCTTCGAGGCGATTGCCACGCTCACCGGCATCGACCACGAGCTGGAGACAGAACGGCAGGCCCGCCGGCACGAGCACGACCGACAGCGGGAGGCAAGCAAAGCCAAGTCCGACCTGGCTTCCTGGGAAGAGGGCACCCAGGTCATCGAAGACGGCATCGACGCTCGGGACCGGGGGCGCGTGCACGTTGCCGATGCGGCTTTGAGTTGGCGGTCGCGCACGGCACGGCTGCTGTGGGATGCCCTGCAGCGTGACGCCAACATCAAGACCGAGACCTCCAAGATCGAAATCATGATCGGCCGCGACAGCCGAAATGCGCTGGAACTGGCCGGCCAGGCGGCTGATCTGGCCGATGATGAGGCGTTCACGCAGCGCCAGCAGGCCGCGATGACCGAGTTTGACAAGCTCGACAGCGTTGATCGCGGGCTCGACAAGCAGATCGCGGGGTTTGAACAGCAAATCGAGGACGCCGACCGCCTGCTACGCGAGGCCAAGGAGACGGCTCGCGACGCTGACGGTCGTGACGAGCCTGCAGCCGTCCGAGAACGCTCTGCCGCAGACCTTGCCCTGGAAGATGCAATCAAGGCGGTTGGCGTCGCGGAGAGCGCGCTCACCAAAGCCCAAGCACGCCTGCGGGACACTGAAAGCGGCAGGGACCTAGCCCAACAACAGATCGAGCTCCTCGCTGCCGAGGGCATCAGCGCCATTGGTCTCCTCGACTCCGTCATCCTCAACGACCGGCAACGGCCGTTCTGGGAACCAGCCCTCTGGCCGTACCGTGAGGCGGCCGTAGTGGACTCCGGCCAGCTCGACAGAGCCGCTGTGCTCCTAGCGGACATGTCCGGCTCGATCCTGATCGCTGCCAACCTCGCCACGAATACGCCACGCGGCACGCTGCCCGCCAACGCCGACCCGCGATACGACCTAGGCGGCTTTCTGGCAGCCCTGGATGCGCGGATCTCAGCCCTCGGCGAGCCCGACCGGGTCCACGACAATGCGGGAATCGTGATCGTAAGCGGGTTCCCCGATCCCGTGATCGGCCGCGCGGCACGCATCGCCGCCGCACGGGACCGCGTCCGCCGGAAATCCGACAGCCACCGAAGAACCGAGGAGACCCTGACTGCCGCTAAGCTGCACGTCACCGCTGCCAAGCGCCGGCAGAAAGGCGCACGGGCCGCAGCCGAGGCCGGCCGGCTGGACACGCAGATCGGCGGCCTCCGGAGGGAAGACCGGGCCGCTAGGGACGCACGTGCGAACCTCGCGTCGGCGCTCAGGGCCGCGCAAGCTGGGCGGGACGAGGTGGTCCGCCTGGCGGCCATTCGCCATCAGCAGATCGAATCATTGCGGCGCCAGAAGACCGCCCTCGACGACATGAACAAGACCCGGCGTCAGACACTCGAGAACCTCGCTGAGGAGCAACGGCGGCTCGGTCTCCCGGACCTGATTGCACTCTGGGACGGCACCCTCGACTCTGCCAGTGAGCACCTGCTTTCCCTGCCGGACAACCAACAGTCCTGGACGGCCGACGACTGGTGGGAGGAAGCCCGGAATCTGATCCGAACAACGCTCTCCGAATGCTTCCCATCCACAGCCTCTGCCAGCATGCCGAAGGAGATCACCGACCTGCTGGAAGAGTTCAACCAGCGCGGACCCGGCAGCAGCCGACGAGCACAGCTGGCCTTCGCGCCGCTGCGCCACGCACTCCACGTGTATCTGCGCCAGCAGCAAGGCGCCGACCACTACGAGCGCCAGCGGATCGCCAGCCAGCGCGAGGAACGTCACAAGAGCTTCGAGGCCGCGAGAATCGGCCACGAGGAGGCGGTCCAGGCCAGTCATGCACACCGGGGGGCGCTCACCTCTGCCATCAAGAAGAAGCTGGCAGGCGTCGCAGCTGAATTCGACCGGCTCGACAAGACATACGGCGGGTATGGAGCCTGGCTCGAGTACGACGATCCTTCGCCGCCAGCCGGCCCCGACGAGGTGTGGGACTGGAAGGTCACGCCGATGTGGCGGCGCGCCGAGGGCCGGCGCCTGATCCCCTACAACCGGCGGGCCAACACCGCGCAGATCGACGATCGAGCGATCAAGCTCGTCTGCGCCGCTGCGGCCGCGAGCGGCACGGGCCGCCCGCTGGTCCTCGTCCTGGACGAGCTCGGCCGCAACCTCGGCAAGCAGCACCGCCGTGAAGCAGTCGCGTTGCTCGGGCAGATCGGCAGGGACAGCGGCATCACCGTCATCGGGGCACTCCAAGACGATATGGAGTCCTACGCCATCGATGCCTGCGGCCAATACGTCAAGCTGCGACGCAGCTCAGACTCCAGCCCGTACAACGAGCAACCCGTGGTCGTCGGCTACGACGAGCACGCCCCGCGGGTGGAACTGCTCCGCGCCTGGCTGACCGGCAACGAGTACCGCGAGTCGACATGACCGACCGTCCCCGACCGCGCGGCTTCGCGATGCGCCACCTCAGCGTCTACCCCGGCCTCACCGCGTATGCCGTCCCTCTACCCGACGGGGACTACAACAGCGACCGCAACGGATACAAAAAGTTCACGCGTGTCACCCTGGAGCCGGAAGACTCCCCAGCACCGCGCCGCCCGGACGGTCTGACCGACAGCCAGTGGAATTTTGTCACCAGTGGCGCCCGCCGGTGGCGGTCCGCCATGACTATGTTCGGCGACCGGGCCGAGGAAATCGTCGCGGAGCTAGCGCGCAGCGGCAGCATCCTCCTCGAATGCGACTTCCGCGACGCCCGCGTGGTCCTGCCACCCCGAGGCTGGACTCCTCATCCTGATCTGCACGCGGCCAGGCAAAAACGCAGCAGCCAGCGCGCCGCCCGCAGGGCCGTTCAGAAGGACGAGGCACGCCGTCTGGCCGCCGATCTTGCCAGTTATCCGACCGCCCGGCCACTGGTGGCCATCCTGAGCGCGCAACGGGATGGGCCCTACCGTGACCATGCCATCGAGGCCGCCCGTATCCTCCTCTCCGACGGAACCCTGCCCAGCATGGGCGAGAACGCGCCGTGGGCCCCCGTGCGGTGGCTCAAGCGCGGGAAAAAAGCAGACTACGTTTTGTCCCCGGAACCGATCGACGAAGGCGGCCAGGGCGCAGTGTTCCGTGCGGAACACAAGCCTACTGGCATCACTATCGCGCTGAAAAGACTCCGTTTTGGCGATGACGACGCGGTGCACCGCATGGCCCGCGAAATCGACATGGGGCAACGGTACGGTGACCACCCGAACGTCATGCCGGTGCTGGATGCCGATACGGACGGCCGGTGGTTCATCATGCCGCACGCGAACGGCAGCGCCGCCGATCATGCGGACCGCCTACGAGAAACGTCGGCGCTCCGAGGCCTGGTCGAGGCGGTCTGTGAGGGGCTGCGCCAACCCCATGCTGACGGCTGGACCCACCGGGACATCAAGCCCGCGAACATCCTGCTTCTGCAAGGGAATTGGGTCGTAGCGGACTGGGGGCTAGGACGGCGTCCCCGAGGGCAGACCAGCGTTCCCCGCCGCACACGCACCGGCTCCGGGTTCGGGTCCGAGGGATTCGCTGCTCCGGAGCTGCAGTCCGGCAACCCCCATTACGCGACGCCCGCTACCGACATCTACAGCATCGGACGGCTCATCGGCGCCATCCTGACCGGTCAGCCCCCGGAGACAAACATTCCGCTGCTCCCGGACACCGGCCCTTGGCGGACCGTAGCGGCAGAGGCAACCCACCGCAACCCGGCAGACAGGCCGCAGGATGTGGACGAGTTCCTCTGCCTTCTCAAGGACGTCCCGTAGCTTTTCCACACGCCTCCCCATCGCAACCAGGAAGAGGGCCGGGTCGGCCGCAGCCGAGAGGGTCAATTCGCCGATGACGCGCATCACGCTAGAGCCGTACTTCCTCCACCAGGACCAGGTTCGGTCTCTTCTCGGAGACCGGCGGGCTGAGTCTGCGCAAGCGCGGGCGGCCCACAGAACCGATCCTTCGGCGGCGCTGCCGTACGTGCTCGCCTCAGAGCTGGCCGAGGCGCTCCCGGCGCTGGGCATCGGTGAGCTAAGAAGGAGGATCTTGGAACAGAATGTGCACCTGGGGCAGGTCATTGGCGCAGACCTGGAGTTAACCTTCCAGCGGGACCGGGACCATGATGCGCCAGGCTTCAAGCCCGTCAACTTCACAGCGCTGCTCGACGTGGGCGAGCCGATGCAGGTAGTCGGCAACTTCAATTCCGCACGGACCGCCAGCTCGTCCGCGACCGGCAGCCTCACCGGGAGCAGGCGGGCCTACGTGATCGGAACAGTCACCGATCTCGCCGCGGAGCGGATCGAACTCAGACCGGTCTTCATCGGAATCAGGTCATTCGTCGATGACAACCTTGCCGCCGATGGCCCGACGCCGGGGCTTCGCGTGTACCCCAGCGACATCGGTCAATTCAGGGGCATCGATTTTACATCCCCCGTTACCCAGGCCGAACTCGACGCGGTTCTGCGAGTCTCGGAGGAGAAGGTAAAGCACGCCTTTGCCAGGCTTATTGGCGAGTCAGACGTACCGAAGGACTGGGGTGGCGAACGCTCCGACCTCTACACGTCACGGGTGTTCGCCCGCGGGCGCCAGGTATCAGCCGCCTGGCTGTTCAAGGGGCCTGGCTACCCTCGCGCCATGAACGTTAAGGCTCTGGGCAAGAACGGCGACCAGATCGACCGGCTGTTCTCCGAGCCTGCAGAGCTATTCGTGCTGCAACACTGTCATCAGATTAAGCCGAGCGTGGTCGGCATGATGGACTCCTACGCCCACGACTCCCGACGACTCCACTCCTACATGATCATTGACGGGGCCGACACCGGACGCATCCTGAGATCGCTGGGCCTGCTCCCGGTAGCCCCAGGCCATCCGCCTGCGCCGACCCAGAAAACAGGAGTCTCACGATCCTGATTCCTACAGCGAAGGTCACCAGCGCTGCGTGAAGTCACCAAGCGGGGTCAGGCCCGGAAAGTTGACCGGCAAACCTGCGGCGCGGACACCGCAAATGAACCTGGCCACGACGGTGCCGCGTTTCGGAGAGAGGGCGATCAGTGGGTGAGATCTAAGATGCGGTTGACGGCTGACGAGGTGACGGCGTTGGCGAGCGCCTTCTGCGACGAAGAAGCCGCACGGCAGTTGCTCGACAGGGCCGGTATCGCACGCGGACGCCAGCCTGGGTGGGGATCACGGTCGGCCCTCGTGTTCTGGCTCGAGGTGGCCCGGCTCGTGGAGAACGGGGTGGCGATCGACTGTCGGCGCTCGTTGTTGGAGGCGGCATCGGCCTGGTTTCCCGGCAATCCCGTGTTCGGCGACCGTGTCCCGGCATCAGAGACAACCCGAGCGGTGCGACTACGGCCCTCAGTCGGGTCGCTGCCGGGGCTACCGGCTCGTTTCGTCGACCGAGACGGTGACGTAGCGGCCGTACGCAATCTGCTCACGAAGGCGCTGGGTCAGGTCGTGGGAATCGTCGGTATGGGCGGTGCCGGCAAGTCGACGCTGGCACGCGCGGTCGTCCACGACCCGGCGGTGCGGGAGGCGTTCCCCGACGGCGTAGTGTGGGTCGAGGTCAATCCCCACCCAGATCTGACAGCCGTGGTGTCGCGGGTGCTGCGGGCGTTCGGTGATCGAGCACCGGTGCTGGACGTCGACGACGGGTCCGAGCGTCTGCGGCACCTGCTCGACGGGGCAGCCTGTCTCGTGGTGCTGGACGACGTCTGGCAGGTCGACGTGCTCCGCGCATTGCCCGTCACAGACGGCAGCCGGCTGCTGGTGACGACCCGTAGCCGCGACGCACTGTTCACCGACAGCGATGTGCACGCGCTCGGTCTCGTCAGGGCCAGCCTGGCCCGTCGGCTGCTGGCCAGCTACGCGGGCAGGACTGTCGCTGAACTGCCGGTCGAGGCCGAGATGGTCGCGCACCGCTGCGGCGGCCTGGTCCTCGCTCTCGCCGTGGCCGGTGGCATGGTCGCCGAAGGCAGACCCTGGTCCAAGGTAGCGGAACTGCTGGGGCGAGCCGATCGGACGCGGCTATCCGGCCGGTTCGCCGACTACCCACATCCGAACCTGCTGGCCGCACTGGACGTCTCGGTGTCCACACTGGACACCGAGAGCATCAATCGGTTCCGGGAGCTCGCCGTCTTCGGGAGCGGCGAGCCAGTGCCGTCAACCGTCGCGGTCCTCTTGTGGCAGACCACAGCCGGCTTGGACGACCTCGCCGCGGACGAGGTACTACGCATGCTGGGGCGGCGCAGCCTGGTCCAGCTCGACCCCGACGACGACACCTTCATGGTCCACGACCTGCTGCTGGACTACGCCCGCTCGGGCCTGACCGACGGACGGCTTGCGAAGATCCACATGATGCTTTGCCATGCGTTCCTTGACAGGTGGGGCGGCCTCGACGAGGCGTTACCCGTGCTGCGCACTGTCGCAGGCCTCACCAGCACCGACTTCTACGGTGTGCGCCGGCTCGTCGCGCACCTGATCGACGCCGACCGGGCCGACGTCCTCGACACGCTCCTGCGCATGGAGTGGCCGACAGGGTCGGAGAAGGCCGACAACGTGTGGTTCACCGTCCACGAGAATCTCGGCACGACCGCCGCGTGCCTCGCTGACTTGCGGGCAGCGCTGGTCCACGCACAGCGAGGCGACTGCGACAGCCCCGGCGGCGACGCCATCAGCAGGATGATTCACTACGCTCTCGTGCTCGGTTCGGTCGCGAGCATGGCTGGCAACGTCCCGTCGGCGCTGCTGGTCCGCGCAGTCGAGGAACAGCTGTGGGAACCACGGCGGGCCTTGGCCTACGCCCACACGATCCCGGCAGCGACCGCCCGCGCGGAGGCACTGGTCGCGCTGGCGCCCCATCTGAATGCGGACGAGCGTGGCGAGGTGCTCGCGCAGGCGATGGTCGCGATGACTGCGGCAGCGGCCAGCGAAGCATTCCACCTTGCCCCAGTCGTGGCGCGGCTAGTACGGCGACTGCCAGCGGACTCGATCCCGGCCGCCGTCGCAGCTGTCAAGGCGATCGTCGCGCCCTTGCACCGGTCAGAGGCTTTGATCGCGTTTGCGCCGCGCCTGCCCCGCGACGGCCGCCAACCGATCATCGAGGAGGCGCTGACCGCGGCAGCAGAGGCCGGCGGCCTCCGGGCACGAGCGCTGGCCCGCGTCGCGCCGCATCTGCCGGCAGAACGGCAGGGCCGAGTGCTGGCCCAGGCACTGGCCTCCGCGACCGCCGTCGACGATCCGCGTTTTCGGGCCGAGGCGTTGGCGGAGCTGGCGCCGCACCTGACTCCGGACCTGGTCCTCGAGGCGGTCGCCGTCGTCGACCGGCTCGAGGACGACCTCTCCCGCGCGCTGGCGTGGGCCGGACTGGCACCCCATCTACCCGACGGAACACCAGGACCGACACTCGCCGAGGCGCTGAACGCCTGGGCCGTTTTCGACGCACCGCCCTTCCATGCGCGGGCCCTGGCCTGGCTGGCGCCGTACCTGCCCCCCGACCTGCTCGCCTGCGCCCTGAAGACGGCCATCGGTTTCGACCAGCCCTACGCGGCGAGCCACTCGCTGGCGGGGCTCGTGCCCTATCTTCCTTTGGATCGGCTCGGCGACGCCCTCGACGCGGTCGTCGCAATCGACCATCAGCTTCAGCGGGCGCAAGCTCTCGCGGACGTCGCACCGTACCTTCCGCCTGAAATGCTTCCCGTGGCGATGGATGCTGCGGCAGCCCTGGAAGACCCTTTCGAGCGCACGCTTGCCCTGCAAGGCATATCTCCGTACCTACCCGCGGACCTGCTCCCCGCCGCGCTGGCCGCGGCGGTCAGAATCGGCTCTCCCTCCTCCAGGGCGGACGAGTTGACCGCCCTGGCGCCATATCTGCCGCCAGAGCGTCGCGACGCCGTCCGGGCCGAAGCCAGGTCCCACGCGCTCGCCATCCAAGACCCTCGCAAGCGTGCGTACCGGCTGGCGGCACTCGCACCCTCCCTTCCGGGACATATCCTGTCCGACGCGCTATCGCTCGCCCTTTCCGAATGGCCGTTGTTCAGAGAAAGAGCACTCGCCTCCCTCGCAGCTCACCTGCCCGACCACCTCATCCGCCGCGGATTCACCCACACGATGGCACTGGACGACGCACACGAGAGGGACATCCAGCTAAGCCATCTCGCAACATGTCTACCCGCTGACCTAATTCCAAAGGCAGTGGCCAGAGCCACGGCCATCCGTAACCGGGCGCGACGGCTGAGAGTGCTAGCGGACCTGGGACAACCACCGGCCGATCAAGCACTTCGACAAGCACTCGCCGAAGCCGCTGCCGATGACGTGTACCTCCGGTCACAGATGCTCGCGGACCTCGCTCCGCTTCTTCCGACCGACATGCTCGGCGACGCGCTGGATGTTGCTACCGCTCCCGCCGACAACGAGTCATGGCGAGCATACGGACTCGTCCAGCTCATACCGCACCTTCCGAACGAACTCCTCGCAATGGCTCTCGACGCCGCGCTGGCCATCGACGACGAGCCGGGCCGAGTCGCGACGCTAGAGGCGCTCGTACCCCACCTGCCGACCGACCGGCTCGTGGATGTGCTCGCCGCCAGGATCAAAGATCCAGGAAGCCGCGCGAGGATCCTGGTCGCGATGTCCGCTCGCGACGAGGGCGTCGGCGGCCAGACCAGCACCGCCATCCGGCACGAAGCACTGCGCGCCGCCGCGCGAACTGGGCGAAGCTCCGTGGTCACCTGCGTTCTAGTCCTCCTCGGACACACAGCCGATGCCGCGCTCGCGATGCAGATGGAGGACTCACTTAAAGCAACGGCGCGTTGCTGGCCGTGAAAGACGACAGCGGAGCGCACCGCAGCCAATGCAGCTCATCTTGTCGATCATGACTTGGATCGCGACGCACTTTGCTCCTTGCGGGTGCCGGTTCCGAGGGCGCTGATTCCGTTGAACTCTCCGTCGCCGGTCAGGGAGATCTCGGCGGCGATCCCCTTCTCGTGCTTGACCCCGACCAGGACAACATCGGGAAGGTCCACCATCGCGGCCCAGGAGCGTCGGCGATGGCATTCTCCAGAAGGGGAAGTTACCGGCGGGCCTGACAAGATTATCACAGGCTTGCAGGTATCGGGTCACAGTAGGGCCGTACTTGCTGAGCACGCTTCGCCAGCTCAAGCCCCCTTCCTTTTGCAGACGGCCGACTACGACGATAGGGTGCACACCCAGCGCATCGACCACGCTGACGATCCAGGTCTGGCTGAGACTCGCGGCCCGGACAAAGGTTAATCAGCGACTACGACGAGCTAGCATCGTTGATCCATTCGAGAGGGATGAGCTTCTCGCCCCCTCGCCAGTTGTGTTTCACGGAATCCTGGAACCAGTCGTCGGCGAGATTGGCATGATCGCAGATGATCACTTGCATGTCAGGGGCGAGTTCAGCGACGACGTCGTATATCAGGTGGAACAAGCGGTTGACCGCTTCACGGTCGGTGTCCCGGCCAGGGGTTCCGGTATTCTGGTCAACCTCCGAGCGATACCAGACCTGGGTGGGCTGGTCGAGCATGAGAAGACGGGGCACCGGGCGATCTTGCCGGACGAAATAGCGGTGCAGGGCGAGGTGGGTGACTAGGTGGTAGCCGATCCAGTTCTCGCCGCTGCCGATCCTGGACAGAGTCGCCGGTCCCTCTTCGGAGTCGGTAACTACTGTCAGCCGGTTGAGATCGAGGCGGACACTCTGGCCGTGGTGCTCCAGTTGCAGATGCTCGGCCCATGCGGTCATGTCGTGGCTGATCGCGACGAGACGTGAGGTGAGTTGTTCGCGTTCCTCGTTCGGGTCGAGTTCGGCTTCAAGGCCTCTCACTTGGTCAAGGGTGGTTTGGTAGAGCTGGCGGAGTCGTCCCAGCTCCGCTGAGGAGTAGGTCGGGAGCTTGGTGAGGGTGGCGTGGATACGGCCTCGGGTGAAGTCGCGCCGTGCGGTGTCGGGGAGCTGGTCGGTGACGGCTTGGCTCGCGGTCAGAGCTTGAAGGGCAGCCTCCGTGGTGCGGAGCTGGATGCGCGCCGAATTGATCTGTTCGTCCAGCACTTGGAGAGCGGCGCGGCGTGCCGGCCGCGCCGCGTCGACACCGCTGAGCTGGTCGTTGAGCTGTTGCAGACTCTGGCGGAGCTGGTCGGGCGTGGGGTCGGGATCGTCAAGCTCCGAACCGCATACGGGACAAGGCGAGGCCTGACCGTTCTCGGACGAGTTGCTGCTGGTGGGTCGTTGCAGCAGGTTGAGGCTGGCCAGGCGGGCTGTCTGGGTTCGAACCGCCGCGGTGAAGTCGGACTCGGTATCATTCTGTTGCAGAAGGATGTCGCGTTCTATAGTCAAACTGCGGAGGCGATTGCGCGATTGATCGCGGTCGCGGCGCAACGCCGCCAGCCGCTGAGCGGCCTCGCGGTCGGGTGCCTCGGGCCCATCAGTGCTCGTGATAGCGGCTTGCAGAAGGGCGACCATGCGGGTGCGATCTGGTGGTCGTTCGTCGGTGACCATGCCGAGCGTGTGCGCCTCCCGCCATAACGTGGTCAGTTCAACGTCGGCGTCTTGACCAGCCTGCTCGGCCTGCCGAACGGCGGTATCCAGGCGACGTAGTTCGCGGCGCGCGGCGGCGAGTTGCGCGTGCTTGAGCGCTTGGTCTCGGGGTACAGCGCCGAGGAAGTAGGGAATGGTGTCTTTCAGGGTTTGGGCCATGCCCTGCTCGCCCTGCCGGTGAAACAGCAGGCTCCGGTCGGCGATCTCGCTCTGTCGTTGCAGGCACAGCAGCGCGGCATGCCCGATGTGGGCTTCGACGGCGTTGCGGGCCGAGCCTGCCGGCGGCTCGTGAAGATTCTCTTCGATTCCAATGCGTCGGCTGAGCTGCTCGCGAACGGCGTTGGAGTCTGCATTCACGATCAGGTCGTCGAAATCCAGCGGCTCCAACTCGGCCCCGAACTCCAGCATCGCCCGCTGGGTCGACGCCTTGCCAGCCTGGGGCGCGGGCCTGGCGACGAACGCCCTGCCGCCATCGAACTCGAACAGCGCGGCGTACCAGGACACGGTGTTGGTAATGGGCCCGACCGGCATCTGCATCGTATCGCGACCCAGGCAGTACTCGACGATGTCAAGCAGTGCGCTCTTTCCAGTCTTGGATTCCCCGGTCACGATGTTGAGCGCCCCGGTGGTGAACTCCAGCACACGCCGGGCACCCGTGGTGCTGTACAGAACGATCGAGAGTAGCTGCACGGCGGTCAGGGTGCCACGCCGAGGACCGCGAACACGGTCGCTGGACTATCGATCTTCGCGAGCCACCGGCCGACGAAGCGGGCCTTGCGCAGGATATCGGCGAGTTCGTCCGGCATCACGAAACCTCGGGGCCTGCGGGTTCGGCCGGTCAAATGATCGTCCTCCAGACTGAGAGCACCCTGCGCCAGGCCGAATCGAATCCCCTCCTTGACGGGCACGACGAGTTCCTGGGCGCGGGCTGGAAACCCGGCTCGGATGACCGGGTTACGCGAGGTCCAGGTCGCGAGGTGGGTCCGGGTCGACGCCGGCAGCGCTTGGCGTGTACTGCGGTGCAGAACCAAGGGCGCGGTGACGAACGACAGGGTCCAGGGAAGCGTCTGATCTGACTCCCGGTGATAACCGTCGGCGGCCTCGGCGAGGATCGCAGCGATCAGGGCGGGGTTGAGCATCGCCGCGAGGATCGGTGACCTGTCGGTCCATGCCGTCATTCCGACTCCTGTCCAATCCAACACTGTGCCGTGGTCGGTCGGTGGTCTATGACGTGATCTGAAGCACGTGCTGGATACGGATTTCGAAGTCGGGATGCCAGCCGATCCGGCCGCTCTCTGCCAGAATGTGCCGTTGACCGCGGGTGAAGAACGGCTCGTTGTAGCGAGCACGAACCGTGATGCCGGTCTGCGTCAGCAACTGCCGGAGCATGGTCCGGCCGGCCTTTTCTTTGGCCTTGTCGTCCGCGTCATCGTCGAGTGTTTCCACCATCCACTCGAACTCGCGCTCCCATTCATCCTTGAGTTCGGCTTCAAACTTCGCCAGTTCGGCCAGGCCGATAAGGTCCTCATCCACCCACCGGACAGCCTGGGCGTAGGCGCGATAGTAGTCCACGATCGCCTTCTGCAAGTTGACCGGCGGGAAGCAGACCCACTGCATCTGCTGCACGAACATGTGAGTACGGTGCTCGGCGGTCACTACATCCACATCGACATCAGCCAACTCGACCAGGGTAGGCAACCGCTCCGAGTTGAACTGATCACGAATGTCGGATATAGCCGATCGGGCAGCGCCCACATCGAGGCTGCGGAGACGGCCCTGTAGCATCGCCAGGGCCTGGTCGTCCCACCAGCGCCACACCAGCGCTAGGAACGTATCCTCGTGCCCGATTGGTAATGTCCATTTCAGGCATTCTCGTACCGCCGCCGGGACCTCGTCTATGGGCACCGAGCCGTCGAGGACGCGGATTCGCGAGATGAACGTGTTCCGCTGCGAGGAACTCAGAGCGAGAAACGTTTCCCGCGCAGTCTTGGTCTCTGCCGAGGTTGACGTGCTGGCCACCATTTCCAATTCGTGCAAGGCTGTCTGGTGGTCCCTGGTGGCCGGACGCAGCGCCGCCATAGCCGTACCCGACCCTGTTACCTGAGTGGTCACCAACACCAACTCAGGCCCGTCGGCATCGCCCGGTCTCGCGGTGTCCATCCAGACTTTTAGGGTGCGCCACACATCCGTTGAAGCGTCCGTCAGCGCGCGGTGGGTACTTTGGTGATGCTTGACTTGGAGTAACTGGGTCGGTGTGCCGTCCTGCTCCCAGGCGACGTCATCGTGCAACTCCAGCGTGATCGCTGCGTCGGGTCGCCCAGCACCTGATCGCAACAACTCCACCAGGGCCCACCAGGTCTGATGTTGGTAACCCACCGCGCTGGGAGCGGCGCTGTGCGAAGCCGAGACCATCCTTGCAGTTTCTACCCGCGCGAACGATCACGTCCAGCCTGCGGACAGGGCTTTTCCGGCCGCGACCGCCGCCCACGGACCGACATCTCGTGCGTACTGCCCGTTAAGTACGCCGCGTAGACGAAGCCGCTGGACGGCAGCACGCCGTGAGGCACTGGCGGGGTCATGTCGTACAACGGCGGTACCAGCGTGCGCTGGCCGCCGGCTCGGTGTGGTGACCGAGATCGACGGCGACTTGGGCAGACTCGTGAGTCTGGCTCTGCCGGGGTTTCGACCGACGGTGTGGCGGCCCTCAGCGCGGGAATGACCAGCGCCGCTACAGATCTTTAATGATCAAGGTCTGAAGTTGCCTGATCGCGCGCGGCGCGCTTGCGTGCCCTGTCCGGGCCAGGGGTCTATGCCAGGGCATGAGATATCCGGATGGTGGTGGTCTGTCCCC